>Ga0209162_1004630_pt1 | contig 10154 bp, 9 predicted proteins | sample YNPNPMetaG_FD_187121 | JGI IMG/M metagenome (GOLD analysis project Ga0209162, IMG submission 187121) | Anoxygenic and chlorotrophic microbial mat microbial communities from Yellowstone National Park, USA - YNP NP MetaG (SPAdes) (version 2) ...
GTCGCGTGACGCCGGGTGAACCAGCGAAAGTTGACGCCCTGAACGATTCCGGTGACAATCGCGTGCAGTCGAGCAGGTGAAGCAGGCATAAGCACCTTTGGAGATTGGAGATTCAATACATCACGATTTAGTGTTCGGAATCACACACGATACTTGTACTTTATCGTCGTCTGCGCTCACTTGAACGTCAAGTAATTCGATTACTCGCCGCTTGGTCTCAAAGTCGGCTTCGTCAATCCCGATTCGCACGTCGCGCGCAAACGTCATAATGTCTTGGATTGCATCATCGGTCAATCGCCGTGCGCCAAGTTCGGCAACGAGTTCGCCGCGTCGTTTGTGATACCCTTCTAGCCGCGCGTTCAAATCATCCTGTTGCCTTTGGAGTGATTCTGCTACCCTACCTTTGGCTTGACGCATCGCTAACGCGATTTCGTCGGCTTCGCGGTCGGCTTGCGCGATAAAATCTTCTATGGCTTGGAGTTCGGCACGCTTCGGGTCTTGCGCGTCAAGTTCGCCTTGTTGCGCCGCTCTCAAATCATCCCAAAGGCGGTCAAGGTCAGCGAATAATCCCTTGATGCTTTCCCAAACGATAGTATCAATCCGCTCGCATCGTATTTGCTTTTGAAAACATTTCTTTTCCCTTGTCTGTACGCCCCAACCCCTAGAATTGCAAACATAAGACCTTAATTCCGAATTTTTTGCTCCAGCATAGGCGCGCCCGTACATCAATTTCCCACACTTGCATCGTATCCGCCCACGTAAAAGATATTCACGCTTGCCGTTTCGCCGTGATAGCGCAGCATTATATTTCCGCCGCGCTTGTGCGCGCTCCCAAAGTTCGCGGTCTATAATTGCCGGGACCTTGACGGCGATTCGCTCCGATGGGTCCCGGTATTGCAATTTACTGCCGTGCCGTTCAGTCTTGCGATAATGCCACACCCCGCAGTAGGTCTCATTAGCGATAATCTTTTGAATCGTACTTTGTAGCCACACCGTATTAGCACTCACGCGCCTTTTTAGATTTTGCCTTGGCGCAAGTATTCCCATTTCAGACAGGCGAATCCCAATACTCATTAGAGTTAGACGCCTGCCGTGTTCATCGCCTTCGACGTACCACTCGAAAATCAGCCGCACAATTCGCGCTTCGGGTTCGTAAATCTCAAGTCCAATAGTCTTGCCGTTTGCATCTTTGACGAAATGATACCCGTAGGGAGGTCGCGCCGTACCGACAACCTTGCCCAAACTCGCCTTTATGTTTCGCCCGCGCGTCGTGTTGGCAATGATTTTTTTGTAATCATCGTTGCCTTGCCAATTCATAATCGTAAAGACGATTCCGTTATCGTCGTCAATCCTGCCAATATCGCACGTATGAACGTCAAGCCCGTGCTGCAACCAATCCCGAACGGCAAGCCGGGCAAAGAAACTATCGCGCGCGATTCGGTCAACCCGATGCACTATCACAGCGTCAATATGTTGCCGCGTATCGGTTACGAGTGCCATCATCTTTTTGCCTTCGGGTCTTTCGGTTAACGCGACTTTACCGGTATATTCCTCTTGAAACTCTTGGACAATCTCAAAATTCATTCGCTCCGCGTACTTGCGGCACTCGGTTAACTGCCCCAGCAAGCCGTATCCTGTCTCCGCTTGTTCATCTGTGCTAACGCGCGCATACAACACCGCGCGCTTGTGTCCATTCGTCGTCATTGTGTCCCCCTTTCTGTGTGTCGTTACCGCCCCGCTCGCGTGGGGGCAATCTTCGCCGTGCCGATACTTGGCGCATCATCGCGCGCCACGCCCAACGCGCCCAACCGAAACACGGCGCGCGTGCCGTTATCCGTCAAGAGATAGTGCGCGTTCGGAATGAATAGCCCCAGCGTGCCGTTATCGCCGTTCGCCGCGCCTACAGTCAAGCCCGCTTGTTGGCAATACGATACCGCCGATTCAAGCATACTCAAGGCGTCTTGTGCCGTTATCGGGTCTTGGGTCTTGCGCCGCCGTGCCGTTATTGCCGTTGCGTTCGGCGTACTTGATTTTGTTTTGCTCATACTGTCGTTTCCTTTCCTCTGGGAGTGTGCCAAATTTACCGCCGTATCGTGCTTGACGATTTTCGCCGCGTCCTCTCCGCCATTGCCAATATCGCCCGCGCCGTTGTATTTCGATGCACCAATCCCGTGCCGATATTGCCGGGAGAGGTTGCGCGATTTCCTCTCCCAGCATCATCGTATCGGCACGGCTTGGGCGTTTGGGTCAGCCGTGCCGTTACGCGCGTTGCGTTTGACGGCTTCGACTTCAAACGCCGCTCGTTTTTGCAAGTGTCCATTGCCGCGCGCCGTATCGTCGCCGCCTTGCGGCTTGCCCGCCGTCACACATCCTAGAATCGTATGCGCCGCTTGATTCGACAATTCACGCGCGGCTTGAATCGCCGCGCCGTTGAATTGCGCCAACGTCTCTTGGTCGGGTTTTTCGATTCCCCGCAAAACCGCGTTAACCGCGTCCTTTTGCGCTTGCGCGCGCACGTCTTCTAACTTTTGTTCTGGGGATAACATCAAATACCACGCCAAACCCAGCGCGGCAAGTACTACCGTTGAAATACTCCCGATGTAGTACGAATTCTCCAACATCCCCGATGGCTTACCCAAGTAGTGCAAGTATTCCGTTATCACGTTTAGCGCGTAAATGCCAAGACTCGCCGCCCAAAACACGCGCGCTATCCAGCGTTGCGCGCCCGCCGCGCTATGGTGCGTTGCCCAAGCCCAAGTAATATCCGCCGCGATAAGCCCGATTGCGGCAAGGACGCCAAACGCTTTGATGACCAGATTGTCGGGACGTGTGTAGAGGTCAAACGCCAACAAGCCGCCGATGACGATAAAGAAAACGTAGAGGAAACGCGCGCCGGTCTCAATTGCCTTGCGCCGTCCTTCGGGGCGAGTTGCTCTCGCCCCCGGCGTGTTTCGTTCGCTTAGGTTCGCGCGTGATGCTCCGCGTCTCGCATCATTTCGGCGTGATTCGTTGTGATTCGATGCAACGGCATCACCTCTTTTCGGGTCTCACCGTCAAACAGGGTAGGGGCGTTGCACTTGGCAAAACAAAAAGGACAACCCAGGTGTGCGTCACGTTTTTGGGAATGTCAGCCGCCGAATGGAATTCGGCGGCTCAGCAGATCAAAATCGGTTGGAAACCGATTGATTCCAACTCGATTGATCGAGTTTGTACCTGTTTGAGCCGTCGTTTTCAAACGACGGCGGGCAAGCGATGCGCTCACCCAAAACTTTGACGCACACCCGGACAACCCGCGCGCTTTGCGGATTGCCCTTCCTTATGATAGAATGGGGGCAGCCCGCTCGCCGCCTGGTTCGGTGAGTTGGGTTAGTGCCGTTCAAGTGTTCTCAGCACTTGCGCGGCACGCTTTAGACCATGAAATACTTTATACCAAAGTCATTATAACATATGTTCTAGTTGCTCGTCAAGCGTCTCTTTGGTCCCCGTCTCTCCCCGAGTTTTTCGACATTCCGAAGGTACGTCAATAGACTACCCCGGTCCACCTGCCAAACCTCGCCAAACTTCTGAGCTTTGACTTTGCCTTCACGCACAAGTTCCCGAATGTGTTCTGGGTGATACCCACTCAGTTCTGCTGCCTGTTTAGTAGTGATCCAATCGCTCGACATCGTGTCTCCAACAGGATGAGAGTACTTGCATTATACTCTTTGTGATGTGCTCGCGCAATTATTTGATTTTGAATGTGCAGTGCCTAACTCGGACAAGCCGAAACCGAACAGAAATTTCTCCACGAAGGAACACGAAGATTCACGAAGGATTTTTCTTCGTGTTCCTTCATCAACTTCGTGGATGAAAAAATCTTTGCTTTTCGTGCAAACATTCCAGTTGAGAGGTACTATAAAGGTGCTGAGTCTAACCGAAGACATCAATGGTGAATGGGAACATTGTTCCCATGCTCGCGTCTCTAGCCAATCTTCCGAGCGGGTTGCTTTGATTCTATCCCCTGTATCTTTCCGCGAGCGTTCCTTGCCCCTTTTGATGAGCGATTGACCATTTTAGTTGCGTACAGGCATCAATCGCGAAGGGAGAGTCCTTTTCCAGGATGGCTGTAACCACGCTCAAAATTGGACATTCGGAGCCAAGTAGCCGCGACTTTTCTATATTCTATTCTCTGACTATTCTGTATTTCAGTCGTTCTCATTCCAATTCTCGTCTGCCACATTCTCATTCGCTCTGGATACTCTGCCTCTGTTGGCCCTTGTCTATTCTCTGACTATTCTGTATTTCAGTCGTTCTCATTCCAATTCTCGTCTGCCACATTCTCATTCGCTCTGGATACTCTGCCTCTGTTGGCCCTTGTCTATTCTCTGGTATTTGATTACTCCATCTTCTTGGTTGTTCTTCGATTTTATCTATCCTTCCGATCCACCTTGGCTTACTATTTGTCGTACTCGATGTTTGGATAATTCTTCGATCCACTTCAACCATCTGGCTCTGTTGAATGTGTGATTTACCCGACCATCGGGACCAAGTTGCTCGCGCACGCTCAACCAGATTGGACTGTCCGTCCCATTTCTTCGCAAATCATCTACGGTCGTGATGAACATTGGCAAGACCTTTTCGGCTAACTCGCGCGGTGTTTCTCTTTCAGCATGCGCAAGCGTGTCCGACCATGATGCGCCTTCCACCTCAGGGTTAACGTGAAACGGGTTATCAATTTCCTTGCTTGCCCTCTGCCAAGCCAACCAATATAGATTGTGCGCGCGCTGCCAATGGTGGGTGACCAACAGGATGCACAAATTCAGCTCGTCTAAATGGAAATCGAGTAGCAGGTAGTAGTAGTTCAACTTGGCGATCATTTTGGCGTAATTCGCGCGCGTGAGGTCAATTTCGATTGCGATGTGCCATGCCTGGTCGCCGATCTGGAGAACCGCGCGTCCATCGGGCAAGAATCGGCGAAAGCGCGTGCCATGCCGCGCGAGTTCCTGAAAGAATTCCTTGCGATTGCCATACGTGCCTTCAGCGGTGCGCGTCCCCTCGCGTTCGCCGTCGTTTTCCTCTTCTCGTTCCGATGCGCGGTGGTTACCTGATGGACTGAGGCGTACGGATTGGAAGGGGCCGCTCCATTGGGCGTTCGAGAGATTGAGATAGAGACGGGCTTCTTGCTCCGAGTACCAGGTCATCGCGCAACTATGTGTGCGCGCGTACTGCAAGAGTTGCAGGAACAGTTCGTTGCCGATGCGTGTGTGTTCGGTATGAGCGACTTGCGCGCCGAATCCCTTTTCCCAGCCACGCGCCAATGCCATTCGCTTGGGTGTCGTCCCCAGCCCTGCTGCGGTCGCGAGATAGACGAGTCCCAGGTTGGACAGCGTGTAGGCGCGCACCTTGTCCCAACGTGTGGCATGTTGCATCGGCACTCGACAAAGATGCGCTTCGATCAGTTGCCACTGGGTCAGTCGCTTGAGTCCATCCCACACTTTGCTGCGCGTGCTCTCAAGCAGAAACGCTAATTCGCGCGCGGTTAGCAACGGATGACTGCCAATCGCGCGAACGAGTTTCTTTTCCACAGGGCGCAAGGCAAGCGCGAGGGCGGCAAGGTCACTGACGTTCCCGTGCGGAACAAGCGAGGCGCACCAAGGTTCGATCTCGACTGGTGTGCTTGCAAAGCTCTTGCGTAAAGGTCTAGTTTGCCAAAAGCCCCACGGCTCATCCGAATTTCCTTTGCAGTTGGCGAGTACGTGGTCAACCCACTCATTGTGTTCGGTGTCAAACCAGATCGGCCCATCGTTGGGGTGAGATGACAAATCCACGATCTTGGCGCGATAGGTCACATAGCCAATCGGCGTCGGTAGGATTTGCTTGTCCACTTTGATCTGGTTGACGAGCTCAATGAAATTGTGTAGACGCTCCGCATTCTGGGCGATATAGATCAGCACAGGAAAATGATAGCCGGTCGAGTAATCGAATTTAGCGTCGTCCTGAGCCGCGATGAGATTTTTCCAGCGCGCGCGTTCTGCTTCGATTGGAATGTCTCCGCTGTCCCATTCGATCATCAGCGGCACCCATCGTTTCTCTGAATTCGCAAGCAGAGCAGAGCATTGAAAGGTGAGCCATCGCCAACCTTTGGTGTACTCATAGCGGATTTCGGTTTCCGTGTCCCAGTGAGAGACGAACCAGCCGCGGCTATCCGCTTCGATGAAACGCAAGACCTCGCGGGTGTGATAGACGCGCTCCGCCACCAGCGCGAGCCAACGCAGACGCGAAATACTATAGCCGTGTTTCTGTTGGTACGCAGACAGAAATGTCCCTGTTGTGCCAGCAATGGTTTGCAGTCCTTGGGTCGTCAATGTGTACAGCCATTGTACCTTTCGTTCTCCTGCAACAAACAAGGGATAGCGACGAACCAAACTGCGACGCTGCATTTGCCATAGGTGGCGTTGAATCGCGGCGTTGTTTTGTCGCAAGTGCCAACTCAACTGCCGTGCGGTGAGGAACGGATGATCGCGCAACGCCTCAAGCACTTGGCGTTGCTGGGGTGACAATCTATCGCGCATTATTCATTGCTCCCCAGTGGTTTGCAGAGGTGATTGACGAATAGGCGCCGAATTCCGAGTTGCCAGCTGCCGCTCATATTCCGCGCGTCGTTTGCCTACGGGCAATCAATGGAATGAGGCGTTCTAACCATCTTTGCTCGTCGGCTTGAACTCTGTGCGTCTGCTCATACCCAATGGCGCGTGAAAAATGGGGGGCATTTTCGAGGTCCAAGTTGTACCACTTTCGTTGCCAAAGTAGTACGACTTGGACTCTCGAAAGCAGAGACATTTTTCACGCGCTACGCCAACCCTGCCAGCCGAAGTATTTCGGCAAGTTCTTCAGGTGTCGTCAATCCTTTCACTATTGCTGCCCCCTCGCGCTCGTTCAGAGCCGCCTCTGAAATCTGATAAACGTACTTTTTGCCCTTACCTGTATCGCCGCTGACGATTTCGAGATATTCCTTGTCCTCCAGCGGAGCGATATAGTCCTTGACGAATTTGTCGGTCACGTTGCAATGTCGGCGAATGTCGCGCCGCGTGAATGTTTTCTTCCCCTCCGTATCAGCCACAATTTGGGTTTCAACCATCGCGACAATTTTTTCGAACAAAGCGCGACTGTGCTTGGGCAGTTCGTCCAAACCCGACGCGATGACGGGGGCGGCATAACGATAGGCCATTTCGTAATCCGCGAGATCCGCTTCGATGTACTCCAACTTTTCGCCTGGAGTGAGAGCGCTCTCTTTTTTACGTTCTTTCTGATACTGTCGCAGAAACGCGACGACCTTGATCATTTCGAGAAAGCGCGGCAGGTCACGCCGCGTGCGCGGATTATCGGCGGGAAAGTTGATGAACTCGGCAAACGGGATTACGACCGAGACGGGGTTCAGCAAGCGTTGGGCGTTTTGATGGCGGCGAATGATGGCTTCGCGCTGAGTATGGTTGCGTAATCCTTCCAGCGTCGCATTCTTACGCTGCACCGCATGAATCTTGCGTGTTTGCTGCTCCGAACCATCCAGGTACAGTTCAAAAACGCGCGTCGCGTTCTCGCTGTGAATCGTCGGACGCGTGGTGGTTTCGATGTATGCCATCGGTCCATTGACTTGATGCTCGGCGGTGCGCATTTTGCCTGTCTCAGGGTCTTTGACAGGGTACGCGATGCGAATAACCTTCTCGGATTGCATCACGCGAATCGTGTAATCGCTTGCCTCCGACCCGTCGCGTTCCATCACGATCAGCAGTTTGTGTTGCAAGCCATCCGAAGGCATATAGCTGAGCGCTTGCGCGGTGAGGCGCGTGTACTCACGCACATCTTCAGGCGGCATCAGAACGGCGACGCCCTTCACCATTTCCGATTTGCCGAACGAAGATGGACTCTTGAGAACAACCGATAACGGATTATCCTGTTTGCGCGAACTGGCGACGAGATACAGCACGACCTTGTTACCATCCTCGCCGACATAACCCAGGTTCGTGATGTCCTCGGCAATTCGTTCGATGAGGCGCGCGTCTTTCAGAAATGCGATCGCTTCGGCGCGTTCCGCATCACTCATCTCCTTGGGCTTGGCGGCTTGTGCGCGCACCATCACCGCTTCTTCCGCTTGGCGCTTGGCTTCGGCGCGTTCCCATTCGCGGCGCAATTTCACGAGGTCGCTCTCGTAGGCGGTCAGTTCAACGCGCGTGAGTCCGAAACGCAGCTTGACCTTCCGCAGGAGAAACGTTGTCGCGGCGGCCTTGTCCAGCTTTGCCAACTCTTCCGGGACTGGGCGCAGAAGTTGGGATAACTGTAATTTGTCTGTGTCGCTGGGAATCGCATCCACCTGTCGAGCGAGCGACTCCAGCGGTTGGACTTGGCGCATCGTGTTCACTTTTTTGGGAGAAGATTGTATGCGTGGTATTGGCATCGTGTTCTTGCGACAGGTCGGCGTGTAGAACGCGCGAACACTCGCGATGGCTTTGGCAATGGTCATTTGCCCGTACGTTTCACCTTGCGCGTTGTGGCGCTCGTCCCACTTGCAACGCATCAGTCCCGATTGGCGAAAGAGCCGATCCATTTGTGCCGCGTTGCCACCCGTCCAGAAAGCCAGGTGCGAACAGAGCGCGAGGTCGGCGTCGGAGTGATTGCCGTTGTGTGCTGTGATGTCGCCGTTCCACAAGCGCGCAAACGCATCGCCGTTTTCCGCGCGCAGCGCTTGAGCGATGATCTGCGCGTCGTCAAGGGAAACAGACGTGGCTTGGGATTCTGCTCGCGGCGCGATGGCATTGGCGCAAGATTCCGTTCCGAAAATCTCTGCGTGCAACCGCGCGAGTTCGCGATCGCGATGTTCGATGGTCGCAGGCGTGTTTGGCAGACGATTGCCTGTCACGGTGAAATAGCGCGCGTGGTCGTACATCTCGATCCCGAGCACGTCCTTGCGTCGTCCGCCTTTTGGCAATTTGCTCCAGCACAAACAGCGCACACCGCGACCCGATGGTGTGATCTCGGTGTATGTTTGCAGCGCGGTCACGACGCGCCGCGCCAATTCGGACAGATTGCCTACGTCATCAATGCAATGGTCGAGGTCAACCCCCGCGAGTCCATTCGCGCAAACGATGCCGATGCCGTCAAAGCGATGGTGGGCATTCACACAATCGGCAAAGGCGCTCCACGTCTTGGGATTGGTTGTATCGGCGCGATGACCGTTCGGAATGTACGGCACTTTGGTTTGTTTGCCGCCGCGCGTTTCATACCGCCAATTCACCCATTGCGGGAGGGCTTGAAGTTCGGCGGGAATCGCATCAAGATTCAGGATGGACATTCCGATTCTTTCGGCGCGAGGAGTGTGGGTGTCTGATCGTTTTGCGTTTTCATCTCAGCATTGTCGCGTTCTGAATCTCGTTGGGCGGCTTGCTCGCGCTCGCGCTGCAAGCGCAGCTGCCGCCCGCGTGCGGCAAAGATGCGTAGGCATTGGATAATCGCGGCATCGCTTTCCTCTTGGGTGGGTTCTTTGTGAACGGTCGCCAAGAATCCTCCTACGGTTGAACTTTGGCATCGCCGAGTGGATTGACGCCCTCGGAGTCTATGGTCTGAGTAGCGGCGAGAGATAATGCTTGCACGAGTCCTGCTTGTTCAAGCCCTTGCCGCACGAGCAAAGCCGCTTGCATTCTGGGATCGCGGCGCGCTAGCTCTGCCATTGTTTGGAGGGCGGTCCTCTCTTCCTCGGACAGTACGATGTAGAATCTTCTCATGTCGCTCCTTGTTTCAGAAAACGAAAACTCGTTTTCGATATTTTCGAAAACGAGTTTAACAGATTTGAGCGATGATAACTGACGCTAACTTGGCGGTAACTTGTTTTGGGCGCGCAACTCTCTGATCCAGGCGCGCAAGGTCGAGGTCGCGACGCCTTTGCGATTACAAAAATCCTCTTGAGTTTCTTTGCCCTGACGGGTCAGCCATTCCGTGACGATTTTCATCTTGTCCTCTTCTGGCGTTGGCAGAGGACCGCCGCGACGCAACGGCTCAGTCCCGTGACTCTCCGCTGCTCCTCCGTTTGTCTTCTGGACAGATGTTTGTTCATCTGGCGACCAAGTTGTACGCGGAGAGGATTGTAGCGTGACCGCTGGGATCAGATCCAGAAAACTTCCGGC
>Ga0209162_1004632_pt1 | contig 10146 bp, 10 predicted proteins | sample YNPNPMetaG_FD_187121 | JGI IMG/M metagenome (GOLD analysis project Ga0209162, IMG submission 187121) | Anoxygenic and chlorotrophic microbial mat microbial communities from Yellowstone National Park, USA - YNP NP MetaG (SPAdes) (version 2) ...
CCCTTGACGGACGCGACGGAGCGCGTCCCTCCAAGGAAAACCCCGGGTCCCTCGTCGTGGCTGTGGGCCAATCCTGCAATCCCATGGAGGGCCACGGTCCCTCGTGGCCGCAACCCAAAACCGAAACCCCAAGACGGACGCGACGGAGAGCGTCCCTCCAAGCCGCGCGGGGATCCGCCATCCAATGGAGGGCCATGCTCCGTCATGGCCGCTGGAAAAGGCCTTTGGCGACTCTTAAGGATCAGGTGTCGGCCTCGCCCTTAACGGACGCGACGGAGCGCGTCCCTCCAGGCGCCTTTGACCGCCTTCTCGGCTCCCCGCTACAATTTTTCTATGACCATCGACAATCTTGCCGAGCTGAAAGACCGGATCGAGGCCTTCACGGGCCGCCCGGCCCCGGGACGCCTCGAGATCCTCGAGGACACAAGCGAATACATGGCCATCCACCGCGGGATGGTTCTCAGGTTGCAAGGTCATGATTATTACGTGACGGGCGACGCACGGGAAGGCCGGTTCGGCATCAACGAGCAGCCCAAGTTTTGGGTGAAATACGCCGTCGATCTGTTTACGGGCGCACGCAAGATCATCAAGCTCGTCTTTCACGAGGAGTTCACTTCCAGGCTCGGCCCCTTCTTGATCCGATGCAGCCGCAGCCCGATCAAGGAGAGCGACATTTTGGAGATCGTGCGGGACCATCCCCATTTCATGCACGGCTTTACGGTCCGGGATGTAAAGGGCAACACGATCCGCATCCTGGAGATCATTCAGGGAGAAACCCTGCTCGCACACGTTGTGGACATCCCTCAGAGCCACGAGGAGTACTTTTTCCAGACGCTCCCGGGCGTGCTCCGGTCTATCCTGCCCTGCGTCGAGGCGCTCGGGTTTCTCTACGAGCGCGGCCAGCACCACGGAGACGTCCGAAACGACCATATTCTGGTAGAGGCGTCGACCGGCCGCTACCGATGGATCGACTTCGATTACCACGTCAATTATCCGGACTATGATCTCTGGTCCGTGGGGAACATCCTGATTTACGCGGCGGGCAAGGGGATCCATCCCATCCAGACGGCCTACGAGAACCCGTCCCGTTATCCCCTTATGCGGGAACGCCTCACGCCCGAGGACGCCATGCTCTTCTACCCGTACCGGGTGGCCAATTTGAAAAAGCTCTTTCCCTATATTCCGCAGCGGCTCAACGAGATTCTGATGCGCTTTTCCGTTGGCGCCCGGGACTTCTACATGGACTTTCGAGCCCAGGTCCAGGACCTCGAGGAGGTAATCCCCCTCCTCGAAAGCCCGTGACACCCCGTGGAGGGCCACGGTCCCTCGTGGCCGCAACCCAAAACCACGACCACAAGACGGACGCGACGGAGCGCGTCCCTCCAAGGGAAAACCCCGTGGAGGGCCACGGTCCCTCGTGGCCGCAACCCAAAACCGCAACCCCAGGACGGACGCGACAGAGCGCGTCCCTCCAAAGGAAAACCCCATGGAGGGCCACGGTCCCTCGTGGCCGCAACCCAAAACCGCAACCACAAGACGGACGCGACGGAGCGCGTCCCTCCAAGCCGCGCGGGGATCCGCCATCCAATGGAGGGCCATGCTCCGTCATGGCCGGGAAAAAGGCGCCTGCCGATTCCCAAGGGGCCGGTTTCCGCCTCGCCCCTAACGGACGCGACGGAGCGCGCCCCTCCAGGGGAAAACCCCATGGAGGGCCACGGTCCCTCGTGGCCGCAACCCAAAACCGCAACCACAAGACGGACGCGACGGAGCGCGCCCCTCCAAGGGAAAATCCCATGGAGGGCCACGGTCCCTCGTGGCCGCATCCCAAAACCGCAACCCCAAGACGGACGCGACGGAGCGCGTCCCTCCAGGGGGACCACGAACCAAGGCTGACGCGACAGAGCGCGCCCCTCCAGGGGGCTTACGGCTTGCTCACCTTTGTCAAGAAAGGCAGCTCCACCGAGAGATGGGACGGGATGACCCGAATGAGCCACGTCGAGGCCTGGATCTCGGACGGCCGCTCGAGGGGACCACGATTCCTTTCCACGACCCGGCCGCTCACCGGCAGGAACGGGTGGTGTTCCTCCCCGTCCTGGGTCACGAGCCGGATCCCCGGGAACCCCTGCTCGACCAGATCGTTTTCTTCCGGCAGAACAACCTCCACCACCCTTCCGATCGAGCGAAGGAAAGACTCCTCCACACCCACCGCGAAGGTTCCCTCCTGCTCGTAGACGGCCCAGGCATGCTCGGGAAGGCAGTACTTGTCTCCAGGCAACGGCGCCATCGGGTCAGCCGGTTGCTCCGCATCGATGGCCGGGGGCTCGGATCCACCCCTCGCACCCGCATCTTCCTTCGCCAGGAGCGTCTCCTGCCGCGCCTTTCTCAAGGTTCTCCAGACCGGCGGCAGAAGCTCTTTGCGGGTAAAGGGCTTCGGAATGTAGTCGGCCGCCCCGAGCCGCAGGGACTGCAGAGCGGTGCGGATCGTGGGGTAGCCCGTGATCATGATCGCCGGCGTCGGGATCGAGGCTTTTTTCAGTTCGGCCAGAAATTCGAGCCCGTCCATTTCCGGCATCATGAGATCCGTCAGAACGAGGGCGAAGGACTCCCGGGAGAGAAGGCCGAGTCCCTCCCGCGCACTCAAGACGCACGACACCTGGAACCCTTCCCTGCCCAGGACCTTCTTCAGGCTTTCGTGGATGATCGGCTCGTCGTCGATGACCAGGATGCGAACAGGCGTCTCGGTCGCCATGAAGATGCTCCCTTCCCCCTTTGACCTTCCTTCCTTGGCTGGACCTTTCCCACTTTCCGTTCAGACCCAATAGGCTCCCCGGCCGTCCTCACGAGGCGGCTTCCCTCGCAGGAAGCTCGATCCGGAACGACGTGCCCTGCCCCACGACCGATCGCACATGGATGCGGCCGCCATGCTGGTCCACGATGCTCTGAACCACCGAGAGGCCAAGGCCGTTCCCCCGGGCTCCCTTGGTGGAGTAAAAGGGTTCGAAGATCTTCTCGATCTGGTCCTTCGGGATTCCGCATCCCGTGTCCGCCACTTCAAAGAACACCCGGCGGCCCCCTCCGGAACGGCCCGAAGCAATCGTGATCGTCCCCTTTCCGTCCATGGCCTCGGCTGCATTCATGACCAGGTTCAAGATGACCTGCTGCATCTGGCCCGGGTCCGCGTGCACTTCCACCGGCCCGGCCGAGAGCCGAAACTCGAAATCCACGTTGCGAAAGGCCGCCTGCTTCGACACGAGCCCGTGGGCCCTGCGGATCACGGTGTTGATGTCGATCCCCTGTCGGACCGGATGCTGCAGCCGGGTGTAGTCCAGCAGGTCCCGCACGATCTGCCTGCACCGAAGGGCCTCCCGGTAGATGACTTCATAGTCCCTCCGAACCGGGTCGGCCGGATCCACGTCGATCAGGAGATCCTCCACGAACGTGATGATGCCGCTCAAGGGATTGTTGATCTCGTGGGCGATGCCGGCCGCGAGCTTGCCCACGGCCGCGAGCTTTTCGGACTGAATGAGGCTCCTCTGCAAGCGTTTCTGCTCGGTTATGTCCCGGGAGATCACGCCGACCCCTATGATCTGGCCTTTGTGGTCGAGAAGGGGAAATCGGACCGTGTGCAGATAGACCTTGCGGCCTCCGAGTACGAGGCTCTCCTCGCGGGAAACGGTGCGGCCGGCTTCGAAAAAGGCCTTGTCGCGCTTCTCGAAACGTTCGGCCAGGACCGGGTCAAAAAGCATCCGGTCCGTCTTGCCCACGAACTCCTCGGGCCGACGTCCGAACAGGGCCGCGGCCACGGGGTTGATGAACAGATACCTCCCGCCGAGATCCTTGAGGACGATGATATCGTGCGCCGCATTGACGAACTGCTCGAATCGCTGCACCGACTCCTGAAGCCGCGCCTCCAGATCGGTTTTCTCCTGGAGGCGCTCTCGAAGCCCCTGAAAAACCTCGTTGAGATCCCAAAAGACCCGGGCGAGCCTATGGTCCATGATCCGCACGCCCGGGGGAGTGAGGCGGTAGAGATCGGCAAGGATGTCGTCCTTGCCGGTCAGCTCGATGATCAGCTCGAGACCCTCGAACCTGAGCGCCTCGTGAAGGGATCGCAAAGTGGGAATCCCCATCTCCCTGGCAGCGGCCACACCCGGAGCCTCTGGATCCGGGTCCACGACGCAAAGGACCTCCAGGTTCAGGGCTGCGAGCTTCCCCTGGGAGACCAGGTCCAGGATCGCCTTGCAGCCGTGGCCGCCTCCGATGATCGCGGCCAAGGTAACAGGCCGATCCGCGGATTGGACCCCCTCCGGCACGGCGCTCTCCGACACTGTCTGGATCCTCCTCGCCTTCTTCGTTTTCATTCTAAAGCGATAGACCCGCCGATTCAAAGGCAAATCTGGGGTCACTCAGCGCCCCCGGGCACCGGCCTGTCAAGGCTGCCAGCCGTGGGCAAGGGCACGGCCCAAGGATCCTGCGTGGGGCCTGCTGGCCCCCCAAGCGGCACGTCGTGTCGTCCGGAGCGATTTCGGCCTTGACACGGCTTAACCCGGCGGCATAAACTTCAACTTGAGAATAATTCCTATTTTCATGGATCGTTCCGATGTCCTTTCCGTCCTCTTTCCGGATGACCCTGCAGCGGCGGATTCTTCTCGAAGAAATCCGCGGGATGCATTCCCATCCCACGGCCGACGAGGTCTATGCCCGCGTCCGTCGCCGTCTGCCCAGAGTGAGCCTTGGAACAATCTACCGGAACCTGGAAACTCTCTCTCGTGCCGGCGTCATCCAAAAACTGGAACTTGCGGGATCGCCTCGCAGGTACGACGGGACCACGGAAGCTCACTACCACGTGACCTGCTTGGGCTGCGGAAAAGTTGAGGACATCCGACTGGAGCCCCCAAGGAGCCTGGAGGAGGCCGCGCGCCAAGCCTGCGGCTTTCAGATCGTGGGGCATACCCTCAAGTTTCACGGTCTTTGCCCGAAGTGCGCGGGCAGCGGCCCCAGGCGCAAGGGGGCTCCCCCCTTTGATAGGCCGGGGCAGCCCAGGCACAAAGAGGGTTCGGAAGCCAAGACCTCTGGCAAGCTGGAGACAGGGTCATGAAAAAGGTCGTCTTCTTCGCCTTTCAGTCAGACCCGATGTGTTTCGTCCACGTGCTGCTCAACGGGCTGGACATGAAAGAAAAAGGATTCGAGATTCGCATCGTGATGGAAGGAGCCGCCACCCGGCTCGTGCCCGAGTTGTCCGGCCCCGAGCATCCTCTGCACGGCCTCTATGCGAAGGCCAAGGCGCAGGGACTTTTCGAGGGTGCCTGCAGGGCCTGTTCAGCCAAGCTGGGGACTCTCGAGGCTGTGCGGCGCGAAGGGTTGCGGCTTCTCGAGGACATGAGTGGCCATCCAGGCATGGCAGCATACCTCGCCCAGGGATACGAGATCGTCACGTTCTGAGCCGAAAGGAGATGAGAGCGCGATGCCACCGATCGAGATCAAGAAAGACATCTATTGGGTGGGAGCCATCGATTGGAACATTCGGGACTTCCACGGATACTCGACCTACAAGGGAACCACCTACAATGCCTATCTCGTTCTGGATGAAAAGGTGACCCTTTTCGACACGGTCAAAGAGCCTTTTCGCAGCGAACTCCTCCACAACATCCGCCGCGTCATCGATCCGGGCCGGATCGACTACGTGGTCGTCAACCACGTGGAGATGGACCATTCGGGCTGCCTGCCGGAAATCCTCGACGCCGTGCGGCCGGAAAAGATTTTTTGCTCCGTCAAGGGACGAGAGGCTCTTCTGCAGCACTTCCACCGCGAGGACTGGCCCCTGCACGTCGTGGCGGACGGCGAGAGCGTCCGGATCGGCCGGCGGTCTGTCCGGTTCCTCGAGACCCGCATGCTCCACTGGCCGGACAGCATGTTCTCCTACCTTCCCGAAGAACGCCTGCTCATTTCGAGTGACGCCTTCGGCCAGCACTGGGCCACGAGCGAACGGTTCGACGATCAGGTGGACGGCCCGGAGCTGCTTGCGCACGCGGCCAAATACTACGCGAACATCCTGCTCCTCTATTCCCCCCTGGTGCAGAAGCTTTTGGGCCGCGTCCGGGAACTCGGCATCCCGATCGACATGATCGCCCCCGACCACGGCTTGATCTGGAGGGGCAACCCTGGAGCCATCCTCGAGCGCTACGATGCCTGGAGCCAACAGGTCACCAAAGAAAAAGCCCTCGTCATCTATGACACCATGTGGAAGAGCACAGCCACCATGGCCCGGGCGGTTGCGGACGGCCTGATCCAGGCCGGCGTTCAGGTCAAGATGTTCGACTTGCAGGTCAACCACCGCAGCGATGTCATGACCGAGGCCTTGGACGCCAAGGGCCTGCTTTTCGGCTCCTCGACCCTGAACAACCAGATGCTGCCTCGCATGGCCGACATGCTCACGTACATGAAGGGCCTCAAGCCGCGCAACCGGATCGGAGCGGCCTTCGGTTCCTACGGGTGGAGCGGGGACGCGGTGCGCCACATCAATCGGGAACTGGAGGCCATGAAGATCGAGCTCGTCCATCCCGGTGTGGCGGTCCAGTACGTGCCAGACCACGAGGGGCTCCGGCAGTGCGTCGAGCTCGGCCTACAGGCCGGTCGAAGGATCCGGGAGAAAGCCTGAGAGATTCAGGCGACCCGCCCGACCCAGGCAGACCGAGGGCCGGCCCGCGCCGGCAAATCGGACAAAAAACCGCGAAGATGAGAGAGGCAGCCCGCATCCAAGCCGAACTTGCCGAGGCTCTGCTTCAGACAGACGCCGAGGAGATCCTGCGCCAGAGGCTTGGCCGGATCCCGGCACAGGCGACAACCCGGGCATTGTTGGCCTTTCTCTCCTCGGCGGACGACGCGCTGCGGAGCCGCTCGGCCCGGGCGCTGGGCCTCTTGGTTGCCCAAAGGGCGGTGAGCGACCTGGAAGGAGCCCGTGAAATCGTTCGGCGCCTCGTGTGGAGCCTGAACGACGAATCCGGCGGGATTGGCTGGGGAGCGCCCGAGGCCATGGCCCACATCCTGGCGCGCAGCGATTCCCTTTGGGAGGAGTTCGCGGCGATCTTTGTCTCGTACCTGCGCGAAGACGGCAATTCCCTGGGCGGCAGTCCCCTGGAGCCCTTCCTGCTCGAAGCCGCGGCGATCCTGGCCGAGGCGCGCCCCGAAGCGCTTCGATCCCTCGGGGCCGAGCCGCTCCTCGCTTCCTTTCTCCAGTCGCCCCGGGAATCCACTCGAAGCCTGGCCGCGCGGGCTCTCGAGATCCTGAGAGGCCCGCCGGAGACAGCCGACGTTGGGCCCCCAGCCGAAATCGGTGGCCGGAGCGTCTCGCAACAGAGCGCGGGCTCCGGCGTTTCGAAGTGTTCGAGGTAACGGAGGAGACACGATGGATGTCCTGACCCTGTCACGCCTGCAGTTCGCCGTTGCGACTCTGTTCCACTTCCTCTTCGTTCCCCTCACGCTGGGCCTCTCGTTTCTCGTGGCCATCATGGAAACCTTGTACGTGAGAACGCGGGACGAACAGTACAAGAGGATGACCCAATTCTGGGGGAGGATCTTCCTCATCAACTTCGCCGTGGGCGTGGTGACCGGGATCACCCTGGAGTTCCAGTTCGGAACGAACTGGTCCCGTTACTCCGCATACGTGGGCGACGTGTTCGGCTCTCTGCTGGCCATCGAGGCGACCGTGGCCTTTTTTCTGGAGTCCACGTTTATCGCGGTCTGGGTCTTCGGGTGGAAACGGCTCTCTCCCAAAATGCACTGCCTTTCGATCTGGCTCGTGGTAATGGCTTCGAGCCTTTCGGCCGTCTGGATCCTCATCGCCAACGCCTGGATGCAGCACCCGGTCGGATACACGATCAACGAGGCCACAGGTCGGGCCGAGCTTACCGACTTCCTGGCCGTGGTGACCCAACCGTTCGCCATCATCCAGATTCTGCACACGCTGAGCGCGGCCTATACGCTCTCTGCCTTTTTCGTGATGGGCGTGAGCGCATACCACATCCTCAAGAAGAGCCACACCGACTTCTTCCTCAAGTCGTTCCGCGTGGCCCTTCCCTTCGCCCTGATCTTTTCCCTGGGAAGCGTGCTCATGGGAGACTTCTCGGGCCAGGAGGTCGCGGTCAAGCAGCCCTCCAAACTCGCGGCCCTGGAGTCGCACTGGGAGACCGGCACCCATGCTCCCTTTGTCCTGTTCTTCGTCCCCGACGAGGAAAACGAGCGGAACCGGTTCGAGTTCGGCAGGATCCCGAGCGGCCTGAGCCTTCTGGCCTTTCACAAGCCCGAGGCCGAGGTGGTGGGCCTCAAGGACTTCCCCAGAGAGGACCGGCCGCCGGTTCTTCTCACCTGGCTGGCCTTCCGGGCAATGGTGGGCATTGGATTCCTTTTGGCCTTTCTCACGATCGTCGGGACGGTCTTGCGCAACAAGCTCGAACAGAGCCGCTGGTATCTCGGAATCATGCTCCTGGCCATCCCGCTTCCTTACCTGGCAGCCGAGGCGGGCTGGATCGTCACAGAGGTGGGCCGCCAACCCTGGATTGTCTACCGGCTCATCCGAACGGCGGAGGCGGTCTCTCCGATCGCGGTCTCCCAGGTGTTTCCGAGCCTCCTGGCCTTCTTCCTCGTGTATTCTTTTCTCGGGCTCGTTGCTTTCGCCCTGATCTTCCAGGCGGCCCGGAAGGGGCCGGCTCCGGCCGGCGCCTGAGGCGCGAGGCGCTCTTCGAAGCGTGAAGAACAAGGGAAGTAGAAAACGTCCGGAAACGATCTCGAGCAAAAGGAGTGAGAGACAATGTTGGAGACGATCTGGTTCGTTCTCTGGGGCGTGCTCTGGGCCGTCTACTTCATGCTGGACGGATTCGACCTCGGACTCGGCGCTCTTTTGCCTTTTCTTGCCAAAAAGGAGGAGGAAAAGAAAATCCTTTACAACAGCATGGGACCTTTCTGGGACGGCAACGAAGTCTGGCTGATTACGGCCGGAGGCGTGACCTTCGCCGCATTTCCGAGGACCTACGCCGTCCTGTTCAGTTCCCTGTACTCGGCCCTCATGCTCCTGCTCTTCTGCCTGATCTTCCGGGCTGTGGCCATCGAGTTTCGCGGAAAACGGCCAAGCCCGGCGTGGCGAAAAGCCTGGGACGCGTGTCTTACGGTCGTGAGCGCGGCCGCCGCGATCCTTCTCGGCGTGGCCTTCGCCAACATCTTCAAGGGAATCCCCATCGATCAGGACGGCGTGTACCAGGGGACGCTTCTCACCTTGCTCAATCCATACGGTCTTCTAGGCGGGGTGCTCTTCCTCGCGTTGTTCCTCCTGCACGGATCCCTCTGGCAGGCCATAAAAGCCCAAGGGGTTCTCCACGAGCGCTCGGCCCGGGCGGCCAGAGCGCTTTGGCCCGTCCTTCTCGTCATTGCCGTGGCGTTTCTTGGGGCCACAAAGTTCGCAACGTCCCTGTGGGACAACTACTTCCGGTACCCGCTCCTGCTTCTGGTCCCGCTGGCAGCCGTTGCAGGCCTTCTGGGAACCCGCTTGTTCATCGCCCGCAAGGACTGGTGGAAGGCGTGGTTTTCGTCTTCCCTCACCATCGTGGCCGCAACGCTCTTCGGCGTCCTGGGGCTCTACCCGAACCTTTTGCCGTCGAGCCTGGATCCGGCCTTCAGCCTGACCGCGGCCAATTCGGCCTCTTCGGCTCTCACCCTGAAAATCATGCTCGTTGTGGCTCTCGTGTTCGTCCCCATCGTGATCCTGTATCAGGGCTGGGTGTATCATCTGTTCCGCCACAAAGTGACAGAAAAAGATCTCGCCTACGAAGAGGCCCACTGAGATGGAGGGACGCGCTCCGTCGCGTCCGTCTTGTGGGCCTATCTTTGCCCGGCAATCTCGTCTCCAACGGGCCGGTTCTGCAGAACCTTTCCTTGCGGCCATGACGGAGCATGGCCCTCCATAGTTTTCCGTGGAGGGACGCGCTCCGTCGCGTCCGTCTCGGGGTCGTGGTCTTGGGTTGCGGCCATGAGGGACCATGGCCCTCCATAGTTTTCCGTGGAGGGACGCGCTCCGTCGCGTCCGTCTTGCTCCACGGCTCTGAGGCGTCCGCAGCCCGCAATTGAAACCTTTCGGCACGAGCCGGTCTCCCTACA
>Ga0209162_1004633_pt1 | contig 10146 bp, 6 predicted proteins | sample YNPNPMetaG_FD_187121 | JGI IMG/M metagenome (GOLD analysis project Ga0209162, IMG submission 187121) | Anoxygenic and chlorotrophic microbial mat microbial communities from Yellowstone National Park, USA - YNP NP MetaG (SPAdes) (version 2) ...
GCAGTTGGCGGATACACTATCGGAATTCGCCACGAATTTCACGAATTGGCACGAATTTTATTTCTTTTTATTCGTGTAAATTCGTGCAATTCGTGGCAAAAAAGACCAACTGCGTAACTCCTGTTCGTAATTACCTACCCTGAATCGTTTGCAGATAATGTAGCGTAGGCTTTAGCCTGCGAATGCAGGCCTGGCGGCCTGCGCTCCAGGGGCATGCCTTCGCCGCGTCTTTGATAGCGCTTGCCCGGGGGCTCCCGGGTAGGTAGTTACCATAATTGGCAGAGTAGTAGTATAATAGGAGCCGATAGACTTGCAATCTCTCCCCGCAGGAGGAAGCCATGAGCCAAATCCGCGTCTCTCCTGCCCAGTTATACGCAGCGGCGGACCGGTTCCGGAGAAGCGCCCAGCAGGTCCGGTCTGTCGTGCAGCGGATGCGGGCCGCTCTGGAGAGGACGACCTGGCAGGGCGTGTCCCGAAACCGCTTCGGAGGCCGGTTTGCAGAGTGGGAAGAGGAGGCCGAACGGATTGCAACGGCCCTGGAAGAAATGGCCAGCGAACTGGCCCACGTGGCCCGGTCTTTTGAGCAGGCGGATCACGTATCGTGGTAGGAGGACCCATGAGCCGGATCGTCATCCGAACAGAAGACGTGCGAGAACTGGAACACCGGATGCGCCGGGCAGGCCAGGAATTGGAAGAACTGCTCCGTTCGCTGGATGGCGCGCTAAACATTCCGAACTGGTCCGGTTACCATCGGGGCCGGCTGGAGGGAGAGTGGCACGGAATCCGCGGCCGCCTGACCGGTCTGGCCCATCACGGAGAGACATTAGCCAGCCTCCTGCGGCGTACTGCTGACGCCTTTGAAGAGGCAGACCACAGTGCGCGCCAAAAAATCACTGCTGCCCGGGACGTCATCGCCACAGTTCCTTTGACTCACCTGGAGCGACCGCTCAGCCAGCGGCCCCCTGCTGCCGGCGGATCGGGAGGGGTGACCACTCAGAACGTGAACACCCGGAGCGCCACCGTAGGAGACCCCGTGGACATCCGCACCGGCCATTACATCTACCGCCACACCGACCTGATCCTCCCTCCTGGTGAACCCTTTGTCCTCTACCGGGTCTTCTCCTCCCGCCTTCCCGCTGGCTGGGCTTTCTCCCTTTTCCAACAACTGGACCTCAGTCGTCCCACCGGAATCACATATCTGGCCGGCAACGGGCGCCTGGGGCAAGTCTTCTTCCATCCCACCGAAGACGGCTACACTGCTGACACTCCCGGATTCCGGTTAGAAGAACGAGAGAACGGATTCCTCCTCCGAGACCCGGAAGGAGCCTCCCTGGGGTTCAGTCCTGAGGGTCGCCTCACTGACTGGTACGATGCCTTCGGCAACAGCGTCCACATAGAGTACCCCGATCCCCGCACCATCCGGCTGACTGCTCCCTGGGGCTCCCTGTGGGGTACGGTCCACCTGGACGATCGGGAGCGAGTTGCGCACATTGAGGATGAAAAAGGCCATACTCTCCACTACACGTACGACCACCAGGACCGCCTCATTGCCTTTACAGACCGCCGGGGCCACACGACCCGCTACGACTACAACGATCTGGGCTATCTGACTCGCATCATCGGGCCGGATGGTACCGTCCTGGTAGAAAACGAGTACGACGATCAGGGACGGGTCCTGCGTCAGCGGGACGCCCTCGGGCATGAGACGCGGTTCGCCTACGAGTTCTCCCCAGAATGGCCCCATCGGATTCAGGGGGCGACCGTCACCTACCCCGATGGAGTCCGGGTCCACTACACCCTCCAGCAGGGAGAGGTCGTCCAGCAAGAAGTGGATGGAGCGACCATCCGATACATCCGCGATGACCGGGGCCGACCGTTGGAGATCCACGACCCCAACGGCCGTATATGGCGGCTGTCCTGGGACGAGGCAGAACGACTAACTGCACTCACCACACCAGCCGACCAGACCTACCGCTGGGAGTACGACGCGTCTGGCCGTCCTCTGCGCTGGATATACCCCGACGGGACATCCGTGGGGATTACCTGCGACCCCCAGGGCCACCCGGTACAACTCACGGGCCCCGCCGGGGAGACCGCGACCTTTGAGTACGATGACCGGGGCCTCCCGACGGCCGTCGTAGACCCCCTGGGACAGCGCCTGCAGTTTGCCTATGACGAACGGGGACGGCTGGCCGGGATCATCTGGCCGGATGGTCAAAGAACGACGTATTCGTATGCAGACCCCCAGGGACAGGTCACGGAGAGAGACCCCCTGGGGCAAACAACCACCTACCAATACGACCCCGAAGGTCAGCCGATTCGCATCCACCGCGAGGGCGAAGAGATCCGGGTTGCCTATACCCCGTACGACGAACTCGCGCGCCTGGAAGACGATGAGGCCCGGGGGATTCAGATAGAGTACGACCCCAATGGGCGCCCGGTGCGCGTGCGCTTCCCCAACGGATACACCCTGCACCAGTCTTATGACCCCCAGGGCCGGCCAGTGGAATTGAAGGACGAGGCAGGGCATCCCCTGTTCCGGCAAACCTACGATGCCCGAGGACGGCTGATCGCTCTGACCGATGCCAGAGGCCGCTCCTGGCGCTTTGACCGCGATGGCATCGGGAACATCATCGCCCTGACCGACCGCAAGGGACGCACCCTGCGGTTTGAGTACGACAGCGCCGACCGGCTGACGCGCGCCTGGGACCCGAAGGGCCGCATGGTCCTGCAGGTAGAGTACAACGAGACCGGTGACATCAGCCGCCTGACCGATGCAGAGGGCCATTGGCTGGCCCCCGTGTGGAACCCCTCGGGATACCTCACGGCCATTTCCATTGACGGGAAGACGGCAACGGCGGAACTGGACGCCGCCGGACAAATCCTCCGCCTGACCGATGAGCGCGGGCGGACGCGCACCTACGCCTACGACGCCCGGGGCCACCTGATCCGGGAGACCTATCCCCTGGGCCAGACATACACCTACGTCTACGACCCGGCGGGCCGTCTCCAAACCCAGACCCTTCCGGACGGCACCCGGATTTCCTGCGAATATGACGGGCTGAATCGCCCCGTTCGGCTTCAGTATCTCCGCAACGGGCAGGAAGAGACCGTTACTCTGACCCACAGCCCGGACCGGCGCAGCCTGACCCTCAGAGATTCCCGGGGAGAGGTTGCCTATGTCCTGAAACCGGAGAACGTTCTGGAGCGACGGGACCCTCTGGGGCATGTGGTAAGGTACGAGTTCTCCCCCGCAGGCCAGGTCCGTCGGCTGGTCTATCCGGACGGCCGGGCCGTGGAATACGCCTACGATGAGAACGGCAATCTTTCCCGGATTCGGGACTTTCTCGGACGGGAGACAAATCTGGAATACGACGAGAGCGATCTCCTTATCCGGATTTGTCATCCCAATGGATGGGTTACCCGGTACGAGTACGACGAGATGGATCGGGTGGTGAGCATTCGCCACCGGAATGCCGCGGGGCAGGTGATGCTGGAACAACGATTGGTGCGGGACGGGACCGGCCGGGTGGTAGATATGAAGGTCTCCGGCCCCATCGCCGAACGAGTCTCCCAGGGCCCGGATGTCCTGGCCCGGCGGAGATTTGCGTTCAACGAGTTAGACCAGGTCACCGAAAGCGATGAGGGCCCCTTCCGATATGACCCCAGCGGCAATCTGACGGCGTACACCGATAACGGTCTCCCGGTCTCCCTGCAGTACGATCTGGCGGGCCGTCTGGTGGAAGCCCACATCGGCCCGGACCATTTTTCGTACACGTACGATGCCGAGGGCAACCGCATCGCCCGGACCCAAAATGGTCAGACCCGACACTACGTGCTGGACACGGTCCTGGACCTGCCCCGGCCGCTGATGGAAACGGACGATCGGGGGAATCCCCTCCGCTACTACATCTGGGGGCAGGGCCTGCAGTACGCGGTGGACGAACGGGGACACCTGGAAATCTATCTCTTCAACCATCGGGGTGACACGCTGGCGGTGGTGGATGAGGAAGGGGAGGTAGTGGCCGCGTATGCTTACGCCCCATACGGGCAGGTCATCGGCCGGTACGGCGAGCAGGATGTCCCTTTCCGTTTCCTGGGCCGCCATGGGGTGATGGCCGACCACGACCACCTCTACTTCATCCGGGCCCGGTACTATGCCCCTACCCTGGGCCGGTTCACCCAGCCCGATTGGATTCACCTGCGAGCCCCCCTGCCCGGATTCCTGAACCGCTACGCCTACGCGCTGGATGACCCATGGAATCTGGTGGACGTGGATGGGCGTTTGCCCCAACTCCTTATCGGCATAGCCATCGGAGGGGTTCTCGGCGCAGGTACGGAAATTGCCAGACAGATTATCGCTGGCAAATCTCTGGGCGAAATAGACTGGGCCAGCGTGGGAGCCGCCGCGATTGGTGGCGCCGTCGGTGGTGCCCTCACTGTTCTTATCCCGGTACCCATCCTGGGAGGCGCTATCAGCGGCGGTGTCGCCGCAGGAGTGCAAACAACATTGGACAACTGGCTTCATCAAAGACCATTACAAGAGAATTTGGGGAGGTCTATATTACAGGGGGTCGTTATCGGAGGAACCCTTGATATCGCTTTTATAGGCGCCAAAGCGATCATGGCCGGAATTCGAACACCTCATGGAACAGGGGCTGGCAAGGTCATCAGCCAAGTCTTTAGAAACGAACTCGTGGGGCCCTGGAAGCGCGCACTCCACTCCCCCTGGGCCGCCTCCTACTATACCTCTGGAAACCGGCTGGCTGCTGCAATCCGTGCTGAGGGAAAAGTAATCAACCGACTCGGCAGGGATATACGATGGGGCGAAGAAGCCTTAAAGGGAGTTATAGGAAGCATAATTGGCATCGCTGGAGAACCACGCAAAGGGAGGTGAAAAGGTGTACCAGACCTTCGTTATGCGAGCCCTGATCTATGAATTGCTCCAGGTCCTGGCTCCGGTGTTTTTCTTTGCTGTTATCTACTTTGGTGCGGGCCTCTACAAAGAGGAATATCGGGGATGTGCCCTGGCAGTGCTCGGATTGTTCTTCGGGGGGGTATTGCTCCTTGCCCTCTGGGTCTGTTATCCCGTTCTCTATGACTGTGTGCAGTATCTTCGCCAGGGAGAGGCCTACGTCCAGGATGACTCTTGCCGTCTCACTGATGTCAGTTCGGGGATCGGGCTGTTTGGGCTCGTATTCCCCAGAGATCATCTGTATTGCCAGGGCAACCAAGAATTTGTCAGTCTGTATCGGCGCGATTACCAGCGAGTCCTCTGGCGCTGGGCCCGAGAAGGCCGCACGCTGCACGTGCGCTACCTGCCTCGCTCCCGGCTTGTGCTGGAACTGATGCCGGAGGAGAGTCCGTAGAGACCTCGGACGACGGACGACAGACCATTTTGGGGAGGTACAACCGATGCTTGGTCCCGGTACCATTCTTCAAAACCGCTACCGCATTGCCTCTCCCCTGGGCCAGGGCGGGATGGGCGCCGTCTACCGGGCCTGGGATATGCGCCTCAACATCCCCGTCGCCGTCAAAGAAATGATCCCCCAGCCCGGCATTGACCCCCACACTTTGGCTCAACTCCGCCAGCAGTTCTACCAGGAAGCCCAGGTCCTGGCCCGCCTGAACCACCCCAACCTGGTCCGGGTGACCGACTACTTTGAAGAGGGCGGCAACGCCTACTTGGTGATGGACTTCGTGGAGGGGCAGAGTTTGGCCGACCTGATTGCCGCCCGGGGACCGCTCCCAGAGGCCCAGGTGCTGGAGTGGGCCCGCCAACTCCTGGACGCCCTGGCCTACTGCCACAGTCAGGGGGTGATCCACCGGGACATCAAACCCCAGAACATCATCATCCGGCCGGACGGCCAGGCCGTTCTGGTGGACTTCGGGCTGGTGAAACTCTGGGACCCGCGGGACCCGCGCACGCGGACGGTGGTGCGGGCGATGGGGACGCCGGAGTATGCGCCGCCGGAGCAATGGGGGATGGGCCACACCGACCCTCGCAGCGACCTCTACAGCCTGGGGGCGACACTGTACTATGCGCTGACCGGGCAGGCGCCGGCCACGGCGACGGACCGCACGGCCCGCCCCGCTCTCTTCATCCCGCCCCGTCGGTTCAACCTCTCTCTTCGGCCCCAGACGGAGGCAGCCATTCTGAAAGCGATGGAGTTGGCGCAGGATGCCCGCTGGTCCTCGGCGGCGGAGATGGCGGCAGCGATGGGGATGGAAATAGGGAGAAGAGGAACAGGGGCAAAGTCGGCCACGGCACAGCCGCCCCAGCCGACCCGCGTGATGCCCGGAGGGGTATCTCCGGCCGCTCCTGCACACTCGCGCATCCCTGTCTGGGTCTGGTTGGTGGGTGGGCTAACCCTTCTCTTTCTGACCTTATGCGGCCTGTGGGCCCTGGGGCAAACCAGCCAGACATCCAATTCTTCTTCTGCACCTTTCGGCGCGGCTATTACGGAGCCAACGTTCACTCCAACACCTCCACCAACCCAGACGTTTACGCCAACACCCATACCTACCCCGACAGCCACTCCAACACCGAGACCCACCCCCACCCCAACGCGTACTCCTACCCCTCTGCCGGACGCGTTCGTCAAGGCAGAGGCGGGCAACCTGCGCGCTGGCCCCGGCACCGAGTACGATATTATTGGCAAAGTAAAGAAGGGAGACAGCGTCACGATCATTTCTAAGAACAGGGCAGGCGATTGGGTCAAAGTCAGCGTGTCAGGCCGGAGTGGGTGGTTGCTGGTCAACCTGCTGGACTTGAATATCTCCCTTTCGTCTGTGCCGATAGAAACCCACATTCCGCCTACCCCGACACCTGCTTTTACCCCCACACCTTCTCCAACTCCTACGCCAAAGGTATGCCCGCCCAATCCGGCATTGGTTCAATTCCGCAACCTTTTGGACGTCATTCACACCTTTAGACTCTCCGGCCCTCAGGAAGCGGTGATTGTCTTGCCTGCTGGCGGGTTTAGAAATGTCTGCCTGAAACCTGGAATCTATACGGTTGTCTCCGAGGCTCCAGGCTATACCACGGACACATCATTGGAGAGTTTCGAAAGCATGGAGAGTGGTTATTGCCAGTGCTATTTCGTTTACCCGACCGGAACAGAACCACCATCATGCGATTGCCCTGACGATCCGGGCCAATATTCTCCGCCCTAATCCGGTCCTGAGCTGATCGGTAAACCCTCGGGCCGATGAAGATTGGGTTGAGCCGCATCGGAAAACTTTCCGAACTTTCCGAACCGGCTTATGGTAGAGTTTCTCCTGGGGGAAGGGAGATGTAAAGACTTGCAACCGGCGGTATACCTGATTCCAATCCATAGAAAGGAGGTCTCCCATGGTTCAGGAACCGAAACGTCCCTTGAGCGGCCTTGCGATAGCAGGCCTCGTCTGCGGGATTCTGGCGTGGTTGATATTCCCTTTCTCTCTGCTCAACCCTCTCCCGATGGTGGTGTTGGGGCTGGCAGGGATTGTCCTCAGCATCATCGCTCTGGGAGACGTGAACAAGGGAGTAAAGCGGGGGAAAGGAGCCGCTATTGCTGGAATCGTCATCGCCTCTCTTTCGCTGGTATGGCTCGCCTTCTTCTACCTGGTGCTTTCACCCCAAATCGCCCAAGTGTTTTCGCAAATTGAGGGCTCGCTGCGATAAGCCCACACGCTCTCTGCGCCGCAAGTCTGACATTGCTCCCTTCCCCCTACCCTCGAATGGCGGATAGAGACAGCGAGGGCTAACAGAAAACATCTACACAATCGCTGGATAGGAGAGTACATCCCTATGCTGACTCCCGGCACCGTTCTCCAAAACCGCTACCGCATCGCCTCTCCCCTGGGCCAGGGCGGGATGGGCGCCGTCTACCGCGCCTGGGACCTGCGCCTCAACATCCCCGTCGCCGTCAAGGAGATGGTCCCCCAGCCCGGCATTGACCCCCACACCCTGGCCCAACTCCGCCAGCAGTTCTACCGGGAGGCCCAGGTCCTGGCCCGCCTGAACCATCCCAACCTGGTCCGGGTGACCGACTACTTTGAGGAATGGGGCAATGCCTACCTGGTGATGGATTTCGTGGAGGGGCAGAGTTTGGCCGACCTGATTGCCGCCCGGGGACCGCTCCCAGAGGCCCAGGTGCTGGAATGGGCCCGCCAACTGTTAGACGCCCTGGCCTACTGCCACAGTCAGGGGGTGATCCACCGGGACATCAAACCTCAGAACATCATCATCCGGCCGGACGGCCAGGCCGTCCTGGTGGACTTCGGGCTGGTGAAACTCTGGGACCCGCGGGACCCACGCTCCCAGACGGTGATGCGGGGAATGGGGACACCGGGGTACGCTCCCCCGGAGCAGTACGGGATGGCAGGCCTGCACACCGACCCCCGTAGCGATCTCTACAGCCTGGGAGCGACGCTGTACTATGCGCTGACGGGACACTCACCGGCCACGGCGACGGACCGCACGGCCCGTCCCTCCCTCTTCATCCCGCCCCGTCAGTTGAACCTCTCCATTCGGCCCGAGACGGAGCGGGCCATCCTGCGGGCAATGGAGTTGGCGCAGGATGCCCGCTGGGGTTCAGCAGCAGAAATGGCCGCAGCGTTGGGAGGAGGAGAGGGAGGCGCGGTGAAGTCCCCACCCTTAGAAGAGCAAGCAAAAAGTAAAGATCATCCCCAACCCGGCTGGGGCTTCTGGTTTCTCTGGGTGTTGGCCACTTTTGTTGCTACGGTCATAATTCAAGCCGTGTTCGGAATCTCGGATAATATCGGAGGTTTCGTCTTGGCCGGAGCGATAGGCGGTGCAGTGATTGGTTTCGCTCAATGGCTGGTCTTACGCCAGCAGATAGACAACGCCGGGTGGTGGATACTGGCTACTCTTGCGGGCCGGGCTATAGGCTGGGCGGCAGATTGGGTTACATTCTCTGTTGTGTTGAGAACTATAACTATAATGGGGGTTGCAGAGAGGAATACAAGCATAATTTTGGCTGATACTGCAAGCACAATTGTCAGCGGAGCTCTCATCGGTGTTGCTCAATGGCTGGTTTTGCGTCAACAAGTGCACCGAGCCGGATGGTGGGTACCGGCCACCAGCGCAAGCCGAATGATGGGCTTGACGATATTCTGGATTCTGGCTGAGAGGATGGATTGGACTGTGGCCAGAGTTATGAATGAAATGACAATTGGGGCTGTCACTGGAGCAGTCTTGATCGTGCTTCTACGTCAGCACCGATCCGAAAGCATGGGAACTGCACAACGATCAGATTCCCTTCCACCCACTTCTCCTCACTTGCCTCAACTATCTGGTAGAGAGATAGACGCTACGCCAGCGCCGGTGGCGAAGCCGGTACAGACGGCGCTGTCATCCCAGCCGGTCCGGGTGACAACTGGAAGATCGCTTCCGTATGCTCAAGCGTATCCGCTTTCGCAGAGCAGAGAAACTACTTGCCCCCGCTGTGGAGCACTTAATCCACCCAATGCCATGAATTGCCGACAGTGCCGCATCAATCTGGAGTGGGCCAGGCAGGCCGCTGCACGGGGTGAATCGTTACCACCCTTTCCTTCAGCGGAACTATCTCCAATCCAGCCACCTCAGCCAGCCCAGGCGATGTCTGAAGAACCCGAAGCAAGGCAAGAAAATCTTCTCGAACTCGGATGGAAAACCTGGGTGGGAGGAGTCTTGAGCTTTGCCTTTTTCGGCGCCTTTATTGGGGCCACAATCGGGTCTCTCATTAACGGTACAGCCAGCAATATACTCACAGGAACCGGAGGGGGAGCCTTGTTTGGGCTTTTCGGCTTCAGATGGTCGCGCTGGCCTGGTCTCCGCAAATGGGTCCAGTGGATACTGGGATGGGCTTTGGTGGGGGCTGTGATTGCAGCCGTTGCCAGCAGTCCCTGGGAATGGACTTTATTCGGGGCTGCGGGCGGAGTCGTCACTGTCGCTCTGTTCTGGCTTCTCTACCTTAGGAACAAGAAGAAGGACACATAATCCTTCGCCCTTGTTTCATCTTGCTGGACGGTGGTAGACGTGCTACGTTATGACTCGTACTTGCCTATGGCACCGCCACCCTGATGCCCGCCACCGTCCAGGCGTTCCATCAGGAGACCGCGGCGCTGATCCATCAGTGAGTCCACGCAAAGCACGCGTAG
>Ga0209162_1004635_pt1 | contig 10142 bp, 6 predicted proteins | sample YNPNPMetaG_FD_187121 | JGI IMG/M metagenome (GOLD analysis project Ga0209162, IMG submission 187121) | Anoxygenic and chlorotrophic microbial mat microbial communities from Yellowstone National Park, USA - YNP NP MetaG (SPAdes) (version 2) ...
GGCGTTGACACGCGCTATATGTCGGTGGTGCGGGGACTCAAGACTGGCCTGGGCGTGGCCCTCTGCCGACCGGGGGGCGATCGGGCGATCCTGACCCATGCCGGCAGCCTGAACGCGGTCTATCCTGCCGATGTGACCGACGCATTCCTGGCCAGCGGCCGGCACTTTCACTACTGTAGCTATTATCTGCAGACCAACCTGTTGCCGGCCATGCCAGAGATCGTCCGCCGGGCGCGGGCCCTGGGTTTAACCATCTCCCTCGACACCAATTGGGACCCGGATGGCCGCTGGGACGGCGGCCTGCGGGCCATCCTGCCCCATGTGGACCTGTTTTTCCCCAATGAACAGGAAGCGATCGCCATCGCCCAGGCAGCCGACCTGGCAGAGGCTGTGGCGACTTTGACTGCGTTGGGACCGGTGGTGGTGGTAAAGCGAGGCGAAAACGGTGCGCTGTTGGCCGACGGCCAGGCCCGGCACCAGGTCCCTGTGGCGGTCAATCCTGACCCGGTAGATACCATTGGCGCGGGCGACAGTTTCGACGCTGGCTTTCTGGCTGGCTGGTTGCGCGGACTGCCTCTCCTGGAGTGCACTGTCATCGCCAATCTCTGCGGCCGCGCCAGCACCACCGCCCGGGGCGGCGTCGCCGGCCAGCTCACCGCGGCCGACCTGCCCATGCTGGGCCGGGTCCAGCAATCCACTCCAAACCCACCAGCGCGGCATCTTGGCCCTGTCAGTTCGTAAGCGTACAGCCCTCCTTTTGACTTGACCAGCAAATGGCCGGGAATACTCTCTTCTCACACCCCTCGCTTCGCACCGTTGTGGAGCGCCTGTTGAATCTGCGCAGCCAGGCTGGAATCAGCATGACATTGTTGGCGGTCTGCCCCAACTCGGCCGCGGTATTGGAGGCAGGGGTGAAGGTGGCAGCCGAGGCCAACGCGCCCATGCTGTTTGCCGCCACCCTGAACCAGGTTGATCGCGATGGCGGATACACCGGCTGGACCCCCCGGCAGTTCACGCAGCTATTACAGACCATGGCCGACCGCTATGGCTGGCACGGGCCCCTATATGCCTGCCTGGACCACGGCGGCCCCTGGCTCAAGGATGCACATACTACAGCCAGGCTCTCGTTGGACGAGACGATGGCTGAGGTGCGCCACAGCATCACTGCCTGCCTGGAGGCTGGCTACCATCTGCTGCACATAGATCCCACCGTAGACCGTACCCTCCCAGAAGGAAGCCAACTGCCAGTGGAAGTGGTGGTGGCGCGCACCCTTGACCTGATCGCCTATGCCGAGGCCGAACGTCGTCGGCTGGGGTTGCCGGCCGTGGCCTACGAGGTGGGCACGGAGGAAGTACACGGCGGACTGACCGACCTGCCCACCTTGCGCGCCTTTGTTCTCGCGCTCCGGCAAGGGCTGGACGAGCGTGGCCTTTCGGCAGCCTGGCCCTGCTTCTTCGTGGGCCAGGTAGGTACTGACCTCCATACGACCTTCTTTGACCCTCAGGCCGCCCGGGCCCTGACGGAGGTGGTGGCACCCTTTGGCAGCCTGATCAAGGGGCACTACACCGATGGCGTGAGCAACCCTGAGATGTATCCAGAGAGCGGGATGGGGGGTGCCAACGTCGGGCCCGAATTCACCATCGCCGAGTACCTGGCGCTGGCGGAGCTCAGTGCCATGGAGGACGAGCTGTGCCAACACAAGGGCTGGCTGGCCCCCTCATATTTCCTCGCACGGTTACAGGTGGCGGCTCTGGCCTCTGGCCGCTGGAGGAAGTGGCTGCAGCCCACAGAGCGGGGTCAGCCGTTCGATAGCCTGCCACCTGACCGTCAGGCCTGGCTAATCCAGACCGCGGCCCGTTACGTGTGGGCGCAGGAAGAGGTGGTCTCTGCGCGGCGCCGGCTCTACGAGAACTTACGCCATATCCTCCCGGACCCTCACGGCTACGTGGTCGAACGCATCGCCGAGGTGATGCGCAAGTACATCAACGCTTTCCGCCTTTTTGACGCCAATCGCCGATTGGGGCTATACTGAATTCCCTGAGCAGAGACCCCTGATGAGGTGCCATCCTGATGCCAGAGATGACGGAGCTTGAGCGATTTCACGCCTGCATGGCCTATCGCCCCGTAGACCACACCCCCTTTTGGGACTGGGGAGCCTGGCCAGAGACCATCGAGCGATGGAAGAGGGAGGGTTTCGACCCGGATCATTTCAACCCAGCCCGGCAAGCAGACCAGCGCAACGTCATCGGCCATTGGTTCTTCCCCTATCCTCCCTTCGAGCATCAGGTTATTGGCGAGGATGACGAGCATATCATCTACGTCAACCATGAAGGGATCCTGATGAAGGAGCTGAAGGATAACCCCTTCAGCTCCATGCCCCAGTTCCTGCGCTTTCCTGTCGAGGATCGCGCGGACTTCCACCGTTTCTGGCGCGAGCGCATGCAGCCCGGGCTGGATCAACGGGTTGGCCCCGGATGGCGGGAGCAGTTGCGCGCCTTGCGCGCGAAGCCCAGGCCCCTGATCATCGTCGCAGACCGCTGGGGCGGCTTCTTCGGCCCACTGCGCAATCTGGTAGGGGTAGAGCGGCTATGTACTCTCTTCTACGATGATCCGGCCTTTGTGGAAGAGATGATGGATGCCGAAGCGGATTTCATCATCGCCATCATGTCTCAGGTGCTCGATGTGGTGGCGGTGGATGCCTTTGCTTTCTGGGAAGACATGGCTTATCGGGCTGGGCCCTTGATCTCCCCCCGGCATGCCCGGCGCTACATGCTTCCCCGTTACCGACGGGTGGTGGATTTCTTGCGCAGCCGCGGGGTGGAGTACATCGGCCTGGACAGCGATGGCCAGATCGACCTGCTTATCCCGGTCTGGCTGGACGCCGGCCTGAACTTCCTCTATCCGTTTGAGGTGCAGGCCGGCATGGATGTGCGGGCAGTGCGGCAGAAATATGGCCGGGAACTGCGCATCTGGGGCGGGGTGGATAAGCGGGCTCTGGCTCGCGGTCCGGCGGCGATTGACGCCGAACTGGCGCGGCTGCGCGATTTGATCCATGGCGGGGGCTACATCCCCCATACCGACCATAGCTGCCCGCCCGATATCCCCTTCGCGCACTACTGTTACTATATGGAGCGGCTCGGCCAGGTCTGCCGTGCTGGGTAAACGCTCAAGCCTGAGCCGAACCGTTCCGGGTATTCTTTCTCCTTCTGACAACGCGGAGGTTTCCATGGACTATACCTATGAGCAGATCGCCAAGATGATTGACCACTCTCTCCTGAACCCCACGCTCACCGACCGCCAGCTAGAGCAGGGATGTCGGCTGGCCCTGGCTTACGACGTGGCTTCAGTCTGCATCATGCCCTACTATCTCAAGCGTTGCGCCGAGATCCTGGCCGGCAGCACAGTGAAGCCCACCACCACCATCGGCTTCCCCCACGGGGGGCATGTCACCGCGATCAAGGTGGCGGAGGCGGTGCAGGCGATGGACGATGGGGCCGAGGAGCTCGATACGGTGGTGAACATCAGCAAGGTGGTGAGCGAGGATTGGGCTTATGTGCGCACGGATATTGGGGCCGTCGTGGCAGCAGCCCATGAGCGCGGCCGGAAGGTAAAGATAATCTTCGAGAACTGCTATCTGTCAGACGAGCAGAAGATACGGCTGTGCGAGCTCTGTGGGGAGCTGAATGTTGACTGGGTTAAGACCTCCACCGGCTTTGGCACTTCCGGCGCCACCATCCCCGACCTGATGCTGATGCGCAAACACGCTCCTTCGCACGTCCAGGTGAAGGCTGCCGGTGGGATTCGCTCGCTGGATATGGTGCTGGAGATGCGGTCGTTGGGGGTGAGCCGGGTGGGTACCAGCCGCACCAGGGAGATCCTGGACGATTGCCGGCGGAGGCTGGGCCTGCCAGAAATCAAGGGCTAAGAACCGGTCGGCTCTTAGCCCTTTCCATCTCATATCGCCTCTCCCATCTTGACCGCCTCGAAGATCTTCATCCGCACCAATAGCACGGCCAGGATGAGCAGTGCCACCACGAACAGGAGGCCACACAGGGCGTAGATACGGAAGATAGCCGGCCAGGCGATCTCGACCACGAAGGGCGGCACCCTGGCTGTGGCGTCGGTGCCCACCTGTAGATAGGGGATGAAAAGTGCGCTCACCCACGCGCCCAGGAGAGTCCCCGCCACCAGGCCGGTAGAGATCAGGAAGATTAGCTCCCAGGCCAGCAGGCCGGTCATCTGGCCTACCGAGAGGCCAATAGCTCGCAACATGCTCAGCTCTACCGCCCGCCTGTGGAAGGAGAAAAGGGCGTAGAGCAGGAAGCCAAGTACCGTCAACAGGGCGGCCGCCGCGAATCCAACTGACAGCAACCCGAACAACCCCTGGCGTTCGGGCCGTTGTTGCTCTTTGTTTACCCGTTCCAGGGCCGCATCCCAGTCAACTACCCGCAGGCGCAGGGCGTTGATCCCTTCGATCAGCGCTTCAAAATCCACATCCGGATCGGTCTTCAGCCACACATCGTACGGAAACTGCCCCCCTGCCTGCTCGAAAAGGTACTCCAGGTTGCCAACGAAGAGGTAGCCCTCATCGGGATACCAGGTGGGGAAGAGGTCCACCCAGCCAACGATCTTCATGTCAAGCTGGTTGCGCTGGCCGTACGTGTCCACCATTATGCGGATCGTATCCCCTACCTGGAGCGCGTGGTCTGCCAGGCAGGCGCGCGAGACCAGCACGCCATTGGGGACCAGCGCCAGGGCATTCATCAACGTGCCCAGAGTGGCGGGAGCGAAATCGCTGCGCCAGAAGGCCACTTTAGGAAAATCGATCCGATCTATGCCGATAAACGTGCCCTGCTGGTTGCCGCCGCTGAGGTTGGTGGTGGCAGAGAAGTGCCCAATGCGCGCGGCTGCCTTGACGCCTGGCACCTTCAAATGCTCCGAAACCGGCAGAAAGAGCCAACGCGGCCCCTCTTCCTTCTCCTGCGCGCTGGCCTCCGTGCTCTCGCCACCGCCCATCATCCCGAACCCGGAAGGGGTCTCGGTGGACTCACCCAGCTCCACCACGCGCAGGTCGGCCCCCACCCGGTAGTAGCTCTGGTCGTAGAGGTGGTTATCAAGCGTCTGCGCCAGGGAGGCTGTGAAAGCGGAGAGGCTGAGGGTGAACACCAGCAGCACCAGCGGCACGGAATAGAACCCGGGCGTGCGGGAGAGATAACGCGCTGCCAGCAACGTCCCTACGCCGCCCACATGGGAGGCAAGCCAGGCGAAGCCGGTCATGAGCACCGGTAGGATACGAAGTATGATCAGGCTCAGGGCGAAGATGAGGAGCGCCGGCACCAGGAAGAGCAAGGGGTTCTGAAACGGATCATTGACATAGTATCCGCCCGCTATGGGCAGAGCAATACTGCCCTGCTGGCGCAAGAGGTAGACGCCGTAGCCGGCGGGGATCAGCAACAGGAAGTCGAGCCAGGCCCTCTGCCACCACGGCCGGCGCAAAGCGCGTGCCCGTTCCTGCTTATAAGAGACAACCGTATGCCGGGCCGCTTCTGCCGTGGGCAGGAGCTGGGCAACCATGGCCAGTATCATGGCCGCCATGCCAAATCGCAGCGCCGGGAGCGTAACCCCCACCCGCAGGCTCGCCTCCGCGGTGAAGTTGAGGAAGCTGCGTGCCCGGCCAATCGCCTGGGCTATGCCTTCCCCCAAGGGGGTTCCAGCCGCCAGGGCCACCCCTCCCAGCAGCAGAGCCTGCAGCGCAGCAATGCCCACCACCTGCAGCGCCGTGGCACCACGGCTGCGCAACACAGCGATCTCGTTGCGCTGCCGCTCAACAGTCAGACCCACCACCAGGCCCACAAAGGCGAGCAGAAGACCCAGGATCGGAATGCTGAAGGCGAACAGCAACACCGTAAGGATGTTTGAGGCCCGCTGGTACTTCTGCAAAGCCTGCATGGGTGAGAGGTCAAGCCGGGTATTGGGGAGGAGGCTGTTTACCCGCTGTTGGACGGTCATGATCCGTCTCACGAGGGACCCCACGTCATCCGCATGGATGTCCGACCCGTCCATCACCATGTACCACAACGCCAGATAAACCTCGCGCTCCATGTATGGGCTGATGCGGCCGAGGAAAGACTCTTCCGGCACCAGCAACTGATCGTCCAGAGCCGAGGGGTTATAGAACCAGAATTCCTCTGCCGGGTCGGTTGCCTTCCATATCCCGGCCACGCGCACAGGGATTTGAGTGGTATGTCGGCGTTCCCCTGCGCTGCGGGCGAAGACAACATACACCTCCCCAGGCTGCAGGCCCAGATCGGTAGCCATGGCCTCGCTCACCAGCACGTCAAGAGTGCTGTCCTGAGAAGGCTCTGCGACGGCCGGGAAGGTGCCTTCTACGAGCGTGATGTGCGCTTCCAGGTCACTGATAAACCCCAAGGCCACCCAGGCCAGAGGTCGCTTCACATCGGCATAGGCGATGTCCTCCTGGGGGAACAGTTGCAGGTTGTCGGTCTTGACATAGCGCGTGAGCAACTTTTGGGGCAGGCCAAGGTCGTTGCCGGCAGCCTGGGTCAGATACTGGTCTACCAGGACAACGTCCTCCCATTCCACGGGTTCGTTCCACGCCCCCACGTAGCGGAACATGAACGCGAAAGGAGGTCTGGGGCCCTGGCCAGGCACCTCTTCGGACGACTGAGCCAATTCTGCGCGCAGGGTGCGGTAGTAGACAGCATCCGCGTAGAGGGGGACGCTCATGGTCAGCGATACGGCGGCCACCAATCCCAACATGGTGGCCAGGGCCAGGCCGGGCTGCGCGACCAGGCGCTTGAGCACCACCGCGAAGACTGCCCAGATGCGGAAGAGAGCTCGCATAAGGTTACCTCTACCGCCCTACCACCACCTGTCCTTCGCTCAGCCCCTCCAGGATCTCAACCCGGTCTTCCCCTTCGATCCCGATCTTCACATCCACCCGGCGCTGCAGGTCACCATCCTGGACGACGACAAAGCGTCGGCCTTCAAAGAGGCGGATCGCCTGCGGGGGCAGCCAGAGGGTATTCTCGCGCGTCTCCAGGACCACGGTCACGCGCACCAGGTCGCCCAGCTCCAGTTGAGCTCCTTCGGGCAGCGTCTCGATCGAGACCCGGGTTGATTTGTCCTGCTCGGCGAGATCCGTGCTGCTGCCGCCGGTGCCGTAAGGGTAGGGCAGTCTCTTGATGGTGCCCTTGAACTGCTCCCCTGGCCGGGCAGTGAGGACCATGGTCACCTCCATGCCCTCGGCCAACTCTTGCATCACGGTGGATTGGAGGTCGGCGCTCACTTCCAGCCCATGCGGGTCGGCAATGGTGGCAACAGGGGTATAAGCAGCAACTTCTCGGCCCTCGATCAGGGTAATGGAGAGGATCTTGCCGTCGAAGGGCGCGATGATCTGCGCATCGGCGATGGCAGCCTGGAGTGACTCCACCGAAAGCTCGGCCCTGCTGACATCGTTTTTGAGCAGGGGGTCTACCCCGCGCTTCAGTTCGTCGAGGGCAATCTGGGCCAGTTCTACCTGGCGCTCCTGGATGGCGACCAGGTACTTGTGGGTGGCGATGTCTTGCATGGCCAGGTCGTAGGCGGCCTGGGCCTTCTGGAAATTAAGGGTGGCTTGCTGGAGAGCGGCCGCCTGTGGGGTGACACCCCGGTCATTGCGCCAGGCTATCTGATCATAGGCTGCCTGCGCCTGCTGGAGGGCAATCTTGGCCTGCTCCAGTTCAGCCTCGGCCTGAGCCTTGCGTGGGGTTGGGTCCTGCGCCTGTTGCATTTGCAGGTTCAGTTTGGCCATCTCCAGTTGTATCTCAGCCCGGCGGATGTTGGCCTGGAGCGCGGTTTCAGCCTCGGCCAGGCGCGCGCGGGCGCGCTCCAGCTCGAGTTGAGCCATCTCCAGTTGCCGTTCCAGGTTTTCGATCTCCAGGTCAGCCAGCAACTGCCCCTTGGTCACCATATCGCCGCGCTTCACCAGCACACGGCGCACCCGGCCGTTGGTTTTGAAGAACAGCTCCTGTTCGGTGCTGGGTGCCACACGACCTGTAAACTGAACCTGTTTCACCACTGTGCCCCGTTGCACCCGATAAGTGGGTGTGATCGGCACGATGGGCGTGGGGATGGGGGTTGGTTCGGGCTGGTTAGAGGATGCGACTCGGGCACGGCCGGCCGGGAGCAAAGCACACCCTGAGGCCATGGCCAGAATAGCCAGGATGACAGTTAACAACAGGAATTTGCGTCCCATGAGAAGCCTTTCCGTCTCCGGTTTGGATATTAGATTCCAGACAAGTTCACTGTCCGCAAAACCCTTCTCAAATAGTATAGCGCAAAAGCAGCTATACCCCAAGATCCGCGCTCCACATTTACAGTACCACGGGTTGACAGGCTATGCACTCCGTGGTACCGTGTGGCCATTCGGGATGGTTCAAAATTGGTTAACACTTTCTGCCCCCTCGGGCCTTCACAGCCCCTCACCCCCCTTTGTCCTCCCTCTCCCCTGGCCGCAGGCCAGGGGAGAGGGAGGATTGAAGAGGGGGTTTTGTGGTGGCGGCCGAAGGCCGCCACCACAAAACCCCTTTTTGCCACTCCCTCCCATCTCCCGCCGCCGAAGGCGAACGGGAGAGGGGAGGGAGCAGAGGGTGGGGTGAGGGCCCTGGGAGGCAATTCTAATGACCGCAAAAAGTGTAAACCAATTTTCCCGGCAAACTGAACCATCCCGGCCATTCAAGTTGGATTCCGCGGTAGAGGAGGGTGCAATGCCAGAGATCAACATCTTGCAAGATGACCTCAGCCGTTTTGCCGGCGCTGGCCCAGCCTTTGTGGCAATGGGTGAGACCATGGTACGGGAGATGCCAGCAGACCATGAACGGTTGGAGCGTACCCGTAAGGTCTGGCTCTCTCTGGCCGGCAGCGAGTTTACCCTGGCGGTGATGCTGAGCCGGCTGGGGATCCCGTCGGCTTACGTCACCCGGGTGCCGGATAATCCTTACGGCTGGTTGTTGCGTAACGTGGCCCGGGAACAGGGGGTGGATACCAGCCACTTCGTCTGGGCCGGCCGGGCTGAGCCAATGGGCCGTTTGCTCTACGAGCTGGGCCGCACGCCCCGGCCAGGCGCGGTCTGGTACCAACGCCAATTCTCGGCTGCCAGCCGTCTGGGCGCCGGGATGGTGAACTGGCAGGCCGCGCTGCGTCACGCCCGGCTTTTCCATACCTCAGGTATCACCTTTGGCCTGAGCACCCACAGCGGCTATGAGCGCAATTACCTGCTGGAGGCTTTTCAAGAAGCTCTGGCCGCCAAGCCTGAAGGGTGCCTGGTAGGCCTGGACTTCAACTACCGCAGCACCTTATGGAGTGCCGAGCAGTGCCGCGCGGTCCTGACCCCCCTGGTAACCCGGCATGTGGACATCCTGATCACCACCATTGAGGACATGGCGGCCATATATGGCATGGGCTGCGGACGGTTATCGGCTGATGAGATCGTGAAGGGGGACATCGGCTCCATTGCCGATGCTGACCTGCAGGCATTCATGTCGGCACTGATCGAGCGGTTTCGCGTCCAGGTGGTGGGTGTCACCATTCGTTATCCCGATACTCACGAGCAACACCGCTGGGAGAGTGCTGCCATGGATGCCCAGGGGCACTTTGTCCGCTCGCCGGCGGTCCACACCATTGTGTTGGGGGATAGGCTGGGCGGCGGCGATACATGGAATGGAGGGTTCTATTACGGCCTGCTCACCGAAGCCGATCCTCTTCAAGCCCTCACCAAGGGCATCCTGGTGGGCGACGCAGCCACTCGCCTGAAACAAACCCTGATGTATGACCTCCCTATCGTGACCAGGGAGGAGATCCAGGCACGGTTGAGAGCCGATGCGGCCGGCGGTGGCAAACGCACCGCACGCTGAGCCTGGTAGGGGGCATATCTCGCCGGCTGGTCAGGAGGCCAGCCTGGGGCGTTTTTCAGACACGTTGTTGGTTGCGACAAGTGACCGCACCATGTGATGGAGCTGTCAGCCATGAACCATGCCACATCTCTAGAACTGATCCGCACCACGGGCGTGATCGCCATTATGCGGGCCAAGAGTTCCGACCAATTGCTACACGCCGCCGAGGCCATCCGCGCCGGTGGCAT
>Ga0209162_1004639_pt1 | contig 10132 bp, 9 predicted proteins | sample YNPNPMetaG_FD_187121 | JGI IMG/M metagenome (GOLD analysis project Ga0209162, IMG submission 187121) | Anoxygenic and chlorotrophic microbial mat microbial communities from Yellowstone National Park, USA - YNP NP MetaG (SPAdes) (version 2) ...
CCCCGCTCCAGGGCCACCAGCGCTACCGCCCGGTACATGGCTCCGGTGTCCAGGTACCCGAGGCCGAGCCGCGCCGCCAGCAACCGCGCCGCCGCGGACTTCCCCGCCCCCGCCGGCCCGTCAATGGCCACCACCAGCTTCCTCGCGCTCACGGCGCGGCAGTGTAGCAGCGGCCGGCTACACTTGCGCCGTGCGCGTGTACCTGGCTGCTGCCATGACCAACCGCAACGCGGCTTTCGAGGTGCTGCAGGAGCTCCTGGAGGCGCTGCGCGCCCAGGGGCACGAGGTGCTCACTCCCCACGTGGCCGACCCCCGGGGCAAGGAGCGGGATGCCTGCCTGGCTGCGGAGGAAATCGCCCGGCGGGACCTGGAATGGCTCGCCGCAGCCCACTGCCTTTTGGCCGAGGTGAGCACCCCCTCCCACGGGGTGGGAGCGGAGGTAATGGCAGCCTGGCAGTTGGGCAAGCCGGTGCTGTTGCTCGCCCGGGAAGCGGTGCCGGTTTCCCGGTTCCTCCAGGGGCTTCCCGGGGTGCGCTTTGCCCGCTACCGCGAGAGCGCCGAGGCGGTTGAAGCAGCGCTGGCGTTCCTGCGAAGCTCGGTGGGCAAGACCGGGGAAGGCCAGGTGGCCGAGGCATGAGCCACAAAACCAAGCCTCACTTTTCTTTCACCAAGGCCGACGCGTTGCTTGCGGCCTTGATCGTCGTGTGGGGGGTGAACTACACGGTGATCAAGGCGGCCTTGGAGGTGCTCTCCCCCCTGGCGTTCAACGCTGTCCGCTTCGCCTTGGCCACGGTGACGGTGGCAGCGGCTGGTCAGATGCTCGGGGGTCTCGGCCGGCTTTCCCGAAAGCAAAAGCTCCAAGCCGCTGCCCTGGGGGTGCTGGCCAACACCGTGTACCAGCTGTTTTTCATCGAGGGGCTGGCCCGCACCAACGTGGCCCACGCCGCGCTCATCCAAGCCTCCATGCCCGCCCAGGTGGCGCTGCTGTCCCACCTGGCGGGGCGGGAGCGGGTGCGAACGAAGGGTTGGGTAGGCATCGCGCTCACGTTCCTGGGCTTGACCCTGCTGCTTTCGGCCCGGCCCGCCAGTGGTGGGGCGCCAGCCAGCTGGCTGGGGGACGGGCTGATGCTGGCGGCTTCCTTTTCCTGGGCGGTGTACACGCTTCTCGCTGCCCCGCTCCTCGCCCGGGCGCCGGCGGGAGCGGTCACCGCGGTGGGGTTCGCCTCCGGCACGCCGCTGCTGCTGCTCCTGGCGCTGCCGGAGCTGGCGCGCCAGGATTTCCGGCACTTGCCGCTGGCGGGCTGGGGCGGGGTGCTTTTTTCCGGGGTCTTCGCCATCGGCCTCGGTTACTTCGTGTGGAACTACGCCTTGCGTTCCCTGGGCACCACCAGGACCGCCATTTACTCCAACCTCACGCCGGTGGTAGCCGCGGGCGTGGCGTGGCTTTTCCTCGGCGAGCGCTGGCAGCCGCTGCAGCTTCTGGGCGCCGCCTTGGCCCTCGTGGGCATCACCCTCACCCGCTTTTCCCAGACCCGCCCCCAGCGGGAAGAAACCGCCCCTGCCGGGCGGTTGTAGCAGCTGGAGGGCCAACCCTCCCCTGGGCTCTGCCCAGGCGGGCCGCTTTTCGGGGGGGAAGCGGCCCGATCTTTTTTCACTAGAATGAGCCGGGAGGCAGCATGCGGCGAGAGCAGCTCATCCTTGCAGGCAGGCCCCGGGACGGGGCATCGGTGTTCCAGGTGGCGTCCCCCTTCGATGGCCGCGTGGTGGCGGAGGTGGCCATGGCTTCCCCGGAGGACCTGGGTTTCGCCTTGGCCCAGGCCGCTGCCGCCGCCAAACCGCTGGCGGCCACTCCGCTCCACGTGCGGGCCGCCATCTTGGAAAAAACCGCCTCCCTGGTGGCCGAGCGCCGGGAGCACTTCGCCCAGCTTTTGGTGGAGGAGGCTGGCAAGCCCGTGAGCCTGGCGCGGGTGGAGGCGGACCGGTGCGTGGAAACCCTGCGGGAGTGCGCCCGCCAGGCCCGCTCCTGGCACGGCCAGCTTCTGGAGCTAGGGGCGTTCCCCTCCGGTCAGGGGCGCTGGGGGTTGCTGCGCCGGGTCCCCGTGGGGGTGGTGCTGGGCATCACCCCGTTCAACTTCCCCCTCAACCTGGTGGCCCACAAGCTCGGCCCGGCGGTGGCAGCGGGGTGCCCGATCCTCCTGAAGCCCGCCTCCCAAACCCCCTCCCCTGCCCTCCACCTGGCCCGGGCACTCCTGGAAGCAGGGCTTCCTCCCGAGGCGATCTCGGTGCTCCCGTGCCCCGGGGAGCAGGCGATGCGGCTGGTGGAAGCCCCGGAGGTGCGGCTGGTGACGTTCACCGGCTCGGCGGCGGTGGGGTGGGAGCTGAAGCGCCGCGCCTGGGACAAGCGGGTCACCCTGGAGCTGGGGGGTAACGCCGCGGTGGTGGTGGAGCCCGACGGCGGGGAGCTTGCCGCCGTTGCCCACCGCATCGCCCTGGGGGCGTTCGCCTACGCCGGCCAGTCCTGCATCTCGGTGCAGCGGGTGCTGGTGGCCAAGCCCATTTACGAGCGGTTCCGGGAGGCGCTGGTGGCGGCGGCCCAGGGTTTCCCCACCGGGGACCCTGCCCAAGGCCAGGTGCAATGCGGGCCGATGATCAGCGCCAAGGATGCGGATCGCCTGGAGAGCTGGGTGGCCAGCGCCGTGGAGGCGGGAGCCCGGCGCCTCACCCCCTGGCGCCGGGAGGGGAACTTGGTTTGGCCCCAGGTGCTGGAGAACGTGCCGCACCAGCACCCCCTCTGGGCCGAGGAAGCGTTTGCCCCGGTGGCGGTGCTCGAGCCCTACGAGAGCTTCGAGCAAGCCATTGCCTTGGTGAACGAGTCGCGCTTCGGCTTGCAGTGCGGCATCTTCACCGCGGACGTGGGCAAGCTGCAGCGGGCCTGGCAGCAGTGCGAGGTGGGGGCGATCATCGCCGGCGACATCCCCTCCTGGCGCACCGACCCCATGCCTTACGGCGGGGTGAAGCAATCGGGGTTTGGCCGGGAAGGGCCGGCTTGGGCGCTGGAGGAGATGACCGAGCTGCGGCTCCTGGTGCTGCGGGAGGCGTGAGCTCCCGCCTTTCGCTTGCGCTCGTGACGCCCTCTTGACACGCCACGCCTCGCGTCACATACTCGCGGAGCAAGGGGCCTCGGCCCCGGGCAGCTGGCTCCCCCCAGCGAGGCGGGGCACCGGTGCTCCACTCCGGCCGGCCCCGCCGGCATGCGGGACTTCGGTCCCGCATTTTTTTGCTCACTGCGGCAGCGGCTTGGCGTAGAGCCGGTAGATCTTGCTGAGCTTGGCGTCCATGAGCCGCACCGTGCGCTTGGCCAGCTCGTTGTCCTCGAGGATCCAGGAGTACTCGCACCAGCGGTAGCCCCGTTCCAACGCCGCCTGGAGGCCGTGGTAGAACATCACCCCCTCGATCCCCCGCAGCCGGTACTGCTGCTTCACCCCCATGGTGATGAGCCGCAGCCCTTCCGGTTTGCGCCCCACCCACCAGGCGCGAAGCAGGCGCCAGGGGCTGGCCATGGAGCCATCCAGCACCGCCAACGCTGGGTTCACGTCGGGCAGGGCCAGAAGGAAACCCGCCGGGTCGCCGTCGTAGAAAGCGATGTACAGGAGCTTGGGGTCCACCAGCGGCTTGAGCTCCTTGGCGAGCCAAGCGAACTCCTCATCGGAGGTGGGCACGAACCCCCAGTTCTTCTCCCAGGCTTTGTTGTAGATGTCCTGGATGATGCGCACCTCGTTGGCGAAGTCCCGCAAATTCACGGTGCGCACCGCAAGCTTCGGCTCCCGCTCCTGGGTGCGCTGGGAAAAGCGCCGCAGCCTATCCAGCGAGCCCGGGTGCACCGGCGACCAGTAAGCGTAAAGGTCCTTGGCCTTGACGAACCCCGCCTTCTCCAAGAGCGCCGCGTAGTAGGGCGGGTTGTAGGTCATCATCACCGTGGGAGGGGTGTCGAACCCTTCCACCAGAAGGCCGCACTCGTAGTTGGTGGAGGGGCTCACCGGGCCCAAAAGCGTGTCGCAACCCTGGGCCGCCACCCACGCTGCCGCCCGCTCCAAGAGCGCCCCCGCGGCCTCCTCGTCCTCCTCGCACTCGAAAAACCCGAAAAACCCCCAGCGGTCCCCGTGGAACGCGTTGTGGGCCTTGTTGAGGATCGCCACGATCCGACCCACCGGCCGCTTGCCGCGGTACGCCAGGAAAACCTCCCGGGCTGCCCTGCCCTGGTGGTAGAACGGGTGGCGGGTGTCCAAGTAACCCTTGACCTGCTTTTTGAGGGGCGGAACCCACAGCGGATCGCCGCGGTAAATGCGCCAGGGCAGCTCCAGGAAATCCCGCCACTGCTCGCGGCTCGCCACCACCTCCACCCGCAACGCTTGCTCGCTCATGGGATGAGGCCCATCTCCTTACCCACCTTGGCGAAGGCGGCCAGCGCCCGCTCCAGGTGTTCCCGGGTGTGGGTAGCCATGTAGGAGGTGCGCAACAGCGCCCGCCCCGGAGGCACCGCAGGGGAGATCACCGGGTTCACGAACACCCCCTCCTCCTGGAGCCGCTTGGCGGCGTAAAAGCAAGCCCGGTCCTCCCCCACCACCACCGGGATCACTGGCGTCTGGGAATCCCCGGTGTCGAACCCCAGGTTGGCGAGCTCCCGCTTCATGAACGCGGTGTTTTCCCAAAGCCGCTGTCGCCGCTCCGGCTCTCGCTCGATGATCTCCACGGCCTTGAGCACCGCAGCCACCGAGGCGGGGGGCGGGGCTGCGGAAAAGATCAGCGACCGCGCCCGGTGCTTGATCCAGTTGATCACCCTCTCCTCCCCGGCGATGAACCCCCCCACCGAAGCCAGGGACTTGGAGAACGTCCCCATCACCAGGTCCACCTTGTCCTCGAGACCGAAGTGCTCCGCGGTGCCCCGGCCGTGCTCCCCCAACACGCCGATGCCGTGGGCGTCGTCCACCATGAGCCGCGCCCCGTGCTTCTGACAAACCTCCACCAGGGCCGGCAGGTTCACGATGTCCCCTTCCATGGAGAACACCCCGTCCACCACCACCAGCGCCCCTCGGGACGGGTCCTTCAGGGCCAGGCGCCGCTCCAGGTCCTCCACGTTGTTGTGCTCGTACTTCACCACGGTGCCGAACCCCAGCCGCGCCCCGTCAATGATGCAAGCGTGGTCCAGCTTGTCCAGGTAAACCACGTCCCCCCGCTCCACCAGGCAGGAGATGGTGCCCAGGTTCACCTGGAAGCCGGTGGAAAAGGTGAGCGCCGCTTCCTTCTTTATGAACTGCGCGAGCTTCTCCTCCAGCTGCACGTGGATATCCAGCGTGCCGTTGAGGAAACGCGAGCCCGCACACCCCGTGCCGTACTTGGCGATGGCCTCCTGGGCGGCGCGCTTCACCTCGGGATGGTTGGTGAGGCCTAGGTAGTTGTTGGACCCCAGCATCACCACCTGCTTGCCGTCCATGGTCACCACCGGGTCCTGGGCCGAGGCAATGGTGCGGAAGTAGCTGTAGAGGCCTGCGGCCTTCACCTCGTCGGCATCGCGGAACTCATAGCATTTCTTGAAGATGTCCACCCCTGGTCCCCCTTCCGGCCGAGCTTTCGTCACAGCTTCACATCCTAACACGGGGAAGCCACCCCTCCTGTCGGTACCAACCCCAGCTGTACCTCGCCCCCTGGAAAAACGCCACCGGCGGCGGCACCCCCAGCGCTGCCAGCGACTCCGCCGTCCGGGCGGCCCAATGGCGCGCCAAAAGCTCCCGAGCCTTGTCCGAGGTCATGGCCACCTGCCGGAAACCCAACGCGTGCAGCCCGTCCCCCACGATCCCCGCCAGCCGGAACACCCACCCGGGCAGCGGCACCCGTCGTGCTCTCACCTCCCCCGCGGCGATCAACAGCTCCAGAAGCCGCCCCATGGCGTACGGCTCGGGCTCCCCCAGGTGCAACACCTTCCCCACCACATCCGCCACCGCCGCCCGGAGGATCGCCAGCACCACGTCCCCCACGAACGCCACCGTGAGGTACCGCTCCCCCCTCGGGAACGGCACGAACCCGCGGCTTGCCAGCTGGAAAAACGTGAACACGTCCCGGTCCCGGGGCCCGTAAATTGCCGGCGGGCGAAGGATCACCCACGGTCCGGTGTAGCTGCGCACCGCCTGCTCCCCCGCGAGCTTGGAGCGCCCGTAAGCGGAAATCGGCATGGCTGGGTCTTCCGGCGCTTTCCCCTGGGGCGTAGGTGAAGGCCCGGCGGCAGCCAGGGAGGACACGTACACCAGCCGCGGCCTCCCCGCCCGGCTTGCCGCCTCCACCAGCTTGGCGGTGCCCGCGGCGTTAGCCGCGAAGAAAAGCTCCTCCCGGGAAGCCCGCACCAGCCCCGCCACGTGGAGCACCGTGGCGCACCCGGAAACCAGCGTCGCCAGCACCTGCTCGTCCTCGAGGTCCCCCACCGCCACCTCTTCCACCCCCGGGGGCAGCTTGCCAGGGTCCCGGGCCAGAACCCGCACCCGGCACCCGGAACCTCGCAGCACCTCCAGCAGGTGGCTGCCCACGAACCCCGTGGCCCCGGTGAGCGCCACCGGCTGCTCCAGCGCTGAGGCGGCCTGGAGCGCGGCTCGTGCCAGGGAAGCCGGCAGTGCCCCTTCCCAGCTCACCCCTCTCTCCGGAACTCCGCCCAGGTGGTGGGGGTTTCCCACAGCCGCACCGCCGCCAGCTGCACCTTTGGGCGCAACCGGTACGGTGCCAGCGCCCCGGGGTCCTGGATTGCCTGGGCCATGGCCCGCTCCAGCTCCCCGAACAGGTGGCGGGCCAGCACCTCCGCCGTAGGTTCTTCCGGCAGGAGCACCAACCGCTCGCCGCTGACTCGCAGCGCGGCCACCAGAGGATCGCGCTCGGCGAGGATCGTGGCGTGGTCGAAGCTCGCCAGCACCCCCTTTACCACCTGAGAAAGCGCCTTGAAATCGCACACCATCCCGCACTCGTCCAGTTCCTGGGCCCGCACCACCACCTCCAAGCGGTAGGTGTGGCCGTGGAGGTGCCGGCACAGCTCCGGGTGCGAAAGCAACCGGTGCCCCGCATCGAAGGTAAAAAACTTCCCCGCGTAGAACACGCCCCCTCCCCGGCGTAGTGTAAAGCAATCGGGGGTGCGTTCCTGCGTGAAGAGCTGAAACACCGGCATGTCGTGCCGCCACCTAGGAGCGAGCCTCTTCACCTCCACCTGGCTGGGGGAAACAAGTTCCTCCCCGGAAGCCGTAGGAGCTCGACGGTGTCGCCCCCCGTTACCGACCGCAGCGGGTGGCGGGAGCGGGAAGCAGCCGTGGCCATGGTGCAGAACATGTTCCGCCACAAATAAAAGCCCCCAGCGACCTTGATGCGAAACGAAAACCCGCGAACCGACGTGTAGAAAACGCCGAACACGACCACAGGGGCAAGAGCGTCACTAAACCGCAGCTCAGCTAGAAAGAGCAGCTCCCAAGGAAAGCACCATCCGCCCTCGGGCCGCACTGACCCATATCGGGACGCTCCATTTCTTGCACTCTGACCCGGTCTTACTCCTCGGTTTTCGCCACCTCCCCTTGGGGCTCGGGCCCCGGGCCCGGGAAAAGGCTTTCCAGCGGCACCTCGCCCGTGAAGCCACGGAAAATCTCGTACCTACCCATTGGAGTCAGCAGCAGATACTCCGGCTCGTCCTCCCGCCGAGTCACCCGCAGCCGCTTCCCAATGACTTGCGCTCTAGGAAACTGCGCCTTGCCGTGGAGAAACACCAACTCCACCGAGTCGTCGCGCACTACCAGCCGCAGAGGGTGCTGGAACCGGTAAATTGCCACCGCCACGATCAGCAGTTCAAAGAGCGGCACAACCCCCACCACAAGCACCGGCCAAGCCAGAGGCGCGCCCCAAGTCGAGACGATGAAAAAACCGATAGGCACCAGCGACCACAAAGCCAGCCTCAGCCAAAAGGGATACCGGTACTTGAAAACCAACTCCCGCGGCTGGGCAGCCTGCTCGCTGCCAGTATCGGAAAAAGCCGAGTCGCTACTGGCCACTCTTCTCATTTCTGATCCGATTGGCCTCCGCCGTCACCTTTACTAGGTTTCTTTGCACTTCCTCGAGGATCGCGCCCTTCGACAACTGGAGCACCACGGCAGCCCCTGTTCACACCGTTCATTTCTGGGCTTGCGCCTCCGGGAGGTGCTCCACCAAATACACAGTGTACACGTCGCCCGCACGCCACCCCTGTGGCCCGGGAAAAACAGCAACGTCCATCTGACGCCCGACCACGACGAAGCGCACTTTGGCACGATTTAACAGCGTTACGGGAATCCAAGTTTGGCCAGCGAAGCCACCACCGCAGTCGCACACAGGGGCAACGCAAGGATCCTCGGCCTCACAATCATCCCCTTGGCTCTCACTCGGGCCCTCCCTGGGCTCTTTTTGCCTAGTTTGCGAGTCCGCCAGCGGACAGATTTCTGGTGGCCCGGCGTACCGAAGAAAGCCGTCACGCTCGCTAAAAAGGAACACCGAAAAACGGCTCGGGACGATGTGCGTCGGCCTCGGCTTATTGTCGCCACCCATGAACGGTCTGGTCGCGACGTCCAGCACCACTACTTCGTCCCCTAAACGATCAGGGAAAGGGTCTCGCAGCACCAGGCCAAGGGAGATCGCTCCCGGAGGGACAGTACAGTACGCCACGTCAGAACGGGGGAGCTCAGGAGATCCTTCTGCTATCAGCCTTTCCCGTTCCTCGGCACTCAGCCACACCTTGGCTGCCCTGAGGCGCCGATCTCGGCTGTTCACAACGAGAGCACCCTGCGTGAAGCCACGAACGGCCCTCGGGTCGAAACAAAAGCCTAAGCTAGTCGCTGGGCCAAGCACTCGCTCGACTCCCGGGGCTTACAAGGTCGCCGTCAGGGCCTCGAGCGCAGATTCCTCGATCGGAGGGCAGGCCAAGGAAAGCGGTGCAACATAGTAAATCGGCAAACAACACTTCTCGTCCGCTGCTGGGTTTAAAGCGCCTGAGAGGGAACCCGCTGGGGAAGCGCCATTTGGTACGGCTTGGAGCTAACAACACCAGGAAAGGGCAGCGATCAGCAATGGTTTCTTCGTCTTTTGTCTTCCTCCTCCCCCGTAGCGGGGTTTCCGGTGGAATTAACGTTTACAAGGTGCTTCGCGCTTTCCTCAAGCCACTTGTTCACTAGCTTCTCAGCCTCCTCGCGAGTCAAATCGGGTTTCTCCAAAGCCCACGTTTTACCCGCCTCCTCCGCGGCTCCACTATTGTCGCCCTTCCGGTTACGCCTCTCAGCCTCCTCAGGCGTCTTCGACTTGGCGAACGTGAGAAGGTGCCATACCTCGTGAGCCGTGGTTGTGAGGCCTGTCCTGTCGGGGTGCGGTGGTTGTCCCGGTCTCATCCCCCGGACTTTGGCAAGATCGATCCAAGCGTAAAAAGGCTTATTCAAATCGAGCGATCCATTGAGCTTCGTCCCTGCGCTGCTTCCGTAAACAAACCATTTCTCGGAATTTGGAAGCGGACGATCCGTTATCGCAAAGACAAAAGCTCGCGGATCCTCCTGCAGTGTGGCCAAAGCAGCCCTCGCCTGGGGCCGCATTACCAGCCGGACGAGAAGCTCCTTGGCAGCCGCGTAAGAGGAGCCTGTTCCCGAAATCCACACGAATCTGCCAGTCGGGTCAATAAGCGTAATCGGGTTGTTCCTCACGTACGCGTACAGGTTGAAGCTCTGGGCGTGGGAGAGGTCGTAGTCCCGGCCGGGGTCCACCGAGAAAAACCGCCCAGCCATAGGCGCGTAGTAGCGGGCATGCATATAGTCGTACCCTGTGCGCTGGTCCCGCTCGTGGCCAGCGAAGCGGTACCGCTCGCTGGAGCTCGTGACCGTCATCTCCTCCCCAAAGGGCCAGTAGCTGTGCGTGGCTACCACCGCCCCAGTGGCAGAAGTTTCCACCCGCACGCTGCCCAAGTGGTCCCGGTGCAGATGCTTGGTGCCGGTGGGCTCCACGGTGGCAAGCAGCTCGCCCCCTGCCCAAACGTGGTCCTTCACCCAGCTCCAGCTCCCATTGAGCTCGTAGTACTCCCGCAGCACCTGCCCAAAAAGCC
>Ga0209162_1004641_pt1 | contig 10130 bp, 6 predicted proteins | sample YNPNPMetaG_FD_187121 | JGI IMG/M metagenome (GOLD analysis project Ga0209162, IMG submission 187121) | Anoxygenic and chlorotrophic microbial mat microbial communities from Yellowstone National Park, USA - YNP NP MetaG (SPAdes) (version 2) ...
ACGGCGGCATGCTGCTCATCGACGACTTTGGCCGCCAGCGGGTGCATCCCACCGAGTTGCTAAACCGCTGGATCGTTCCCCTGGAAAAACGGGTGGACTTTCTCACCCTGCACACCGGCAAGAAATTCGAGATTCCTTTCGACCAGCTCATCGTCTTCGCCACCAACCTCGACCCGCGCGAACTGGTGGACGAAGCCTTTCTGCGCCGCATCAAATACAAGATCGAAGTTTCTAACCCCAGCGAGCGCGACTATCGGCGCATCTTCCGCGACGTCTGCGCCGCCCGCTCCATTCCCTACGACGACAACATGGTAAGCTACATTCTGGAAACCTATTACAAACCCATGGAGATGGAGCTGCGCTCCTGCCATCCGCGTGACTTGGTGGGATTGCTCATCGACATCGCCCGTTTCCGCCAGAAGAAGCCGCTGCTGGAAAAGGAGCTGGTCGATCAGGCCTGCCGCTCCTTCTTTGTATCGATCTGATTATGGTGACGGCATCAGATGCAGCCCAGGGGGCGGGGCAGACCAGCGATCTTACAAGCGCCCTGGGCCGGGCCGGTGGGGAAAAGCTGATAGATTTCGTTCAGTGAAAAACCTGTCTCCTTGCACAACTTCCTGATCATCGGGGCGACGCCGAATTCGAGATAGTATCGGCGCAGATAATTTATCACCTTCCAGTGGTTTTCTCCGAGCTCTTCCACTCCTTCCAGACGGGCCAGCGCCCGGGCCACTTCTTCGTCCCACTGCTCGGGTTGCTTTAGGAAACCCTCGTCGTTGGTTTCTAGCACCCTTTCTCCAACGGAAATTTCTGCCATCAAAGGTCTCCTTGCGCATTACCATCCAGTCGGGGCCAGCTCTTTTTAAAAGCTGAAAACTATATTTGATCAAATAAAAAGTTTTGATAATTAATCCCTCTTGATGTAGTTGTTTTTTATAAATGGCGCATTGCCCTGAGGAGTCAGAATATGGACATTAACCAGCTGAAATGCCTCCTGGCGGTCATCGAAGAGGGAGGGTTCAACCGGGCTACCACACGGCTACACATCACCCAGCCGGCGCTTTCCTATCAGATAAAACAGCTGGAAAAGGAACTGGAGGTAAAGCTCTTCGACCGCCGTCCGGGAGGGGTTTCCCCTACCGAAGCCGGCCGGGTGCTGGCCCAGCACGCCAGGGGTATTTTGGATGCGGTGCGCGAGGCCAAACGGGCGGTCGAAGCAATCAGCGGTGGCGTGGGTGGCGAGGTGCGCATCGGGACCATCAACAGCATCGGAATTTACTTTCTGCCGCAGGTACTGTGGCGCATCAAGCAAAAACAACCGCAGACCATCATCAGCGTAACCTACCAGCATTCCTCCGAGGTCATCGAGACCCTGTTGGAGAATAAAATCGATCTGGCTCTGGTGGCCAATCCATCTTTTGACCGCCGCTTGCAGGCTGAGACTGTCCTAGAGGAACAAGTATCACTGGTGTGCAATCGTTCCCATTCGCTTTTTGGAAAAAAGCAGGTGCGGACGGCGGATTTGAAAGGTTTGCAGTTCGTCGCCATATCCCCGGCCAGCCCTACTGGAAAACTGGTCAAGGACTTCATGGCCCGTCTGGGCATAAGCATAGAACCGGTGGTTTCCAGCGATAACGTGGAAACGGTAAAGCGCATGGTCGAGGTGGGCATGGGCATTGCTTTTCTGCCGGACATGGTTGTCGCCGATGATCTCTATGGCCCAGAACACCCTGATGGAAAGCTGTATCGCCTCAATCTGGGGCAATCCCTGGTAAGGCGCATCACACTGGTTTACTGGAAGCACACCGAGCTTAACCGTTCGGCCAAGCTGCTCATAGAAGAGATCAAGTTGCAGGCCGCAGCCTGTTGTTCGAGCCGACGTAAGCCCGGCTGAGCCCCGGTGGCTGGTCATGATGAAAAACGCTTTGGTGATACTGTTTCTAAGTCTGGTGACGCCGTTTGCCTGTCAGAGGTCGGAAGCTGATAGTCCCCAGTTGGTTTACTCTGAATTCTATAAGGCGGTGTCAGCCGGTGAATGGCCCGCCGTTTATAACCTGCTCGACAGCAACTCTCGCCGTTGCATTGATCGGGTGGCGGAGTTGCTTGCCCGGCAATCCAGGACGGACCAGAAGCCGCTTGACTTTTACTTGCAACAGCTGCAGGGCCAGCTGCGAGCGCCCCTGCGCCAGGTTACGCTGGTCGAGCAACAGGGAGATCGGGCCGAGCTGGAGGTGGTGTCCGGCCCTTGCAACCGCCAGGATGACTGCAGCCGGCGCCGGGTAAAACTGGTGCGCCAGGACGGCCACTGGCGGATCCTGCCGGATTTGAAGCGACCACTGATTAGCCTTTGGGGGAGGGAAGAATGCTGAAGAAAACCGCGCTATTTCTTTGTGCACTGCTTTTTGCAGCTTGCGCCGGAGGTTCCCGGCAACTGGAGGCCGAGGCCGAACCGGCGCGCCTGGCTGCTCAGCGCCCCATTTCCATAGAGGTAAAGCCACGGCCTCTGGTCACCTTGTTTTACTGGCTGGAGCAGATGAGCCAGTGGGCACCAGGGACTTCCGCCGCTTGGGTGCGTGCCTTCAACGAACGTTTCGGGTTGGAGGGTGAGGAGAAGGAGCTGTTACGCAAATTCGCCTTCGCCCGGCTAGAGCTGGACAAGAAGCAGAAGCTCGAACAGCCCCAACCCAGTTTCCAGGAGCCCTTTGGGCCGGAAGGTCTGTTTTCTCCAGCGCTTACCCGCTCAGACCGCTACTGGCAGAAATTGCTGGAGCTAGAAAACCCCGGTCAAATTGCGGGCGCGCTGGCCGATTTCTTTTCTCCGGAAGACCTGAGAATTTTGGAGCAAACCGCCGGTGCCCTGGCCGCCAGGGTGTTACAACTGGCCGCGCCGGACAAAACCGCCCAGGAAAAGCTTGAAAAATTATTTATGGCACCGGAGCCGGTTGAAGCGCTGATGGCTTTTGCCCGCTGGCTGGGACTGGGGGAGGAAAAACTTCGTTTTGTAGTGGTTCCTTTACGTGCGGCTCCGGATGTGGAGGCTTTCGCCGAAGCCTTCGCCGATACAATATTTCTGGGACTGGCCGCCGACGAATCTCCCACCGAGGAGCATATCTATCTGGTGATGCACGAAGCGGCGCGGCGCCTGCTGGCCCGTCTGAACCCGGCCCGCAAGGCCGCCCTAACGCTGGTATTTTCCGAAACCGCTGGTCATCAGCCGGGAGCTTTTGAACTGGAAGAGGGCCTGCTCGATGCCTTCGCCTTCGGCTGGCTGCCCCGGCAGTTGAAACAAACGGCGGGGGAGTTTCCTGGCCAGGAACGGCGGCGAAAGATAGCTGCGGCTTTGCTGCCATTGTTGGAACAAGCCCTGCTCGAAGGGCGTCCCCTGGACGGAAAGCTGGCTCAGCAGGCCGCGGGCGAAGTGGTCAAGGCAGCGCCACCCCGGCCGGCCGATTTGGTGCATGGCGCCATGGTGTTTGGTTCCGAAAGCGCCATCGAGGCCTTCCGCACCGCAGTGGTGCGCTGGACGGTGTGGAAGTTTCCGTTGGAAAAAAAGTACGATTATCGCAAGAAGTTCGAAGAGCAACCTGGCCGGACGGTCCTGTGCATACTGTCTCCCCGGGATTTGAAACAGCTTTTCGCTTTAGCCGAGAGCATTCCCCTGCTCAAAGAAGCACTGGGCGAGGCCGCGGTTTATCTGCAACGTAACCAGGGTGTAATCATCGTCCGGCCGCGTCCCCTGCGCGGTTATATCTTCGTGGTCGCCGCCCCCTCGCCGGAAAAGATGAAAAACATCGCCCGGGCCTTCTTCGCATTGAAAGAAATACCTTCCGAGCCGGTTACCTCGGAATAGTATTTCAAAAACGGTATACAGCGCTGGAAATTCGTTGAGAAAGGAGGATCGAAAAATGGCGCCAAGGTTTCTTCGGGAAGCGGTGGTCTTTTTGTTTTTTGCGAACCTGCCTGCTTGTTCTTCCGGCGGCCGCTGCGGTGATGGACGGCCGGCCTCGGGCGAAGGTTGCGACGACGGCAACGTTGCCGATGGCGACGGCTGCAGCGCCCAGTGCCTGGTGGAAGAAGGTTATACCTGCCTGGGCGCCCCCAGCGTCTGCACCCGCCCCACCCACTGCGGAGACGGATTGGTGGAAGAAGACGAAGAGTGCGATGACAACAACACCACCGACGGCGATGGCTGTAGCGCCGAGTGCCTGGCGGAAAAAGATTTCTTTTGTTCTGGCGCGCCATCTAGCTGCGTAAAGCTTTCCTCCTGCGGAAACGGCCGCGTAGAAAGTCCCACGGAGAAATGCGACGACGAAAACCGAGAAAACGGAGACGGCTGCAACTTTCTGTGCCAGGTGGAACCCGGATTCGACTGCTCGGGAGAGCCGAGCGCTTGCCGGCTTTCCGGGGCGGTATACTACGTGAGGGCCGACGGCGGAGACGACACCCAGTGCGATGGCCGGTCCGACGCCGCTTATTCCGGAAGCGGCCAGAATCAACCCTGCGCCTGGAAACATCCATTCTATGCTTTGGACCAGACGGGCGCCTGGAAACTGAAAGGCGGCGAGGCGCTGATCATCGGCCCGGGGAGTTACCGTATGGGTCTTGACGCTCCCGGCGCCGAGCGCTTCTGTTCCGCCGAATATCCCTGGGATTGCCACCTGCCGCCGCTTCCTCCGGGCCCGGACGCCGCCCATCCGACGCGCCTTATGGGGGCGGGCTACGCCAACGGTTGTCAGCAAAGGCCCGAGCTCTGGGGTGCCGAACGCGCCTACCACATCGTCGACTTGAGCGGCAGCTCCAACGCCGTGGTGGACTGCCTGGAAATAACCGACCACAGCGGCTGTGCCCTCGCCCACTGCACCGCTTCTGTGGCCTGTCCGCGGGAGACGAGTCCCTATGGTGACTACGCCGACGTAGGAGTGCTGGCTTCGGACGCCGAAAACCTTGTCCTGCGCCGATTGAATGTTCATGGCCTGGCGGCGGGAGGGGTGCACGCCGCGCGCCTTCGTAATTTCACCATGGAAAAAGTGCGTATCGCCGGGAATGGTTCGGTAGGCTTCGACGGCGATCTTGGCGAGGATAGTTCCAACCGCGGCCTGATACGCTTCCTGCAGGTGACCGTGGAATGGAACGGTTGTCCCGAACAGTGGCCAGACGGGCAGAACAACCACTGCTGGGGCCAGAACGTCTGCGGCGGTTACGGCGACGGCGTGGGGGTGGCGCGCTCCGGAGGACGCTGGCTGCTCGACGGCTGCCTCATCCGCTACAACACTTCGGACGGCCTGGATCTTTTGTATGTGGGAGTAAACCGGCCTAGCGCTCGGGTGGAAGTTAGAAATAGCATGGCCTATGGAAACGCCGGCAACCAGTTCAAGGTGGGGGGAGTGAGCCGGATCATCAACTCGGTGGCGGTGGGAAACTGCGCCTATTTTCAGGGAAAGCCTTTTGCCGCCGAGATGGGCGATTTTGAGGGAGGCGATATATGCCGTGCTGGAGGCGGCGCCCTTAGCTTGAACTTGCCTCGGGGAGGAGAAAGCCGGGTAATCAACTGCACCTTGGCATCCGCCGGCTGGGCGGTAATCGAGGCTCAGTGCAACAACCTGGATTTTCCCGATCAGCCGGCCTGCGATGCCGGGGAAAAGGTTTATATCGTCAACAACGTCGTTCGCGGCTATCAGGTGGCCTTTCGTCAGGACGAGCGGCCGAGCGACCTGGTGGGCGACGGCGACCCCTATCATTTTACCAGCCCGGAGACGGTCCATCACAATCTTCTTTGGCACCTTACCATCAACAGCCCCATCGGCGAACACAACCTGCAACTCGATCCGCTCCTTCAAGCCGACGCCGACATCGACGCCTTCGATGGTCATCTGAAGGAAAACAGCCCGGCCATAGACGCCGGCGTTCCGGTGGGAGGGTTGATTCCCGCCTTCGATAGCGAAGGAAAACCCCGTCCCTTCGGCGCCGGTGTGGATCTTGGCGCCTACGAAAGACAGTAATTAACCTTTCCCAAAAGGCCGCAGGCCTTTTCTTTGATTGACATAAGAGCGTCATTTGTCGACTATCTCGGCTATGCGCCGAGAAATATGGTTGACGGTTTTTGTTCTGGGGCTTGTAGCTGGCTGCAGCTCGGGCTCCCATTCGATTTGCACCTCTGGGCAGAGCCGTTGCATCGGCCAACTGGTAGAGGTGTGTCGGGACAACACCTGGCAGGTAAGTGAAGACTGTGCCTTGTCAGGAAAAATCTGCCAGTTGGAAGCGGATCAGGCCGTTTGTCGCCAGCCTGTCGAGTGCCAAGAGGGGGAGCAACGCTGCCAGCAAAATCGAGCGGAAAAGTGTAGCGGCGGCGCCTGGCAACTTCTTGAAGACTGCGCACTTTCCGAGAAAAGCTGTCAAATAGATGCCGTGAACAAAACCGCTTTTTGTAAAGCCGCTGCCGACTGTCAGGCGGGACAGAGCCGCTGCCTAGAAAATGTCGTCGAGCTGTGTCAGGACGGGGTCTGGCAGACGGTGCAGGACTGCGCCCAACAAGGCAGGATCTGCCGCCAGAGCGGCGACTCGGCCGAATGTATAGAGCCGCCTTGCACCGAGGGTTCTACTATATGCCAGGGCAAGCTTTTGCTCTCCTGTAGCGGCGGTCAGTGGCAAGTTTTGCAGGACTGCGCCGTCGACCACGGCTGGTGCGAAAAGCGCGCAGAGCAAGCGGCCTGCCGGCGTCTTTCCTGGCGGCACCTGGAAATCACCATCCAAGACCCGGTGATGCAGGGTACTTCGCTCATGCTGCCCATAGACGGGCCGACTTTCGGTTATGCGGCGGCCGAGCGCACTATGGTCACGTCTTTCGGTCACGACGTCAATCAGCCGACGCTGGCCTTTTTGTGGCAGCTGGATGAACTGAACGGCATACACCGCAAGCTGATGCTCTCGGGAGAAGTACTGGCCGAAGGGGTGAATTTCTGCGACGGCCAGAATTGGTGCCAGATGATTTCCTTCGACCCACGGCTTCTGGAATGGGTGGTGGTTGGGCCTTCGGCGCCTTCGTTGATGCGGGTAAGCCAGGAAGGGGTCTCGCGGCTTACGGCCATGTCCGGCACCCGCCAGCCCGACAGGTACATCGATCGCATTCATTACTTCGACTGGAGCGGTCGGCGTCTTTGGCTCTACGGCGCCGTCGGACCCAGCTCTTTTTCCACCGCCCTCTATCATCTGGACCTGGATAGCGGGCTGTGGACCAAACAGCAAAGCGGCCTGATGCCGGTTTGCGGCAATTGCCTGGTGGTGGACGGGCGACGCGCCCTGGCCTATTCCTTCGGCGGCAGCACCTCCACTGACGGCGGCAACACCAGCCAGCCGCTCGATTCGTATCTGGTGATAACCCTAGACGGCGGCGCCACCGAGCAGGTGCCTTTCCCGCAGGAGCTGGGTCAGCGTGAGGGTCAGGCCTGCGCTATCGATCCTGGCCGCGACCTGGTATACATTTTTGGCGGGGCGCTGGTGCGTGACAGCTACAACGAGGTCGAGAACGAGTACCACAACGATCTCTGGGCGATGCGGCTTTCCGATGGCGCCTGGTTCGAGCTTTCGGCCAATAAGCCGGGTGGCGTTTTTACCGAGCCCGATCAGTACGGAAACCGGCACTTCGACGCCTTTCCCGAAGGCCCCAATTTCGGAAAGAACCGGGGTTACATGCTCTATGACGCCGAGCTGGATCGGCTGTTGGTGGTGGGGGAGGTGCCCATTTTCCACCACGGCCAGCTCTACGTCATGGAACTGGCCGGCGTCGAAAATCTATTGGGCGCTAATCCCTGAACGAAAACGAAGATACGATTCTTCCGGCGGGGCTACTGGTTAGAAGTGCTGGCGCACCGGATCCAGATCAGGGCTTTCGGCAGAAGGGCTGGTTGGTCAGGAAGTTGTTGTACAGCGTCCAGTTGGGCACCTCGAAGCGCGGCACGGTGCCGTTTTCCCGGATGTTGGTGATGTGATAGTCGAACTGGTGCCAGATGCGCCGGGTGGCCACCCAGTCGTTGTCGCGGTTGCCGTAGACTAGAATCCCCTTATCGACCAGGCCGTTCTGGATGACGATAATCTCGGCGTGATCGTCGTTGTCCACGTCCACCACTATGGGTAGCTCCCATCCGGTTACCGAAGTGCGCGAGGCGTGGTAGATCTGGTTGTGGGCCAGGCCGGCGTAGATGTTCACCCACTGCTCGTCGTTCTGTAGCACCTCGAACGGCCCGTCGCCTTCGAAGTCGAATCCGGTGTTGCCGCCGCCCAGGGTGTAATCGTAGATGTATTCTTTCCAGATCTGGGTTATGGCCAGATTGTTTTCGTTTATATCCAGGCCCCAGAAGCACTCGGTGGCGTCCGGGTCGTTGGGATTTTCGCAGGTACCCACCACGCCCACTTCCGGCCCCCCGCTTCCGTCTATGTTGGCGATGACCGGGGGAATGATAGCATTGATTTCGGTGTTGGTCAGCTGACCGAGCACGTTTCCGGTGCGACCGTCCAGGATGTATATGCCGCCGGTCACCCCGCCGGAGAACAAAATCACTTCGGGTTTGTTGTCCTGGTTGAAGTCGGCCACCGCGGAAATGCCGTCGGCCTTGGAGGACTGCCACATCACCGTGCCGTCCCAGCGGTAAGCGGTGTTGCCGGCCACCAGCTCCAGCTTTTTGTCGCCGTCGAGATCCGCGGCGAAGGAGAAGCAACCGTGGCCCACTCCGCCTCTTCCCGCCTGGCCTTCCCAGAGTAGCTTTCCCCGGTAGTTGAAGACCGACGGACCGCGGAAGATTTCCGGGTGTCCATCGTTGTCTAGGTCAGCCACCCCTATGGAAGAGCCGTCTTCGATGTCGCCCTTGGGGGCATGCCAGGCCTCGCTTTCCCACTTGAAGTTGCCGTTGTGTTCGAAAGCCAGGATGTTACCGGTGGTGAAACGATCGTCCATGTTGCCGGTTTCCTGGCACACCGCCTTGGAACCCAGGATTTCCGGCAGGTTGTCCCCGTCGATGTCGGCGGCGGCGATCTGGGTTTCCCAGTTTAGCCGAAAGCGGGTGTCGGCCTGGGTCCAGATCTCGCTGCCATCTTTTCCGGATATGGCCCGCAACATGGCCGGCTGGGCCAAGCAGCTACAGTCGGCGGTCATGCAGCCGGTGTTTACGTGAGCCGAGAAGACCACGTCAGGGATGTCTTTTTCGTTGATGTAGCCGTCCTGGTTGTCGTCGGTCAGGTTGATGACGATGGGGGTCATGAAAGCCTTGTTGAAAGTCGGGTTGGAAATGTTGCCGTTCGGCCAGGACCACTCCAGCGTTGGCTGGAAAACCCGCGGGGCGATGCATTCGGGAAGGGTAGGGGTGATGCCCTCGGCTTCCAGCGGAATGGTGATCAGGGTGAAGTTGTCGCAGCCGGAGGAAGTGAACGAGCTCAGCACCTGGACGCTTCCGGTGTCCGGGCCGATGTCGCTGGGGGTGTAAGTTACTTCCACGTGCAGCTCGCCGTTGGGCTTTACCGTCATGGGCAGCCCCGGCGCCGACACGGCATAGTCGGGCGAGCTGTTGGGCGCGAGTTTTACTTCGTTTACCGTAAGCTGTTCGGTGCCGTGGTTGGTGCAGATGAAGGCCATAGTGCTCGACTGTCCCAGCTCCAGCTGGGGGAAGGTAAGCGCCGAGGGCTGGCAGTCGAACACGGCGGGGCAGTTGCCGGTGTAGTTGCCTTTGAGCTCCACAAAACCAAGCGGCAGTTGATCGTCGTTCGAGGCTACAGCTACCCGGCCGAAATCGGCTCCGGGATCGGAGGGGCTGTAGCGAATGGTAATGGTCTTTTTGTTGCCGGCCTGGACGGTAAAGGGCGCGCCCGGTGCCTGGGCGAAGGTAAAGTCGGGATTGTCGCCGTCGAAGGTGACCGAACGGATTTTCAAATTTCCCGAACTGCAGGCGGTGATATCAAAGGACAGGTCTTTGTATTGACCCACGCTGACCGGGCCGAAATCCAGCACCGTAGGATTTAGGCACATGCGCGCCGCCTGGCCGCCTCCGGACAGGGCCACGTGAATCTTTACCAGATGGAAGGGATCTTCCCCGGCGCGTATTTCCAACGTGCCCTGCATCAACCCGGAGCTCTGGGGGTTGAGG
>Ga0209162_1004647_pt1 | contig 10121 bp, 9 predicted proteins | sample YNPNPMetaG_FD_187121 | JGI IMG/M metagenome (GOLD analysis project Ga0209162, IMG submission 187121) | Anoxygenic and chlorotrophic microbial mat microbial communities from Yellowstone National Park, USA - YNP NP MetaG (SPAdes) (version 2) ...
CAGGGACGAGGCCGGGCCGCCTTCTCCCAGGGCGTAGACAGTTCCTTCTCTCGTGCCCACGCCCGGTTTCGCACCCACGCAGAGCGTGGGTGCGAGCAAGCTTATCCTCAGGGGGTGTACGACGGCCCCGCTGTGCAGCCGGACGGGTCGTTGGCGCCGCTAACGCCCGCCTCGCAATAGTACCCGCTGGCGTTCCCACCGCTGTAACAATCGCCTGGTGGGGTGACAGTGCCCCCCCCCAACGCAACTGGGTATCGGATTTTGTACCCCATTCCCGACTGCGCAGTATGACTTAGCCCCGTTTCCTGTGGCACAAATTTCGCTTCCGCTCGCTCCATTCCCGGTTATACAGCTCAGCGGCCCCTGGCCGCGGGCCCGCGCCCCCGCGCTCAAGTCCACCACCAATGGTTTCTCGTACCGCATGTTGCCCTCCCTGATTATTTCTTGATAAATGGTGGGCCGCCCTCGCGGTCCAGTCCCGGTAACCGGAACCATGCCTATTATACCATACGGGGGGGGTAGTCAAGTCCGGCCGCACACCTGGCAAGAACGGCGGTCCTGTGGTACAATAGGGCAGAGGGGCAGAGGGGCAGAGGAGCAGAGGGGCAGGGGAGGGGAGGAGCAACGACTGAGGACTGCCGACTGCCGACTGCCAATTGCCAACTGCCGACCGACGACTGAGGACTGCCGACCGACGACTGAGGACTGGCGACTGACGACTGAGGACTGGCGACTATGGACATGGAAAGCATCCCGGCCCTGCTCATCGTCATCATGGCGCTGTGGCTGGGGTCCTACGTGGTCAACCGCAACCCACGCAGCCGGGCCGCCCAGGTCTTTGGCTTGCTGGCCCTGGAGTTCGTCATCCTCTACCTGGCCGAGCTGGCCCCGACCTTCACCCGGGACGCCGCCATCCTCTATGTGACGCACCGCGTGGCCCTGGCCGTGGGCAACCTGGCCCCGCCCACCGGCCTGCACCTGGCCCTGGCGATGACCACCCCGCCCCGGCCCCTGCAACGCTGGGCCATCACCCTGATGGTCAGCTACCTCATCGGGGCCTTCTGGGCCACGTACTATCTGATCCTGCCGCCAGAGGGGTTCACGGCCACGTTCCCGGCCCTGGCCGGCCTGGTCAACGAGCCACTCCTGGTCATCTTCCTGCGCAACGCCTTCTTCGCCCTGACCCTGGGCGCGGGGACCATCCACCTGCTGCGGAGCTACAAGGAGGCCGCCTCGCCGCTCCTGCGCCGCCGCCTGCTGCTGTTCATGCTCTGCTTCCCGGTGGCCGGCCTGGCGATGACTTTAGGCTTTGTCAGCTTTGTCGCGCCGCTCTCCCGCGTCTGGGGCGACATCGCCATCCTGTTCGCGGCGGCGTTGGTGGCCTATGCCGTAGTACAACACGGCGCGCTCCTGCCGGAGCGCGCCCTCACCCGCAATTTCTTCTATACGGTCTTTTCCGGGGGGCTGGTGGTCGCCTACGTGTTGCTCATCCTCTTCATCGAGCAGTACCTCACCCCCACACTCTCCTTCCAGGCCCCCTTTGTCACCGTGCTCATTATCGTCTTCCTGGTGGCGATCTTTCAGCCGATCCGGGACTGGCTCCAGATGCAGGCCGAGCGGCTGTTCTTCCTCCAGGACGTGCAGCGCGAGTACCTGCTACGCAGCCTGAGCCAGGACCTCATGGAGACGGCCGACCTGGGGGAGTGGCTGGAGCGGTCGTTGTCGGCCGTAGGGGACCGGTTACACCTGCGTTGGGGGTTGATCGCCACCCGCCTGGACGATGAGGGGCCATTCCGGGTCCGGGCGACCTACGGCCCGGCCGGGGTTTCGCCAGGAGCAGAACTGGGTGAAACCCTGGCCCTGGCTGACGAGCCGTTCTTTGCGGCCGACGACGACGCGCCGGCCAGTCCCTCGCCGGCCCCCCTGGCCGCCCGGTTACCCCTGACCGTGGGCGATCCAGCGCGTCAGGTGGGGGTGTTGCTCCTGGGCCACAAGCTCTCCGGCGAGCCGTTCAGCCCCGGCGAGCAGGCCATGTTGTTGACCCTGGCAAGCCAGCTTACCCTGGCCGTGGAGAACGCGCGGTTGCAGGAGCAGGTGGTACGGATGCTGGAGGAGGCGCGGGCCAGAGGGCAAGAGCTGCGCCGGCGCGACCAGGCATTGCAGGCTGGCCTGGACGTGATCCTGAGTGCGACGGCTCCCCTCAGCGCGGGGGACACCACCCACCTGCTGCGCGTCTGCTGCCTGGGACCGATGGAGGTCTACCACAACGGGGAACGGATCACGCAGTGGGGCGGCGAGAAGGCCGGCGGCCGGCAGGCCGAGGCTATCTTCGCCTTCCTGGTCGCTCGCCACCGGCAGGGCGTGACAAAGGACGAGTTGCTCGACCTGCTGTGGCCGGAACTGGACCTGGCGAGCGCGGAGAACAACCTCCACCGCACGCTCCACGCCCTGCGCCGGGCATTGGAGCCGAACCTGGAACCCCGCCAGCCCTCCAGCTATGTGATCTACCGGCGCGACCGATACTGGCTGAACCCGGCTGCGCCGATCTGGATAGATGCCCAGGAGTTCACCGAGGCCTTTGCCCGGGGCCGTCGGCTGGAGAGCCGGGGCGAGCTGGCAGCGGCCCTGGCCCAGTATCGCCAGGCCGAGGCGTTATACCGGGGCGAATACATGCAGGACACACCATTCCTGGCCGATAGCGTGCACGTGGAATCAACCCGCGAGCACCTGCGCGAAACCTATGCGGCCCTGATGTTGCGCCTGGGTCAGCATCACGAGGAGGCCGGGCAGTGGAATGAGGCCCAGGAATATTACCGCCGGGGCCTGGCTCAGGCTCCGGCACATGAAGGACTGAAAGTCGCCCTGCGGCGAGTGGCCAATCCGGAACAGCGGGGGACACCCCCGCCGCCAGGCCGGCATCGGCGCCCCAGGGTGCCACCTGTCCCGGCGTAGTACATCGGTGACGGGAGCTGGGTGCCAGCGCCGAGCGTAGGCCCGAGAGGGAAAAACACCGGGTTGAAATGGTGACAGGCAGATGGTCGGCGGGTGCGCCAGACCTGTTAATAATGCGAGGAGGAGGTGCCAAGATGGAATTGCAGATCGTGCGGATTGACAAGCCAGCGGAGATCAACTTTATCCTGGGGCAGAGTCACTTTATCAAAACTGTGGAGGACCTGTACGAGGCCTTAGTCCAGGCGGCGCCGGGCATCAAATTCGGCCTGGCCTTCTGCGAGTCATCCGGGCCATGCCTGGTGCGTTGGGCAGGCAACGACGAGGCCCTGATCGAGCTGGCGAAGAGAAACGCCTGGGCCTTGTCGGCCGGGCATTCCTTCATCGTGTTCCTGGGGGCCGGGTATTACCCCCTCAACGTACTCAACGCGATCAAGGCCGTGCCGGAGGTATGCCGGGTGTTCTGCGCCACAGCCAACCCGGTGGAGGTCATCATCGTAGAGACAGAACAAGGCCGGGGTATCCTGGGCGTGGTGGATGGGCAGGCCGCCAAAGGCATCGAAGGCGAGGAAGACATAGCCCAACGCAAGAGCTTCTTGCGAATGATCGGGTATAAATTGTAACAAGCCTCCCGGTGCCCGTGGTGTCCTTGGTGGTTTTCAGACAGGCTAAGACTGGGCGTCACGCTCACTGGGCTGGGCAAAGACAGGCGACCGGCCACCGTTTGCAGAACCCGGGTCACCGTGACCTCCAGCGTCTCGCCGATGAACTGCCGGCCGCTGTCCACCACCACCATCGTGCCATCGTCCAGATAGCCCACGCCCTGACCGTACTCCTTGCCCTCCTGGATGATGCGCACCTTGAGGGTCTCACCGGGCAGCACCAGGGATTTCACGGCGTTGGCCAACTCATTGACATTGAGGACCTGGACGCCCTGCAACTCTGCCACCCGGTTCAGGTTATAGTCGTTGGTGATGATGGGGCACCGCAGGGTCTTGGCCAGGCGGATGAGCTTGCTATCTACCTCGCGCGCCTCCTCGATGTCAATATCCGTGATCTGGATCGGCACGGTGGCCTCTTTTTGTAGCTTGTTCAGCATCTCCAGGCCCCGGCGACCCCGGTTGCGGCGCAGGGGATCCGGTGAATCGGCCACGTGTTGTAGCTCGTTCAGGACAAAGCGGGGCACAACCAGGGTAGTCTGGATAAAGCCCGTGCGGCTGATGTCGGCGATCCGGCCGTCAATGATGGCGCTGGTATCCAACAAGGCCTGATAGCCGCTACCTCGCGCGCCTTCGGCTTCCTTAAACCCCAGCCGCCGGTCCAGCACCTCAAAGAGGTCACGCTGCCGCATGATCATGATGGACACGCCCAGATAGCTGAACAGCACGGCCCCGATGAAAGGCAAAACCTGACCAAAAGGTGGTGGCAACATGGAGAGGGGAAAAGCCAGCAGGGCCGAGATGATCAGGCCGACGATCAACCCGATTACCGCCGCCAGCAGGTCTCGGGCCGGGATACGCTTGAGCAGGCGCCGGGTAGCCCGAAAGGGCACGGTGGTAAAATAGGGAGTGAGGAGCAGGCCAAAGCAGGCACCTAAAAGGGAAAAGATGATGCCATAACGAAAATAATCCGCTGCCTCGCTGCTCCCCAGAAGCGTCCCTATCTGCCAGCCGATGATCGCAAAGACGATTAAACCGATAAAACGAAAGAGCAGATCGACGCTCATGGGAACCTCCTCTCGTGTTTCGTATTACGTGTCACGAGCAGCTTTTATTTTTGCAATGCCACCTCCAAAGCCTCGTTGATCGTGCGGACGCGGATGATCTCCGCGCCCGCCGTTGACGCCGGCAGGCGGCGGGCCGAGCGGGGCACCAGACACCGCTGGAACCCCAGCCGGGCCGCCTCGCTGATGCGCCGCTCCAGGTGACCGACGCTGCGGATCTCGCCGGCCAGCCCCAATTCCCCCATCACCGCCAGGTCTGGAGCGACAGGCGCATCGCGAAAGCTGCTGGCTATCGCCAGGGCCACCCCCAGGTCGGCCGCCGGCTCGGTGATCCTTAGCCCCCCCACCACATTGACAAAGATGTCCTGATTGAACAGCCGCAGCCCCACGCGCTTGGCAAGCACGGCGATGATCAATAATAGCCGGGCCATATCAATACCGTTGCTTGTGCGGCGCGGATAATTAAAGCTGGTGGTGCTGGTGAGGGCCTGGATCTCCACCAACAACGGTCGCGTGCCTTCCAGGGTCACGGCGATGCAGTTGCCACTGGCCTCGGGCACGCGCTCGGCCAGGAAAGCCTCGGATGGGTTGGTCACCTCGACCAACCCGGCCTCCTGCATCTCGAACACCCCGATCTCGTTGGTGGAGCCGAAGCGATTCTTGACGCTGCGCAACAGCCGATAGGTGTGAAACCGCTCCCCTTCCAGATAGAGCACGACGTCCACGATGTGTTCCAGCACCCGTGGACCGGCGATAGTGCCCTCTTTGGTCACGTGACCCACCAAAAAGATGGGGGTGTTTGTGCTCTTGGCCAGTTGCATGAGCCGCAATGCCCCCTCGCGGATCTGGCTGATACTGCCGGCCGCTGAGCTTAACTCTTCCAGATAGACCGCCTGGATGGAATCCACCACCATCAAAGCCGGGGCGAGCTTTTCCGCCTCGGCCAGGATATGGTTCAGATTCGTCTCGGCCAGGACGAACAGGTGCGGGGCATCTAACCCCAGCCGGTGGGCACGCAGTTTGATCTGCTGGGCGGACTCTTCCCCAGACACGTACAGGACGGGCCGGTCATTCAGGGCCGACTCGCGGGCCAACGCGGCCACAGCCTGAATCAGCAGAGTGCTCTTGCCGATGCCCGGGTCGCCGCCGAGGAGGACCAGGGAACCGGGCACCAGCCCACCGCCTAACACCCGGTCAAACTCGCCGAGGGGCACGCGGATGCGCCCAAACCCATCGGCGGTGATCTCGGCCAGACGCTGCGGGGCGCTGCGCGGGAGCAGGGCCGTCGCCGGGGCGGCCGACGGAGGCGGCTCTGCCAGGGTCTCCACCAGGGTGTTCCACTGACCGCAGTCCGGGCACTTGCCCATCCAGCGGGGGCTTTGCGCCCCACACTGCTGGCAGACATAGATGGTGTGAGGTTTGCGGGCCATCCGGCTCTCCCCTTCGCCACGGCCCCGGTTGGGCCGCAACTGATATTATACCTGACCCGGCAGTTTCCAGCAAGGGTTCTGTGCCGGTTATTGTTGCCATAGCGCTGGGGAGACGAAACATCCCAACCACCGGTGATGGAATCAATTGCAATCAGTCGCCGGAACTTGGGATAATCTGGGATAATCTGGGATAAACAGGGCTGGCCGGACCATCGTTTCAGCCTCCCAGGTATTGACAGACGCGACCAGGTATGATATAGATGGCGTGGCCGTGGTAGTTTATGATGACATCTAAGTGGCCCAGCAGGTGGGGTTGTCCACCGTGTGCCAGCCCATGTTCCAGATGGGGCAGGAAGGGACCCAATTGCTCCTGGCGATGTTGAGCGATAGGGCCGCCGCAACCGGAAAGCCCCAGGTGAGTTTGTCGGTTGAACTGATCGCAGGGGTATCGTCAAACGTCATGGCCCCAAACCCCACTCCCCAAACCCGATCCGCGATCCAGGTGGTGGCTTTGGGGGAATTGCTGATAGACCTGGTCGCCACGGAGGCCGGGGTATCGCTGGTCGAGGCGCCGGCCTTCCAGAAGGCGGCCGGGGGCGCGCCGGCCAACGTCGCCGTGGGCCTGGCCCGGCTGGGCGTCCCCAGCGGCTTCGTCGGCAAGGTGGGGAACGATGACTTTGGCCGCTTCCTGGCCCAGACGTTGGCCGCGAACGGTGTGGACATCCGGGGCCTGCACTACGCCGATGAGGCCCGCACAATGTTGGCCTTTGTGTCGTTGCGGGCCGACGGCGAACGGGAGTTCATGTTCTATCGCCACCCCAGCGCCGACATGTTGCTCCGGCCAGACGAGATTGACCCGGCCTATGTCGGCGCGGCCAGGGTCCTGCATTATGGCTCCATCAGCCTCATCGCCGAGCCAGGTCGCAGTGCTACCTTGCGAGCGGTGGAGATAGCCCAAGAGTGGGGCCAGCTCATCTCCTATGACCCCAATCTGCGCCTGGCCCTGTGGCCCTCAGCGGAGGCGGCCCGGGCCGGGCTGCTGGAGGGCTGGCAATTCGCCCATGTGATCAAGGTGAGCCGTGAGGAGTTGACTTTCCTGAGCGGAGAGACGGACCCGGCGGCCGGGGCACGGCGGCTGTGGCATGACCGGTTGCGCCTGCTGGTGATCACCGAGGGGGCGGCCGGCTGCCGGTACGTCACGGCCCAGGCCCAGGGACACGTCCCCGGCTTCCCCGTGCCGGTGGTGGACACCACCGGCGCCGGGGATGGTTTTGTGGCCGGGCTGCTGGCCGGCCTCCTGGAGCGCGAGCGCGCCTGGGAGCGCGTCCCCGACCTGGAAGCCGTGCTGCGCTTCGCCAACGCCGTCGGCGCGCTGACCACTACCCGGCGCGGGGCCATCCCGGCCCTGCCCACCCGCGCCCAGGTCGAAGCGCTCATCTCATCACGAATCGCACGGATAGACGAATGACACGAATTGAGAAGCATTCGTGTCATTCGTGATTTGATGGAGCTGGTGCGGTTCTGGTTAGACCGGGGCATTGATGGGTTCCGGGCCGACGCAGTACCCTACCTGTTCGAGCGGGAGGGTACGAACTGCGAGAATCTGCCGGAGACCCACGCCTACCTCAAGCGAATGGGACGCCGGCCCTGACGCCGGCTTTTCGACCGCCCCAGCCGACCAGCTCTACGCCCCGGTCATCACTGACCCGGTCTACAGCTACCAACGGGTGAACGTGGCTGCCCAGCGCGCGGACCCCGGCTCGCTCTTCCAGACCTTGCGCCGCATGATCCGCGTGCGCAAGGCGCACCCGGTCTTCGGGCGGGGCACGTTCCACCCCCTGCGCCCGGCGCATTCAGCCGTGCTGGCCTACAGGCGGGAATACGCGGGCGAGACCATCGTGGTCGTGCAGAACCTCTCGGACCGGGAGCAGCAGGCGGTGTTGGACCTGACCGGGCTGGCGACCGATTTGTTCACCGGGGCAACGTATTCCCTCGATTCCCTGACCCTGGCCCCTTGTCAGTACCTCTGGCTAAGTCGGGGAATGCCGTAGGTAGCCTTGTGCCCGCCTTCTCACCGCTTTGAAAAGCCACCCACGAGAGGCTACGCGAAGCATACGCCCCTCCAGACCACCGGACGTCAGAAACAGGCCCGGTGACCCGGCCCAGTCGGTCCCAGCCATTGCCTCCGTGGCTGCGCTACCCGATTTTGTTGTGATCGCCGGTGATGATGGTGCTCCCGCTCACATCCCGGCCGACGGCAACGGAGCCGGGGCCGCTGGCGGTGACTTTTGGCGGCCTCGGCCAGGGCCTTGGGCCAGCCTTCCTCCAGCGCCCGGCGGATGGCCTCGCTGTTCTCGGCGATGCGCTCCAGGGCGCGGCTGTCGTAGAGGGGTTGCAGGGCCTCCTGGCGGGCCAGTTCCGCCTCCAGCCCGGTCAGCAGGTCGGCGGCAGCACGAGTGGCGTCGCCCAGGCGCTCCCAGCGGTCGGGGTCGCGGTGGCCCAGGTGGATGGCGAAGCGGCGGGCCAGGTCAGCCGGGTCGGGTTGGCCGCGGCGGGTGAGCAGGTCGGCCAGCAGGGGGATGACCGGCTCGCTCTTGAGGAAGGTCTCATCAAAGAGAGAGGCCGTCCAGTCCGGGTGCTGGCGGGCGAAGGCCGTGTAGGCCCGCGCCAGGGCGGTCTGGAAGGCGAGGCTCAGCAGGTCGGGGCGAAAAATTTTTCGCCCCGACTCCTGGAGCAGGTAGCCGAAGACGGCTTCGGCGATGGCAGAGAAAAGAGTTTCCAACAGCATACGTTGCCTCCGTAGCACAGGATTCATCCTGTGCTCGTAGTTGCCCTGGGCAGGGGCAAGACCTGGGCAGGTGCAAGACCTGCCCCTACTCGCTGTATTCCTCGTATCTGGATGGGCAGCGCGTGAGCAGTTGTGTGGCCTGCAAAGTGCCATCCTCTCCCAGTATGCCCTCTACCATCAGGCTGCCGCCTTCTGCCAGGCCCGCCGGTGGCACGTTGCGATAGACCACCGGCAGGCGATGGACCCGTTCCTGGTCCACCAGGTCAAAGCGCAATACAACCGCCTGGGCATCCCAGACCAAGGTCCCCTCGGCCACGTGACCATTAATGCGGAGGAATTGGCCGGGCCGGGCCTTGCCAGCCAGCACCTCCTCGATGGTCAGGTAATAGACCTGGCCCTGCTCCATACCCACATAGATGAGGGCGGCTAACAGGACCACAACGACCAGGCCGCCCACCAGATATTTGCTCTTTATGCTCATTTGGACTTTGAACAACGATTCGCACACCACAAGGAGTAGAGGCTTTAGCTGGTCGTGGCCCCAAGAAATGGCCCGCCTGAAGGCTCGACTCCAAAATTGCAAGTTCCAGCCCATCGCACCTGGCGTCAATGATAGTGTAATCCGGGATCATTGTCAACCCCTTGTTGGGGTAGGGTTATTTCAAGTTGCAAACCATACGGTATGTGCAAAAACATGTCAACCAGGTATCCACGCTCGCGGCGGGTGTGTCACGCTCGCGGCGGGTGTGTCACCCGCCGCCGGACGCGGGGTCGCAGACCCCGCTTGAGCACAAAAACCCTGCCACGCTCGCGGCGGGTGTGTCACCCGCCGCCGGACGCGGGGTCGCAGACCCCGCGTGGAGCACATATTCGCCGGACGCAGGGTCGCAGACCCCGCGTGAGCACATACTCGCCGGACGCGGGGTCGCAGACCCCGCGTGAGCACATACTCGCCGGACGCGGGGTCGCAGACCCCGCGTGAGCACATACTTGCCGGGCGCGGGGTTGCAGACCCCGCGTGAGCACATACTCGCCGGGCGCGGGGTCGCAGACCCCCGCGTGAGCACATACTCGCCGGACGCGGGGTCACAGACCCCGCGTGAGCACATACTCGCCGGGCGCGGGGTTGCAGACCCCGCGTGAGCACATACTCGCCGGGCGCGGGGTCGCAGACCCCGCGTGAGCACATACTCGCCGGGCGCGGGGTCGCAGACCCCCGCGTGAGCACATA
>Ga0209162_1004650_pt1 | contig 10121 bp, 9 predicted proteins | sample YNPNPMetaG_FD_187121 | JGI IMG/M metagenome (GOLD analysis project Ga0209162, IMG submission 187121) | Anoxygenic and chlorotrophic microbial mat microbial communities from Yellowstone National Park, USA - YNP NP MetaG (SPAdes) (version 2) ...
CGAACTCCTCCTTGGTCACGGTCTGGGCCAGGTCGTTCACGATCCGCCCTAGCACCGTGGTCAGCCCCTTGGCAGCAGCCTCGCCGAACAGCGGCACCAGCTCCTGGTAAATCGCGAAGGTGTCCACGACCAACGGCATCCCTAGCGCTCCGCCCCCAGTCTACCAGGCCCGCCCGAGGGAGCACAACCGGCAGCGTAGAATCCCCGCCGTGGACCTGGTGCTGGCCGAAGGCGTCCCCCTGGCACCGCTCACCACCCTGGAGCTGGGCGGGCCAGCAGCGTTTTTCTTTCGCGCGGCAAGCCTCCAGGAGCTGCAAGCCTGCTGCCGCTGGGCTGCCAGGCGGCGCTTGCCGATGGCGGTGCTGGGGGGTGGCTCCAACCTGGTGGTGGCGGACGAGGGGTTCCCGGGGCTCGTGGTGCAGCTGGGGTGGCGGGAGCTGGAGCTTTCCGAGCGAGGGGGGAAGACCGTGGTGGTGGCCGGGGGGGGTACGGCGTGGCAAGAGGTGGTGGATGCCACGGTGGCCGCGGGGCTCGGCGGGCTTGCGTGCCTTTCGGGGATCCCCGGCGCGGCGGTGACCACCCCGGTGCAAAACGTGGGGGCCTACGGCCAGGAGGTGGCGGAGCAGCTACTCTGGGTGGAAGCGGTGCACCGGCCGAGCGGCGCGCTGCTGCGGCTTTCCAAGGATCGGTGCACCTTCGGCTACCGCCGGAGCGTCTTCCGCAAGCCCCGCAACCCCTTCATCCTGGTGCGCCTGGCCTTTGCCCTGGAGGCCGGGGAAGCTGTGCCGATCCGCTACCCGGAGCTGACCCAGGAGCTGGCCCGCCGCGGTGCCGATCCCACCCCGCAGCAGGTGGCCGCAGCGGTGCTGGCGTTGCGGGGCCGCAAGGGCATGCTCCTGGACCCGGCGGACCCGGAGCACCGCACGGTGGGCTCGTTCTTCACCAACCCCTTGCTTTCCCCCCGGGCCTGGGAGCGCCTGCGGCGGCGCGTCTGGCGCCAGGGGATCCTGCCCCCTGGTGAAGATCCGCCCCATTTCCCGGCGGGCTCCCGGGTAAAGGTGCCGGCGGCCTGGCTGGTGGAGCGGGCGGGGTTCCCCAAGGGGCTGCGCCGCGGTCCCGTGGGGATCGCCTCGCGCCACGCCCTGGCGCTGGTGCACCTGGGGGGTGGCACCACCGCGGATCTCCTGGCTCTCGCCAAGGAGATCCGCACTGCGGTGGCCGCCACCTTCGGGGTCGCCCTGGAACCGGAGCCCGCCTTCCTGGGCTTCCCCACCCCCAACCCGCTTGTCTGAGGTGCTCCCAGAACCTCCACAGCCGGCCCTGCGTTTTGGGTAGCGAAAGGAGCGCACGATGCTCGCTGCACTCGCCTTGCAAAAGCCTTCCCCACCCTCCCCTGCCCCCAAGCTGCGGCCCATCCCCATCATCCTCGACCGAGGGGACGCCGCCGCGGTGGTGCTCCTGCACCTCCCCGCCCCGCCCAGGAGGTGGTTCACGTTCCTCGCCTACGGGAAGCGGTGGGTGGTGGTGCGGGAGGCGGACCATTGCCGCGGCACCGTGGCCCACCCCCTTGCCGCCCGCTGAGGCGCGGGGCGAGGTACAATTGCCCCAGGGAGCGTCGCCCATGGTCGGCAAGCTTTGCTGTGCGTTGCTCGTGGCTGGCACCGCCTCCGCCCAGGCCCCCGGCTGGAGCAAGCCGTTCGTGGCCGATGCCCGCTTCGAGCTGCGCCAGGGGGAAAGGGCCCGGGGCAAGACCCTGCTCCCCGGGCAGCGCATCGAGCTGGAAGCGGGTTCCACGGTGCTCCTGGAGGTGCAGCCGCTGGACCAGTGGGGGCGCCCGTTCCCCCAGGAGCTTTCGGCGTTCGGCTTGCTGGACACCCGCAGTTGCCGGGACCTCGTGGAGCTTTCCCAGCCCACCCCCACGACCCTGCAGCTTGCCGCGGGCACCTCCCGGGGGCGCTGCGAGCTGCGCCTGGTGGCTTTAGGAAACCTCAACTTGGACTGGAGCTTCCCCGTGGAGGTCACCTCGGTGGCCAAAGGCGGCTACACCCGGGAGCAAGCGGAGTACATCGCCACCCACCTCTACCGCGCGCTCTTCGATCGGCAGCCGGACCCGGAAGGGTTCCGCGCTGCGGTGGCGGAAATCCAGCGGGACCGCTTGGGCTCGCTCCTGGAGGGGATGCTGCAAAGCCAGGAGTTCCGGGAAAAGTGGCAGGGGCGCCCACCCACGGCGTTTTTGGAGCAGGTCTACCGCGGCCTTCTGGGCCGCCCCCCGGACAGCGAGGCGGTGCGCCGCTTCCTGCGGGACGTGGAGCGCGGCAAGCTCAAGTCGGTGCTCGCCGCTATAATCCATTCCGAGGAGTTCGAAGCGAACATGGCCTCAGCCACCAACCCCCCGGGAAGGAGGTTCTGATGCAAACCGCGAAGCTGGCAACGCCAATCGAAACGCAGCAAAAAGTTACCCTCGCCCGCCAGCGCGGGGTCACGCTGGTGGAGCTTTTGGTGGTGGTGGTGCTCATCGGCATCCTCGCCATCATTGGCGCGCTGCAGCTCAGCAAGTTCGCCCAAAAGCAAAAGCTCGCCAGCGTGGCCAACGAAGCCAAGGCGTTTCTTCAGAAGGCCCCGCAGTACGTTGCGAAGTTCCAGCAACCGGTCTTCGTGCGCCTGGTAACTTCCACCCAGCCAGCGCAGCTGCAAATCGCGCGGGACCTTGCTGGAACTAACATCCTCGACCGCTACGCGTTCCCCCCGGAAATCGTCTTCGATTTTTCCTCGGTGAGCAACGTGACCTGCAACTGGCCAACTGTAGGGAATGCACCGGCAGTTCCGACATTGCGCCTCGACACGTTCAACCGCACCACGGACCCCAACCTAAGCACCCAAGTGGGCCAACCGCAAACGCTGCTTCTGGTGCACCGCAACATGGTGCTAGGCACGCTCAAGCCCAAGTACGGGTTCCAGCTCACCGTGGCCCCGGTGTGGGAGGTGCGGTTGGAAAAGCTCTGGCCCTAAGGGCAGCGTTGCAGCGCCCTCACCTTTCCCTCGCCCGGGATCTCCTGGTGGCGATGCGCCCCGGGCACTGGGTGAAAAGCGCCTTCGTGCTGGCCCCAGCGGCGTTCGCCGGCAAGCTCTTCGACCCCCGCTTCGCGGGGCGGGCCATCGAGGCGGCCCTGGCTTTCGGCTTGGCCTCTTCCGCGGCCTACCTCCTCAACGATTTCCGGGACCGGCAGCAGGACCGGGAAAACCCCCGCACCCGCCACCGCCCCATCGCTGCCGGCAGGCTGTCGCTGGCTGTGGTGCTGCTGGCTTCCGCAACCTGTGCTGGCTTGGCGTGGCTCGCGGCCTTCCAGGCAGGGGTAACGCGCTGGGTGGCCGCCTACCTCACGGGAAGCCTTGGCTACACCTTCGCCCTCAAGGGCGTGCCGCTTGCCGACCTGGCGAGCCTGGTGGGGCTTTACCTGCTGCGGCTCGGGGCAGGGGCCGCCGCGGTGCAGGTGCCTCCTTCCCCTTGGCTCCTGCTCTGCGGGGGATCCCTCGCGTGGGTTTTGGCTTGGGGCAAGCGGGCCGAAGGCCGGGGCCCCTACCCTGTGCCGCTGGTGCGGGCGCTGCTGCCCCCCTTTGCCGCCTGTTGCCTGGCGGTTTACCTGGCCTACACGCTCTCCCAAAGCGGGCAGCTGGCTTTGGGGAGCTGCGCCCCCGCTACCGCGGTGCCGGTGGGGGTGGCGCTCTGGCGCTACGTGCGCCAGGCCAGGGCCGGGGGAGGGGACCCGATCACGCTGCTGCGCACCGACCCGCTGCTGGCTCTGGGGGCTGCCACATGGGTTTTGGTTGTGCTGGGTCTTCTGGCTTTCCGCCATGTTCCCGTTTGACACAGTTTTTCTAGCTTTGGCTTGCGAGCACCATGGCGCAGCAGCCAGCGGCTCCTGTAAGCCACTGACGCAGCGAATGTTCGCTAGAGCGGCACGACTCTTGCTAACAACAAGTCGGGCTGGCAGAGCCAGCCAGGGGAGGTGGCCGGTGAAGGCAAAGACAACTCGCGCTAAGCCCCGGCAGCGGGGCATGACGCTCATCGAGATCCTCATCGCCCTCGCCATCCTCATCGTGATCACCGTAGCGGTGCTGCAGCTTTTCTCGTTGAGCTACTTGGTGAACATGGGTTCGCTGGCGCGCACCGACTTGCAGTACCGCGCGCAACGGGTGGTGGAAGGGTTGCGGTTCCTGCGGGCCATGAGCACAACGCCGCTACAGCCGTGGAACTGCGGGATCAACATGCAAAACATCACCAGCGAGGTGGGGCCGGTGGATATCCCCAACGACCCCAACCACCCTTGCTGGGGCCTGACGGGTTTTCGGGTGGTGGAGCAAGCCAACAACCCTTTCATCCTCTCTTACACCATCCAGGACGGGGAACCCCGAGGTGCGGGAAGGGTTTGGATCGTCACGGTGACCGCCCGACCAGCGCAAACCGGTCCCCGGTACCTGGGCATGGCCATCGCGGCCAAGGGGGTGCGATATGTGGCGCAAGTTGCCAAATGAGCGGCAAGCAGGGTTCACGGTCCCCGAGGTTCTGGTAACGCTCATCATCCTGGTGGCGATTCTCGTGGTGGCGGCCCAGGTACTGTTCCAGACCCGGGCTGCCAGCGAGCGCCAGCGGGCTCAGGTGGAGGCGAGGCAGGCGGCGCGCACCGCGGTGGAGTACGTCCACTACATGCTCCGGGGAGCCACCGACATGAACGGGCAGATTGAAACTGCCCCTAGCCCGATGGCGCTCCTTACGTACGCGCGCTTCGGCAACGACACCACCGACACCCAGGTAAGCTACGACAACCTCACCGCGGCGCAGGCAGCCGCGGGCTTCGGCGACGAAGGAACGGACATCATCTCGTTCGCCAGAGCGGAGGACTCGCGGCTCGTGCGGATTGCGGACTGGAACGGCGGCGACAGCCAAACCGCCCCCCTAGCTTTCGCGTTCACCGACAAATGTCCTGATTCCGCGGCGAACTTAGAAGCATTCGAGCGCATGACGGGAGCGCAGCCAGTGCCCCCTAGCGGCAGGCTGCAGAGCGAGCCGTTCGTTGTGTTCGACCCCAATGGCAACATGCGGTTTTTGGAGATAACTGATTATAAGGAAGGAGACAACAGCAACAACTGCGCTGCTGGTGTCATCAACGTGATCGCCAACCCCGGCCATTCCTCCGTCAACCCCCCAGGGGGGCACAACTCCCTCAGTTGTTCGGACGTGAGCACGCCTTGCTACGGGGCGTTGGGCGTGCGGTTGTTTAGCCTACGCGTGCGCAACGGCTGGCTCGAGCAAAGGCGCGGTGTGTTCGACCCAGCTAACCCTGACAACGGCTTCGTGCCCGTGGTGCCGAACATCGGGGATTTCCAGGTGGTGTACTTCCTCCGCAACGGCCGCATGCGCAACGGCGCGGGCGATCCGAACCCCCCCGGATGGGTACCCCCCGCAACGCCGCAAGCATGGGAATCCGGCTTCGATCCCAACGCGGACCACGTGAGCAACGTGATCGCCTTGCGCATCACCATCACCGCTCGCTCCACCAGCGAGCTCCCCCGGGTTCAGGAGGCGGCAGCCCGCTTCCTGCGGCCGGCGGCGGAAAACCACCAGCAGGCTGCAGTCCGGGACCGTTTCTACCGCTTCCAGGCCTCGGCCATGACGTTGCTCCGGGCGCGGACGCCCCAGGTATGAGCATGGAAGGAGGTTCGTCCATGAAAAACCAACGTGGCGCTGCGATGCTCACGGTGATCCTGGTGCTGCTGATCCTCACCGCCCTGGGGGTGGCAGTCTCGCTCATCATGACCCAGGAAGACCGCACCTCCAGCCGGCAGGATCTGCAGAAGCTTGCTCTCTATGCTGCGGAAGCGGGGCTGCGGCGGGGGGAAGTTATCCTCGCCAACAACAAGATCTTGAGCATAGACTTGATGCTCAACCACCCACCAACCGCAGCCCAAGCGTTTCAGGAAGTTCCCGGTACCCCGCAGCAGCCCAACGCCAGCGACCGCAGTAGTTGGGACGCGGCGCATTTGGGGACCTACCTCTTGGACGGTGCCACCGAGCTCGCCAACATCGAAATACCCCTGGCTGCCATGGCGCAAGGGAAGCGAGCCTTTTACTCCGTGTACCTGCGGGACAACCCCGACGATCCCGACCCTAGCCCTACCGTGAACAAGGACTCCCGCGTGCGCCTTTTGGCCGTGGGATGGGTAGCGAACAGCGCCGACCCCAACGCCAGTTGGGCAGCTCGGGGTGTTTCTGCGGTGAAGATCCTGGAGGAGGAGTTCAACTGGCAGGGGGTCTCCCAGGCGGAATCTGCCCAAAAGCTGGTGAATACTGGAGGCACCGGCTCGGGCGTAGTGACCTCGTGGCAGGGGTTGCCCAACCCGGTGTAAGGAGGTGAGCCATGAAAAAGGCCTTTGTCTTCGCATGCTTTTTGCTCGCCTGGAGCGCCAGTGCCCAGGTGACGCCGCCTCAGCCTTCCTTGGAGAAGGTGGACCTGATGCGGCAAATCACCACCCAGTGGGTACGTCCCAACCTGCTCATCGTGCTGGACATTTCCGGCTCCATGTCTTGGGACATGGCGGGATACGGCGGGTGGACCGACTGTCGGGGTGGAGTTGGGGGCGCCGGCATCAAGCCCAGCGCTTGGACCGTGACCAACTCCACCTCGGGGTGCTCCGGCGGCAAGAAAAAGTGGACCTACTCGTTGCGGTACTTCTACCCGAGCCGCATGGCCATGGTGAAAAACGCCCTGGGGAACTCGGTGACCATCTGGCAACCCCCTGCGGTCTGGCCCTCCTACAACACCAGTGTTTGGAATCTTAACGAAAACACCGGCGAGCCGCGCATCCGCTCCTACACCACGAAAACCTGCCTTGCCAACGACCCCGGTGCCCCCTTCGACCTCAGCTTGCTCCCCGATCCCATCCCTCCCCGGGACTTGGTGGGGACCACCGCGGACAAGATCAACTGGGGGCTGGTGGTCTATTCGGGAAGCTATTTCTCGAACTGCACCACAACCGAGCTCGTGGCAAAGATCGACACCCAGGATACCGGAGATGTCACCGCTATCGAAAACGCTCTTAAACTCGAGTCCGCGGGGGGTCTCCCAGCTACCGGCGGAACTCCGACCCGAGCTGCGCTCCAGTTTGCGAAAGAGGTAATGAACAAGGTAAAGGATGGTGGTACCGTCGTGGACAACTCCCCCGCGTTCGGTGGGCAAAGCTTCACCTTCAGCCCCGATCCCAAGAAAAGCTGCGGCCGTAGCTACTCGGTCTTGCTGGTCACTGACGGACAATCGAACCTCTGCAACGCGAACAAATGGTACTGCTGGGAAGACCCCGCCACCGGCCGCTGCGACGGCGCCCCAGGCTACACTTGCCCGGACAACCTCGTTTCTTTCCCCGCGCAAAAGGCCAAGCAACTTTGGAACTTGTGGAACGGCACCCCAGATTGCAGCAACTACGGGGTTTGCGGGGTGCGCACTTTCGCCGTGGGGGTTAGCACCCAGATCGGCCCCTGCGAGCTCAACCACATCGCCTTCGAAGGCAAAACCGACGCCTCCAGCCCCAACGGCGATGCGGGTTTCGACACCGGTGCTGATCCGCGCCTTGCCACCTACTCGGTGAACGACTCCCAAATCCCCTCCGCCACCAACCCACCCTACGCCTACTTCACCTCCAACGCCCAAGAGTTCGCCCAAGCCATCGCCCAGATCATCGCCGCGCTGGGCACCGGGGACTATGTCACCTCCGCGCCTTCCGTAAGCTCTGCTGCTTCGGTTTCCGCAGGGGTTGGCCTGCTAGCCTCAGTGGACTACCCGCGCTTCAAAGGCCACCTTTACGCTTACGACCTGGCGGTGCCAAACGCACCGTTCCCGCTCCTCTGGGACGCCGGGCAGGTGCTGCGCACCGGCATGGCTGGGGGTCAGGTTCCCAGCCCTCCTAACCCGAACAACGGCCTGCCGCGGCGCGTGTACACGTGGAAAACGAATGGCGCCTTGGTTCCCATCGACAACCCCAGCAGTTCCACGCTCGTTTCCACGCTCAACAGCATCTGCGGGGGCTGCGGCATCACCCCCCAAGTGGTGGATTTCATCCTCGGCAACGACGGCACCATTACTGGTACCAAGCGGAGCTGGATCCTGGGGGCCGTCGTGAACTCCACCCCAGCCGTGGTGGGGCCACCCGTGGAGTGGAAGCAACCCACCGGGCTGGCCACTGCGCGAAGGCAGTTCCAAGAACAATACGCCAATCGTCACCCCATTGTGTGGGTAGGTGCTTCCGATGGCATGCTCCACGCTTTCGACCTGGTAGACGGGGCCGAGATCCTGGCGCTCCTTCCCCCTGACATGCTGGCCAAGCAGGTGCAGCTTTACAACAACTACGCCGCCAACCCCGTGAAGTCCCCCACGGGCCAGCCGCAGATGCCGGACGATCACATTTACGGGGTGGCCAACTCGGTGCGCTTTGCCGATGTGTACTTCCCCGGAAAGGGCTTCCGCACGGTGCTTTACATCACCGAAGGTCCTGGTGGCAATACGCTGCACGCCATAGATGCGACGCACCCCTACCCAGGCCGCACCGGTGTCACACTGCCTAACGGCTCCACCAACGATTACCCCGCGGACCCCGACTACGATGCGAGCGCCCCGGTGCAGCCGCTCTGGAGTTACACCTTCACCGACGCCCGGCAGTCCTGGGGAATCCCGGCGGTAGGCATGGACAGCACCGAAACCTTTTACCTCGCTTACCCCGGGGGTTATTGCCCGCAGGCATGCACAGGCACTGCCCAACCTCCTCTCTTGCTGTTGCGCGCTACTGACGGGCAAGTGGTGAAGAACCCGAATATCACCGGCGTAGCCTCTGCGTGGCTTTCGAACCACCTCTTTGCCGATGCCAGCCTCTGGCGAACCACGGCCAAACAGTTCCAACCCGACAACTACGTGAACGAAGCCGTGGCGGGCGATCTCCACGGGCAGCTCTGGACGCTCCAGGCCCCGAGCTGGAACTTGCAGCGCATCGCCAGCTACACCGACAGCACCGGTCGCGGTGCGCCGCTCTACTACGCCACTGCCGTGGCAGCTTACCCCATGGCACAGCCGAAATGGGCCATCTACGCTTCCATCTCCGGCAACTTCTACGAGAAAAGCCCGTTCATCAACCCTCCCAAAGGGTGGCTCTCCAACCCCAACCAGTTCTTCCACAGCCGGCTGCATCTGAAGGCAGTACCAGTGGCTGCGGGGGCGAGCGCCTGCGAGACGTCCTTGCAACTGGACACCTTGCGACGGCCGGACCAGCCCTCGGCGTTCCTCTCCCCGCGGACCCAACCCACCTCGTACCCGTTGCTGTTGATCCCTGGCGAGAGGTCCTCCCTCACCTCTGCTATAGCCGTCTTTGCGGTATACGATCCTGATGCCTATACCTGCATCGGCGCGGCCTACCTGGTGGTTGCCACGTTCAACCCCGCCACCTGCTCCATGGCCACCATCCTCTACGCCGGTGGTCCAGGGGCCTCCTCCGGGTTCGTGATAACTCCCACGGGGAAAGTGGTCTACGCCAAGTCGTTTGTGGGCCAAGGCGGCAACGCCAGCTTCCAGCCGGTGGAAGGTCCTGAAATTGAGCGAGGATCTCCAGGTCGAGCCGGGGTGAGCTGGTGGCGGGAAATCCAGTGATCTTGCGGGCTAAGCTGATGCAAGCGGGCCGCGAGGCCCGCTTTCTTTTTGCCGCTACAATGCCGGCGGGAGGTGCCGTGCTGGAGACGCTGCGCCAAGCGCTGGAAGCGTGCATTGCCAACGAGCTTGCCCGGAGGGGGTGGGAGGCGAGCCCCAGGGTGGAGGTGGCCCCGCGGCGGGAGCTGGGGGATTTGGCCTGGGCTGGGGCGCTGCCTTTGGCCAAGCAGCTGCGTCGCCCGCCCCGGGAGGTGGGGGAGGAGCTGGCCCAGGGGCTTGCCGCGGCCATCGCCGGGGCAGCCCCCGAGGACCCCCTGGCGTTGCTTGAGCCTGCCGCCACCGTGGCGGGGCCCGGGTTTTTGAACTTCCGCTTGCGCCGCGGGGCGGTGCTCGCCCGGGCGCTGCTGGCCCAGCCGCAAGCGCCGCCTGCGGCTGGCA
>Ga0209162_1004651_pt1 | contig 10120 bp, 4 predicted proteins | sample YNPNPMetaG_FD_187121 | JGI IMG/M metagenome (GOLD analysis project Ga0209162, IMG submission 187121) | Anoxygenic and chlorotrophic microbial mat microbial communities from Yellowstone National Park, USA - YNP NP MetaG (SPAdes) (version 2) ...
GGTGGTCCCGGATGAGCGAGAGCGGCGTCTGCGGCGACCCGACCGTCGCTACCGCCGGGTTTGGTCAGGCGCTATTTGAGACGACGGTGGAGAACTTCATCCGCTTCGTGCGGGAATTCCGCACCATCCCCGTCCGTCCCCGCCGGGACCACCACCAATAATGTGGGTCGGATTGACCATCCGACCTGCGTTCCTCACCCCACCCCCGCCGCCTGCGGCGGCAGCGGCGAAGCCGCTGGGGGAGGGGTGAGGCTGAACAGTTACCCCTCCACGCTCCCCGCCGCACCAGCGGGAGATAACAGTGCCAGGGCCGGACCGTCACGACCTGGCGGGTGAAAGGCCCCAGGACGCTCCCCGCAATCTCCACGGTGTTGGTCATCCGGTCTCCCTGCCGCAGGGCATCGGTAGGGATGACGGCGTACTGAATCCAGCGCTCCTCCCCTGCCCCGACCTCCCTGCTCCAGCGAATCCGGCCCCCTTGCACTATCCATCTCGCCTGGGCGTGCCTTTTCTGTCTTCCCCCTTTAGTTAACCAATTTCTATGACTTTTTTTACCCTAAACCGACCCTCAGTCCCTATAATTGGAAAAGGTCAGCCATTATCCAGGCTGCCATATCATTGCCACCGCGTGTCAGGCCCGCCTGGAGCGGTGCAGCGTTCCCAAATCTACCCAGAGGCGAAAGGAATATGTCCATCCAATCCCAAATCCGACGGTACATCCTGGAAAATTTCCTGTTCACCGACGACGAGACCCGGTTGCGGGACGATGCCTCGTTCCTGGAAGAGGGTATTGTGGACTCCACCGGGGTGCTGGAACTGGTGATGTTCGTGGAAGAGACCTTCGGAATTGAGGTCGCCGATGAGGAAATCCTGCCGGAGAATTTTGATTCAGTAGAACGACTGACCCGCTATGTGGAAGCGAAACTCCGGGAACCTGTATTTGCCGGGGCAGAGGCCGTCGCGGTCTGGTAGAGGCGCTGCCGGATGCCCCTCCGCTTCGCTCCGGGGCGTACTCCGGGCGCGCGGGGGGCTCCTCATCGCCGCCGGGCTGATGCTTCTGGCCGTCCTGGCCTGCCAGAGCACTCCCGCGCCCACCGAGACCTGGGCCCCTCCCTACCTCCAGGCCTTCCTGTGCGGTGGGGCCGCCCGCGCGCGCTGGCCCGACGCCGCCGACTGGAGCGACCTGCAGACCGGCACCCCTATCCTCCTCCGGAAGCCGGGGGAAATCATGGCCCTGGCAGAGGGAGCCCGCCTCTGCCTGGGGGACGGCAGCACGCTGGAACTCTCCCCCGGCGCCCGCATCACCGTCCAGGAGCCCGGCGCGTTCCCCCTGCTGGACGTGGCGGTCCAGGACGGAGAGGTTATCCTGAGCGCGCAGAAGGCTTCCTACCGCATCGGCACGTCGGCCATCTCTATGACCCTGCTGGAAGTGCCGTCTCGCGTCCGGGTCCGCACCAACGGCGGGACCGTCTACGTCCGCATTGAGGAAGGAGCGGCGAACTGCAGGACAGACGACGAAGCAATCACCCTCCCGACGTGCTGGGAGGTGCTCAAGCCCGCGGGGGAAGCGGCCCAGGTCGGGGTGTTCTGCGCCACGCGCACTCCCACCCCATCCCCCACCGCCACCCGCCCCGGCCCGACATCGACCGGGTTCGCCTCGCCGTCCCCGTCCCCCTTGCCTCCGTCTCCCTCCCCCACGCCGACCCGGCCGCGCGGAACAAGGGTGGCGACGCCCTCCCCCACTCCCGCGACCCCCACCCCGACGCCAACGATGACGCCTTTGCCGCCACCGCCGCCGACCCAACCGCCGCCGACGGCCACCAGCCCGCCGCCTCCGCCGACGGACACTCCGGCGCCGCCGCCCACCGACACTCCGGAGCGCCCGACGCCGACGCCGGAAAGAGGGACACCCGGACCATGAGACAACGGAACTTTTCCGTATTGAAACGTGCCAGGCACTTTCAAAAGTGCCTGGCACGTCATTCCAAAGGTCAGGAGAGGGGAGGGGGTGCCGCCGCAGGCGGCGGGGGTGGGGTGAGGTGGATGCTCCCCCTCCTGCTGGGCCTGCTGGGCGTCCTCGGTCTTTTCCTGGCCCTCTCCCCCCACGCCAGCGCCCGCCCCGCCGCCCAGGAAGTCACGCTGACCCTCTCCAAAACGGCCAGCGCCGACCCGGTCCCGGCGGGCGGTTTTCTGGTCTACACCCTGACCTACGGGAACCCCACCACCGAGACGGTCACCGGCGTCGTCCTCACCGACACGCTGGACCCCGCCCTCATCTACCAGTCCGCGAACCCTGAACCCGGCGGCGGCCTGCCGGACGCGCCCTACTGGACCATCGGCACCCTCTCCGAAACCACGGGTGGGCAGATTGTGCTCACCGTCTCCGTGCCCGTCACCCTGGCGGACGGCACAGTAGTCACCAACACCGCGACCATTGCCGGGGACGGCGCGCCGCCCCAGTCCGTCCAGGTCACCACCACTGTTGCCGCGCCAGTCCTCCAGATTGCCCAGACAGACCACCCCGACCCGGTCGTGGCCGGCGCGCCGCTGACCTACACGATTCTGTACACCAACGCCGGCCATGCCCCCGCCGCCGACGTGGTCATTACCGATGTCCTGGACTCGCGCGTTCTCTACGCCGGCGCCTCCCCACCCCCCCACGGCGGCACCCCCACCACGCCGTGGTGGGCCATTGGCGTCGTCTCCCCCGCCCTCTCCGGGCAGATCACGGTCTTTGTGACCGTCCCCACGGGCCTGGGGAGCGCGGTGCTGACCAACGTCGTCCATATCGGCCGCGACGGCGCGGCTCCTATCGCCGTCACCGAAACCACGGATGTCCTCTCCCACGGCGACCCCGTCTCCCTCTCCCTATCCCCACCGACGGCGGTCGTCTCCGCCGGGGAGTCCGTCCTCTACACCCTTACCGCCCACGACGCCTACGGCAACCCGTGGGACGTCACCGGCGCGGGGAGTTACACCGTCACCCCCGCCGCCGGGGGCGTCTGGGCCGCCAGCCGATACACCGCCTGCGTCGCCGGGACCTGGACGGTCACCGCCACCTACCAGGAACTGGTCGCCACCGCCACCCTGACCGTGACCCCCGGCGCGCCAGCGACCCTTTCCCTCTCCCCGAAGGCTGCCACCATCGCCTCCGGTCAGGTCCAGACCTACACCGCCGCCTCCGCCGACCTCTGCGCCAACCCCCTCGGCGACGTCACCGCCAACACCGCGTTCACCATCAGCCCCGCCGCCGGGGGAACCTGGAACGCCAACCACTACACGGCGGAGAAGGACGGCGCCTGGACGGTCACCGGCACCTGGGGGACGCTGGTGGACACGGCCCTCCTGACGGTGACCAACGTCCCGCCGACGGCCCGCGCCGGGGGGCCGTACGCTGCCGCCGAAGGGAGCCCCGTCCTGTTTGACGGGCGCGGTTCCAGCGACCCCGGCAACGACATCACGCTGTACGAGTGGGATTTCTACTACACTGGCATCTTTCAGCAGCGCGCGACCGGCGTGACGGCGACCCACGCCTACACGGACAACGGCATCTACATCGCCGCGCTGCGGGTCTGGGACGACAACAACGAATCTGGCCTGGATACCGCCCCGGTGACAGTCACCAACGTCGCCCCGGTGGTGAATGCCGGCCCGGACCGGGAGGTGGACGAGGGGGTAGGAATCCAGTTCACCGGCACGTTTACCGACCCCGGCACGGGGGATACCCACGCCATCCTCTGGACTTTTGGGGACGGGGGATCCTTCAGCGGCGCGCTGACCCCCACCCACGTCTACAGTGAGCCGGGGGTGTTCCTGGTGACCCTGGTCGTCACCGATGATGACAGCGGCGTGGGGAGTGACTCCCTGACGGTCACCGTCCACAACCTCCCCCCCACTGCCAGCGCGGGCGGCCCGTACTCCGGGGACGAGGGCGCCACCATCCCCATCACCGGCACCGGTTCCGACCCCGGCGGCGGGGCCCTCTCCTACGCCTGGGACCTGAACGGCGACGGCGTCTACACCGATGCCTTCACTGCCACCACCGCCTACTCCTGGGGCGAGCCGGGGGTCTACACCGTCTCCTTGCGCGTCACCGACTCCGGCGGCCTGACCGCCACCGCCAGCGCCACCGTGACGGTCCTCAATCTCCCCCCCACTGCCAGCGCGGGCGGCCCCTACTCCGGCAACGAGGGCGCCACCATCCCCATCACCGGCACCGCTTCCGACCCCGGCGGCGGGGCCCTCTCCTACGCCTGGGACCTGGACGGCGACGGCGTCTACACCGACGCCTTCACTGCCACGACCGCCTACTCCTGGGGCGAGCCGGGGGTCTACACCGTCTCCCTGCGCGTCGCCGACTCCGGCGGCCTGACCGCCACCGCCAGCGCCACCGTGACCGTCCTCAATCTCCCCCCCACCGCCAGCGCGGGCGGCCCCTACTCCGGCAACGAGGGTGCCACCATCCCCATCACCGGCACCGGCTCCGACCCTGGCGGCGGCCCCCTCTCCTTCGCCTGGGACCTGAACGGCGACGGCGTCTTCACCGACGCCCTCACCGCCACCACCGCCTACTCCTGGGGCGAGCCCGGCCTCTACACCGTCTCGCTGCGGGTGACCGACTCCGGCGGCCTGACTGCCACCGCCAGCGCCACCGTCACCGTCCTCAATCTCCCCCCCACCGCCAGCGCGGGCGGCCCCTACTCCGGCAACGAGGGTGCCACCATCCCCATCATCGGCACCGGCTCCGACCCTGGCGGCGGCCCCCTCTCCTTCGCCTGGGACCTGAACGGCGACGGCGTCTTCACCGACGCCCTCACCGCCACCACCGCCTACTCCTGGGGCGAGCCCGGCCTCTACACCGTCTCGCTGCGGGTGACCGACTCCGGCGGCCTGACTGCCACCGCCAGCGCCACCGTGACCGTCCTCAATCTCCCCCCCACCGCCAGCGCGGGCGGGCCGTACACCGGGACCGCAGGAATCCCCGTGACCCTCACCGGCACCGGTTCCGACCCCGGCGGGGGAGTCCTCTCCTACACCTGGGACCTGAACTTTGACGGAGAGTACGGCGACGCCGTAGGGGCAACCGTCCAGTACACCTGGACCGTCGCCGCCGTCTACACCGTTGCTCTGCGGGTAGAGGACGCCCAGCACGCGGCCGCCACCAGCACCGCGCGCGTCACCATCCAGCCCGCCGCGCTGCACCACATCGTCGTCTCCCCGGACACTGCCACCATCCAGGCCGGTCAGCCCCAGACCTACACGACCGCCGCCTACGATGCGTACGGCAACGGGCGCGGCGACGTGACCACGGAGACAACCTTTAGCATCCTCCAGCCCGGCCATGGCGGTTCGTGGGTGAACAACGTCTATTATTCCCAAAATCCGGGCACATGGACGGTGGTGGGAACCTACAGCGGGATCACCGACACTGCCGTCCTGACCGTTCTGGCTCCCGTCCTGAATCTGGTCAAGGCCGACCTGACCGACCCGGTGGACGCCGGGGCCTATCTGACCTACACCCTGCGGTATACCAATACCGGCAACCAGACGGCGACGGGGGTTGCGATTACCGACACGCTGGACGGGAACGTCATCTACGGCGGCGCGACGCCGACCCCCAGCGGGTTCATCGGCGGAAATCCCTACTGGACGCTGGCCCCCCTGGCCCCCAGTGCCTCCGGTCAGATCACCCTGTGGGTCCAGGTTCGGACGCCCCTCACCAACGGCACGGTGCTGACCAATGTCGCCGTCATGGGCTGCGCGCAGACGACGCCCGTCACCGCTGTCCAGACCACCACCGTCCGCTCCTCCCCCGTCCTCCTGCTGACCAAGACGGACGGCCCGGACCCGGTGGAGGCGGGCGCCCAACTGGTCTACACCCTGACCTACCAGAACACGGGCAACGAGGTGGCGCAGGGCGTGGTGGTGACCGACGTCCTGGACATCCGGACCCTCTTGGTGAGTTCCGTACCACCGGCCCAGGGGAGCGGTCAGACCCGTTATTGGTCTCTGGGCAGCCTGCCTCCCGGCACACCGGGTACCATCCGCATCACCACGACCGTCCAGAGCCCGCTTCCCAACGGCACGGTGCTCACCAACGCGGCCTGGCTGGATGCGGACCAGGCGGTGCCTGTCACCGCGGTCCAGACGACTACCGTCTCCTCCCGCCCCGTTCTGACGATGACCCAGAGAGATACCCCCGACCCGGTCGTGGCCGGGGAGATTTTGTACTACACCATTGTCATCACCAACAGCGGCAACGAAAACGCGACGGGCGTCGTCGTCACCGAGACGTACGACGCCAACGTCTCCTTCGTCTACGCTAACCCCTCGCCCCAGGAAGGGAGCGGGAACCGACGCTGGGTCTTCGGGTCCCTGCCTGCCGGGGGTTCGCAGACCATTGAGGTCGTCGTCCGGGTCGCCAGCCCGCTCCCGGTGGGGACCGTGTTGACCAACCGGGTGGCGCTGGATACCGATCAGACGCTCCCCTTCACCGTCACCGAGACGACGCAGGTCCTCTCACAGCCCGCCCTGCAGGTGGTGCAGGTGGACGACCCGGACCCGGTGGCGGCGGGCGGGGAACTGGTCTACTCCATTGCCTGCCAGAACACGGGCACCGCGCCCGCCACCGGGGTCCGCATCACCGACACCTACGACAGCCGGGTGACGTTTATCTCGGCCAACCCGGCTCCCACCCAGGGGAACAACGTCTGGGTGGTCGGGACGCTCCATCCGGGCGGGGTCTACAACTTTGTGGTGCGGGTGCGGGTGCACTCTCCCCTGCCCAACGGGACGACGCTGGCGAACATGGTCACGGTGAGCAGCAACGAGTCGCCCCCGGCCAACTTCATCACCACCACGCAGGTCACCGCCGCGCCCGCCGTCACCTTCACCGTCGCCGATGCGCCCGACCCGGTCCCGGCAGGGGCAACGCTGACCTACACCCTGCGCTACACCAATACCGGCAACGCCGACGCGACGGGCACGGTCATCACCGCCACGCTGGACCCGCGCGTGGGGTTCACCGATGCAATGCCCCTGCCAACCGGGGGCGGCGGCACCACCTGGTACTGGACGGTCGGCGCTATCCCCGGCGAAGGGGGAAGCGGTCGGATAGACCTGCGCGTTACGGTGACGTCCCCGCTGACCAACGGCACCGTGCTCCCCTTCCAGGCCCGGCTGACGGACGCCGAAGGGGACGTCCTGACCGCCACCGCGCAGACGACTGTCACCAGTGCGCCGGTCCTCTCGCTGAGCAAGAGCGACGGGGTGACCGTTGTCTACGCGGGCGACCGCCTGACCTATACGCTCACGGTCACCAACAGCGGCAACGAGAACGCCACCGGTATCGTGGTCACCGACACGCTGCCGAATGACGTGGAGTACCTGACCTGCCAGGCGCCGACGGGGAGTTGCCAGCAGGCAGGCGACAAAGTCGTCTTCCAGATTCCCTTCCTGGCCGCACCCGGCGTCTACCAGGGCCGCGTGGAGGTACGGGTGGCGAGTCCGCTGGACGCGGGGGCTGACCAGTTGGTCAACCGGGCCCGGATGACAGCGCCGTCACTGGCCGCGCCGGTGGAAGTAGAGGACGTGGACCTCATCGGCACCCGCCCCGACCTGCGGTTGTCGGTGGCCCACCAGCCCAGCCTGTTCTCCCCCGGTAAGGCGATGACCTTCACCCTGACGTACTCCAACACCGGGGCGATGCACGCGGAGAACGTCGTCATCACGACCGTCCTGCCGACCACAACCGTCTATGTCGGCGGCGGCTGGCAGGCCGCGGGCGGGCAGACCTACACCTATCCCGTCGGCTCTCTGCCCGCCGGGAGCGCGGGCCTGACGGCCACGCTGGTCATCAGCCACGTCTGGCAGAGGGACGTCGGCGCGGTGCAGTTCTCCATCCCGTTCACCATCAGCAATCCGCACGGAGATGCCAACCCGGCCCAGAGCACCCAGAACGGCGTCATCGGCGTCCCCGACCTGGTTATCACCGACTTCTGGGTGGAGCCGCTCCCGCTCCAGCCCAACCAGCCCGTCACCTTCACAGTCGGGATATGGAACCGGGGGACGGGCATGGCCTGGAATCCGGACAACCAGGCGGGGTTCTACGTGGACATCTTCACCACCCCGGTGGCCTCCTATCCCTGCGACAGTTACGGTTTTGCGTACGAGGGCGTGCCCGTGCTGGCGCCGGGGGCGCGGTACACGGTGACACTGCGCCATAGCGGGTTCACGGCTCAGGAGATTGGGGGAATTCGGCACTTCTACGCCCGGGTGGACAACCACCGCCTCTACCCCTACGGCCTGGTGCCGGAGTCCGACGAGATGAACAACGTGGCCGGGCCCATCGTCCTGCAGCCGTACATGGTCTATCTGCCGCTGGTGTCCCGGGGACGGTAAAGAAAATATTTTTGTTTGCGGTGGCGAAGCCGCCGCAACGAAAAATAATCTTCTTTTTATGACCGCGGGAGCGGCCGGAGACCCATCGGATTTTGAAGGGAGAAAAAGATGATGCGATTAGTCCACCACTTCCTGGAACAGAGCGCCGAGCGGTTCCCGGACAAGGTCGCCCTGGTCTGCGACGGGCGGCGGCTGACGTACGCGGAGATAGAGGAGCAGGCCAACCGACTGGCCCACGGACTGCGCGCGCGGGGGCTCCAGCGGGGCGACCGCGTCGCGGTCTGGCTCCCCAATTCGGCCGAGGCCGTCGTCGCCATTTTCGGCGCGCTGAAGGCCGGGGGCATCTTCGTCGTCCTGAACACGACGACCCCGGTCGGGAAAGTGGCCCGCATCCTGAACAACTGCACCGCCAGCGCGCTGGTTCTTCCCGCCCGGCAGGCGGAGGACGCCCGGTTTCTCCAGCAGGCCGTCCCCTCGCTGGGCACCGTCATCCTCTGCGGGGACGCGCCGTCCCCCGCCGAACTCCCCGGCCTGCGGTGGGAGGACGTCCTGGGGGCCGCGCCCCCGACCCGTCCGCCCTGCCGGACCATTGACGTGGACCTGGCCTGCCTGATCTACACATCCGGCAGCACCGGCGACCCGAAAGGGGTGATGTCCACCCACGCCAACGTCGTGTTCGCCACCGGTTCCATCATCCAGTACCTGGAAAACACACCCGAGGACATCGTCATCAACGTCCTGCCCCTCTCGTTTGACTACGGCCTGTACCAGTTGCTCATGGTCTTCCGGTTCGGCGGCACGCTGGTTCTGGAGCGGTCCTTCGCTTACCCGGCAGCGGTCCTGCGCCGGATTGAGGAGGAGCGGGTGACGGGACTGCCCGGCGTGCCGACCCTCTATGCGATGCTCCTTCAGATGAACCTGAGCCCCTTTGACCTCTCCTCGCTCCGGTACATGACCAACACGGCGGCGGCGCTGCCGGTGGAGCACATTCGCCGCCTGCGGGCGCGCTTTCCCTGGGTGCGCTTCTACTCCATGTACGGCCTGACGGAGTGCAAGCGGGTTTGCTATCTCCCGCCGGAGGAACTGGACCGGCGGCCCGGCTCCGTCGGCATCCCCATCCCCGGCACCGAGGTGTGGATTGAGGACGAGTCGGGGCGGCGACTGGGGCCTGGGGAGGTGGGGGAACTGGTTGTACGGGGCTCCCACGTCATGCAGGGGTACTGGAACGACCCGGAGGAGACGGCGCGGCGCTACCGTCCCGGTCGGTATCCCGCCGAACGGTTGCTCTACACCGGCGACCTCTTCTATATGGACGAGGACGGGTTCCTGTACTTCGTCGCCCGCAAAGACGACATCATCAAGACCCGCGGGGAGAAGGTGGCTCCGCGGGAGGTGGAGGAAGTCCTCTACCGGTTGCCAGGGGTGGTGGAGGTTGCAGTGGTCGGCGTGCCGGATGAAATCCTGGGGCAGGCGGTCAAGGCGTTCATCGTCTGCGGCAACGGCGTCCGCCTCACCCAGCAGGACGTTCTCCGTCACTGCCGGGCGCATCTGGAGGACTTCGCGGTCCCCCACTACGTGGAGTTTCGTGAAAGTCTGCCGAAGACCCCGTCGGGGAAAATTGACCGCCGCGCGCTGGCGGAGGGACGGGGATAAACGCAGACGCTTCCCTATCTTGCCATCTTGCCATCTTGCAATCTTGCAATCTCGCAATCTTGCCTGG
>Ga0209162_1004652_pt1 | contig 10120 bp, 8 predicted proteins | sample YNPNPMetaG_FD_187121 | JGI IMG/M metagenome (GOLD analysis project Ga0209162, IMG submission 187121) | Anoxygenic and chlorotrophic microbial mat microbial communities from Yellowstone National Park, USA - YNP NP MetaG (SPAdes) (version 2) ...
CCTGATTGGTATACCGGACATCGTGTCTGTCCCCATATCCGGGTGCCGCAGCCGGCCAAGACCGTCCGACCCGCGCTTGCTCAGCTCCGCCGGGTCAAACGTTCAGTCGCCCAAATTTCGTGTCTGTCCCCATATCCCGCCCACCATGCGCCCTTTCGGTCACCCCTTTGAAAGTTGAGAGTTGAACGTTGGACGTTGAACGTTCCCGATCGGTATACCGAAGCATCGTGTCTGTCCCCATATCCCGCCCACCATGCGCCATTTCGCTCACTCCATTGAAAGTTGTGAGTTGAACGTTTCACGCTGAACGTTCCTGATCGGCATACCGGACATCGTGTCTGTCCCCATATCCGGGTGCCGCAGCCGGCCAAGACCGTCCGACCCGCGCTTGCTCAGCTCCGCCGGGTCAAACGTTCAGTCGCCCAAATTGCGTGTCTGTCCCCATATGTGGGCGCCCTGCCGGCTTGGACCGTCCAGCCGGCTCTTGGTCACGTCCACCGGGCCAAAAGTCCGGTCACCCAAATTCCGTGTCTGTCCCCATATCCCGCCCACCATGTGCCATTTCGGTCACCCCTTTGAAAGTTGAGCGTTGAAAGTTAGACGTTGAACGTTCCTGATCGGCGTACGCGACATCGTGTCTGTCGCCATATTCGGTCCCGCGCACATTATCGAATGTAATACTTCAAAGGCCGCCGATCGTGATTGTATGGGTTCGCGCCGTTGGCGCTTGGGTCACTGAGCAATGACGGCAATGGCCAAAGGTCCGCTGCACACCAGCCCCGGACAACACTCAAGGCAAAGCGCGCCCAGGAGAGGTACAATAAGGGCTGAAAGCCCATGCCGTGTCGGATAGAAACGAAGCGCGGCTGTGCCGTGGTGCGGCTTGTCCGGAAGCATTGCTCGCCCCGCGAACCCGGGAACCTCATCGGAGTGAAGCTCTGTATGTCTTCGGCGGGTGGGCGGGTGGCATTTCCGGGCTGACCGACCCGTTAGATCGGCTATGTACTTGCCTCGATTTCCCGCCTTCGTTGAGCCATGCTCTTGAAAAACTCGTATCCCTCACGCAGACGTCTGAAACACACCTCCTTGTCCTCGAGCATTGTCTTGATAATCCGCAGGATCGGGCGGGGGCGGAAATACCACCGATGATAAAACCGCTCGACGGCTTCGAATATTTCTTCTTTGCTCAGTCCGGGGTACTCGAGCGTTGAATCTTGAAAACCGGTGTCACGCACGATCCTGGTGTTATCCTTGCGCGCGAACCATCCATTCTGTTTGGCCTGTTCATACAACTCGGTACCCGGATAAGGCGCTGCAAGGCTCACCTGGATGCTGAACACATCCAGGTCCTGCGCAAACCGGATTGTTTCCTCGATCGTCTCGCGAGTTTCCACCGGCAACCCCAGCACGAATGTTCCGTGGACAAGCACGCCCGCTTTCTTGCACGCTTCCGTAAACCTCCGCATTTGGTCTTTGGTGACGCCTTTTCTGATGTTCTTCAGTATCTGTTCGTTTCCGCTCTCGAACCCAACCAACAGTAATCTGAGCCCACCGCTCTGCAGCTCGCGTATTGTATCGTAATCGAGGTTAGCCCGGCTGTTGCATGACCATGTTAAACCGAGCGGCGCAAGTTTCTTTGCAATCTCCCTCGCCCGGGGCAGATTTGCCGTGAAAGTGTCGTCGTCAAAAAAGAATTCTTTCACCTGCGGGAACAGCTCTTTCATGTGGGCCATCTCGCGCGCGACGTTGTCGGCAGATCGGACGCGATACCTGTTTCCACCGATTGTCTGTGGCCACAAACAGAACGTGCACCTTGCCGGACAACCTCGTCCCGTGTACAAACTCACATAAGGATGCAGCAAATACCCGATGTAATATCTTTCGATCTGCAAATCGCGCTTGTACACGTCGCCAACCCACGGCAGCACATCAAGGTCGGCTATCAACTGGCGGTCCGGGTTGTGGTGAATCCGACCCTCCTTGTCCCTGAACGACAGCCCCGCCACCTTGTCAAGCGGCACACCTTCGACGACCTCTTTGCACGTGAAATCGAATTCTTTTCGTGCCACCCAGTCTATCGCCCGCGACGACTCGAGGGTTTCTGTCGGCAACACCGACGCATGCGGCCCCACAAAACCGACCAATGTCTCCGGACGTTGCTGCTTGATCGCTTCCGCAATCCGACAGTCATTCCGCAACGAGGGCGTCGAAGTGTGAATTATGACGTGATCGAAGTCCTGCGCCACCTTCAAACACTCTTCCACACCAATGTTATGCGGCGGACAATCAAGGAGCTTTGAGTCCGACACCATCGCAGCCGGCTGCGCAAGCCAGGTCGGATACCAAAAACTCGTCACCTCACGCCTTGCCTGGTAACGGGAACCTGCGCCTCCGTCAAACCCTTCAAAACTGGGTGGACACAAAAACAACGCCCTGCTCATTTTTCGATTTCTCCAGCGATCAAAGTTTTCGTTGCCGCGCCGTTGCCATTGAACGCATTTATCTCATGACCGCGCTCGAACCGCGGCGGTCTCGGGCCGAAATTGTATTTGAAATTCTTCCAATGATCTCCCGGTCGGTAATCTGTGCCAAGGGCACCGCTCGGATCGAACCCGCAATGCACCATGCAATTCTCGCACCGCGCGTCGAGTACCTTGCCATTGACCCGCCCGTATCGGTCCCAATCGACTTTGTCCAACATCTCCTGATAGCCGGCGTAATGTGCGTCAGTGATCAGGTAACACGGCGCTTTCCATCCCATTATGTTATAAGTTGGGATCGCCCATGCCGAGCATCGCAATTCACGTTTGCCGGCAAGAAATTCCTGGTACACGGGCGTCCCGTAAATCACAAATCTCTTTCCCCAATCGAGGATGTTGGCAAACTTTTCATGCGTCATGGCCCTTGTAAGAAAAAACTCCTCCGGTTTCCGACCGAGTCGGGCCATCATGTCCTTTTTTGCGGCGTCATAGTCATAGCCCGGGGAGATTGTGTGACCGTCCACGCCGAGCCACGAAAGGAACTTGAACATGTCCTCGATTTCCCGCGGGTCCGTTTGCCGGTAAACCGTTGTGTTGGTGGCGACCTGGAACCCGAGAATTTTCGCCATCTTGATCGCGCGAATGCTTTCTCTGAACACGCCGGTTCGTTCGACAACGGCGTCATGCGTTGCTTCGAGACCGTCAAGGTGCAAATTCCAGTACAGCCATTTCGTCGGTCTTATGACAGTTCCAACCTTGCGTTCGCCTTTCCGCACAGCTTCGGCATCCCGCTCGGGCAACAGTTTTTCGTCAACCAACCGCGTCACCACCGAATCGAGCGCCGGTTCATAGATGGAAGCCAAATAATCGGTCAGCTTCCGCCGCATCAACAGCCCGTTCGTACATATATAGACAATGCGCCCCTGCTTCAACAATCCCTCAACCAGCTCCTCAATCCGGCTGTACAACAACGGTTCACCGCCGCAGATCGACACCATCGGCGCATCACACTCCCGCGCCACAGCAAGGCACTTCTCCAAAGGCACCTGCTCCTTCAGACTCGTCGAGTATTCCCTGATCCGACCACAACCGGTGCAAGCAAGGTTGCACGCGTGCAACGGTTCAAGCTGAAGCACAAGGGCGAACTTTTCCGTCCCCAACAGTTTGTGTTTCAGTATGTGGCCGGCGATCTTTGCCGACAACGCAAACGGAAATCGCATACGCCAGGTTACCTCGCCCGCCCGGGTCCACCTCCGGCAAAACACCCGCCATCAACAAAAGCAATCGTCTCCGGCACGCCCTGCCCGTTCTTGATGAACATCAGCGGCGATACACTGCCTGTCGCATCAACACCGCCACAGCCGCCGGCAAACATCACAACGCACACCACAGCAATTGCCATCAGCCACTGTTTCACTCTAAATTTCACCGGCGCACTATACGGCACCAAGCGTCAATGGCAAATCGCATTTGTTCATACAACCAAAGCCAGGCCGCTCACCAGCGGCTTTTGCGGATCGGCACCGCCCTTGTCCTCGCATTCTTGCTCTGTTCGACCGGGGCGTCGGCGGGCGAGAGCGGTTGGAATGAAAAGTCGAATCTTCCTGCCTCGGACAAATTCGCCGCCCGCGCCCGGCGTTCATACGAAGAAGCAAAAACCCGGCTCGATGCCGAACCGGCAAATCCGGATGCAGCGTGGCAGTTCGCACGCGCATGTTTCGATCTGGCCGAATACGCCACCAACAACACTCAAAGAGCCCAAATCGCCAAAGAAGGCATCGCAGTCAGCCGCCAATTGATAAACCGCCATCCGTCCCTCGCCCAAGCCAGTTATTACCTCGGCCTGAACCTCGGGCAACTCGCCCGAACACAAACCATCGAAGCCCTGCACACTGTCGAAGAAATGGAACACGCGTTCAAACGCGCGCTCGAGCTGGACGTCGGCTTCGATTACGCCGGGCCAGATCGTTCGCTCGGCCTCCTTTATCTTCAAGCCCCCGGATGGCCGGTCAGCATTGGCGACCGCCGCAAAGCACGCCGCCACCTCGAACATGCTGTCAAACAATCACCCGATTACCCTGACAACCGACTTTGTCTCATCGAAGCATATCTCAAGTGGAACGAAATCAGTGCTGCCATCAACCAAATACGCGCTCTCGAAGAACTGCGCCCACGCGCAACAAACCAGTTCGCAGGTGATCAATGGGAACCTGCATGGGCGGATTGGAACAGTCGCCTCGAACTTGCGCGCAAAAGACTGAAACTCGACGATGCCAACTGACAAGCCGCGGAAATCAACCATGACTCACAGTATTCACGACACAGGTTATCAATCACCCTCATCGGCGCCTGAAACTGCTCGTGGTTTACTCTTTTCTGACATAAAGCAAAACCGGATGCGTTGGACCCGGTTTAGCAGTGGCGGTTCGGTTGCGGTCGCCACAGTTTGTGCTCTGGCAATGCTCATTTTCATGACCGCATGCCGATCAACAGACCGGGCTTCCGGCGCAAGCGCACTCCCCAGAACCACATGGCCGGTGCAAAAGCTCAACAAGAATTCCCCGGGCAAGGTCACCCGGCAACCCCGTCAGAAATCCACTGCAGCACGGCCAACACCAACGCGCACGCAACCCGAACCAACGCTTCCACTTGTCCCCATAACCGAGTCGCGCGGCATCGTTGTGCTGGTCAACACCCAGAGCCTGTTCATCGTCGCCGATTTCTCCTTCAACCCGGTGCCAAAGCCCGGGCAACGGCTCGCCATTTTTCGAAACGGCCAGCGCGTCGCCGAGGCAAGAACCAGCGCATTCGCCCGCGGCAGCTTCGTTGCTGCAGACATCCTTACCGGCGAAGCCCGGCTCAACGACGAAGTCCGGGCCGAATGACAGCGCACTCCCTCTCAGCAGACGGTCAACAGGAACCAACTTCGCGGATTCTTCAAGACATTTGGCTTCACCGTCTCTGGCCCCTTCATCCCGCCTGTCACCATTTGACCGTTGAATGTTCCGCTTTAAACGTTGCGCGTTTTGCCTTTTGCGTTGAACATCGAGTTGACCGTTGACCGTTTCACCTTCCAACTTTGACGCCAAAACTCGACCGACTCCAACAGCGAGCCTGTCCCCTTGTCACCGAAAATGATCCTCAATCGCGGGACTTCAGCGTACGACCATTGACATGAACGGCTCGACGCGCGCTTGAAGGTAAACAAGTACGCCCACAAGACAGGCCAACGCAATGCTATGGAAAAAGACGTACCGCAAGATCGCCCCTTCACCGCCGAAATAGTTGGTCGCCGTGCTGGCAACAACAATGCTCTGAGCATCGATCATTTTGCCCATGACACCGCCCGAGCTGTTTGCCGAGCACATCAGCACCGGACTGAGTTGGGTTTGTTCAGCCGTGATTTTTTGAAGCCCGCCAAACAGGACATTCGATGCAGTGTCAGAACCGGTGAGCGCAACGCCAAGCCAGCCGAGCAACGTGCCGAAAAACGGGTACCACTCTCCGGTCCGCGCCAGTGCGAGGCCCAATGTCGCATCCGTGCCGGAGTATTTTGTGACGTACCCAATCGCCAGCATGCCCATGATGGTCAGAAGGCTGAACCGGACACGAACAATTGTTCTCCAATAAACACGGAGCATTTGCTGCGGCGTCAGCCCCATCAGACATCCTGATAAAACAGCGGCGAACAGGATGCCGGTGCCGGATGCCGAAAGCCAGTTGAACGAATAAACGGCCTTCTCGGGAGGCGCATCGGCTGGAGCGACCGGCGGCGTGCGTTGCACCACAAGATGCAATCGGGGAACCGGCATATCTATTCTCGTCATGGCGTATTCAATCTGCGTCCGGCCACCAGCGGCGATAACAGTGCGTTCGCCGTTCAGGAAAGTTTTCACTCCCGGCAACCCCCAGAAAAACAGAAAAGCACTCAAAACGATCCATGGCATCCACGCCCGAATTACATCGCTGCCTTTTGGCCGCGGAGGAAGCTTGGGCGGATCAGTTTGAAGACCGTCCGACGCATGTCGGCCAGCGGTCGCCGGTTTCCAATACAGAAGCAGCAACGCTACCGCGCCCATTGAACACACAGATGCAATCACGTCCACCAGCCACGGCCCGTGAAAGTTCGAGACGAGAAACTGCGGAATGGCGAACGCAACACCGGCTGTCAATGCCGCAGGCCAGACATCTCGCACCCCACGCAACCCGGACATCGCCGCTACAACCCAGAACGGAACGATCATCGAGAAAAACGGCAGTTGACGTCCAACCATTGCCGAAAGCTTGTGCAAATCGATCCCGGTTACCGCGTTCAACGCAATAATGGGCGTGCCAAGCGACCCGTAAGCCACCGGCGCCGTATTCGCAATCAACGAAAGCGCTGAAGCTTCAAGTGGTTTGAAGCCCAAGCCCATCAAAATCGCCGCCGTGACAGCCACGGGCGTGCCGAATCCGGCGGCTCCTTCGAAGAATGCACCGAAACAAAACGCAATCACTATGACCTGGATTCGCGGGTCCGGCGCCAGCGTCGCCAGACTCGCCCGCAGCACCTCGAAACGACCCGATTCAACAGTTAGCTGATACAGAAAGATCAGGTTCAGGATGATCCACCCGATTGGGAACAGGCCGTATGCGGCGCCATAAGCCGCAGATGCAAAGGCTACCTGCATGGGCATTCGATAGGCAAAAAGCGCAACAGCCAAAGCCACAGCCAATCCGAGAGCCGCAGCCAAATGAATTCGGATGCGGAACACAGCGATTGCACTCAACAGTACAACAACAGGGAGAGCAGCAACCGAAGTTGAAAGCCAGACATTATTCAGCGGATCATAATGCTGCAACCAGGTCATGGCTTGGATGCCCGAATCCAACCACGTCTCGAGCTCGAAGTCCAGTGCGGAAGCATGCCCGGCCCGCCAATCTCACCCTTGGCCAGACCAAAACAGCCAAATCTTCATTTCGGTGGGTGGCCGTGCAAAGGAAACCGACACTTCGAGTGCGTTTCTCCGTGCCTCGAGATAGCATTCGACCAGCGAGGCTCAGCCCCAGACAAACCGGACATGTGGTTCCAACAACGCCTGCTGCTTTCTCCCCGGCATTGGTGCCTCATGCGTGGATCTGAGCCCGTTACTCGTAACGCAGCGCCTCTATGGGGTCCAGTTGCGACGCTTTCCACGCAGGATACAGTCCGAACAGGATGCCGACCGCAGCGCTCACGCCAAAGGCGAGTACGATCGAATCAGGCGATGTGAGCGCCGGCCATGTCGTTGTTTCCGAGAACGCATTGAGCACGTCGGGAGTGTAAACGCCGAGCAACACTCCAATCACACCGCCGGTCAGGCTCAACGTAATCGCTTCGGTAAGGAACTGGAGCATGATGTCACGTCCGCGCGCGCCCACCGCCATCCGCACGCCAATCTCGCGCGTGCGTTCGGTCACACTTACAAGCATGATGTTCATCACGCCGATGCCGCCGACCAGCAGTGAAATGCCGGCCACAGCAGCAAGAAGCTGCCGCATCGTGCGCGACGTGGACGTCGCCATGTCGGTAATCTCCTGTTGCGAGCGCACCAGAAAATCGTCGTCGCGCCCGGGTTGGATGCGATGCCTCAGACGAAGGAGATCGATAATCTGATTTTGGACTTCCGGGACCACAGCGGCACTTGCTGCCTGCACTGTCAGGGACCTGAACGTTGTTGCCCCGGTAAGCCGCCGCATCGCACTCGTGTATGGCACCAGCACAACATCGTCCTGGTCGCTCCCCATCATGGACATCCCCTTTGAAGAAAGCGCGCCAATGACGGTGAACGGTGCGCTCTTGATTCGGATTATTTGGCCGACAGGGTCTGCGTCGCCAAACAAGGTTTGCGCTGTCGTCTTGCCGATGAGAGCAACCTTGTTCGCGCTCCGAATATCCTGTTCGGTGAAATTGACACCGCTGGCCAGTGGCCATGCGCGAATCGCGATGTAATCGGTTCCGACACCGAGCACCTGGGTATTGATGTTCTGGTTGCCGGCCGCGATCTGCGCAACACCGCGCACCTCCGGGCTGACACCTGCAATCCCGGGTATCTCGCGTCGAAGTGCTTCGTAATCTTCCTTTGTGAGAGTTCCTGCGCTGCCGAAACCCATGCCGAATCCGCCACGCGTCACATTGCCGGAGAGAACCAGCAGGACGTTTTGGCCGAGGGTCGCAATCTGCGCTTCGACCTGTGCTTTGGCACCGTTGCCGATGCTCACCATGGCGATGACTGCTCCGACGCCGATGATGATGCCAAGCATGGTCAAAAGCGTGCGGAGCGGGTTGCGCCGTAGAGCGCGCACAGCGACTCTGAATGTTGCCAGAAACATCATATGCCTCAACTGAGATTGACCGCTCGATGCTCCTGCTTGAGCAGTTCGAGCTGGACCGCCGCATCCAGTTGGTCCGTTACAGGCTGATCGCTGATGACGTGACCATCACGCATGACAAGCGTCCGCCGACAATACCGCGCGATGTCCGGCTCATGGGTCACCATGACCACCGTCATGCCGCGCTTGTTGAGCTCCTGAAAAATGCCCATGATCTCGACGCTCGTCACGCTGTCCAAATTCCCCGTCGGCTCGTCCGCCAAAAGAAGCGTCGGGCGATTGACAAGGGCCCGCGCTATCGCAACACGCTGTTGTTGGCCACCTGACAACTGGCTCGGTTGATGATGCGCGCGATCGGCCAACCCAACCATCTCGAGCGCTTGCAGCGCGCGTTCGCGTTGTTCCCGGGTGCGCACCGGCGGGCGGTTATAGAGCAGCGGCAGCTCGACATTTTCGATCGCCGATGTGCGCGCCAGAAGATTGAACCCCTGAAACACAAAACCAATCTTCTGGTTCCGGATTTCCGCAAGTTCGTCTCTGTTCAGCTCGCTCACATCGATGCCATCAAGCAGGTATCGACCCGATGTCGGTCGATCCAAACAACCGAGAGTGTTCATCAAGGTCGATTTGCCAGAGCCACTTGCGCCCATGATCGCAACAAATTCGCCAGGAGCAATTGACAGTGTGACTCCGCGCACCGCGTGGACCTCGACTTCGCCCGTACGGTACGTTTTTACAAAGTTTTCAAGTTTGACGACGGTCTGCATGTCAGACTCGAGAATCAGCAAATCAACCCTGCTTTGCCCAAGAAACGCTCTTCACCGCGGACCACGCATCGGCGGCATCGCCGGCCCAAAAATCCCGCCAGGTCGCATCCCGGTCGTCGTGGTTGACGTTGTCGTGTTCAGCCCGAGAACAACGATGTCGTCCTCATTCAAACCTTCAATTACCTCGGTGTAAGCGCCATCGTTTATGCCGGTCAGGATTTGCACCGGGCGCGGCGTACCCGTCGGCTTGCCATCGGGCCCCTTCTCAAGAACGTAAACCGTCCGCGAAACCGGGCCTTCTTCTGCCTGCCGAGCCGGTGCTGTTCTTCCTGACCCGAAACCGCCTTGCATTCCAATGCCCTGTCCACGGCGCATGCCCATGCCGCCTCCTGCCCTGCCCATTTGTTCGCGCATCCGCGCACGGGCGGCCTCGCGCTGCTCAGGCGTGAGACTGTCCATCCACCGGCGCACCTCTTCAAAACCGTTGGGTGACCGGCCTTCTGCGACCCACGGCGGCGTTGG
>Ga0209162_1004658_pt1 | contig 10114 bp, 10 predicted proteins | sample YNPNPMetaG_FD_187121 | JGI IMG/M metagenome (GOLD analysis project Ga0209162, IMG submission 187121) | Anoxygenic and chlorotrophic microbial mat microbial communities from Yellowstone National Park, USA - YNP NP MetaG (SPAdes) (version 2) ...
GGTTCACCCCCTGTGCCCAATTATACCCGTTTTTCGGATAGGCTCTTATACCGATAAGAAGTAAGCGTTTGTCCAGGCCGTGCGGTGGGCCATGTCCACCACTTCAACGCGCAGGTAGCGCTGCCCTCGCGCCAGCTTGAATGTGGCTTCGGTGAGAGGTTGCCCATCCCAGGCGTGCACGCCATTGGGCGCATGCCAGGCATCGCCGATCAGATAAATGGAGTGCGCCGGCGAACACTCCACGGTTACGGTATCGCCTTCCAGGCGCACATCGTGGATTTGCGGCCCCATGGAGGAATAGAACCATCCATTTCGCAAGGCGTTCACAATGGAGGGGGTGTCGCAGGTTTCGGCGCGTACCATGATCCAGCCGTAACCGTGATCGGGATAGTGAAAGTGCGAATCGTCACTGGCTATTCCCCAGACATTTCGTTCTCTTTGTAAAAGTCCATCCCAATGTACCAGCGCATGTCCCTTATTGATTTCCAGCCAGCAGCCAGCATTAAAAATTTCGATGCCTGTGTAGCCTTTTACCTCAAGCAGGTCAATGAGTTCATGCCCGTGCCAGTAAGGATGCGCGATAAAGCTCACTCCGCCTGCGGCTGCAATGGCATCTATGGTCGTCTGTATATCTTCCTGGGGCGAAACAGGCATCTGATTCAGACCAATACCCAGAACATGATACTCAACCTGCCCACGTCGGGCAGTAATCTCTGCGCCGGGTATCACTTGAATTGAGAGGCCATTCTCTCCTTCCTGGGTTGTGACCTGGTCGTGATCGGTCAGAGAAACAAAATCGTATCCGTGCAGAACATGCCAGCGTATGTTTTCCTGGGGAGCAGGTTTGCCGTCGGAGCGGTTGGAATGAGTATGTAAATTCCCCTTGAACCAACGACCAGGGTATCCAAATGGAGGCAGAGAGGGCATAGGTTGGCTCCTTAATCAATCATGAGCAGTGCGCTGCAGGACTTCAAGCATATCGCGATGGATGTGACCATTGCTGGCCACGATGGAACGACGATAAGGGCTGAAAGGCTCGCCTCGAACATCTGTGACCCGGCCTCCGGCCTCCTGCACTATCAGACTACCGGCAGCCATATCCCACGGATCGAGATCCAGCTCCCAATAGCCATCCAAGCGTCCACAGGCCACCTGACAGAGATCCAGCGCTGCAGAGCCATCGGAACGGAGTGAGGTAACGCGTTTGAGGAATTCCCGCCATTCCCTGGTGTTATCCCGATCGGACTCCCAGGCATCATAGGGAAAGCCAGAAGCCAGGAGGCTGTTGGCCAGAGAGGATGTGCTGGATACACAAATAGGGCGGTCATTGAGAGTCGCTCCCCGTCCTTTTTCAGCCACGAACAATTCATCGGCAAGAGGATTATAGACCACTCCCAGCAGGATTTCATCCTGGCAGGTTAGGGCAATGGATACGGCTACCAAAGGATAGCCATGGATATAGTTGGTTGTCCCATCCAGTGGGTCAATGATCCAGGATTCTTGAGCGCCTCCCAACAGGGATGAACCCTCTTCGCTGAGAATCCCGTACTCAGGGAATTCCCGTTGCAAGATCGATACGATCAGCGCTTCGGCCTGGCGATCGGTCTCGGTCACCAGATCAATCGCGTTTCTCTTGAACTGAGCGAGTTGCGCTTCCCCAAATCCCTCGCGAATCAGCCGACCTGCGGCCTGGGCAGCCATGATAGCCACTTCCTTCTCCGTCATTCTATCCTTCTCCATCCTCAAAGAGGGAAAGCGCCTCACTGCTGCTGGCTAAGCCCCTGCATTTTTCTTCCCAGATAATTCATCCCCAGGAACGAAAGCACAGAGACGTAGACCAAAAAGGCTGAAATGGCGCTGGCAATACGCATGTCATTACGGATCTGCTGAAAGAGTTGTAAAGGCAAAGTTTGGGCAGTAAAGCCCGCCACCATGCTGGTCACTTCGAATTCACCGATAGAGATAGCAAAGACCAGCAGCGCACCCGCCAGCACGCCAGGGAGGACATTAGGCACAATGACATAACGCATCCGCTGCCATAAAGTAGCCCCCAGGCTGGCTGCTGCCTCAGAAAGCGTGCGTTCATCAATGGTGCGGAAACTGACCAGCGTGTTGCGGAACATGAAAGGCAAACCGATGAGCGCGTGAGCAACAATCACCATAAAGATGCTTCCGGTGAGAGCCAGGGGTGGTCGAGAGAAAGCCAGTACAAGTGCTGTGCCCACAATAACAGGCGGAAAGACCAGGGGGAGTACAGAAGAAAGAGCGCGCAACCTTTTTCCAATCGGGGTTTCCAGGCGATTCAGGGCATACGCTGCAGGGACGCAGATGATAAAATTTAGCAGGACGGCGCCCGTAGCTACGATGAGTGAGACCATCAACGCGGAGTAATTTTTGGGACGTGTGAGAATCGCTTCATACCAACGCAGTGTAAATCCTTGAGGAAGAATGTCCTGCCAGAATATACTGAACGAGAAGATAACCGGCATCAGTAAGGGTACAATGATGTACAGTATCAGGAACATCAGAAGTAAACGATAGAGCCAGCGAGACATTCTCTCACCCTCCGGGGCGCAATGCTTTTTCAAATAGGTTAAGGAGGGTTAACACACCAGCTATAATGCTCACTAAAACGACAGATAGAGCTGCAGCCTGAGGGAGATTATAGGTAGACTCAGAAATGTGGTAATAGATTTGCACTGAAAGCAGATTCCTGGCCCCACCCACCAGAGCCAGCACGGTTCCAAAGGCACCCATCATCCCTGCAAATTGAATGCTCATCCCCGCGACAAACCCAGGTGCCAAGGTCGGGATAATGACATATCGCCAAACCTGCAACGGTCGAGCACCCAAATTGCGAGCCGCCTCTATCAGGCTGCGATCCAGGTTGCCGAAAACAGCAGCCATTGTGAGTGTCATCAGAGGAATTTGATAGAAAGCATAAACAACGACCAACCCAGGCCAGGAATACACATCGAAATATACGTCTCGAGGCAATCCCAGCAATCGTTGCACAATGAGATTCAACACACCATTGCGCCCCAACAGGACAATAAAAGCGAAAGCCACCACAAGCCCGGAGAGGGTCATAGGAAGGGAATAAAGGGATAGCAACAGGCTACGGTATCGTCCAGGCAAGCGTGGCACAATATAACCAACAAAAGTGCCCCCAATTCCGCCTACCAAACTACATGCTGTGGCGAAAAACAGACTGTTACGCACCGCCATACGATAATGAGGCTGACTCAGGATATTCGCATAGTATTGGAAGGAAACACTCCCCCCTCCCGTTTCAACGACGCTCCGCAAAGCCATATTCACCAATGGATAGAGCTCAAATACACTCAGAAACCCTACAAAGGGTATCAGAAAAAGATATTCGACCCAATAGCGTGGTTTACTCTTACTCATCAGACCGCTCTCTTATATCCGGGAGAGCGGGCGTAGGGCAATGACAGGATGCCTTGTCCCCACGCCCGCTTAGCAATACAACACAGGCTATTTGACACCGACTGCCTCAGCCCAGGCAGCCTTGAGATCCTCAGAGATAGCGGCATCCTTCTGGTAATCAATGAAAACGACTTTAGCATATTGCTCTGCCGGGGGGAATTTAGCCGCAATGTCGGGGGGCAGTTGAACGGTGGGGTTCATTGGCGAAACGAAAGCCGAGGCGTAGAGTTTTTGCCCATCGCCGCACAGAAGGAATTCCAGGAATAATTTGGCTGTGTTGGGGTGAGGCGCATTTCGAGCCGCGATCACGCCGCCACCGCTAGCAATGGTTCCATCGGTGGGAATAACAACTTCAGCGGGCACCCCGAGATCTTCTTTCCACTTCAATAAGTTGTAGTCAAAGTTAATGAGGATGCCCACTTCGCCGCGCTGGAACTTGGAAACATCTACCTTCGGGTCCACGCTGGCGATAACCCCTGCCTGGTGGAGTTTAGCCAGGAATTCTGCCCCGGCCTTGTAGTTATAGGGGTCCCCTGAAGCAGCATACGAGGCTGCTTCAACGGTGTTAACACCGGTGCCGGTCGCTCGCGGGTCGAGGTAACTGATCATCCCCTTAAGGGCAGGATCATTGAGCTCAGCCCAGGTATGAGGTACCTTCTTGACTAAGTTGGTGTTAACAATCCATCCCAGCGTGCCTTTATAAGCCGCATACCAGATTGAACCATCCTTGCCCTCGCCTTTTTGCCCCTCAGGGAGCTGATCCCAACAAGAGACCTTATATGCCATGGTCAGCCCTTTTTCCGCCAATTGCGCCGCAAAGGAGGGCTTTAAGTCGGCTATATCGTTCTTGCTGGCGTTTTCCTCGGTCATGCGGGAGAGAACCACAGAGGAGCCCATATCAATATCCTGCTGAGTGATCCCATAGCGCTTGGCGAACTCGGCATAGATTCCGCCATAGTTTGCCCATGTTTCAGGCATACCGTAGGAATTGATCACGCCTCCCTCGGCTTTTGCCTTCTCCGCCAGTTCTTCCAGCGGGCTAAGGGGAACGGCGGTCGCAGTCGGCGGCGGTGGCACAACGGTCTCAGTCGCCGGAGGTGGAGGCTGAGGTGGAGCAGCTCAGCAACCCGTTGCCTTTGTTCGACTTTTGGACTGCCTTTAATCATTAGGGGAAATGCGATGTTTTGGCCCACAGTCATATTGGGAAAAAGAGCATAAGCCTGAAAAACCATGCCCACATCGCGACGTTCGGGAGGAACGTCGTTGACCACTTGGCCATAGAGGTATACTTGCCCGGTATCCGGTCGCTCGAATCCGGCGATACATCGCAGAATGGTGGTCTTACCACACCCCGATGGTCCAAGAAGAGAGACAAACTCGCCTTCTTCCACCTTCAAACTAAAGTCTTGAACCGCCGTCACGGAGCCAAAACGTTTAGTGATCCGTTCCAAACCAAGGGACACTGTTCCCATTCAAGTTCTCCCGTGCTCTATAGTTCATCATCCCTTCACTGCCCCTCCCCCAAGTCCGCGTACCAAATATCTTTGCACAAAAAACGAGGCGATGATAACCGGCCCAATAGCCAGAATGATTGCGGCAGACATCTGGCCCATCTCAATCCCTCGAAAGGTCCAATACCCGGCAATACCAACAGGGAGAGTACGGCTATGCTTTCCTGTCAGCAGCAAAGCATAGAACAAGTCGTTCCAAGAAAGAACAAAGCCAAAAAGAGCCGCTGCACCCAGGCCAGGCCGTATAGTGGGAAGCACAACACGATAGAAAGCCTGCCATTGGGTACAGCCATCCACCATAGCCTGCTCTTCCAATTCTGGTGGCACATCATCAAAGAAACCGATGAGAAACCAGGTTACCAGGGGTAAGATAAAAGTAAGATGCGATGCAACTACAGCCCATAAGGTATCGAGCAAACGGAGAGTGTACATCAGCAAAAAAAGCGGGACGATCAGCGCAGCGGGGGGCAACATCTGAGCCAGCAGCACAGCAAAGCGGGCACCATCACCGCCGGTACGAAAACGCGAGAATGAATATGCTGCTGGTGCTCCTAGCAGGAGCGAAAGCAGCACGGTCACAGCGCCAACAATGATGCTATTCAGCACCTGACGCGGGATTTCTGAATGCAACATGGCCTGCCAGTTAGCCAATGTCGGTGTAAAATTCCAATCCAGCGGTCGATTAAGAGCGGCCTCCGTCTTGAAGGATGCCAGTAATGTCCATAGGTAAGGGAAAATGACAATGGCAAGCGCCAAGCAGAGAATAAGCAAAATGATGGCTTGGGTAGCGAGGCGGCGGCTTATCATGTTGCACTCCGACGCAAGACATAAAATAAGAGGATCACCAGGATGAGCACAACGATGATCAAGGTATAAGCCATGGCCGCCGCCTCACCCATACGAAAGTACAGGAAGCCGACTCGATAAATGTGATATTGGATGGTTTCGGTACTCTCGCCTGGTCCACCTCGGGTAATCGCGTACACATATTCATAGACCTTAAAGGCATCCAGCATGCGTATCACCACAGCAGCCAGGATCACCGGGCGCATCAGCGGCAAGGTAACATAGCGCACCATATTCCAACCCGAAGCACCATCCACACGGGCCGCCTCGAACGGTTCTGTGGGGAGCGCCTCCAAACCAGCCAGTAGTAGCAACAACATGAAAGGCGTCCATTGCCAGACATCGATCAGCGCCAGAGAAAACAGGGCCAATCGAGAGCCAAACCAGTCCACGTGAATGCCGAGTGCTTTCAATGCCTGAGGGATGATGCCCAGTTGTGAGTTGAGCAAGAAACGAAACATCAACCCAACTGCAATAGGGGTGATAAACATGGGCGTGAGAAGTAACGAGCGAAACAAATGGCGTAGTGGAGTTGCCCGATGATGCAAGAGCAGCGCTAACCCGAAACCCAGAATGAGTTCCAGCCCTACTGCGACCAGGACAAAAGTCACCGTGTTCCCAATGGCTCTCCAATACGAGGGGTTGGCGAGCAGGCCAAGGTAATTGGCTGCGCCAACCAGTTTCGCTTGCCCGATAGCGGTAAGGGTATAGTTATGCAAAGAAACCCATAGGGAAAAGGCCAGAGGATAGCCGATTACCGCGCCGAGCACCAGCACAAGAGGTGCAAGCAAACGATATTTCAGGTGGAGCAAGGGCTGCATAGGGTTCACGGCAACTACTGAGAACTCTTTTGGCAAACACCGAAGGACTTCGGGGTGTTTATGGCCTGGCGCTGATCTCTCTGGTTTTTTCAGCCGCGGCTTTCAGAGCCTGAGCTACGCTCATCTCGCCGGCAACCGCGCTATTCAAGTAGGTACCAACTTCATTAATAATCTCTTCAGCATGCGGTCCACGCGCCAAAGGCTCTGCGTCCTCCAGAATTTTTAACACGGTTTCATAATAGCCTTTTCCAAAGCCCTTCTCCCAAACCTCGGTATCGGTCATAACGCTCACGCGAGTAGGCGCCCCCCCCATAATCACCCGCTGTTTATCCACCATCTTAGAGGTAAGCCAGGAGACAAACATCCAGGCCGCGTCTTTGTTGGGAGTGTTATGAGGGATAGCCCAGTGCCAGGTGCCCAACACCGCTTTGCCCCCAGGCACTTCATACAGCGCAAATTTTCCCGCCAGATCGCCCGCCGGCCCGCCAGGTTTGTTCAAAGTTGGCAACATCCAGTTATAGGAGATCATGGTGGCTGACTCCCCAGCAGCCATGGAGCGCAAGGATTCGTCGAAGCCCCAGTTGAGCGAATCGGGTGGCGCAGCGGTCTTATACATTTCGATGTACAGTTCGAGCGCCTTCTGTGCTGCTTCGTTGTCAATGATTACATTGCCTTGCGCATCCATCAGGTCGCCGCCCGCAGCATACAGCCAGTTTTTCCACTCCTCGAACACTTTATAGCCCCGTTGTGGTTGCATGGCTGCGCCGTAAATCCCCTGTTCTTTGAAGAATTGCCCCACCTGTACGTAATCTTCAAGCGTGGTGGGCACAGTCAACGGTTTCCCGTACTTTGCCTGATATTTGGCCTGATAGTCCGGATTGTCGAACAAGTCCTGGCGAACGATCATGCCTAAGGCATAGTTGTAGTAGGGGACGCCATAGACTTTCCCATCCACCACGCCAATTTCGCGCACTGGCCCGACGAAGTCATTGAAGTCATAGCCCGGTGTGGCAGCGATATATTCATCTAAGGGGGTGAGGAAGCCGGCTTTAGCGAATTCGTCCATCCAGGGGTTATCTACAATGATGATGTCATAGGTTGCCTGAGGCGCCAGGAAGGAGGTCAAGATTTTATCCCGCATTGCATCGTAGGGCATAGCGTCAAATTTGATTTTGATGTTGGGATTTTCGGCCTCAAATTGGGGGGTTAACTGCGCCACGATGTCATAATCTGGCACCTGCTCCATGATCACAGTGAGTGTTACTGTCTCTGAAGGGGGCGCGGGGGGAGCTGTTGTAGCCGCAGCTGCCGGCGTTTCTGCTTCGGATGCGGGCGTCGCAGCAGGTGTGGGTTTAGGTCCACAGGCTGCTATCCCCAATGCCAGCGCAAGAAGGATGGTAATGAGCAATTTTCCTTTCATGGGAACCTCCGTAAGTTTGAAAATCGAAGCGGATCAGAAATAGGGTCACAGCAGGAATTCTTGTTCTTCAATCCATCCATGCACCTCCGTTTACATTGATAGCTTCACCCGTGATGAAATCGGCCTCGCTGGAAGCCAGAAAGACCACCACCTTTGCCACATCTTCTGGCGTTTCCAATCGTTGCAAAGGAGTATCCGCAATGTATAGTTGTCTGACTTCCTCCACGCTGATTCCGCGCAAGGTGGCTTCCCATTGCAGTTCTCGCTCTTGCATGGAAGTCTGCACGTAACCGGGGCAGACGGCGTTGACCAGGATGCCATGAGCGGCCAGCTCTCCGGCCATGGCCTGCGTCAGGCCCACCACGGCGAACTTGGAAGCCACATAATGAGCCAGGAAAGGGGCGTTGCCGCGTTTACCGGCCATGCTGGCAATATTGATGATCTTGCCTCGCAGGCCGCTTTGCCGATCCACTTCCTGGCGCATCATTTGTCGGGCAACCGCCTGGGAGCATAAAAAAGTGCCCTTGGCGTTGACCTCCATGTTGAAATCCCAATCCCTTTCGGTAAGGTTCACAAAACGATTCATGGTGCTGACGCCGGCGTTGTTGCACCACACATCAATCCGCCCTTTTTGCTCCAGGATCGACTGAAGAGCCGCTTCGATCTCTTGAGGGTTGGTTACATCTAGCCTTGAAGCAAAAGCAGAGCCCCCCGCCGCCTGAATTTCTGCCGCTACCTGTTCGGCTCCCGCTTGATTCACATCGGTTACAGCCACCCAGGCACCCTCAGCCGCCAGCGCCAGGGCGATTGCCCGCCCGATTCCTGCGGCTGCACCGGTTACTGCTGCGACTTTTCCTTCCAGCCTCATTGCTCACCTCCACCTGTGATTTCAAGTAACTTTGGAAATTTTTCTTTCAGCGACTCATAGATTTCGCGATAGAGCGCAAACAATCGCTGATACCGCTCATGGTGCTTTAAGTCTGGTTTTGTGACTTGTTCGATAGTGATAAATCGCTCGATTTCTCCCCAATCCTGAAAAACCCCTACGCCCATGCCCGCTACGAAGGCTGCTCCGAGAGATGAACCAGGATGGCGGGCGATCTGCTCCAAAGGCAACCCCAACACATCTGCCGTGATCTGCCGCCACAAGGTAGAGCGCGCGCCCCCGTTGGTCACGCGTGTCCGTTTAACCGTGAGACCTCGTTCGGCCAAAACCTGGAGATGATGATAGAAACCATACGAGATGCCTTCCAGAATAGCCCGGTAAAGGTGAGCGCGCCGGTGGGTTAAGGTCAGACCGAAGAAAAGCCCGCGGGCGAGAGGATCGAAAATGGGTGTTTTCTCGCCCAGGAAGTAAGGTAACAGGATCAAACCCTCTGCGCCGGCAGGTATAAGAGCAGCTTCAGCATCCAGATCGGCGTAACTGACATCAGGAGCAAACTCCTGGCGAAACCATTTGATGATGCTCCCACTGGCAGCCATGCAGCCATTGATCAGGAACTTGCCAGGAATGACATGGTAGTCCAGAAACAGCCGCGGATCCACTTCCAGGTGGTCCAGGCAATAGAGAATATCCCCGGCGCCTCCCAGCTTGATCAGGAGATCGCCGTGATCTTTCAACCCGGCTGAGAAAGCAGAAGCGATATGATCGGCGCTGCCCGCGACGACTGGCGTGCCCTCCTTAAGCCCTGTGACACGGGCAGCCTGTCGGGTGACCGTTCCAACGACTTCTGCTGGCCAGTGTACCCGTCCCAACCATTCCCTCGATATAGTGGCCATCGCCAGCAGATCGTCATCCCAGTCCTCCTGATGCAGGTCAAAAAGACCGCTTTCCAGCGCCCAATTGCGCTCGATGGAGAATTCCCCCGTCAGGCGATAAACGATAAAATCATAGGAACCCATGACCCGAACGGCTCGTGCCATCGCCTGCGGCTCATGACGGCGCAACCAGAGCAATTTGGGGCCGATACTTTGCTGGGTGATGGCGCTGCCGGTGCGCTGCAGAATGTCTGCCAGGTCGAGTCGGGCTTTAAATATCTCGATCTCCTGGAAGGAGCGGGCATCAT
>Ga0209162_1004659_pt1 | contig 10114 bp, 7 predicted proteins | sample YNPNPMetaG_FD_187121 | JGI IMG/M metagenome (GOLD analysis project Ga0209162, IMG submission 187121) | Anoxygenic and chlorotrophic microbial mat microbial communities from Yellowstone National Park, USA - YNP NP MetaG (SPAdes) (version 2) ...
CGCAATTGCCTCCTCCACGCCCACAGGCGGCGCGGGAGCGGTACGCAGCAACTCCCAGTCATCCAATTCAATCGGCTCGCCTGGCTGCATTTGCGCGATGGCTTGCGCGAGCGTCTGCAATGCCTCCTCCTTCCTGCCCAAACACAGCAACGCCTTCGCCTTGTTTTGCAACAATCCTGCGGGCGTTTGCCACCGCGCGCGCCACGCCGCCTCCCAGTGTTCCAGCGCGTGCTGGAAATGCTCATCACTTTCCGCCAGACCCTGATGTCGCGCAATCACACCCAGCGCCACGAGCGGCGTAAAGGGATTTTCGGGCGCGAGACGGATGCGTTCATTGTATTCGCGCCGCGCCTCATCGAACCTGCCCAGCTTGACAAAAGTGTCTGCCAGATTGTTGTGCGGCGCGGCGTCCTTGGGGTCGAGTGCGATGGCGCGCTGATAGGCGGCGATGGCTTCGTCGTATTTGCCCAAATCGTCATACACGTTCCCCAGCCCGTTGTGCGGATAAGCGTACTTGGGGTCGAGTTGGATGGCGCGCTGATAGGCGGCGATGGCTTCGTCGTATTTGCCCAACTGATAATACACGTTCCCCAACCCATGGTGCGGATGAGCGTACTTGGGGTCGAGTTGGATGGCGCGCTGATAGGCGGCGATGGCGTCGTCATTCCTGCCAGCAAGGCGGAGAATGACTCCCAGCCGATACCAGGCGCCCTGCTTTTCAGGCAGCCACTCCACCACTTTGGGCAGGATGCGCTCGGCTTCCGGCGAATAGATGGCGCTGCCTGTGTCTTCGGGCCACATCAGTTTGCCCGCCAGGTCGTCCAACGCCTCCCCCAGCAATTTCTTCAGCGCTTCGCCCTCTGCGGGCAGGGCGCGCTCGGCGCGTTCGTATGCCGCCAGTGCTTCGGTGTACTTGCCGCGCGCGTACTCAAACTGCCCGCGCCGCCAGTCCAGAATGGCGCCGCGCTCGGCTTCGCCCCCGGTGGTGAGCATCGTCGAACCATCGCCTTTCAGGTAGCCCAGCCGTTCCAGCCGCGTCAGTTCGTCCAAGAAATCAGCAATGTCATCAAGCGATGCGTCATCATCCTCCGCAATGCTCAATCGCTTGAGCCGCTTTTTGCCGTCCGCGCTCAACTGTTCCTTCCATCCGTTCGCGATGCCCAGCAGCCCGCGCCGCAACGCGCGCGAGTACGCCAAACTTTCGACCAGGCGCGGCACCAGCCAGTGCCACGCCTCGCGCTCATCGAGCCAGAAGAGATAATCGCACAAATCGAGCGCGGCTTTTGTCCAATCCTCGCTCTCGCAACGGTCTTCCAGGCGCGGCAAATCGGCTTGGATTTTTTCCAGCCGCGCCCGCAGCGTCTCGACGGCGCGCTGCAAAAAGGCGCGCACGCGCGCATCCCCCACGCGTCGCAGGTCGGCTTTGAGATATTCGCGGAGAAAGAACGCGGGGTCGTCGTACAGGCGGGCACGTTCGGCGTGGACGGAGGCGTAATCGCGTTCCAACCGATGTAACAACGCGTCCAGATCGTAGAGACGGGTCGGTGACCCGTCTGTATGTTGGGTCGGTGCGCCCTCCGCCTCGCTCAGCATCGCGCGCAAAATTTCAATGTCGCCGCGCGCCAGCGCCAGCGCGTAGAGCAACGGCTTGTCCGCCTCGGGCGCGTGGAGGAAATAGCGCGCGGTCATCTTTTGGACGATTTCGCCGCGCGGTGTCGCTTCGTCAATATCGCCGATGATGTCCGCCAGCGCGACGCCTTTTTTCCACATCTCGGCGGCTTGATCAATCGCGAGTGGGATGCCGCGCGTGGCGCGGCTCAGCGCCTCGATGGCTTGTGCATCGAGCGGGCGCTCGGGCGCGGTATCGGCAAAGATTTCGCGGATGTCCTGTTGCGCCAGTCGGAGCAGATCGCGCGCGATGAGTCGGCGCGGGAATTCTTCGGCGTACCCTCTGAAATACTCGCCGCCCAACTGGCGACTCCTGGCAAGGTCATCGCGCCCGCTGATAATCCAAACGGTGCGCGGACCGGCGGCGCGCATCACCTCGCGCAGCCAGAGGTCGGCGCGGTCCACGATTTCGTACGTGTCGAGGAAAACGAGGAGCGGTTTGCGCGCGGCAACACGCTTGAGTCCCTGCGCGAGCGCGCGGGCGAGTTGTTCGTTGGGGTTGAGAAACAGGTTGAACTGTTCGGGATCGAGGCGCGTGCGCAGGCGCGTTTCGAGCGCGGCGCGCAGTTGTGCCGCGCGTTCCGCACCGACCTTGATGCCCGCGTCGAGAAAGGTTTGCGCCGTTTTCTCGCCCGTCTCGCCAATCGGCAACGTAACGCGCAGGATTTTGGCGATTGTGCTTGCGCCCGCGCGGCGCACCTCGGCGAATTCGTCGCGCTCGCCGGAGGGTTCGAGCGCGGCAGCCGCTTTTTTCTCCGCTTCGGCGCGCGTCGTAACCGCGCGCTGGTACGCCTCGAACTCGCGCCCCCAGCCCGCCTGAATCGCCTTCTCGTGCAGGATATCGAACACGACTTCGGGGCTGATGTGTTCGCGTCCAACGCGCAGGCGCGTGGTGTGCATGCGTTCCACTTCCCAATCAATCCACAACATCTGGAACGCGCCCTCGAACGGTTGCTCGTTCTGCGCGATGTCGCGAAAGCGTTTGGCGAGCGTCGTCTTGCCCATTCCGCCATCGCCGTAGAGCAAAAAGATGTACGGCAAGTCCTCGCCGGGCGGCGGAGCAAGCACCTCGTTCAGCGCGGCGCGAAATTGCTTTTGCTCTTCCACGCGTCCAAGAAAAAGTTTGTCATCAACGTAGATGCGTTCCGTGTGCATAGCATTCTCCGCATATTTCCCTCTCCCTAACAAGGGAGAGGGCTAGGGTGAGGGTCGTTCCCTCTCCCTCTTGCAGGGAGAGGGCTAGGGTGAGGGTCGTTCCCTCTCCCTCTTGCAGGGAGAGGGCTAGGGTGAGGGTCGTTCCCTCTCCCTCTTGCAGGGAGAGGGTCAGGGTGAGGGTCGTTCCCTCTCCCTCTTGCAGGGAGAGGGTCAGGGTGAGGGTCGCCCCTGCCCCTTCACACAACCATCCAAAATCTGCTCCAACACGCCATCAAGATTTTGCATCACCTCGCGATTCCAGAATCGCATCTCGCGGTAACCATGCTCGGTCAACCATAGCGTTCGCTTCTTGTCGTACTCTACTTGCTCGGCGTGGGAATCCCCATCCAGTTCGATGGTCAATCTGGCTTCGGCACAATAAAAATCCACGATGTAATTCTCTATCGGATGTTGACGACGAAACTTGAATCCGCCCAGTTGACGATTTCGCAAGCGTGACCAGAGTTTGGCTTCGGCAGGCGTCATTGGTCGGCGCAGTGTGCGTGCGTTCTTCAAAATTCGCGGTTTGATGCGATGCATTGCACTTTCCCCTCACCTAACCTCTCCCCTGTGGGGCGAGGGACACTTTCACAAACACAAATGGCGCGCCGATGCTCACCCACGCGCCCATCAGCGCATAGCGCAGCAAATCGAACAACACTTGCTCGGGGAAGATTGCCTTCAAGCCAAAGCGCAGCGCGAGGAGCACCGCCAAGCCCAGCGCGAACTTGACGATTTGCTTGAGCCACGTCGCGCGCGCATCAAAGCGAACGTAACGCGCTTCGAGCGGCAAGCCCGCGTAGAATCCCAGCAACACGCCCGCCGATTTTGCCGCGTCGTTCGTCCAGTGCAGCGCGGCAAGCGCGAGGGGGATGATGATGGCAAGCGCGAGTTGCGTCGCGAGTGACTGCCTGCCCAGCCACACGCCGACGCGCGGTTGATACAGCGCGTACGCCGCGACAATCACCACGCCCAGCGCCCAGCCCGCGAGCACATCGTGCGGAAAGTGATCGCCCAGGTACATCCGCCCGATGCCGACGCAGAGCGGAATCAGAATCGCCAGCGTCCACCACGCGCGCGTTTTCAGTTGCGTGGCGAGATAGCCCCAGAAGGTCGTGGTGCCCTGCGCGTGACCACTGGGGATGCCGTACCCCGCCGTCTTGAACGGCGACCAGACATTCGGGTATTGATGTGGGCGCGGCGCGGCAAACAAATCTTTGAGCGATTGGTTGACGTACGTCGACAAGAGGAACACCGCGCCCAGACGGATGCCGAGCGTTTTGTGGAGACACCAGAACAACAGCGGAAGAATGAGGATGTAAAACTCTTCCTCGCCGAGGAAATTGATGGTTTGAAAGAACGCGTCAAACGCCGGATTCCGAAACGTCTGAATCCAGCGCACGATGTCCAGTCCCCATTGAATCAGTTCGTTCATCGAACCCTCCAGTCTTTCAATGAACCAATGAGCCAATGAACCAATGAGCCAAAGGAACGAATGACGAATGAGCAAATGACAAATGAGGAAATGACAAATGCACAAAGGATTTGGCACATTTGGCATCTTTGGCACATTTGATTTGGCTCATTGGCTCATTGGTCAATTGGCTCATTGTTTTTTCTTTTGCCTTTTGACTTCACCCAACAACTCCTCCGCGTTCCGTCGCGTCGTCGCGGTTTCCGTGCCGAGCATCTGCGCGAGTTCTTCGATGCGCGCGGCTTCGTCCAGTTCTGCGATTTGCGTAATCGTGCGCTCGCCGACGATTTCTTTGCGAATCTTGAAATGCGCATCGCCGTACGCGGCGATTTGCGGCAGGTGCGTGATGCAAATGACCTGATGCTGCGGCACGCCTTCGACTTTTTGCGCACTCGGCGTCAGCGCCCACAACTTGTGCCCCACAATTCCTCCCGTGCGTCCGCCGATGCCCTGATCAATCTCGTCGAAGATGAGTGTTGGCGTGTTGTCCGCGACCGCGAGGACTGATTTCAGCGCGAGCATCAAGCGCGATGTTTCGCCGCCCGACGCGATTTTTGCGAGCGGCTTGAGCGGCTCGCCCGGATTCGGCGAGACAAGAAACTCGACGCGATCAATGCCCGTCGTGTCCACCGCGACGCGTCGCCCGTCCACTTCGGGACCGTTGGGGTCGTCCGCGCGTTCGAGCGCGACGCCGAATTTCGCCTTTGCCATCCCCAGGTCTTGCAATTGCACTTCGATTTCGCGCGACAAACGCTCGCCGGCTTCGCGCCGCGCGCGAGAGAGTTCACCCGCGAGCACTGCAATCTCTTTCAAGAGTTGCGCTTCTTGCGCGCGCAATTCGTTGATGCGCTCTTCACTGTGCGAAATCGTCGCGAGTTCCGCCGCCGCGTTCTCGCCGTACTTTAAAATCTCCTCAATCGTGTCGCCGTACTTGCGCTTGAGCCGGAAAATCCAATCGAGTCGTTCGTCAATCTGCGCGAGGCGCGCGGGATCGTGTTCCACATTGTCGCGATAGGCGCGCAGCGCGCGCGCCAGATCGTCCGCTTGCGCCGCCGCACTTTCGGCTTCCTCGCGCAGCGCGCGCACCGAGGCATCGTACTTTTCCAGTCCCGTGATGGCTTGCAACGCCGCGTTGAGTAAATCCACCGCTCCTTTTTCCTCTTCGCTAGCGCCGTAGAGCGCGCGATACGCGTGATCGGCGAGGTTGGCGCGCAGTTCCGCATTCCCCAGCAATTCGCGTTCCTGCTTCAACGCTTCTTCCTCGCCGATCTTCAAATTCGCCTCGCTGATTTCCGCCACCACGTACGTCAGCCGATCCACGCGTCGCGCGACCTCGCGCGCATCCATCATCAGCGATTGGATTTCGTTCCGCACCGCGCGCAATTGCCTGACGTGCTCCGCGACGCGCGCGCGCAAGTCCCACAGGTTGCCATAGCGATCCAGAAAATCCACATGCTCGCGCACGCGCAAGAGCGAAAGATGTTCACTCTGTCCGTGAATGTCCACCAGAAATTCGCCGATGCGCTGGAGCGTGTGCATCGTCACCGTACGTCCGTTGACGCGGCAAATGTTGCGCCCTTCGCGATGAATCTCACGCGTGATGATGAGCGTATCGTCTTCATGCTCGATGCCGATTTCGTCGAGAATCGGTACGATGTTGGCGCGCGCCGCCTCGTTGAGGATGAACGTGCCTTCGATGCGCGCCTTGTCCGTGCCGCTGCGAATAAACTCGCTCTGGGCGCGCCCACCGAGCAACATCCCGACCGCGTCAATGATGATGGACTTGCCCGCGCCGGTTTCACCGGTCAGCACGTTAAAGCCGCGATGCAATTGCAAATGCAAGTGTTCGATAATCGCAAAGTTGCTGATGTCAATTTCGGCTAACATAGGCTCCTGGTCTGGCAGTCGAGTAGTCGAATAGTCTTGTAGTCAGGTAGTCGGATAGTCTCGTGGTCGAATAGTCTGGTCGTACTCTTGCCTTGTGACCATATGACTGCACGACTACGCGACTACGCGACTACACGACTGCACGACTACGCGACTAGACGACTAACTCCGCAACCGCGCATACACCGTACTCGCGCCAAGCGCGAGGAAAATCCACAAGCCGATGTTGAGGAACACGCGCGAGGCGAGGAGGGAGAGATCGAAACGACGTGTGCCCCAGGTGACCAAAAGTACCGCGCCCGCGCCTGCCAGTCCACTGAGAAGGAACACTGCGCAGGCAACGAGCGCGATGTACCGGCCGCGCCGCTTTTGAATCGCGCGACGGACGAGTTCTGCGATGATACTCCCCGCCGCTGGCGCGTAAAAAATCATAATGAGCCACAGTCCACCAATCACCATCGCGAGCGCGCCCGCTATCCCCGACGCACTCGCGCCAACGAGCAGTGTGATGACGTAATCGAGTGGTGTGGCGGTGTAATAGCCTGCGCGCTGAACGTTCAAACACTCTTTGCAACGATACCCCACCGGTGTGCGCTCGACGCACTTGAGGCACACGGGCTTGCCACACTTGTTGCATCGCAAGAGCGTTTCAGTTTGAGGATGATTGACACAGAACGTTGGTGCATCAGTGGACATCGGCTCTCCCCTGACGAACAAATTTTCGTAGCGATATTTTACCATGAGGTAGGCAGGTAAACAAGTAGTCCCTGTCCAATGAAATCGTTGCACGGAAAGCAAAGATTTTTTCATCCACGAAGGACACGAATGAACACGAAGAAAATAGAAATCTTCGTGTGCCTTCGTGTCCTTCGTGGAGAAATTTCTGTTTGGTTTCGGCTTGCCCGAGTTAGGAGGTAAACAGGTCTACTTGCAACTCAATGATACTTGATTGTCATCACACCATTGGCAATCGAAACGGAATCTACGCAGTACGTTTGCTGGGGCAATTGTTTCTTGAGTTCCTGCTCGATGGTTTGACTCAACGCGGCTTTTTGCGCGTCGTTCAAAACGAAAATGCCAAAGGCGGCTTGGACTACCGTCACGTGCAGCGTGCAACCGCTCGCGCTCACCGTGACGACCATTTTCGCGTTGATCGGCTGGAAACCTGGCGGCGCGTAACTTGCGTTAATCGTGATCTGTCCGTTTTGTAACGAGACGCTCGCGTTGCTCACGTACGGGATTTGCCCGGAGGCGATGGCATTCTTGATGATGGTATTGACCTGTGCTTCGGTGAGGATGAGCGTGCGTTGTGTTGTGGCTGTCGTCGGCGTTCGCGCGCGCGTTGGGGGGACGCCGGCAGGTGGCGCGACAGTGACCGGTGATTGGGGGAGTCCGGGCGTCATCGTGGGGATGACCGGCGTGTTGGTTGGCTTGGGTGGTTCGTTGACAGTGATGATGAGCGCGGCTTCGCCGATTGCGCCAGCGGAATTCATCGCGCGGACGATAATCGAGTGCACGCCCGAACTTGTAGCCTTCCACACTTGCGCTACCTGAAGTGGCGTTGTGCTTTGTCCGCCGGGAGGCACGTCCGTTCGAACGACTTGCACATCCACGATCAAATCCACTCGAACGATTCCACTCGCGTCGCTTGAAACGGATTGGACGATGACATCAGTGCCAAACGCGAACGCGGTGCCATTGGCGGGCGCGAGGATGTTCACCTGGGGCTTGGTGGGCGTTGGCGAGGGTTGCGCGACAGGCAGGGTGGGCATAGAACAAGCGACGAGGAACATCAGCGCGCCGAGAACAATGCGAGACATTTGTCACCCCTTTCCACTCTTGACTGCCACGCCAAAAAATCGCGCGTGATTGAACGCCCACAGCACGATGAATCCATACGCGCTGACGATGTGCCAGATGGCGTGATACGCCACCACCGTAAAATCCAACCGATGGTTCGATTGCGTGGCAAACAGCAAGCCGATGAAAAAGAACAGTGTGACCAGATGGAGCAAACGGTGCGCGTGTTCGGGAATTTGCGCGCGACGCGCATACAACAGCGCGACGACGAACACCGAATTCGCGATCAGGAGCAATTCACCCCACGTGAACTCACCCGATTGTCCGAACGTGATGGCGAGTTTGCGTTGCGGTCCCTCCGCAATCAACCAGACGATGTACGCCAAGTTGATGATAGCAGAAACAATCGCCACGCGCGTTTGTGTCCGGCGCGTAAAAAAATCGCCCAGCACGGCGACCTGCAATGCCCACGCCAATAACAAGTTCGTACCGATGTCGGCTACGCGCGCGGGAAACGCTTCGCCAAAGCCGTGCATCCACACGGTTGAGACACCTGTGATGAACACGCACAGATACGCGAACAACCACCGTCGCGGTTGTGGCGACATTAGCCAGCAGAGCGCGAGTGGGACGATGCCAGAAAGAATTGTGGCGTACGCCGTCACCGCATTGGCAAGCGAAGTGTTTTCGGGTGGATTCATTGTGCCTCCAGAATGTTTTGGATGAATTGGGCGATTTGTGTCGCGCCATTTGGCTCACAGCGCGCGACGCGCGGCAACGCCAGCAAATCATCGAGCCGCGCGAGCCATTGCCCACTCTCGAACTCGTCCGGCGAGATTTCGATGCCACGCATTTGCGTTTCGATGAAACGCGCCATCGTCTTTGCCTCGCGAAATTTCTCGCGCGAGACGAAGCCAAACGGCACGCCGGCGCGATACGCTTCGGCGACTGTGCTGTAGCCGGCTTTGCCGATCACCGCGTCGCTCGCATTCACCAAATCGGGATGGTAAAATTCGGAACGATGCGGCAGCAGAATCAGATTGCCGCGTTTTTCCGCGCGATGACTGTTGCCGGGAATGACGAAATACATGCGCGGGATGTCCATCAGCCGATCGAGAAACGCGTGGCGCTGGGGAATGCCACCCATCGTAATCAAGACAGCGCGCGCGTGGGATGGAATGCCCAAGCGCGCGCGCACCTGTCGCGCCGAGGTGCGCGGTTCGCGACTGACCGGCGGCGTGATCAGATCGCACGCGCGACGCGCGCAGACCGGCTCGGTCTGGATGTGATAGTCCGCCGCGCGAAAGATGCCGCGCAGGTAGGTGACGTACGGTCGAAAGCGCGCCTCGTCACGCGTGTACCCCGCGTAAATCCAATCCCACGTAAAATTTTCGATGAGCATCGAAGGAATGCCCGCCGCGCGCGCGACGGCGATTCCCAGCGGCGCAATGTCGCACAGCACAAGTTCGCACTTGAATCGAGTGACGTGCTGCGAAAGATTGGAGATGAGGGATTCGGCAAAGGGATAAAATTCGCGCAAACGCCGCAAGGTTTGGGGCAAGTTCTCTTTCAGCGCATTGTCCTGCACCAGACCAATGTCGGTGAGGCAGGCGTGATACGTGAACGCGCCGTCCAGTGATTCGGCAAAGAACCAGCGCGGCACGCGCGTGAAAATGTGCAAGTGGAGTGTCGGTGTGCGCGCGTGCAGCGCGTTCATCACGGCGCACGCGCGCGCGGCATGACCAAAGCCGTGGGGTGAAACAAAGCAGGCAATCGAACGGCTCATCATAACTCGAGGTCAATCGGATGCAGCATCGTGCGGACGCTCGCCGGGAATGTACGGAATCAATCCTTTGCGAAACGCGATCTCTTGAATCTCACGCGGCGCGTAGCGCGCGTCCACAATGAGACCATTGACCATAATCATCCACGCCATCGGATTCTTGTCCATCAAACTGGGCAACGTCCAGCGCGGATCCATCTGGAACATATCGAACATCTTGCGAATCAATGTGGATTTCGCGCTGGCAGTGCTGGGGCTGACGCCAAACAAGCGACACAGTTCATCCGCGCGCAGATGCGGTTTCTGCG
>Ga0209162_1004660_pt1 | contig 10110 bp, 12 predicted proteins | sample YNPNPMetaG_FD_187121 | JGI IMG/M metagenome (GOLD analysis project Ga0209162, IMG submission 187121) | Anoxygenic and chlorotrophic microbial mat microbial communities from Yellowstone National Park, USA - YNP NP MetaG (SPAdes) (version 2) ...
TTTTCTGCGCCACCTTTTCCACGGCCATCATCAGGATCTTGGCGGCGTCGTAGGCCTGGGGGGAGAAGGTCTGGCGCGGCCCGTACTTGGCCTCGAACCTCTTGACCCAATCGGCGAAGGCCGCGGCCTCGGGCGTCTTGGCATAGGTCACGAATGCCCCCTCGGCAGCCTTTCCGCTTGCCTGGATGAAATCCTTCTCCGTGTAGCAGCCGTCGTCGCTCAGGAACTTGGCCTTGATCCCGATTCGCCTCATCTGGCGCACCACGAGGGACCCCTCGGCGGCCATGCCGCCGAAATAGACCAGCTGGACGTTCAGCGGCTTGATCTTCGTGAGCACCGGGGTGAAATCCTTGTCCCCCCTGGTCAGTCCCTCGAAGGCCACCACCTCTCCCCCGCCCTTCTCCAGGTTACGCCTGAACTCTTCGGCGAGCCCCTGGCCGTACGCGCTCTTGTCGTGGAGCACGGCCACCTTGGTCCACTTGCTCTTGAGGGCGAAGTCCGCGGCCGCCTTGCCCTGGATCTTGTCGTTCCAGCAGGTCCTGAAAAATATAGGGATGCCGCGGGCCGTCAGCTCCAAACTGGTGGAGGAGGGGGAGATCATCACGACCTTGTATTTGTTGTGCACGTCCGAGGCGGGTATGGAGCCGCCGCTGCACATGTAACCCACGACCCCCACCAGGATGGGATCGTTGCAGAACTTCTCGGCTATGGCCACTGAGGGGGCGCCCTCGCACTGATCGTCCTCGGCCTGGAGCACGATCTTGCGTCCCAGGAGGGTCCCCTTCTCTGCGATGGCCATCTCCGCCCCGTTTCTGATGTCTATGCCCAGGGTGGCATACGAACCGGAAAGCATTGCCCCGAGGCCGATCTTGATGGGGGAGTCCTTGGGGATGACGATCTCCCCCCATTCGTCCGCCGCCGAGGCCCGCATGGCCCAGAGAATCGTGCAAAGGGAGACGACCAGGATCAAGGCTCCTACCTTTCTCATCTTCGCACCTCCTGTCTGTTCCGTCTTTCACCCCGCCCCGGGGGGCGTGCCGCAGGGGAGTTGCCCCGGGACAAGGCCTCTCCTTCGGATCGGAGCGAATCTCCTGTACCATGAAGCTCTGCGTCTTGTCAAACCTCGCTCCATCCACCGACTCACTTGCTCCCTTTGGATCTCTCCCGGACCTCCAGGCGGATGGTGGCCCCGACGAAATCGAACTCCTCCCTGATCATGCGGACCAGGTAACGGCGGTAGGCATCGGGGATCGCCTCAGGGGAATTGCTGAACGCTACGAAGGTGGGAGGCGCCACCTGGGGCTGGGTCATGTAGTAGAGCCTGACCCTCCTTCCCCGGTGCATGGGCGGGGGATTCCGGGAGACCCATTCGCCGAAACGACGGTTGAGCGCCGGGGTCGGGACCCTGCGGTGGCAGGAGCCTTGGACCCGCTCCACCAATTCGAGGAGGCGTCTCACCCTCAATCCCGTGTGAGCGGAGACGGAGAGCACCGGGGCGAAGTCCAAGTGCGGGAGGCCATGCCGAATTCGTTCCAGGTACTGCCCCAGGGTTCGGTCGTCCTTGGGGATGAGGTCCCACTTGTTCAGCAGGATCACGCAGCCGCGCCCCCTCTCGACGATGTATCCCCCGATGCTCGCATCCTGATCCGTGACCCCCTCGGTGGCATCCACCAGGAGCACGGCCACATCGCATCGCTCTATGCTCTTGAGGGCCTTTATGGCGCAGTACCTGTCCAGGGGGAGGCGGGTGCGGGACTTGCGCCTTATCCCGGCCGTGTCCACCAATGAGAAACGCTTGCCGTGCCAGCGGAGTTCGGAGTCCACCGAATCGCGCGTGGTCCCGGGGATCGGGCTGACCAAGGAGCGCTCCTTGCCCAGAAGCCTGTTGACGAGGCAGGACTTGCCCACGTTGGGCCTGCCCACCACCGCCACCCTGATCACATCCCTTTGCCCCTCAGGGACGGCTATCCCTTCGGGGAACCCTGCGGTGATCTGGTCGAGGAGCTCGGGGACCCCCCTCCCGTATCTCGCCGAGATGGCGTAGATGCGTTCCACCCCCAGCTCGTAGAAGGCCAAGGTCAGGGCTTCGTGCCTCTCTCCATCCACCTTGTTCACCACATAGAAGACGGGCTTGGAGGTCCTGCGCAACAGTGCCGCGGTCTCCCGGTCCGAGGGGGTGAGACCGTCCCTGGCGTCCATGAGAAAGAGGATCGAGTCCGCCTCCTCGATGGCCAGCTCGGTCTGTCCCCTCACGAGGGCCAGAAGCGGTTCTCGGGAAGCGGGCTCGAACCCACCGGTGTCCACTACGATGAAGGCCTTGCCGTTCCATACCGCCTCGTTGTAAAGCCTGTCGCGGGTCACACCCGGCAGGTCGTCCACGAGGGATCTTCGCTCGCCGCAGATCCTGTTGAACAGGGTGGACTTGCCCACGTTGGGGCGGCCCACTATGGCCACGATGGGCTTCATGGAAGTGTCCATGGTCCGTCGTCCGCGGTCCGTTGTCTTTTCCTGTCGGGGTCTCTCGACGGTCCACTGACTACTGACCATGGACAGTCGACTTCAACGATACCCCATTTTTCGAAGTGTCCTCTCATTCTTTGACCAGTTCTTCTCCACCTTCACCCACAATTCGAGATAGACCGGACGGCCCGTGAGCATCTCGAGGTCTTCCCGGGCGGCCTTGCCTATCTTCTTGAGCATCCTCCCCTGGGCGCCGATCAATATCCCCTTTTGGGACTCCTTCTCCACATAGATGGTGGCCCTGATGAAAGTCGGCCTCGGAGGTTCCCTCTCTTGGAACTCTTCCACCACCACTGCCACGGCGTAGGGGATCTCCTCACCGCACATGTTGAATACCTTCTCCCGCACCAGTTCGGCGGCCAGGAATCGTTCGGACACGTCCGTGATCTGGTCCTCGGGGAAATACTGAGGTCCGGGCGGGAGGCGGTTGATGATCTCCTTTTCCAGGATGTCCACCCCGTCGCCGGTCAGGGCGCTGATGGGGATCAGGGCCTCGAAGGGATAACGCCCGGCGTAGTGCCCCATGAGGGAGAGCAGGGAAGGTTTCGGGACATTGTCGATCTTGTTTATGGCGAGGATGACCGGCCTGCGGGTCTTCCTCAGGTTCTCGATGATGTATTCGTCATCCTTGCGGCTCGACCCGTCGGCCTCCACCAGCATTAGGACCAAATCCACATCGGCCGAGGCGCTCACGGCCTCTCTGGTCATGTACCGGTCGAGGGGCCTGTCGGCCCTGTGGATCCCCGGGGTGTCCACGAAGAGCATCTGGGCGTTGGGCAGGGTCTTGATCCCCAGGATGCGGTTCCTGGTGGTCTGCGGCTTGGGGGAGGTGATGGCCAGCTTGTACTGGAGGAGCCTGTTCAGGAGAGTGGATTTGCCCACATTGGGACGGCCCACGATGGCGATGTAGCCCGAACGGTATATTTCCTTTTCCATCCCGAAGCCATGGAGGATGACAATGGGGATTCTCTACGATCCTTGCGCAGAGGGGATGCCCTCCCCGGCCAGCAACCTCTCGAGCATCTTCATGGCGGCGTGCTGCTCCGCCTCCTTCTTGCTCTTCCCTGTCCCCACCGTCTTGAGGTCTCCTCCCAGGTCGAGCTCCACCTCGAAGCGTTTGTCGTGGTCCGGGCCCTCGGCACGGATGAGCCTGTAGCGAGGGGTCACCCTCAAGAGCGACTGGGTGTATTCCTGCAGTCTCGTCTTGAAGTCGTCCTCCGCGAGCCCCCACGGCCGTTCCACCATCTCCTTGTGGAACTGGACCCGGATCACCTCCAAGGCCTTCGCGAACCCCCCATCCAGGTAGACTGCGGCCAGCACCGCCTCGTAGGCATCGGCGAGGAGGGAGTTCTTCTGCCTTCCCCGAGTCCTCTCCTCGCCCTTGCCGAGGAGCAAGTGCGAGCCGAGTCCAAGGGCGCGGGCCTTCTGCGCCAGGGATTTTTCCTTGACCAGGGAGGACCTCCACTTGGAAAGGACCCCCTCCGGCTCCTCCGGGTGGAGCTCCATGAGGAGGTGGCTGACGGCCAGGTCCAGCACAGCGTCCCCGAGGAACTCCAACCTTTCGTTGCTCTTCAAACCCTTGTGGGGGTGCTCGTTGACGTAGGACCTGTGGGTCAGTGCCGTCTCCAGGAGCTGAGGGTTGAGGAAGCTGTGCCCGATGGCCTCCTCCAGATCCGGAAACAGACGCGTCGCCATTGGATCCATGGCACGATTTCCCCACCGGTTTTTCAAAAAATTCTAGCAGTTACGGCCTATGGTGTCAAACAAATGTCTTGGGCCGTGGATATATGGCGAAGGGCTTCACCTCATGTACGAGGGGGGTTCTCCCGTGAGGAAGTCCTCGCGGATGGGGGAGAATATGTCTAGGACCAGGACCCTCTCGTCCCCGACGCTCTCGAGCTCGTGGGGTTCCAAAGACGGTATGCGGTAAAGGGCAGGGGCCTCCAGGGGTCTTTCCTGGCCCTGGATTCGCCACAGGCACTTACCCTGGATCAGGAATCCCATCTGCTCGTGGGGGTGGGCGTGTTCCGCCACACGCACGCCCGGGTCGATCTCGTAATAGACACACATCACGTGGTTCAGTGTGAAGATGAACCGCTTGATCCCGGGGGCTACGGTCTCCAACGGCGCGGTTGCCAACTCCTGAAAGAGATCCATGGCGTCTCCTGTGGTGCCTTTGCTCGAACGGCCACGTCGGCCACCGAAAGTATCAGACATGGCCCCGCCGGTCAAGGGGAAAGGTGAACCTTGGACGCCTCGAAAGAGACGCGCACCACCTGCCCGATCCGCAGTCGCTGCTCCTCCATGTCGCGGTGGCTCACGATGGCCACGCGGGGGAACGGACCGCTGAGGTAGACCCGGTGATAAGGCCCCATGGGGACGATCCTCTGGATGCGCATCGGAAGGTCGTTGTCCTGATGGCCATCACAGGGGGAAAGGATGACCTTTTCGGGCCGGAGGGACACGGTCACCTCCGTCCCCACCGATAACTCCCCCAAGGCCTCTATCTCGTGGCCGGCCACCGATACGACCAGCCGAGGCTCTTTCCGCGCCACGACCCTGCCGGGTGAAACGTTTTCCACCCCCATGAAGCAAGCCACCAATGCACCGGCCGGGCAATCCATCACTCGCTCTGGAGGGCCGATCTGGAGGATCCGCCCTGCATCCATCACCGCCATCCGATCCGAGAGCCTCAGGGCCTCTGTCCTGTCGTGGGTCGCCAAGACCGCCGTTGTTCTTGTCCTCCGCAGCGCTTCCTCGAGATCCTCCACCAGTGCCTCCCGGCTGGGCAGATCCAGCGAGGCGAACGGCTCGTCGAGCAACAAGAGTTCCGGCTCGACTGCAAAGGCCCTGGCGAGGCTGGTCCTGCGGGCCTCTCCGCCGGAGAGTGCGCGGGCCGGCCTGTCGCGAAGGGGGGCTATGCGGAACCGCTCAAGGTTCTCCGTGACCTTGTCGACCATCGCGTTCCTCCCCACTCCTCTGAACCGCAAACCCATGGCCACGTTGTCCCAGACCGTAGCGTCGAGGAGGAGGGATTCCTGAAAGACCATGGCGATCCTCCTCCGACAACGCAGAGGAAAGAGGGCCCGCGGGAGCCTCTCCCCGTCGAAGAGTATCTCCCCTGAGCGCCGCGGTAGTAGGCCGGCGATGGCCAATAGGAGCGTGGTCTTGCCGCAGCCGTTGGGCCCGAGCAGGGAGAGGATCTCGCCTCGGCCGATCTCGAGGGACGGGATATCCAGCGCAAAGCCTCCCTTGCGCTCTACCCTGAGGTCTGCGAGCTGCACAAGCGGCATGATAGAACTCCTCATGGCCGGCCTCGCTGCTGCACGTAGGTGAGGGCGATGGTGATCAGGTAGGCCAAAAGGAGCAAGATGGCGCTCAGGGCGATGGCCATATCGAAGTTCCCTCGGCTGGTCTCCATCACCGTGGCCGTGGTCAGGACGCGGGAGTAACCCTTGATATTGCCACCCACCATCATGGATGCACCGACCTCCGAGATCACCCCTCCGAATCCGGCCATCACCGCCGCCAGCAGAGGGAGCCTGGCCTGCTTGGCCAGGACCCACGCCATCTGCAGGCGGGTTGCACCCAGGGCGAGGATCTGGAGCCGCAGTTCAACGGGTAGCTGCTGGATGGCCGCCAGGGAGATCCCCATGATGATAGGCGTGGCGATGATGGCCTGGGCGATGATCATGGCCGTCGGGGTATAGAGGATCCCGAGAAAGCCCAGGGGTCCGTTTCTCCACACCAACACGGTGACGAACAGGCCCACCACCACCGGCGGAAGGCCCATGCCGGTGTTCACGATGCTGACGAGAATCCCCCTTCCGTGGAACTGTGAGAGCCCGATCGCCGTTCCGAGGGAGACGCCGACCGTCAGGCTCAGGAGGGTGGCCGTCCCCGAGACCCGAAGGGACAAGAGGGTGATCCGTATCACCTCGGGGTCCAAGGTGACCAGGAGCCAAAAGGCCTTGCGCAGTCCTTCCACGATGAGATCCATCTATCTGCCCAGCTCCTCTAGCTTTTTGCCGGCATCAGGGAAGAAGAGGGGGGATCCATACTTGTCCACTCCAAAGCTCCGGATCATTGCCTGTGCCTCGGCACATACCAAGAAATCGGCGAAGGCCTTGGCCCCCGAGGCATTCACTTTGGGCCACTTGGCATGACTGACCTGGATCACGTGATAGACGTTGAGCAGGATGGCATCGCCCTCGACGAGGGTCTCGAGGGCCAGATTCCTCTTGAGGGCCAGATAGGTACCTCGATCCGTCAGGGTGTAGCCCTTTTTCTCTGAGGCCACGTTGAGGGTCTGCCCCATGCCTTGGCCGGTCTGCTGGTACCATTTTTCACCCTCGGGGGGGATCCCCGCTGCCTTCCAGACAGCCTTCTCCTTGGCATGGGTCCCTGACTCGTCGCCCCTTGAGAGAAACAGTGCCTTTGCCGAGGCGATCTTGTGGAGGGCATCTTTGGCCGTCCTCACTCATCTGATCTTTGCCGGATCCTCGGAGGGACCGACAATGATGAAGTCGTTGTGCATGACGAGCCTCCGGTCGAGGCCGAAGCCCTCGTCCATGAACTTTCTCTCGGCCTCTGGGGAGTGGACTAGGAGGACATCCGCCTCTCCCCTTTCCCCCATGGCCATGGCCTGGCCGGAGCCCACCGCTATGGTTTTCACGAAAAGGCCCGTCCTTTTCTCAAAGAGCGGGACGAGCAGATCCAAGAGCCCCGAGTCCTGGGTGCTGGTGGTGGTGGCGAGAACGATGGCCTTCGTCTGGGCCTGGACCGAGGCTGCCTCGGTCAGGAGCCCCGACACAGCCATGCCGAGAATCGCCATCAGCAACCAGTGTGGCCTGAACACGTCCTTTTCCTCCTCATGCAAAAGGATAGCTATGCAGAATAGGGCGTGAGACTATCAACGCACTTGAGCGGTCGACAGAGAGCAGGCTAAAGGTGTGACATCCGGCCAACCGGAAGGCGCGGCAATCGCTCAGGCGGTGGGAGAAGGGCGGCGCCAGAAAAGCGATGGGACCCTTGGAGGGCCCCATCGGATGATCGAGGCACGGGGAGAGCTTCACCCCCTGTTGGTGATAGCGCGCTTGGAGGCCTTGAGGGGGTTTATCTTTCGGCCGCTCACCTGGAACTCTCGCTTGACGTGAGTCGCCAAAGGGCATATCCCCCGGTTCCATTTGAGTTGGGGCTCGGGAAAGGAAAGGCAATACCTCCCTGTGGGGAGCTCCATGATCCTTTGGCAATCCCCGCACTGCTCGACCACTGGGTGGCAATGTCCGCCGTTGTACGCGCAACCTCCCTTCTTCATGAAGATGCACTCCATACCGGCCTTGATGGTCCCGCAGATCATATCGCACACCTCCCAAACGATTTTGACAACGGCCCGCAAAGACGTGAGGATCGCCACCGTATGGGCCGAAGGGATCCGGTTTTCGCATCCTTGCCATGGGCAACAAAAAAACCCGAAAGCGGACTGCCCATCGGGCCTCGTCTCCGTACTCGCCCTTGTCGAGCCCAAAATCAATCATATCATATGTTCTATTACAGCGCCTGTCAACCTATATTCCGAGAGCCTCACACGTTCTGCGTGCATCTTCCCTGGACTCGACCACCCGCGAAGCCGGCCCCAGCCGTACGAATGGCGCACATAACCCCGGCAAAAACCTCCAGGATATCGCACTCGGTCACGGTATCGGTCTGTTCCGTCTATTTGTTCCGTTCGGTCTCAACAAGATCGGGTCGGCCCCGGCTCCGCTTCGGCCGAGAGGACTTCCCCCAGGTCCAAATCCTGGAAAATCGAAACGCCTCGGCCGAGACGCTACGACAAAGACCACCATCCCGTGATCGCTTACTTCATGCGGGTCGTTCGGCCATTCTTGCCTTTATCGGCATCCAGATGCCACTAAATCGCCGCTGGCGGTGACGCCGGATCATACTTGCTCATCAGAAAGATAGCCTTAGTCGGGCAAGCCAACATGCAAGCCCCATCGCCTATGCAGTCCTGAGGGCGTACCGGTTTGGCAATACCGTCGACAATGTCTAAGACGTTTGGCCCCAGTTTCTTGCAAAGGTTGACGCAATGCCTGCAACCCATGCAACGGACGGGGTGTATTTCCGGTATGTTTCCTTTCACAAAGGTTCTCCCGAAAACCTCGGCCACTTCAACTTCCGTCTTCTTGCTCATGGCATTCCTCCCAGGTCCTCTGGTTGCGTTAGAAGAAAATTAAATTTCTACACGACCGAATCAGAATTCCATCTCACCCCCTTCACTGCCCAAGAGGGGCGCTGAGCGAACTCCGGAGGGGACCCGGAAGGCCCGTAAGGGCCGGACGGCCACCCGCAGCAGTTGCGCTCTCCCCCTGAGGATTCGGGCGCCGCCTGTCTGTGTGCACCGCACGGGCGGGCCGCGCCTTCCCTATTGTACAACAGGCGCGCGGGTCTCTCCAATGTTGCCTCGATCCGGCGAGGGCGCCGCCTCGGTCGCTTCCCCTGCAGCCAGCTGTTAGCTGGCTGCGCCCACGCCCGACTATCACGACTTGGCGCGGTCAATCATGCCCTGGAAATCAACAACTACCGCCGGTATGTCGCCCACCGTCCAAGCATAGCGCCCCAGGCACTCGGCCCCAGCGGCTCGGTCCAACCCGCACTTGCGGATGGACCCTCCAGTTGCACTGTCAGGTCTTATTCGTTTCTTTGGGCATCTGATTCCGTCCATTTTGTGTTGCTCAAGAGCACTGACGCGGCCAACCCCTGCAGAAGCCAGATCACATCCCACTTGTCGCACCACCACACCCAAGCCACTGCCAGGAAAAACAGGCCATAGGGTAGGAGCATCAACTTCCAGTACGGCGTCGCCGGGTGTCGCCAGGGCGCAAAGTACCACACAGAACCAGCAGCCACCAAAGATAACACCACTCCTACCACACCCGGTCCCACGCGGTGTCTCGCAAGGAACACGAGGGACAGGATGACGACCCAAATGAAAGTCCCGGTCCATCCGGCAATCCATAGCAGCTTCTGGCCTCTCCTCCCCATTTGCATGACCGCCCCCGCCGTCGCGCGACGTCTCGTGTAACCGAGACCTCGCAAATCCCCAAAGCCTTCAATATCCCCCTTCCAAACGAACCGAAAAGTCCATCCACGCGATGCCCGGACAACCGTCAGCGCTGGATTGCAGTGCGAACCGCTCGATGGTCAACGATCCCCGGCCAAAGCGCTCGACTTCTTCCACGTCTCGAGCCTCCACGCTGCGGGTTGAATCTGCTCCGACAACGCTTCTCCCCACCTCTGGAGAAAAGATGAACTCTCTGAGTTCCCCCGGAGCATTGCCCCCGCGGAGTTCACGCTCCTCGCACGCGGAAGGACCCTCCAACAGATGCCAACCCTCGATCTCCCTCGGGTTGGGGACGAAGTGAAAGGGCGGGGTCAAACGCGCCAGATCTTCGTCGCGCCCATCTTGTAAGTGATCACAGGGTGGCGGCGTTTCTCGGAGCGGCTTGGCGGAGGCGCTTCGATTTTCCAGGATTTGGACCCGGGGGAAGCCCTCTCGGCCGAAGCGAAGCTGAGGCCGACCGAGGGAGG
>Ga0209162_1004662_pt1 | contig 10108 bp, 6 predicted proteins | sample YNPNPMetaG_FD_187121 | JGI IMG/M metagenome (GOLD analysis project Ga0209162, IMG submission 187121) | Anoxygenic and chlorotrophic microbial mat microbial communities from Yellowstone National Park, USA - YNP NP MetaG (SPAdes) (version 2) ...
CGGGGATGATCTCGAACAGGCGCTCTGCGAACCCGATGCCCGCCGGCGCGCGATCGTAGAGGGTGATCGTCGGCAGGGTTGTGTGAGCCGATCGCAGTTCCGTCACCACCCCCAGGTCGCGCGGGTCACACATGAGGTGCAGGGCGGCGACGTTCCCGAGGATGTAAGCCAGGCCTCCCAGCCCTGTGTGCGTGCGCACGTTGGCCTCGGCCAGGCGATGGCACTGGGAGCAGAGGGTGATCAGGTTATCGAGGCGATTGGCCATCTGGCGGGCGTGAGATGGCTCTTCGCCGCGCTGGCTGGCCTCCATCAGCCAGGCGCGCAGGGGGCGAATGTGGTGGACGTCGTGCTGGCGCCCGTCGCGTTCCGGCGCGCCGCATTGCCGGCAACGGAATCCGTCGCGCGCGCGGGCCTGGTCGCGGATCTGCGCCCATTGCGGCCCATAATCGAGCGGCTCGATCCACTGTCCTACCGCCTGCAAGCGCGCGACCGTCTCCTCGGTGAAGCTGAGCCAGAAGCCGGTGGTGTGCAGAAGCTGCTCAGGCAGGTCGATCTCTCCCCAGCCGAGGGTTTCGTGGGTGTACCGCTTGATCTTGCGATACCCTGTCGCGCGCGCGACGATCGTCACCTCGCCATGCGCGCGCTGCGCGCCAGCCAGAGGGGCTTCGGCGTAGACCTGGTCGACCTGCACTGCTTCGCTGAGGCGCGCTTCCGTGTAGTAATCGACGTCGGCAGGCTGCACCCAGGCCTGCGCCTTCTCCCAATCGAGCCGCGTCACGAGGTAGCTTTGCCCTTCGTGCAGGTAGATGGCGCCGACGTAAGCGAGCAGCGGCACGCTGAAGCGGTCGATCTCACCGATGGTGTGCGGGGGCGCCCCGTCTTCTGCGAGCAGGATCGCAAAGCGGTCGTCGGCGGCCGTGCGCAGGGAGACCGCTTCGGCCGGGTAGGCCTGGCTGATCCAGTGCCAGGCCTGCGGGCCAGCGTAGAGCGTCCCCTCCTCGGCCAGAAGCTCCAGAATGGGGGAGATGTCCTCCAGGGAGCCGAATGGCTCGCCGCGACGGAAGGGCAGCTCGAAGGCGGCGCAGCGGACATGATTGGTGAGGATGAAGGGGTTGTCCGGGTGGACCAGCGCCTGTTCGGGGCTGCGGTCGAGGAGGTAATCGGGGTGCGCGACCAGATATTGATCGAGCACATCGGCGGCGGCGATCAGGATGGCCAGGGCGGCTTCCTGGCGGCGTCCGGCCCGTCCTGCCTGCTGGCGCGTTGAGGCGATCGTGCCGGGGTAGCCGGTCAGCACGACGGCGCCGAGCTGGCCGATGTCGATGCCCAGCTCCAGGGCGTTGGTGGCCACTACGGCGCGCACGGCGCCCTCGCGCAGGCCGCGCTCGATCGCGCGGCGCTGGGTGGGGAGATAGCCGCCTCGGTAGCCGCGCACGGCTTCGGGCGGGAGACCCAGGCGTGCGGCGGCGTCGCGCAGGTAGGAGAGGAGCACCTCCGTCGTCAGGCGCGCCCGCGCAAAGACGAGCGTCTGCACCTCGTGCTCCAGGAGGCGCGCGGCGATGCGTTGCGCTTCGATCACCGCGCTGCGGCGGATGCCCAGCTCGGCGTTGACCAACGGCGGGTTGTAGATCAGGAAATGGCGTTCCCCGCGCGGCGCGGCGTCCTCGTCGATCAGGGTCACGGGCGCTTCGATCAGACGTTCCGCCAGCTCGGCCGGGTTGCTGATCGTGGCTGAGGCGGCGATGAACTGCGGCTGGCTACCGTAGAACCGACAGATGCGGCGCAGGCGACGCAGGACGTTGGCCACATGCGAGCCGAAGACGCCGCGATAGGTGTGCATCTCATCGACGACGACGTAGCGCAGGTGGGTGAAGAAGCGGTCCCAGCGCGTGTGATAGGGCAGGATGCCGACGTGGAGCATGTCCGGATTGCTCAACACCACGCGTGCGGCGCGACGGATGGCGGTGCGCTCCGCCGATGGGGTGTCTCCATCGTAGGAAGCGGCAAGCCGGTCCGGCAGAGCGAGCTGGCGCAGCCAGGTCGTCAATTCGGCCAACTGGTCATGGGCCAGCGCCTTCGTCGGGAACAGATAGAGGGCGCAGGCGGAGGGATCGTTGAGGAGACGGTCGAGGACCGGCAGGTTATAGCACAGGGTTTTGCCCGAGGCGGTCGCCGTGGCGATCGCGACGTGTTGGCCTTGGGCGAGGGCAGTCAGCGCTGCCGCCTGATGCGCGTAGATCTGGTGGATGCCGCGTTCGGCCAGGGCCGCGCGCAGACGATTGTCGAGGGGGTCCGGCCACGGCGCGTAGGCGCCGGGCGTGGCGGGCAGACGCCGCCAGGTGGTGACGTGGCGCGTGAACTCGAGATCGAACTGCAACGCCTGCACGGCTTCGGCGACGGTCACGATTGCCCTCAGATGAAGAGGATAGGAACATCATAGCATCGGCTGTGCGGAAGCGGCAAAGGGAAGCGTCCTGAGTTATGCGATGTTCACCCAGAACGAGGACGGATTGGAGAAACCGTATCTTGATCTGCGCTTTGCGGCGCATGGAGGAGCGTGCTAGAATTCAGGTATCGTCTTCAAAATAGCAGCAAGGCACTCATCTGTTCTGGCCCGAGTGAGAGGAAATGGTGAGGGGATAGATCCATGCGATCTGCAACATGGTCCGAGTATGTGAAGCTCGCGCTGAGTTATGCGGTGTTTACCCAGAACAAGGACGGAAGCTGGTCGGTCGATGTTCCGGTGCTGCCGGGCTGTGTCACCTGGGGTGCGACGCGGGTCGAGGCTGCCGAGATGGCAGAGGATGCGGTGCATGGTTGGATTGTAACCGCCCTGCGCTTCGGCGATCCGATCCCGGCGATCGATGGCTTTGAACTCGGGTACCTGCAGGATCAGGGCGCCGGAGCGGAAGTTTCCCATGTCCAGGCTTAGCCCTGAGAAGCCCCGAGAAGTGATCCGCAAGCTCCGTGAACTGGGGTTCGAGGGGCCTTTCGGCGGCGGCCGTCACGTCTTCATGAGACATCCCGAGACGCGAGTGAAGATATCAGTACCTGTGCACCAGGGGCGCGATATCCCGATTGGCACTCTCGCAGCGATTATCAAGCAGGCAGGTTGCACCGTAGATCAGTGGCTGGCGCTATGAGCTGGATCACCGCTGACCGAGCACACGTTTCTATCGGTTGACATCTCGCGACCGCTATGCTATAATCCCGCCGGTCGTGAGGTGATGTACGTTACCAAGCGAGAGCGTGAAGGGTGGAGGGCTGGTTGCCGTCGCTGTGATGTCCCCGTTGCGGGGAGGTCGCAGAGGAACTTCCCGACTCCCATCCGGCGTGGCCGGGAAGGTTGCCCCACGAAAAAGCAAGTGGGGGCGTCGGATGAGCAATCGTCCGGCGACTACAACCGCAACAGAAAGCAATCCCGCCCGGACGACCGGGTAAGGGCTGAAACGGTGGGGTAAGAGCCCACCAGCGGCGGCAGTGATGCCGTCGGCTAGGCGAGCGTGCAACCGGGAGCAAGGTGAGTGGGCCAGGCTTGCACCGCAGGTTTGGTCTCACCGCAGCGGCGACGGCGAAGCGGGGTAACGCCCCGCAAGTCAGGAGCCGCCATCCTGGCGCAAGCCAGGGTGAGATAGATGACGGCGCGAACAGAATCGGGGGTACCGACCAGCTTCCAGAAGCCCTTCGAAGCGTCTAGGCTGCCGGCGTGGCGGAATTGGCAGACGCTGCAGACTTAGGATCTGCTGCTCGTAATGAGCGTGGAGGTTCGAGTCCTCTCGTCGGCATTCCGTAGCCGGTGGATCCCGCCGATCCCGCGGCGCACAGACGAGGGCCCGTGGCCTAGCGGGAAGGCGCCTGCTTTGCAAGCAGGAGATCGTCGGTTCGAATCCGACCGGGTCCACTGGAAAGGTCGGTGGCGGGCGCACGAGGAACGATGCGGGCGTGGTTCAGTGGTAGAACGTCTCCTTGCCAAGGAGAAGGTCGTGGGTTCGAGTCCCATCGCCCGCTCCTGAGAGGATGGCCTGCGTGTCGGGCCATCTTCTGTTTGCCGAGGTAGCTCAGTTGGTAGAGCACGCGACTGAAAATTGCGGTGTCCCCAGTTCAATCCTGGGCCTCGGCACTCCTTCGCTCCCTACAATGCGCTCCTCCGATCGTTCGGGGATCGTCTAATGGCAGGACAGGAGACTTTGGATCTCCTTATCGGGGTTCGAATCCCTGTCCCCGAGCCTGAACTGGCAAGAGCGACCAAACGACCTCGAGTCTATTGGTCGCTCTTTTTGATTGCATACTATAGGCTGCGGTACACGTCCTTCCTGTGCTTTACTCTCAAGAGAGTCACTGTTCTCGCCGTGTCGTTTATGTCGTAGATGATCCGATAGTCGCCGACGCGAATGCGGTATCCTCCTCCCTCCAGCTTGGTGTAACCGTGTGGGCGTGGGTTCTCACGTAGCGCAAGCAGCGTGTCTCGCACACGCCCCCAGGTATCACCCCGCAGCCGGTCGAGGTCCTTAGCCGCTCGCGGTTTCACTTCAAGTTGGTACACGTTCGCCCCGTTGGCTTAGATATTCGTCAAAGGTCATGGCGCCAGCGTCTTGGCGTGACTCCGCGGCGTCTAGAGCATCTTCCAAATCTTCGATCATGGTAAGCAAGCGCTCATAGTGGTCGATTGCCATCAGCACCGCCGCGCCCTTGCTGTGCTGAGTTAAAATCACCGGCCCCTCAGCCAGGCCAGCCAGTATCTCCGCCTGCCTTGCCCGCAGGTCAGAGATCGGGATTAACTTGGGCAGTCTACTCATCTTTTCCTCACTTTCGTCAATCTCTTGTCAACTAGATGACAATTCTAGCCGGTCAGGCTCATCCTGTCAAATGGTCGCGTGGGGATGATGGCACTGTGATTGACAGGAACCATAGCACCCCGTATAATCGAGGCGCGATGGGCGATTAGCTCAGTTGGTACGAGCGCCTCGCTTACACCGAGGAGGTCGCAGGTTCGAGACCTGCATCGCCCACCAGCGGGCGCCTGACAGGCGCTGTCAAAAACGAGGCGGACTACGATCGCGTAGTCCGCCTCGTGCTCTGTTACACAGTGGCATCGGCAAGGGGAGCGCAGGCCGCTCCCCCGATTCCATTGAGCAACTTTAAGGATTGAAGGAGACTGGCGGCAGGCTCTTGAGGAAAGCGGCGATGGCGCGCGCGTCCTCGTCGTTCAGGTCCTTGAACCCCCCGCGGATCGCGTTGCCCATGCCCCCCCGGACCTGGCTGCCGTCCGGACGCTTGCCCGTGCGCAGCAGCGTGATGATGTCCTCCTCGCTCCACTGGCCAAGCCCCGTCTCGTTGTCCGGCGTCAGGTTCGGGATGGCGCTCGGGCCTACGACGCGCCCCCCCAGATACCTGGTCATATCGAGCGATCCGTCTGCGGCGCGCGGCGTATGACAGTCGGCGCAGCGCGAGACGCTTGCCACCAGGTAGCGCCCGCGCTCGATCGGGTCGCTGGGGGCGACGGCGGGCGGCGGCGCGGCCGGAGTGAACGGCGCTGGCTCGGCCGTCAGCTCCCGCGCCGGCACCGCGTTCTCGATCGGCGTCACCGTCAGCAGGTAGGCGGCGAGGTCGTAGGCGTCCTGGTCGGACATGCCACTATAGACGGCATAGGGCATGGCGGGGAAAAGTTGCTTGCCGTCGGGGCGCTTGCCCAGGCGCAAGGCTTCCACGATCTGTTGCTCGGTCCAGGCGCCGATCCCCGTCTTGGGGTCGGAGGTGATGTTGGAAGCGTAAACGACGCCGAAGGGACCCTCGAATTTGTTGCCGCCAGCCAGGAAGCCAGCCTGGCCCATGTGGCAGCCGCAGCCGCCCGTGATCGCGAAGACGTATGACCCGCGGATGGGATCGCCCTTCATAGCAGCTTCTTCCGCCATCGGTTCGGCAGCTTCGGGCGCCGCTGCTTCCGTGGGCGTCGGCTCGGGAGCCGCCTCCTCGGTGGGGGTCGGCTCGGGCGCTGCCTCAGTCGGGATGGGAGTGTCAGTAGCTGCGGGGGCGGCCTGAGGCGCCGCGGGCGCCGCGGGCGCGCCGCAGGCGGCGATGAACGTGGCGAGTGCAAGGGCGATGATCAATCCCAAGACCATTTGCGACTTTCCTGGCTTGTTAGACATGAGGCTCAATCTCCTTATCTTGTCAAACGTGGAGGGGGAAGGCATAAGCACACTTTGCGAAGCATGGGTCCTACTGGTATCACATACGTCGCCGCACGACGATTTGGATGACCACCCAGATGGCGTGTGCCAGCGGAAGGCCCTGATTCACCAACGTTTTCCCGTTGCTGGGCGCCCTGGCGAGCAGCGCCATCCGTGGAAACGGACGGCTGGCCATACACAAACCCGCGGCGCGGGTTTCCTTGCCCAGGCGTCGGATTGATCCGATGCCTGGAGACCGACCACGAACGAGCAGCGCCATCCATTGAAACGGACGGCTGGCCAGGCACAAACCCGCGGCGCGGGTTTCCTTGCCCAGGCGTCGGATGGATCCGATGCCTGGAAACCTTTAAAGCGTTGGACCGCATGATGGTTGGCGGGTACAATCTTCACCGATGTCCTATCTTTCCCGACACAGGAGCAGGAGATCGAAAATGACTACGCAACTGCGCATCGGCATGATCGGCGTCGCCGGCCGCGGCGGCCTCTGGCGCCATTGGCACAGGCCGGGCGGACGCTCCATCGTCGTCGCTGGCGCGGACATCAACCCCGAGGCGCTCGCGCGCTTTCGGGCCGCGCACGGCGACCATCCGTTCACGACGACGGACTATCGCGAGCTGCTGGCGCGCCCGGATGTGGACGCCGTCGCCGTCACCTCTCCCGATTTCTGCCACGAGGAACACGCCGTGGCCGCCCTCGAAGCTGGCAAGCACCTCTTCTGCGAGAAGCCGCTGGCCATCACCACCGAAGGGTGCGATCGCATCCTGACCGCATGGCGTCGTTCCGGCAAGCGTATGATGGTCGGCTTCAATATGCGCTATATGGCGATCTTCCGTACGATGAAGGAGATCGTCGATGCCGGCGTCATCGGCAAGATCAAGGCGGTCTGGGTGCGCCATTTCGTCGGCTTCGGCGGCGATTTCTATTACCACGATTGGCACGCCCTGCGTCGCAATACGACCTCGCTCCTCTTGCAGAAGGGATCGCATGATATCGACATGATCCATTGGATCACGGGGCGATACACCAAACGAACGGCGGCGTTCGGGAGCCTGGACTTCTTCGGCGGCGATCGGCCCAACGACCTGACCTGCCCGACCTGCCCCGATCGCGAGACGTGCACGGAGTTCGCGGGTGATTCGCCGCGCATCCAGTGCGCGTTTCGGCAAGAGGTGGATGTCGAAGACAACCAGGTGATGATCATGGAGCTGGAGGGGGGGATCAAGGCGGCCTATTTGCAGTGTCACTTCACTCCTGATTACCACCGCAACTACACGTTCATCGGCACCGAAGGACGGGTCGAGAATTCGGAACCGGAGATGAAGGTGTGGGTGAAGACGCGTCGCTCGAACACCTATCGCGAGCTGGCCAACCGCATCTACGAGATCAAGCCAGCGGAGGGGGGACACGGCGGCGCCGACCCGATCATCTGCAAGGACTTCGTCGATATGGTGCTCGACGACAAGGAGCCGATCGCGACGCCGTTAGCCGGCCGCATGAGCGTGGCGGCGGGGGTGGCGGCTGCGTATTCGTTGCGTCACGGCGGCGTGCCCGTCGATGTGCCGCCGCCGCCGCCAGGCATCTGAGCATCCGAACGAAAAACAACGGCCCCAGCCGACTGGCGCTCAGAGCCGACTGGGGCCATAAGATGAAGCGCTACGGAAGATTAACGGGTGCCGCGAATCTCAGCGAAACACTCGCGACAGTAGACCGGGCGATCCCCGCGGGGCATAAACGGAACCTGCGTGGGCTTTCCGCAGTTGTCGCAGACCGCCGGATACAGGGTGCGCTGCTGTCGTTGTTCAGAAGCGCCTCCACTGCGTGCCGGCCGTGGCGCACTGTCTGAACCGCCAGCAGTTTCACGCTGCCGCCGACGTTCTGCGCGACAGTCCGGGCAGCGTGTAGGGGTATGAAGTTCGCGCTCAGCATAGAAGGTCTGCTCGGCCGCGGTGAACACGAACGTGCGACCGCAATCCCGGCACGTCAAAGTTTGATCTTGCAAGCTCATCCCAGCCTCCCGAAGAGGTCACGAAAAGAAAGAACCGATCGGCATACAGATATCCGTGGTAAGCTGTGGTGTCGCTTGCTCTCCGAGCGCCGAGATTGCTGACCGACCCGATAAGCTCCCGCTGGATCTGACTGCCTGCTTTCAGTATAAGAGTTTATGAGTCATTGTCAAGAGTTATCGATGACCAAAATGCGTATGGTGGGGGCAGCGTTCGCTGTTTCCCGCGACCGGTCACAGTTTGTCCGTTCCATAGAATGAGTTTCCTGCTATCTGCCAGAAATCTCACCAGTCCCCTGTCCGCTCGATCAGATGGCTGGGGCGTCTGGCGCAGGTTGAGGGCGGATCGATCTGGCGCGCCGTCTCTCGGCCAGCGGCGCGCCGGTGCCCCTGCCGCGATAGACGAGGATGACCTCGGCCATGATGCACACCGCGATCTCTGCGGGCGTGCACGCGCCGATGTCGAGGCCGATCGGAGCGTGAATCCGGTCGAACTTCTCCGGCGCGATCCCCTGTTCCTGGCTCAACAACTGGAAGACAGCGCGCACGCGCCGCTGGCTGCCGATCATGCCTATGTAGGCGGCCGGCGCGTCGAGCACTTCGAGCAGGCATTCCACATCGTGCTCGTGTCCCCGCGTGACGAGCACCAGGTAGGTATCGGCGTCGATACGCCCCTCTTGCATCCACTGGCGCATCGTCGCGCGCAGCGGCGCCGCCAGCACCTGATCGGCGGTGGGGAAGCGCGCAGGATGCGCGAATTGGGGGCGATCGTCGAGCACGGTGACGCGAAAATCGCACAGGCTGGCGATCTGGGCCAGCGGCTGCGCCACATGCCCGGCGCCGACGATCACCAGATGAGGGGGGCGGCGCTGCACCTCGACGAACACCTCGAGTGGCCCTGTGGGCGTCTGATAGCGCAACAGCCGATGTTGGCGCTCCGCGAGAGCAACCTGAGCGTCCGCCAGGATCTTCGCCTCTTGCTCGCCCAGCTCCAGAGCGCCCACGGGCGCCTGGTCGGGCCGCCATACGACGTGACGCCCGAGAGCCTGGGCCAGGGGCGGCGGCGTCGCCACCACCGTGATCAGCGCCGTCTCCACGCGCGCCGCGATCGTCGCCAGGAGCGAGGAGAGCACGGCCTCTTCCTCACGCGGCCAGCGCTCGATGAAGATGCGCACGATTCCTCCACATACCCCGGAGCTTTGGAGCGAGACCTCTTCCGTCAGGTCGACGGTGACGATCTGCGGCTGGCCTGTAGCCATCACATCGAGCGCGGCGCGAATCGCCTCGGCCTCGCCGCAGCCGCCCCCTACTGTGCCCACGTGACGGCCCAAGGGGTGGATGAGCATCCTGGCGCCCACCTCGCGCGGCGCCGAGCCTTTGACCTCGATGATCGTGGCCAGGGCGGCGGCTTCGCCCTGCTGGATCTGCTCAGCCAATGCCTGATATACGGGATCCATCGATTCCCCCTCATGGATCGAAAGCGACGTCCGGTGGTCGGTTGGGCGCGCGCTCAGCGGCATCCGGCCATCGAGCGCTGCAGCACCTGGTCGGGCACCCAGTTGAAGAGCGGGCTGACCGACTCGCGGGCGTGGATGCGGCGGATCGCTTCGGCGAAGAGCGGCGCGACGGAGACGACCTCGATCCGGGGCGAGGCGGCTACCCACGGGTTATCGACTGAATCGGTCCCGATCAACCGCTCGATCTCGCTCTCCTCGATCGCCCGCACGCCGGCTTCGCGCAGGACCAGGTGGGAGACGCAGGCCAGGATGCGCTGCGCTCCCTGCGCGCGCAACACCTTAGCCAGTTCGACCAGCGTCCCCCCCGTGTTGGTGAAGTCGTCGACGATGACGGCATCCTTGCCGGCCACGTCGCCGATGATCGTCAGGATCTCGGCCTTTTCGTCATGGCCGCGCCGCAG
>Ga0209162_1004667_pt1 | contig 10098 bp, 7 predicted proteins | sample YNPNPMetaG_FD_187121 | JGI IMG/M metagenome (GOLD analysis project Ga0209162, IMG submission 187121) | Anoxygenic and chlorotrophic microbial mat microbial communities from Yellowstone National Park, USA - YNP NP MetaG (SPAdes) (version 2) ...
AACGATTAACGAGGGGCACTTTCCGTGCTGTGCCCCTCATGCACTGCCCACACAGGCAGCTATGGGTTCTCCGATTAGTGGAACACCCCCCTTTCCCCCTGTTTTCATGCCGGATGCTTTTCTTCCGCCAGGGAGAGAAAACCGCGGCCAAAGACGCTATGAGCCTGGGTGATCACCACAAACGCCTGGGGATCGGCCTGATGAACAGCTTGCCGCAGGTGATTGATCTCGGTCACGGTCAGCGCACACAACAAAACGCCGCGCGCCTGGCCGGTGTACATTCCTTTCCCTGGCAAAGCCGTCACCCCGCGACGAAGATCGTTGAGAATGCGCTGGGATACCTCCACTTCTTTATCCGTGATGATGATCGCCAGATACTGACGACGATGGCGATGGGGCACAAACCAGGAACGCAGGCCTTTTTCGGAGAGGGAGACAGATTCCCGCCCATTTTCCCCAAAGCGCGGCAGCACCTCTCCCGTCGCATTGGTCATGCCAATCGTCCCCACTGCCAGGGATAGCAAGAAAAAATAAAAGAGCGCGCCCAGCAGCACCACAATGTTTCCCGGTATTGGCCCAATGGTAGCTCTTTGGAAAAACTCACCCACATCGGTCAACGGGGTCGGGAAGAGGTACCCACGAGCGATCCAGGCAAAGGCCAGGATTGTATAAATGGGCAAATAGTTGCGCCGCAAACGGCGCCCGAGCGCTTCCAGCATGGAGATCGGGAAACGGGGCAAGAGCAGGCTTTCCGCAAGGCTTTCAGCCCATTCCGGCGAGGGATGAAACGGTGGAACCAGCATGGCAGCGTAGAAATCCGTCTCCATCAGGCGAATGCGATAGCTCCATAGCTCGTAATAGCGATAGCGTCGTGCCTCGATGAAGAGGAACATCGTAACCAGCAATGTGTTGAGAATCAGCACCCCGTGGTGCGTCCCCCCCTGACTGAAAGCAATGGAAAGCGCCGCCCCGGTTGTTACCACAGCCCAATTCGTAGTGGCATCCAGCCGCGTTCGCCAGACATTCGCCCGTTGGATTTCGGCACGGAAGAAATGCACCATTGCGGTAACAAATTCACCCGGCCGAATGCGATAGCCACGATACGTCCAGACAGGTTCCTCCACAACGGGTTTACTCGCAGAGACATTTTCTCGTTCGCTCATAGTTTTTTATCCTTCTCGGATAGTTTCAAGCAGAGATAACTCTATCCTGTTCGGCGATATTTAACGCTCCAGGCGTTCTCAAGACGCTTGGGCACATACCGCCGAACAGGATACTCTGATGGTGCTTACAAGTTGCTCTGTTGCAAACACCCTCAAAGTCTGTCGTTGCGAGCGTAGCGCATATCCTGGCTGCACGCCTGCCAGGCCTATCACGCCTGCCACGCTTGCCACGAGCGAAGCGTGGGGGTGGCGGAGCGAAGCGTAGTGGAGCGACGTGTGGTGTGGAGCGTGTGGAGCATCTGCCCCTTGCCGTCCGCGCTCCACTCTCCATCGTCCACCGTCTACCGTCCACCGTCAAGGAGATTGCTTCGCCACCGGCAGCGGCCCGCAATGACCTCCCTGCAACAGAGCACTTACAGTTATTTTACCGGCAGTTTATAAGCCTCCCGCGTCGGCTTCAATGGCCGGCTCAACCAGTAAGGGCGACGTGTGCCATCGGGGCTGAACTTGTCGGCAGGGCGGGTCATGGACAACCACTGACGATAGACTTGCATGGATTTATTCGTATCCACAAACAAATCCCCTGCCCTATCTCCGGGTTCGGCTTTGCGCACCCGCACCTTTTGCAACCAGCAATGAACCCCACTCACCGGATCAGGATGGACAGGATGGGTCAAATTCTGGTTCACACCTACATTCTCCCACCAGATGCGACAGGTATCGGGATCGGCAGAGGTCCACGCCCGTGCCCCGTGAAGGACGCGCATGAAGAACCCACCCTGGCCATCTTCTCGGATTTCCACCAGGTTAGAAGCGCCTTTATTCACTCCCATATCCTCCTGCAAGCGCCAGCGTCCTAAGTGATGGCTAACCGCAATCACGCCCGGCTTGATTCCCTCTGTCACCCACACACTGTCCACAAAATAACCGATCTCGGTTTCCACTCGCGCCAGATCTCCCGTCTTTAATCCCAAGCGCTGGGCATCTTCGGGATGCATCCAGATCGGGTTCTTATGGCTGATCTCATAAAGCCACTTGGCATTAGCCGAACGAGTATGGATCAAGGTGGGCAAGCGGAAATTGGGCAACAAAATCATCTCACCTTTTGAGCGGTCCACCTTCTCAGGGTGAACATGGCTCTTGATCGCCCAAGGGATGACATACTCCTTCTCGCGCCATCCCCAATCGTAAAGCGTCGGGCTAAAGAATTCTAACTTCTTCGAGGAAGTATCAAAACCGACCTTGATCTCCCCATCCACGCACAAGCCGACAAAGCGATCATCAAGGAACACCCGGTCATACTCGTCGATGCGATAAGTCGTGAACGTCTGATCCACCACCGGTTTGCCATCTACGACCTTGCCGATCGCCCGTTCAAAAGGCAGGTAATTTTCCTTCTTGACTTCAAAGACCCCATATTTGCGCATGTATTCCAGCGGGGTCAATCCTTCTTTTGCGGCGGCTTCTGGCAAGCCGGGCACGGAATTCTCGAAAATCCAGCGATAGTATTCTTCCACTGTGATAATCTCCCCAGGCCGGTAGGGAGATTCAAACCATGGACGGACACCGAGTGAGCCATCGGCATCCATGCGCGCAGAGAGCTGAATCCAAAACTCATTCTCTTCCCAGACCTCGCCCGGATTCGCCTGGTAAGTGAACTCAACCTTGATACCGGCGCGTTCCATGGCGACGCGACGGACCGGTTGACGGAAAGCGATCCATTGACCGGCATGGGTCTCCTGACTCATCAGATCGTGGCGCTCAGGGCCATGCCCCATCGGCAGCACGTAATCCGCAAACCAGGCGGTCTCATTCCAGGTAGGCGTGAGAGCGACATGGCACTTAATCTTTGTTTCGTCCTTGAGTACCTTCAACCACATAAACCCATCGGGGTTGACCCAGATCGGATTATAGACACGGGTGAAATAGACATCAATTTCACCACGCCCTTCCTCAAGCATATGCGGCAGAAGGAAGGACATCTCGTAATGCGCCAGCGGATATTCAATGGGATAGTGTAATTCGTTCCAGGTCTCTGGACTGGATGCGCCTTTGAAGGGCTTGGGCACAAACTTATTCCAGCCAGTGACCGAGGTTCCACCTTTGTTTCCAATGCTACCGGTCAAGACGTTCAAGAAGAAGAGCGAACGTGCCACTTGCCAGCCGCCCAGATTGCCCACACTGGCGGAGCGCCAAACATGGGTCGCAAGCTTGCCATCGCAATTTGCCACCCAACGAGCCGCTTGCTCAATCCGCTCTAAGGGCACATCCGCCTCGCGCGCGGCGCGCTCGAAGGTATATTCAGCATACAAGGCTTTCAGGAGGCGGTCAAACAGCTCAAAGTCGAAGCGCGCTTCAGCAACAGCCTTCTGAATTTCGGTTCGTAATGCCTGGTCGTCTACCGAGAGCTTCCCATCCGCCACGGCTTTAAGCGTCTCCTTCCAATTCACCCAGCGGCGCACGAAGGTTTTGTTGTAAAGGTTATTTTGGATCAAGTAATTCGCTATCGCCAGCAAGACCGTGATTTCACTGCCAGGATACGCAGGCAGCCAGACATCGCTCATCGAGGCCGTATTCGAGAGGCGCGGATCAAGGACAATCAACTTTGCGCCTTCGCTTTTTCCATCAATGATGCGCTGGGCATGGGGATTGAAATAATGCCCCGTTTCCAGGTGGCTGGAGACCAGCAGAATCACGCGTGCGTTAGCATAGTCGGGGCTGGGGCGATCCTGGCCGATCCAAAAATTGTATCCCGCGCGCGCCGAGGACGAGCAGATATTCGTATGGCTATTGTGTCCATCCATGCCCCAGGTCTGGACAACGCGATTGGTATACCCATCCTCGCCAGGACGTCCCACGTGATAGACGATCCCATTAGGACGGCGCAGTTTGGATTCGCGCATCTTCGCCGCAATTTCGTTGAGCGCCTGTTCCCAAGAAATGCGCTCCCACTTCCCTTCCCCACGCCTGCCCACCCGCTTGAGGGGATAGAGAATACGCTCCGGATCGTAGACCTGATTGTGTGTAGCTGGCCCTTTCGCACAATTGCGCCCACGCGAACCAGGATGGACCGGATTGCCTTCAAACTTGCGAATTTCAAACGTTTCTTTATCTACGTAAGCGAGCAAGCCACACGCAGATTCACAGTTAAAGCAGACTGTCGGGACCAGCGTATAGTGTCGTCCCACCTTCTTCGGCCACTCTTTACCATCCCACTCCACCCAATCCTCCCACATCTCCGGCGGCGGATACTGGCTGATCCGTCCATCCGGGTGCACGACCTCGATCAGCCGTATGGGATGGCGCTCAGAAGAAGAGAATTGCGGAGGAGCAATCCCCGCGGAAGTTTGAGGCACTTTCGTCTGTGTCATAGAGACCTCCGAAACCATAGACTTGAACCGCCGCCAAGCGTAAAGCAATACTGATTGCCATTCCAGGGATAGCCTTAGGGGTCTCCGCGCCTTGGATGACGGCTCGAAAACTCTTGATCGCTAAGCTCACGAATTCGGGATATATTGCGGTGCGAGCACAAAGGCGTACTCGTAGAAAAACATGCCAATCACCGCGCACAAAGCCGCTAAAGGCATCAGCGAGGGGGCGATTAGGATCAATACCAGCGGCAGAAGATGTCCTAAGATGATCCCACCCCACCAGTAGTGGTGACGGAAGCGTCCTTTCGTCATCTCGCGATACCCCAGCCAAGCCACTTCGGAGGCAAAGGAATTGAGCTTGCCGGCAAAGGTCATCAGCAAGTTCAAGACCACAAAACCGGGGAAGAGGCGTAACAGGAGATGAGTGAGCGATTCCGGGAAGGGAACAAACAGCGTCAGGAGGAGAAGGACGCCACTCGCCACCATCAACGACTGAGTAAACAACTGGAAAGGTAGCAGTTGACTTTGCCACATATCGCGTCCTTCGGCCTGTCCAAGCAAGAAGGCGGTATAGATCACAGCCAGCAAGGCCAACGGGAACGTGATCCACCCAGCAATGGGGCGCAGGCCGGTCACAAAGTCGGTGGGCAGAATCCCCATCTGGGCTAACCCCTCGAGCAACCACCAGCAGCCAGCCACAATCGAAAATCCAACCAAAATGAACGCGCCGCGCGCCACCCATGATTTCCACTGTGGACGTAGCAAAATGGTAAAGAAACGTTTGGGCTGGGATAGGTCTTTGATCAGCAGGAGCGCTGTAATCAAGGTGAAAAACAGAGCTGTAAAGCCCGCCGCCAGGAAAACGGCCGATTCAAAGGCAAAAATCCTCAAAGCGGCCCCCAGACTGAGGAGCATAAAGAGTCCACCGGCAATGTTCTTGGTAACCAGGTAAGTAGGCAACTCCCAATGCCAGTAGATTTTATGCTGAGCATTATAGGCCGTTTGCACCATGTGTTCAGCCACGCGCCCGCCGATCTGAATGGGTCCACTTCGCGGGGCTCCTTGAGGTTGGGGGATGCGAATCGCCACCCCACTGGCTGCGCGGGCAAACGTCTTTGAGGTATCTCGCCCATCATTGGCACTTGAACCAGCATAAGCGGCCACATTTTGCTCTGTGATCCTATCTGCCCACATGTACGAAGCATGAGTTGTAGAAGCGGTTGGATGAAGCGTCCAATCGCTGCCGTTGATGTAGAACAGCTTTGGTCCCGTCCCCTGTTCAGGTTTGCGGACAGTCGCCTGTGCGCGGCTCAGCTTGCGGCTGATCTCCGAGTTCGGATCATCCAAATCACCGGCAATAATGGCATGTTCCGGGCATACCACAACACAGGCCGGCTCCAATCCCATCTCAATGCGATGGGCACAAAAATGACATTTCGCTGCCGTGTGGGTATTCGGGTCAAGATAGATTGAATCGTAGGGACAGGCCTGAATGCACGATTTGCACCCGATGCAAATGCTTGAATCAAACTCCACAATGCCATCATGACGCTGATACATGGCGCCGACCGGGCAAATGCGCACACAAGGAGGATTCGCACAATGATTGCAGCGCGTCACCTGAAAGTGGCGCCGCACATCGGGGTACTCGCCCACCTCCACGTACTTGACCCAGGTGCGATAAACGCCCAGCGGCACCTGATTCTCAGATTTACAGGCCACCGAACAGGCATGACAACCAATACACCTGGATTGATCGATCAGGAAACCATAGTTTGCCATTTCCTTTCACCTACCTGGATTGCAAGGATGAGACCGCGTTCATAATCGCCGTGGCAAAATCGCCGGGCGTCACCCCTGGAGACTGAATCTGCAGCCGGTAGTAGGCTTCTTCGATCTTCGATTTGAGCGTCTCCGGGGTCGCTGCAACGCCGCGCAGGGATTGCTCCAGCGCCCCCACAGCAAAGATGGGGAACAGGGTAAAATCGCCGGAGATAGAGACATCATCAATGCGCCCTTCGCGCAAACGGGCGATGACGCGAATGAGTCCACCGGGCGCCTTGAACGCGGCTTCTGCAAGATAGACATCCTGATGAATGCGTACCGCTGGCTGGCGCAACCTGCCTTTCTGGTAGAGCCACTCCTCGGAAAGAAAGCGCGCGTCAATCTCCTGAGCCATTGCCTCTTCCTCTGGAGTCCACGTTCCCTCCTCGATCTCCGCTCCACCAAACGCCTCAGACACCTTCTGCAAATACAGGTCTTTGACCGCGGCGCGATCCGGGAGGTAGCCAAGTTGCTCAGCCATGGTCGTCATGTAAGCCTCAAGGGACTCAAAAATCTTGTCGCGCATTTTTTCTGAGGACACTTTCAGGACGCGCGACATCGTTTTCTTATCGAACGTGAACATCAAACTGCCGACCAGCACCTCGGCAATTCCCATTTGGGCTGCCCCAGTGCCGCCGATTTTCTTTCCCTGAACGTGAATATCGTTGATCGGATGATATTGCGCAGGGATGCCCAGCGCCCGATACGTTTCCACAATCGGCGCCACATAAAAGGCAAAGCGTTCCTCCAGGGAAACCGGTAAATCCTCTTTATGAAATACCCACTGGGTAAATAACTGTCCGTTATCCAGATACACAGCGCCGCCGCCCACCTCTCGGCGGTAGACCGGCAGGTTATTTTGAGCGCAGTACTCGAGATCCACCTCTTTTTCTAAATCCTGATGGTAGCCAATGCTCACATAAGGGGCATTCGGGGATACCAGAAGAATGGTGTTCGGTGTATCTGGCTTCATCGCATATCCGACCGCATGATAAACGGTCTGTGAACGAAGAGGAGAGACATTCTCCATGTAGAGCAAGCGGATTTTCATTTTTCTACCCATCTTATCCTCCTGAATGCGAGTTTTAACCAACACAACGAAAGCAATTGATTTTCAACGCCTCAATCTTTTGCTTATATTTGTGAAAGGCCTCTTCTCCCGTGACAAGATGCGATCCTTCCCCATCCAGGTCAAGAGGGCGCACTTTAACCAGCCAGCCCGCTGCATAAGGGTCTTTATTTGCCAGCAGGATGTCCTCCGCAAACCCGACCTCATTTGTCTCCACGATTTCGCAGGAAAACGGAGCGGGGAAAGGCCCCACCCATTTCGCCGACTCAATCGTTGCCAGCGGCTTTCCCTGGGAAACTTTTTTGCCAACGGGACGAAAATTGATGGCTGCGAGCTTTCCGCAGCGCGTCTGAGCAACATCCGTCATCCCAAGTACTGCGATTTCGCCCTCAAAACGCACCCATACGTCCCGTTCCACATCGTAATACAGGTGCTCAGGAAATTGACAGCCGCGGTAGATCATAAGAGTCTCTGGAAGGCAGCGCCAGCACAACCGAACAGAAGGCCGCCAGGCAGCAGTTGAAGAACGAAGTTCCCCATACCAGGTTTAGCCACAGGAGAGATTTTGTTCTTCCATGAATTTGCGATAGGCCTCCACCGCCTCCGCGCCCGTGACCAGGGAGGCAGATTCCGCCTCCCAGTTTGACGGCTTGATCTTGACAAACCAGCCCTCGCCATATGGATCCTCGTTGAGCAAGGAGGGCCTGGCTCTGGCCGCTTCGTTGACCTCTACAATCTCGCCGGTGACCGGGGAAGTGACGGGCCCCACCCATTTACCGCTCTCTAACGTCCCGGCGGATTTCCCTTTCTGCACCGTCCTGCCCGGCTCCTTGGGGGTGATATTCACAATCCCCTTTGCCAGATTCTGGGCAACATCGGTGATCCCGATTTTCACCGTCCCATCCGGCTCAGGAATGGCCCAGACATGTTTCTCCACCCAGTAGTAACGATCCTCAGGGATATTGCACCCGCGAATGACTGGCATTTTGACCTCCGAAAGAATTGGTGTGTTTGAACTTTCCTAACTGTTCAGTCTTGCATCAAAAACACGGCTGAGTAGTCAACAATGTTAGATTACCTGTCCCCTGTCATTGCGAGGCGGCGATAGCCGCCGAAGCAATCTCCTTGCGAGTCTAAGTTAAGCAGTCTCTCAGTTAGGGATTGCTTCGGGCAGAGAACGCCCTCGCAATGACAACGATGCCGAAATATAACATTGTCGAGGTAGCTACTCCTGGCCCATACCGAAGCCATGCTCTCCTTGCAGATGATAGAGAAGCAAATCAAAAATGACCAGCCGAATCTCATGTTCATACTCGATCAGGAACGCCGGATCGCGGCGCGCTTTCTTCGTGATCTGCTCATAGCTTGCTCCGCATATCGGGCAGGTAACAATGTAAAAAGCGTGCCCGGTGAACTCATCCCAGCGAACGCCCAGGGTATCCCCATGAGCCTCCGCGAGATGGTGATGAACCTCTGAGCGTTTACCCTGAAAATCACAATACGGGCACGGAAACATGTCTTTACGCCCCGGCCTCCGATACAGGCTCCACCACGCCAACCGCTTCGGCTACAAGCTGGATGATGTCGCGCACTTCGATCTTGCCTTCGCTACCGGTGGTTTTGACGGCATCCGAATACATGATCATGTCTTTGGGACAGGCGACGATGAAAAGCTGCTTTTTCCCATTTCCTGCATAGCTCTGCAGCGTGGCCAGCGCCTCGCGAATGCGATTTTCCGCCGGGCGCTCCCCTGGCGGCACCTTCCCCATCCAGATCTGACCGCCACCGGCGCCGCAGCAGAAGGAATTTTCACAGTTCCGTGGCATCTCGTGGAATTCCACTCCGATCCGCTCCAGTAGCTTGCGCGGGGCAGCAAATACACCGTTGTAGCGACCAAGGTAGCATGGATCGTGGTAGGTAACCAGATAATGGCTCAGCCGCTGCTTGACGGTCAGCCGACCCTCCTCCAGGAGCCGCAGCAAGACCATGGTGTAATGTTCAACCTCAAGTTTTCCACCATATTGAGGATATTCATTGCGCAGCGTGTTGAAAGAATGAGGGTCTGTCGTCACGATCCGTTGAAACTGCGCTCTCCCAAAAGCCGCCAGATTCTGCTCAACCAGTTGTTCAAAGAGGCCCTCTTCGCCTACACGGCGCACATCGTTGCCGGCGTTCGATTCCTGCTGATACAGAATGCCAAAATCCAGGCCAGCCTGATGGAAAATCCGCGCCACCATTCGGGTATTAGGCAGGACACGCTCATCAAAAGAGGCCGTATCCCCGACAAACCACAGATACTCTACCGCTTCCTCGGCCGCGTTTTTGATGGGGAACTCCAGCTCTTTCGCCCAACGTCCGCGTAGCCGGCGCCCTTTTCCCATCCAGTTGCCGTTGGTAGCCAGGGATTGTAAGGCGCTCTGCACTCCGCTATCCAGTTCAAACCCTTCCAGGATCAGGCGGCGTCGAATGTCCACAATATCCGCCATCGGCTCATTTCCAACCGGACAAATGCGCACGCAGGCGTAACAGGTGGTACAAGACCAGACCGCCTCCGGAGAGATCACCTTCTCCACCAGCGGCGCCTGCAAAAGTTCGGGATGCCCGCCAAAGGTGGCCTCCTTGAGAAGGTAGCGCTTGTTCACTTCATACGCCGAAGGGGAAAGAGGGCGTC
>Ga0209162_1004668_pt1 | contig 10098 bp, 8 predicted proteins | sample YNPNPMetaG_FD_187121 | JGI IMG/M metagenome (GOLD analysis project Ga0209162, IMG submission 187121) | Anoxygenic and chlorotrophic microbial mat microbial communities from Yellowstone National Park, USA - YNP NP MetaG (SPAdes) (version 2) ...
AGTCAGCGAGCACCTGCACCTCTACGTGACGGGGGTCAGGGATGATTTTTTCCACGTACACCTCTGGAGAACCAAAAGCCGCCTGAGCCTCACTCTGCGCCAGCTGCAAGACGCGAGATAGCTCATCCGCGTTCTCGGCAAGACGGATGCCTTTACCTCCACCGCCGGCTACCGCTTTCACCAATACGGGATAGCCGATGCGCTGTGCCTGTTTGAGTGCTTCCTGTTCGCTGCGCACCGCGCCGTGTGTGCCGGGCACTACGGGAACCTTGGCGTGGCGCACGATTTCACGTGCTACCGCTTTGTCGCCCATTTTCTCGATGGCAGATGGCGGTGGACCGATGAACACCAGGCCGCTCGCCTCACATGCCTCGGCGAAGCTGGCGCGTTCCGAAAGGTAGCCATAGCCCGGATGGATGGCTTCTGCGCCGGTGATGATGGCTGCCATAATCACGTTGGGGATGTTGAGATAGCTGTCCTTGCCGGGACCCGGACCGATACACACTGCCTCATCCGCCGCCTGCACGTGCAGGCTATCCGCGTCCGCCTCAGAATACACCGCCACGGTGGCTATACCGAGTTCCTTACAGGCGCGAATCACGCGCAACGCAATCTCGCCTCTATTTGCTACCAGTATCTTCTGGAACATGCTCAAAATCCCTCATGCGACGGAGTAAGGCATTGCACGCGCCCGGTCTGGGGGTCATACCAGTAAGGTTGTTTGCTCACCGGGCAGTACAGCATCTCTGCAGGTAGTCGCAGGTCCTGCAATGAAGCCGGCAGGGGGTCTTCCGCGGTTGGGCGGGACATGCGAATCGAAAGGCGAATCTGCTGGAGATTGTTCCGGCACTGCACTGCGAGCGCGGCGTTCTCGGGCGTTTTGCGCGGCTGTCCCGACGGTTCCGCGCCCCTGCCGGTATACTTTGGCAAAAGCCAGATTGCCAGTAGGAGCAGCAGCGCAAGCACTATGAGTATCTCTATCAGGCTCCATGCTTCACGTGCTCGTTTCATCGCCGCTCTCCTCCACGAGGCGATACAGGGGCTGTCCGTACTCCACCGCAACTCCCTCGTCCACGCACACCTCCGCGACGCGACCGTCTGAGGGGCTTCGCACCTCATTCATCAGTCCCATTGCTTTAATCATGCATACGACTTCGTCCTTCTTCACCCTGTCGCCCACCTGTAGTGGTTTGGGACGTGGCTGGAAGAAACCCACCAGCGGGGAGCGTATCCACACGGACGAGGGCTCGGCAGGCGATTGAACCTGTTCGGCCTCTGGTTCCGGGCTCGTCGGGACGGCAATGGGCACCTGCCGCCTCGCGCGCAATCGCCAGCCGCTCGTCTCGACCTCCAGCTCACTGGCATCGCTCTGATGGAGTAGTTCCAGTAATCGTTCAATCCGTTCTACCTCGGTATGTACCATCAGTTACACCTTTAGCTGGAAGATGAAGTACTCTACGACGCGTAGCACATAGCTCACGAAGATGACCGCGATGATGCCGATCATCATCCACGTCACGAACTCAGAGGAGCGGGCCAGCGATTCGATCTTCATATACTGCACCTCGCCAGAAGAGGGCAAGAACGCGAACCGTGCCACGAAGTTATCCACCGCACGCAACGCCTGGTAGAGAATTTGCTGGGTCTGTTGTGCATAATGAACCACAATGGCAACGGCAGCCACAATCACGATGGGGGCGATGACCTGGTACTTCTGCTGCTGCCGGTAGTTGTAGATGATGCAGTTGCGGCAGCGCTCCTGTTTCTCCTCTTTGGAGAGGTGTCTGTTATAAGGAATAAAGCGCACGTTTTGGCGGGGGTCGGGACTGGGCGCGCCCTTACCCTCTAAAGCCTGCAAGATGACGCGTTCCTCGCACATACATCCGACGCCTTCACGCCAGCAGGTACGTCGCGCGTGATAAATGGGGCAGTTTTTACGGATGCTTGGACGGCAGAAGGGCAGCTGCCAGCAGTAACCGAGAAACCGGTTGGTCGGCTGGCTCTCTCTGGCGACGTTCGCGCCATATTGCAAATTGGCCCGGCTGAACATCTCGCGGAAATAGCCGGACGTTACCCGCACCCAAACATCCAGTACGGCGAAGATGATGCCGGGCACAAGACACAGCAGACCCGCCTGCTGGAAAGCAACCACTACCGCGGGCAAGAGGGTGGGTTCTCGCCCGTTCTGGGGTGCGAGGTGAATGATGCCCAGAGGGACGCCCAAAGCCAGCAAAGCTGCGAGCAACAGAAAAAGGTATCCGATGCTCGTTTCGCGGAGATAGAGCAGGGTGAAGCTGGCTGCAGCAACGGCTGTGGTTGCCAGCAGTGCCCGACCGGCGAGGTGTATATTTTGCTCCACGCGCAGACGCTCCGGTGTAGGCAGCGTTGCCCATGACGTTGCCACACCTGAGAAGACGCCCCAGAGCAGGTAGGCAACTGCGAGCACCGCGCCCGCCGTCGCGACAATACCGGCAAGCTGCAGCAAGTCTTCCATCAGCTCGACTGCTTTACGGGCATGAAAGGAACGCCCCGGGCGTCCCATAGGCTCGCCCCCCTTCGTTTGGAGCTACTGCGCTTTGACGCGCTCGAGATACTGGTCGGTGCGGGTATCCACTTTGATGATGTCGCCCACGTTGATATGGAACGGCACGCGCACCACTGCACCAGTCTCCAGCGTAGCGGGCTTCGACCCTCCAGAGGCGGTATCACCTCGCACGCCGGGGTCGGTTTCTACCACCTGCAGTTCCACAAACCAGGGCATCTCCACGCCGACCACGCGCCCTTCGTGCATCAGTACCGTCACTTCCATATTCTCCTTGAGGTACTTGATGCCTTCACCGAACTGCTCACGACGCACCATAATCTGGTCGTACGTGTCCATGTCCATCAGATAGTACTCATCGTCCTGGTTATAAAGGAACTGCATGGGCTTGCGCTCGAGAAACGCCTGCTCCATGCGTTCTCCGGCACGGAAGGTCTTGTCCAGCACGGCGCCGGTACGCACGTTCTTCAGTTTGGTGCGTACGAAGGCTCCGCCTTTGCCGGGTTTGACGTGCATGAACTCGATGATGGTGTAGATGTCGCCATCTACGATGATATGTAGACCGTTGCGGAAATCGCTGGTGTCTATCAAGAAAACAAACCTCCTGTCTTCCTTGAAGTCCCTAAGCAGTATATCAAAGGGAGCGAGGAGATGTCAATCTACTGGAGGGTGTTCGATCAACCCGCCGAGTGCCTTTTGGAAGGTAAGGCTTCCTGACTGGGTGCCCGGTAGCACAGGGACTGCCTGATGTCAAGCTGCGCAGGAAAACATTCGGTATGGACGAATCCCTAAGCAACAAACGGAACGGGGGGAGGGAAATACGTGCTGCTGTTTCTGGTTGCCATGGCGCTGGTGCAACCGACGCTGAAAGTCGGTATTATCGCCGATGAACTGGTAGACTACTCCACGTGGGCGAAGCCGTATGCTTCGGAATGGACGGGGGAGAAGATTGCAAGACTGCTTCGGCAGGAAGGGTTTGAGGTTCAGCAGCTCACCCGGGAACAGCTCAACGTCGCCAGCCTCCAGCAGTATGACGCCGTTCTGATTGCCACCGACCACACGTATCCCGAGTTCGGTGCTTGGGGCGGTCCAGTGGCAAAGGCTCTGGTCGAGTATGTCAAGCGTGGTGGGCTGTACGTGATGCCCGTAGGTGTTCCACACTACATTGCCAAAGATATCCAGACAGGCACGCTAGATACCAACCACTGGGAAGATTTCTTTGGGTTGCGAGCGATGGTGGCACGCGGGGTGCGTCCTCTTCGGCTTACCAAACAGGGAAGCGAAATTGGGCTGCCCGACCCTCGGCATGTCGACACTCAGCCCATCAGGGTGCTGCAGCCTGAGCGCAGCGCAGTGCTGGTTTGGAGTGCGGACTACGTCCCATGCATGGTAGCGCTACCTTATGGAAAGGGCTGGTTGATACACTGGGGCGGTGGGGAGAACATGGATGCCGCCGTCCGCGACTACTGGATTCGCGCTGCTGGCAGGGCAATCCGCGCGGCAAAAGCGGGGCGATTGAAAGCTGAACCCCCTTCCAACCTCCTGCGTGAGGAAGGGCTGGAAGGCAAGTCACTGGACGACATCGACCGCGAACTGTTTGCACCGGCGCCGTCGCCCCTGTCGGATACACCAGCAGTAACAGTGCGGTTGTCACCGGGCGCAGAACGCTCCACACAGCCGTCTCGTCGGGTTCTGTCTCTGGACGGCACGTGGGAGATGCTGGGAGTGCCGAAGGGCAGAGGGGATGAGCGGGCTCTGTTGCAGGGCAAAGGGTGGGAAGATGCCATCTCTGCAGAGATACCCTGTAGCGTACAAACCGCACTCTTTCGAGCGGGGAAAATCCCCGATCCAACGGTTGGTTTCAATGATGTCATCGCCCGGCAGGAGGTTTCCGAGAAAGAATGGTGGTTCCGCAAGCGGTTCGAATGGCAGCCGGGCAAACCCACGCGACTGGTATTCGATGGCGTAGATTACAGTGCGACCTTCTATCTCAATGGGGTGAGGCTGGGCGAACACGAGGGACCTTTTGGAGGACCCGAGTTCGATGTCACCGGCATCGTTCGTGAACGCAATACACTCGTGGTGCGGGTAGACCCCATCCCGCCCGACTGGAGGCTGGTTTTCAAGACCAATTGCGTTTACGGGTGGCACTATGTCAACTGTCCTCCCATTGGCATCTGGCAATCGGTCAGGGTAGAGCAGGTGCCTGCAGCGGAGATAGAAGAGCTCTTTCTGGCTACTGCAGATGCAGCCAAAGGTACTGTGCACCTGTTCGTCAAAATAAAGGCATGGCGAGAATACCCCCATGGGGTATTTCGCTGGGACATATACCCCGCAAACTTCGATGGAGAAGGCTATCATTGCGAGGCACCAGTAAAAGTCTCCGGGGATACCACCACCGCTCACTGGCGGTTTGATATACCAAATGCGCGGCAATGGTGGCCCAACGGACTGGGAGAACCTCACCTTTACTGGTGCGAGGCGCGACTGCTGGCAGATGGGCAGGTTGTCGATTCATGGCGGACGCGCTTCGGGATACGCACGGTCGAGATGCGTCCTCTGCGCGATGGTGCACTGCCTCATCTATACAACTGGACGTTTGTCATCAACGGGCGACCTGTATTCGTGAAAGGGTGTAACTGGGCGACCTTAGATGCCTTTCTGCGCCTTAATGAACACCGTTACCGCCGTTTCCTGACGCTGGCGAAGGACGCGCACATCCAGATGCTGCGCTCATGGGGAGGAGGGCTGGTTGAAACCGACACCTTTTATAACCTCTGCGACGAGCTGGGCATCATGGTGTGGCAGGAGTTTCCGCTGACCTGGCAAAACTTCGATGCCATTCGGCTTGCTGTAGCCGATGAGATTGCCGTACGCAGCATCAAAAGGCTGCGCAACCATCCCAGTCTGGTGCTCTGGTGCGGCGGCAATGAGCACAGTGGCGAAGGCTGGCTGATTGAGCTTCTGGGCAGGCGATGTATGGAGCTAGACGGTACCCGTCCCTACCATCGCACCGACCCCTACGGCGGTAGTATCCACAACTACGATGTGTACTGGGGTCTGCAGCCGCTGGAGCGCAATCTGAATCTGGTCTCCCCCTTCATCGGCGAGTTTGGGCTGGCATCGCCGTGTGCGGTGGAAAGTACGCGGAAGTATCTGCCAGAGAACGAGCAAGATGAGTGGCCACCCTCCGACAACAGCGCGTTCATTCATCATACCCCGACCTTTACACCACAGAACATGGTGCATCTCAACCGCTACGCGAAAGAGTTTGACCCTTGTGAGGACCTGCGGGGTTTCACTCGCGGCAGCCAGCTGGCACAAGCAACCGGCCTGCGTGTGGTGCTGGAGAAGATGCGTGCACGCTGGAACCAATCTACCGGTGTGATTTACTACAAGCTGACCGACGTGTATCCGGGTGTCTCGTGGTCTACCGTAGACTGGTATGGCGTGCCCAAGATTGCTCACTACTGGGTGCAGCGCGCTTTTGCGCCGTTGCAAGTGGTGGCGCTGTTCGACAGTTTCGATATCGATGCGAGCAAACCGCTGCGACTGCAGCTGTACCTGTTGGACGACCGCGAGGAGTGGAAGGGAGCTTCTCAGGTGCGTGTGCGTCTGTATGATGCGCGATTGCGAGAAGCGGCGCAAAAGGTCCTGAACGTGCAGCCGTCTCCCGCTCGTGTGCGCTCGCTTGGGGAGGTGAGCTTTGACATGCCGGGTAGTGACTCCGCACCGCTGCTGGTGCTGGTCGATTTGCTCCGCGGAAAGGACGTGGTTACCCGCAACTTCTACTGGTTCAACTTCCGCCAGCAACCCGGTTGCCTGTTCCAGTTGCCTCGTACCACGCTATCCGTAAAGCGGGAGGGCAACTATCTGGTGGTGGAAAACACAGGCAAACTGCCCGCGGTGGGTGTTCACTTCCACGCCCCGTCATGCTCGGACAGCCTGCGTGTATCCGAAAGCGACTTCTGGCTGCAGCCCGGTGAACAACATCGAGTGCTGGTAACCTTCATGCCGAGCATCGAAGGCAAACTGCCCTCAGACCGGCGTTTTGCATTGGGCGCGTGGAACGCAGAGTATGTTGCCATCCAGTGGGATTAACAACCAGAGGAGGGAGAACATGGAGCGAATAGACCTGAACGGCGAGTGGCAGCTGAGTTACAGCCCTCAGCAAGACAAATATATAAAACTTCAGAACATAGACTTCAATACAATGTCCACTGTGCCTGCGCGTGTGCCTGGCAACGTGGAACTAGACCTCATACGGGCAGGTATCTTGCCGGACCTTGCAGTGGGAAACAACATCTACCTCTTGCGAGAGTACGAGACGTACGAGTGGTGGTATCGCCATCGCTTCAACGCCCGTGCCATTCCTGACCGCCATACTGCGGAACTGGTTTTCGAAGGACTGGATTGCCTCGCGGAAGTCTGGTTAAACGGCACGTCCATCGGTGCAGCGTCGAATATGCTGGTTCCACACCGCTTTGACGTGACCGACACGTTGAAGTCCGGCGAGAACGAGATTGTGGTCAGGATACGTTCTGCGGTGCTGGAGGGGCGCGAGCGTATACCTGCGCCTTTCGAAAGCGCATTGCCCTGTGGTTTTGAGGCGCTAGCCGTCCGTAAAGCACCCCATATGTACGGCTGGGACATCATGCCGCGAGTGGTAACGGCAGGCATCTGGCGAGATGTGTATGTGCAATTTCTGCCACCGACCCGCTGGCGTTCGGTCTACTGGGCAACGACAGCTACGGATGCACAACGCCGTTCGGCAGTGGTGTTTGTGGACTGGGATTTTATCACCGAGGAGCGTGCCATCGACGACTGGCAGGTGCGCCTGCGCCTCTCGCGCAATGGGCGGACGGTGCATGAGAGCCTTCATCCCGTATTCCACACACACGGGCGGACATGGGTGCATCTGCAGGATGTGGACTTGTGGTGGCCACGGGGCTATGGCGAGCCGGTGCTGTACGAGGCGACTGCGGAACTGCTGGACGGACAGGGCACAGTGCTGGATACCCACCGCTGTCGGATTGGCCTGCGCACAGCGAAGTTAGAATACACAGAGGTTACTACTCCGGAGCAGCCTGGGGAGTTCGTGTTCGTGGTCAACGGCGTGAAGGTGTTCGCAAAAGGCACAAACTGGGTTCCGCTGGACGCCTTCCACAGCCGCGACCTGCAACACCTGAAACCCACTCTCGATATGCTGGTGGACTTGAACTGCAATATGGTGCGATGCTGGGGCGGCAATGTGTACGAATCGGACGCCTTCTTTGACCTGTGTGATGAGCATGGGGTCATGGTCTGGCAGGATTTCGCCTTTGCGTGTGCCATCTATCCCGACGAGATTATTCCCGCCGTTCGGCAGGAGGCGGAGGAGGTGGTCAGACGCCTGCGCAATCACGCCAGTCTGGTTCTCTGGTGCGGCAACAACGAGATCGACCATACCTACTTTTGGACGGGCATGGGCATCGACCCAAATACGGACAAAATCAGCCGTCAGGTGCTTGCCGAGGTTGTTCGGCGGCAAGACCCCTTCCGTTCGTATCTGCCTAGTTCTCCTTACGTCGGTCCGGAGGCGATGCGTCTCGGTGGAGACGCTAATCTCACTCCGGAGCAACACCTATGGGGACCGCGCGACGACTTTAAGGGAGCGTTCTATACGGGGTCGCAGGCGCATTTTGTTAGCGAAATCGGGTATCACGGATGTCCAGACCGGCGCAGTCTGGAACAGATGATGGAACCCAATTACTTGTGGCCCTGGCAGGACAACGAGCAATGGCTAACCCATGCTGTTCGCCCCCTGCCGCGCATGACCGATTACAACTACCGCATCCCGCTGATGGCAAAGCAGATGGCGGTGCTTTTTGACACTGTTCCCGATAATCTGGATGACTTTATTCTGGCTTCCCAAATCAGTCAGGCGGAAGCTTTGAAGTTCTTCATCGAACGCTGGCGGCAGCGCAAATGGCGCACGACGGGTATTCTGTGGTGGAATCTGCGCGACGGCTGGCCCATTATTTCCGATGCCATCGTGGATTACTACCACCGAAAGAAGCTCGCTTACGTGTATATCAAGCGAGTGCAGACGGACGTGTGCGCCATGCTGAGCGAGGCTGAAGATGGTGTCCATACGCTCATCGTAGTCAATGACACCCTGCACCCTGTAGCGGGAGAGGTGGAGGTCACCGACGCTGATAGCGGGAACCAGCTGCTGCACGCCGCGTTCACGGTAGAGCCAAACGGTAAATCTGTGGCGGGCAGCGTTCCACAGGTACAACAGCCGGCGATGTGGCTCATCCGCTGGAAGATCATCAATGGCAGTGCTTTTCTCAACCACTACCTTGCTGGCGACCGTCCGGTCCTTTTAGAACAGTATCGGCGCTGGCTGAATCTGCTGCAGATTCCAGAGGATATCGGCTCTGTGTGGAGAAAGTAGTATATACACTATACCAGTAGGAGGTATATATCAGCAATGAATCCGCCGGACGAGCCGTTGCCGTCACAAGTGATCGACCGTCTGAAGCGCATCGAGGGGCAGGTGCGAGGCTTGCAACGTATGGTGAAGCAGGGACGTCCCCCGGCAGACGTTATTTACCAGATGGCGGCAGTAAAATCTGCCCTGGAGCAGGCGGCGTTACACTATCTAGAGTGGGATGCTCAGCGGCAACACGTGCCTGAACAGGTAGCCCGGTCGGTACGGACGACGCTGGACCTCATTGCAAAGATACTGTGAGCCGCGAATCCGTCTGGCAATCCAGCGTATCTAACATGATGAAACATGCAAGGAGGAGGTCGTATGACGGAGATCAGAACACGCTGGATAGATGGTATGCAGTTTCTTAGCATCTCCTCAGGGGGGCATCCGCTGGTGATGGACGTTTCGCCCGATGGCGGTGGACGGGGCGAGGGTATCGGTCCCATGGAACTTTTGTTGCACGCACTGGCGGGGTGCACCGGAGTCGACGTGGTCAGTATCCTGCAAAAGAAGAGGCAACCACTGACAGGGCTTGAGATAACAGTACGAGGCGAGAGACGACAGGAGTACCCACGGGTCTACTCTCAGATGGAGATAGAGTACGTCTTCAGGGGCAAAGGTCTGGACCCCAAAGCGGTCGAGCAAGCCATTAAACTATCTGAAGAGAAGTACTGCAGCGTCGAAGCCCATCTGGCGGCCTTTGCGCAAGTTCGCAGCAGCTATCGGATTATCGAGGAGGAAGAGTAAGGATGGCTATCGAGCAGACTCCTGTTGGTATTCGGGTGAAGGTGCCTCTGACCTATGCCGAGGCGGTGGAGAAGACCATCGCCGCGCTGAAGACAGAAGGTTTCGGCGTGTTGACCTCCATCGATGTCAAACAGACGATGAAGGAAAAACTCGGCGAGGAGTATCGCCCCTACGTCATCTTGGGAGCATGTAACCCCCCGCTGGCACACCGTGCCCTCAGCGCAGCACCGGAGGTCGGGCTACTATTGCCGTGCAACGTCGTGGTATACGAGGAAGAGGGCGGCTGCGTGGTTTCGGCGATGGACCCGACTGCCGCCATGCAGATGGTATC
>Ga0209162_1004672_pt1 | contig 10096 bp, 7 predicted proteins | sample YNPNPMetaG_FD_187121 | JGI IMG/M metagenome (GOLD analysis project Ga0209162, IMG submission 187121) | Anoxygenic and chlorotrophic microbial mat microbial communities from Yellowstone National Park, USA - YNP NP MetaG (SPAdes) (version 2) ...
CCTGAGCAGCACACCTTTTGGGGCGTGACGGTGCCGGTGCGGGCCTGGCTGTTGCGGCTCAACCCGATGGCTTCCATCGTCTCTTCGTACCGCGAACTCCTCTACTGGGGCGCCCCCACCGATCTGGCCTTCTTGTTGCGCACCGCCGTCACCGCGCTGGGGGTGCTGGTGGTGGGCTACCTGGTCTTCCTGCGCTTCAGCCCGCGCTTTGGTGAAGAGGTCTGAAGCCCAGCCTTTTGGACTGTGCCGACGGAGTCGGCGCTTTGAAAGCGGCGACTTTGTCGCCGCAATCCGAAAGCACGGCTGCCGAACAGGTCTTTTTCCTGCGCCTCGGCTCGCGCTTTGGTGAAGAGGTCTGCGGCCCAACCTTTTGGACTGCGCCGACGGAGTCGGCGCTTTGAAAGCGGCGACGAAGTCGCCGCAATCCAAAAGCGCGGCTGCCGAACAGATTCCAGACCAATATCAAGATGTACGCCCGGGTTGTTGTCTTCTCTGCCCTTGGCCCCTCTGCGGGCGCCGAGCCAACCTTCGACTATCACCTGCCGGAAGACCTGGCCGGTCGGGTGGATGTGGGTTGCCTGGTGGCCGTGCCCTTCGGGTCGCGCAGCCTCTACGGTCTGGTGGTGGAACTGCCGGAGCAGCCGGCAGTCGCGGAGACGAAGCCAGTGGCGGCGCTGGTGGATGCGGAGCCTGTGCTGCCCCCCCTGCACATCGCGCTGGCGCGCTGGATGAGCCGCGAGACGCTCACCCCGTTGTACCGCTGCCTCCTGCTGATGTTGCCGCCGGGAGTGGTGGGCCTGACCGACACGCGGCTGGAACTGGTCGCCAGGCCCCCTGATGACAGGCCCCTTAGCCCGCTGCAACGCCGCCTGGTGGAACTGCTGGAGCGGCGCGGACCGCTGCTGGGCCGGCAACTCGATCTGGCCTTCCCCCGTTCCGACTGGCGCAGGGCGGCTGAGCCCCTGGTGCATCGTGGCCTGCTGGCTCGCGTGCCGGTGCTGCTGCCTCCTCGCGCCCGCCCTCGCCAGGTCACCACCGTGCGCCTGGCGCCCGACGCCGACGTCGAAGCGGGATTGCAGGGCCTGCGCCTGCCGGTCTATCGGGCTATCCTCGACTTCCTCGCGGCGGAAGGCGGGTCGGTAGATGTCAGCTGGATCTATGCCCAGACCGGTGCGACGCGCGCGCATCTGGACCGCCTGGCCGAACGGCGGCTGATCGGGTTCGATCTGGAGGAGCGCTGGCGCGACCCGTTGGAAGGCAAGGTCTTCATCCCCGTTACCCCCTTGCCGCTCACTCCTGACCAGCAGGCGGTCTGGGACACCATCCGCCCCTCGCTGCGTTCTGCGCACCTGAAACCTGAAACCTTCCAACCTGAAACTTTCTTGCTCCACGGCGTCACCGGTTCCGGCAAGACCGAGATCTACCTGCGTGCGGTGGGCGAGGTGTTGGCCCAGGGGCGCAAGGCGATCGTGTTGGTGCCGGAGATCAGTCTCACCCCGCAGACCGTGACCCGCTTCGCCGCGCGCTTCCCAGGGCGGGTGACCGTCGTCCACAGCCAGATGAGCGACGGGGAACGGTACGATGTCTGGCGGCGGGCGCGTGCGGGAAAGGTGGACGTGGTGGTCGGCGCACGCTCGGCGCTGTTCACCCCGCTGAGCCCTCTGGGGCTGATCGTGCTGGACGAGGAGCATGACCCCTCTTACCAGCAAGGAGACCCGCCCCGCTACCACGCCCGCGCCGCGGCGCTGGAACTGGCCCGCCGAAGCGGCGCGACGGTGATCCTCGGCTCGGCTACCCCCAGTCTGGAAAGTTACCACCGCGCGCAGCGGGGCGAGTTCTACCTGCTGGAACTGCGCCAGCGTATCCTGGGCCATGTCCGCCGCCTGAGCGACCTGCAGATAGTGTATGGTGTGTCGCAAAGCCGCTATCTGGAGCGGCAGGGCGACCCGCCACAAGCGCGCTATCTCCCTCTGCCGCCGGTGCAGGTGGTGGATATGCGCGCTGAGTTGAAGGCGGGCAACACGTCCATCTTCAGCCGTGCCCTGCAGGGGGCACTGGACCAGGCGTTGGGGCACGGGGAACAGGCCATCCTCTTCCTCAACCGTCGTGGTACGGCGACTTTCGCCTTCTGCCGTGACTGCGGCGCGGTCTCCCGCTGCCCGCGCTGCGACGTGCCGCTGACTGTGCATGGCCTGCACACCACCCTGATCTGTCACCACTGCGGTTACCGCGAGGAACTCCCGGAGCGCTGTCCCCGCTGCGGCGGGAGACGATTTCGCCCCTTCGGCCTGGGCACGGCCGGGCTGGAACAGGCAGTGCGTGAGCGCTGGCCTGAGGCCCGCCTGCTGCGCTGGGACCGCGACACAGCCCGTTCCTCACGCGATCACTGGGATATCCTGCAACGTTTCTCCGACGGTCAGGCGGAGGTGCTGGTGGGGACGCAGATGATCGCCAAGGGGCTGGACATGCCGTTGGTGACAGTGGTGGGGGTCATCTTGGCGGACACGGCGCTCAACCTGCCCGACTTCCGCGCTGCCGAGCGTACTTTCCAGTTGCTGGAGCAGGTCGCCGGGCGGGCGGGACGGGGATTGCGCGGCGGGCGGGTGGTGCTGCAGACCTACTATCCAGACCACTACGCCATCCGTGCTGTGGAGCGGCATGATTATGCTGGCTTCGCGCAAGAGGAACTGGCGCAGCGCCGTCGGCTCAACTATCCGCCCTTTACCCGCCTGGCCCGGCTGCTCATCCTGGATCGCGACGCACGGCGGGCGCAGGCGGCGGCGACGGACCTGGCCGCCAGCCTGCGCGAGGCGTTGAAAAGCGCAGGGTTACCCGCCAGCGACCTGATCGGGCCGACGCCAGCCTTCCTGGCCCGGCTGCGCGGACAGTACCGTTGGCAGGTTGTGTTACGCCACGCCAACCCGCCAGCGTTCTTGCGCGGAGTGAAGCTGCCGGCCGGCTGCAGAGTGGAGATAGATCCGGAGAGCCTGCTGTAGCGGGCTTACTCCTCCTCCGGGCCGGCCCAGCCAAAGCGGGTCAGGTCAACCCGTCCCGTGTCGTCGAAGACAACGCCCTCCTCCTCGAGCAGGGCGCGCTGCAGGGCGACGGCAGCCGGCCCCCACGGCGCACTGATGCGCCCCTGGCTGTTGAGCACGCGGTGCCAGGGGACCGTGGTGCCATCGGGCAGGGCCCGCAGCGCCCAACCCACCGTGCGCGCGCCGTGCGGCTGGCCCAGCATCCGCGCGATCTGGCCGTAGGAGGCAACCTTCCCGCGCGGGATGCGCTCGACCAGGCGGTAGATACGCTCGAAGACCATTCTGTCCTGCCTTGTCATGACCTGCCCGCCGACGCCGCAGGGGCGGGTCGAGGGGCACACCGTAGGGCGGCATCCCTATGCCGCCCTGCCGACGCATAGGGATGCGTCGGCTACGGGGTGATGCCGTAGGGCGGCATTCCTATGCCGCCCGCCGACGCATGGGGATGCGTCGGCTACGGGGTGATGCCGTAGGGGCGGCATTCCTATGCCGCCCGCTGACGCATAGGGATGCGTCGGCTACGGGGTGATGCCGTAGGGCGGCATCCCCATGCCGCCCGCTGACGCATTGGGATGCGCCGACGCATGGGATGCGTCGGCTACGGGGCTCTTGCCTCCCCCCTCATGCGAGCGCCAGGAACGTCGCCCCCGCCGCGACCACCGCCACCACTGCCAGGATCGTCACGCCATAGGCCATCGTCTTGCGCATCGTCGCGCCCTCGCTGGCCCCCACTGGCGCGCAGCCGACGATGACCTTCGCCGGGGCGAACATCCCGCCGATGGCCCCACCGGTCGTCTGCGCCGCCAGCGCCCAAAGGGGGTTCATCCCCACCAGCGTCGCCACACGCTCTTGCAGGGCAGCGAAGATGACGTTGGAGTTGGTGTTGGAGCCGGTCATAAAGGCTCCCAGCGCGCCGATGAACGGCGAGGCCAGCGGGAAGGCCTGCCCCACGACCCGGCTGATCCCCTCCGCCAGCAGGTGGGTCATCCCGGCCTGCTCCATTGTCACCGCCATCCCCACCATTGCCGCGATGCCCATGCTGGCCGGCAGTGCCCGTTTGACCACGTCGCGGGCGATGCGCCGCTCCACGCCGGGACGATAGTAGCCGCGCCGACGAAACAGGCCGTAGGTGATCAAGGCGGTGTAGACCAGCAGCGCGCCAGCGTGGCCGAACAGGCTGATGGACTGCGTCGCGCCGGCCGGGACGACCCAGCCGCGTGCCGTGACCGTCTCTGGCACTGCCACCCGCAGGACCACCTGGTCAAGCGCTCCAGCGATCGGGGGGACGAACTGGGCCAGCAGGACGATGAGGATAAGCAGTGCGTAGGGGGTCAACGCCCAACCTAACTCCATCCCGGTGGCGGGGGGAAGGCCCTGCGGTCGCCCGCGCCACCGCGCCCACGCCACCCCCACCCCCAGCCCGGCCAACCCGCCACACATCCCGCCGATGGCCCACATCCCGCCCACCGCTGCCACCAGGTACTGCGTGCCGGCCATCGCCGCGCCCATCAGCAGCAATGGGGCCAGCCCCTGACGCAACGCGCGCGGCCCGCCCGCCGCCCACAGCGTCCCGGCGCCGCAGAGGAAGCAAGTCAGTCCCAGCAGCAGCGCCGCGGGCGGGGCCAGTTCCGCCCCTGGTCGCCCCGTGGCGGCCATCAGCGCGTAGAAGGACGCGCCCAGCGAGCCGAAGGTCACTGACCAGGAATGGCCTACTGAGGGGATGACCACGGCGGCCACCGGTGGGAAACCCAGCCCCACCAGCAACGGGGCCAGCACGGCGATCGGCACGCCGAAGCCGCCCACTCCCTGAAGGAATGCCCCGAAGGCCCAGCCCAGCAGCAGCGCCTGGAGCGCCCGGTCGGCGGTGAGCCGTGGCAACCCCGCGCCGACGGCGGCGACCGCCCCTGCCTCGTCCGTGACGCGGTAGAAGAGCAACGCCGCCCAGATGACATACAGCACGAACAGCGTGAGGAACGCGGCCCGCACCTGCGCCCAGGCGAGCACCCCCCAGCCGGCCCCGAAACGGAGTGCGGCGATCAACAGCGTCGCCAGCCATCCGGCCAGCCCGGCGCGCCCGCCCGTCCAGCGCAGGCCCACCATCAGCCCCAGGACAAGCAGGATCGGCGTCAGGGCGAGCAGCCAATCCATCAGCGCGTTCATGGTTCCAACTCCGCCAGAGCCGCCACTGCTGGGGGCCAGCCCTCGTGGTAGTGGAGCGCCGCCCGGAAGTCGTTACGCGCCCCCTCGCGGTCCCCCAACGCCAGCCGCGCCCGTCCGCGCCAGTAGAGCGACTCCTCCAGGTTGCCGGTCACCCGCAACGTGGCATCGGCCAGGGTGATGACGTCTTCATATCGGCCCACCTGGTAGTAGGCCTCGTAGGGGCCGAACTGGTACCACAGCATGCGCCACGGCAGGCCCAACAGCCGCGCCTGGTCGTAGGCCGCTGCCGCCGCCGCATACTCCCCCTGCGCCACCAGGCTCGAGCCGACGTTGAACCAGGCGAAGACCTCGCCATCGCCGCAGTCGGCGTAGGCGATGCAGGCCGACGGTGGGTCCAGCACCTCCCGCTGCGCCGTCTCCAGCGCCTGGGCGATGGCCGCCTGCTCGTCGAAGCGGACCCCCAGCACCGCCGCCACCTCCGCCTCCCGGTCAGGCGGATAGACCACCAGGTAGGCGCGGTTGAAGGCCCGCCATAGTTCGTCCAGTTCCTGGTAGCCGATGGGAAGTTCAGGCCCATGGAGCGAGTCGTGAGTGATGAACTCCTGGGCAGCGTCGTCATAGCCAATGATCAGCCGGTAGTGGCCCATCTGATCGTTAGGGGCGCGCACATACCAGGTCTCTACCACTACCGGGAAGCCGGCAGCGACCAGCCGCTTCAGCAGCGTCAGGTCGCCGCCCACGCGCACAACCGCCTCCAACCCCAGCCCGCGCACGTACCCGGCCATCTCCTCCGGGCTGATGTTCTTGTCCTCCGGGTCGGGTTTGAGCGCAGGGGCCACGTCGTACTGGGTCTCCGGGCGCCCCCAGAAGGAGAGGGCCATCGCCAGGGTCGTGGGGCCACAGTTGTTCCAGCCCTGATGTTCGTGGCGCATGCCGCCGAGGAGCACCGCTGGCGGCAGTTCGGGGGTCGGTGAGGGCGTGGGCTTGGGCGTCGGCAGCGGCAATGGGGTGGGGGGGAGAGGGGTGGAAGGGGGCGGCAGCGGCGTGGCCGTCGGCGCCATCTGAGGGGTGGGGAGAACGTCGGGATGTTCGACGTGGCGCCATTCCTGCAGCGGCTCCGGCAGGTAGTAGGCGTACCGGCCGGGGAGGGCGCGCACCAGGGTCGGCAGCAATGCCAGGCAGGATGCCAGCAGCAGGGCGACAACGGCCATGAGGACGAAAGCCAGCAGCAGGTAGCGGGAGCGTGACATAGGGACAATCATAGCAGAGAGCCAGGATGTGCGCAAGCCACCCGGAGCGCGCTGCGCTGAGCGCAGCCGAAGGCCCCCCGCGCCCTTCGCTTCGACCCCGCTCAGGGCGCTGACAGTTGCTCCCCAACCCACAATGAGGTATACTCCCGCCACAGTGGACCACAGGAGCGCACACTTGGCATTCACGCACATCATCTTCGACCTCGATGAGACCCTCTACCCGCGCAGCGGCGGCCTGATGCAGGCGATCGGCCAGCGGATCTCGCTGTGGCTCGAGCAGAGCCTGGGGCTTAGCCCGACGGAGGCCCTGGCCCTGCGCCGCCAGTACGTGGAGGAGTACGGCACCACCCTGGGCGGGTTGATCGTTGAGCACCACATAGACCCTGAGGCCTACCTGGCGTTCGTCCACGACGTGCCGGTCGAGGCCCTCCTGCGCCCGAACCCGGCCCTCGGGGCGATGCTGGGCGCCATCCCCCTGCAGAAAGCCATTTTCACCAACTCGACGGCCGAACATAGCCGCCGCGTGCTGCGCGCCCTGGACGTGGAGGCACACTTCACCGCTCTCGTGGACATCCGTCGCCTGGATTACTGCAACAAGCCCCGCCCAGAGGCCTATGGGCGGCTGTTGGCCCTGCTGGACGCCCGCGGGCCAGCCTGTATCTTGGTGGACGACCGCGCGGCCAACCTGCTGCCGGCGCACCGCCTGGGGATGACCACCGTGCAGGTGGACGGTGCCGGCGGAGACGGGGTGGACTTCGTGGTGCAGGATGTGGTGGAAGTCGGACCCGTGGTAGAGAGGCTCCTGCACGGGGCCGTTCCTGAACTGGCCGCACGCGGCGGCTGAAGAGATGCTGATGAACGACAAACGCCTCTCCATGGAAGAAGCCGCCGCCCTGTTGGGCGACGGGGAGACCCTGGCGTTGGGCGGCATGACTCTCTACCGCCGTCCGTCCGCCTTCGTGCGTGCGCTGCTGCGGCGTGACCCGCCTCCCCGCGACCTGACGCTGCTGGCTTTCACCGCCGGCCTGGAGTCGGATCTGCTGGTCGGCGCCGGCTGTGTCCGCCGGGTGCGCACCTGCTACTTCGGCCTGGAGAGTTTCGGCCTGGCCCCGATGTTCACCCAGGCTGTCGGCGAGGGGCGTCTGGAGGTGGTCGAGGAGACGGAGGCCAGCATTGCCTTCGGACTGCGCGCCGCACTGGCCGACGTGGGCTTTATGCCCGGGCGCGGCTGGCTGGGCACTGACCTCCCCCGCGTCCGCCCGGACGTGCGCACCGTGCGCGACCCCTACAGCGGCGAGGAACTGATCGCCTACCCCGCCATCCATTGTGACCTGGCGGTGATCCACGCCCTGCGCGCCGACCGCTCCGGCAACGCCGTTCTGGGGGGTAATCTGGCGGTGGATGTGGAACTGGCGATGGTCGCCAGGAAGACGGTCGTAACGGCTGAGGAGGTGGTCGAACGGCTGCCCGGGCCGGTGGACCTGGGCAGCCTGATCGTGACCGCAGTGGTGGAGGCACCCTGTGGGGCGTGGCCTGCCTCCTGTTACCCCCGCTACCCGGTGGACGGTTGCACGCTGCTCCGCTACAGTGAGACCTGTCCCCAGGGCTTCGCGGACTTCCTGGCGGACTTTCTACAGGACAGACCGGCGGCGTCAGATGAGGGGAGGTGCTGTTGATGTGCCGGGGCATGACCCTCCTGCTCCTTGCCGCTGGCGCCTACGGCAGCCTGGCGGTGCTGATCAAGGCAGCCGTGCTGGCAGGGGTCAACGCGGAGACGGCGCTGGCGCTTCGCTTCACCATCGCCCCGCCGATCTGGTGGGCGGTGATCCTGACCCGTCGCTCCCCGCTGCGGATTCCCTGGCGGCCAGCGTTCCTGGCGGCAGCCATTGGCATGCTGCTCTACGCTCCCAACGCGTTCATCTACTACCAGGGTACGGCCCGCGTTCCTGGGGCAATTGCCGCGATGGTTGTAGCGCTCGTCCCGGTGATGGTGGCTGTGCTGTCCAGGCTGTTGTTGCAGGAACGGCTGGGCACTCTAGGTCGGGTGGCGCTGGTCCTGGTTGTCATTGGTGGGGTACTGCTCGCTGGCGGGTCGCGCGGGCGCGTCGATCCCTTTGGCGTGCTGCTGCTATTGGTGGCGGTTGGCCTGTATTCCCTGTATATCGTCGTCAGCGTTCGCGCCACTCGCGTTCTCTCGCCGCTGGTGGCTACGGCCTGCGTGACGACCGGGGCGGGCGTGCTCAGCCTGCTGTGGAGCGGCCTGTCCGGACGGCTGGACCTGGGCTTCGCGCCCGCTGGCTGGGCGGCAGTCGCCGGCCTGATCCTTCTGCCCACGCTTCTGGGGATGTTCGCCTTCCTCGCTGGCGCGGAGGTCGTCGGCGCAGCGCGGGCGGCCATTGTCACCGCGCTGGAGCCGCTGGCCGGCGTGCTGCTGGCGGTGCTCTTCCTGGGCGACCGCCTCAGCGCGCTGCAGTTCACTGGCGGTGGGTTGCTGATCCTGGCGGCGCTGCTGGTGCAGGAGGAGCGGCGGCGGCTTGAACGGAGGGATGCGTGAAGGAACGATTGGAGGGCCTGCGGCAGCGGATGACCATGGCCGGATTGGATGCCGCGGTGCTGGTCCATCCGCGAGACCTGTTCTACTACGTCAACACCGCCCGCCCGGCGACGCTGGTGATCGGGCCACGCGAGGAGACCCTGCTCGTGCGCCGCGGCCTGGAACTGGCCCGCCGCGAGGCGACCGTGAGCCGCGTCGAGCCAGGCGGGGGCCTGGACGCAGTGGCGGCGGAACTGGCCGCGCAGGGGTTGGACGGCGGACGTCTGGGAGTCGAACTGGACGTCATCCCGGCGCGCCTCTTCCTGCGGATCGGCGAAGCCTTGCCCGGCTGGGAACTGGCTGACGTGAGCCCGCTGGTGCTGGCTCAGCGGCAGGTGAAGGAAGTAAAGGAGATCGAGGCGACGGCCCGCGCCGCGGCCGTGGCCGATGCCGGGCACGCGGCGCTGGCCCGCATCCTGCGACCGGGGCTGAGTGAGTTGGAACTGGCGGCGCAGGTGGAGGCGGCGCTGCGTCGCGCCGGTCACGAGGCCTTCCAGCCGCTGCGCTACCCCGGCGCCCGCGGCGGTGGGGTGTTCCTGATGGCCGGTGAGCGCCTCACCTTTCGCGGCGGCCACGGACTGGTGATCACCGGCGCGGGTCTGGGGCCGGCCACTCCCTACGGCCCCTCCCGGCAGCCGGTCCGCCCTGGCGACCTGGTGGTGCTGGACATCGGGGCAGCCTGCGACGGCTATACCGCCGACGTGGCACGCACCTTCGTGGTCGGCAAGGCGACAGCGGCGCAGCAGGCGCTCTTCGACGTGGCCCTGGCTGCCGAGGAGGCCGTCTTGTCCGCGCTGCGGCCCGGCCTTCCCGTGGCCGAACTCTACGCCGCGGCGGCGGAGGTCGTGGCCCACGGCGCGCCGCCCCACTTCGCCCCGGGCGACCTGGCCCTGCCGGGCTTCGCCGGCCACGGGGTGGGGGTGGAACTGGATGAGCCGCCGGTGGTGTGGGAGAAGGACGAGAGCCCTGTCGAGGCCGGATGGGTGCTGGCCGTCGAAATCGAGGTCAACGCTCCCGCTGCCGGGCTGATGGCGAAAGTTGAGGATACTGTCGTCGTG
>Ga0209162_1004674_pt1 | contig 10091 bp, 9 predicted proteins | sample YNPNPMetaG_FD_187121 | JGI IMG/M metagenome (GOLD analysis project Ga0209162, IMG submission 187121) | Anoxygenic and chlorotrophic microbial mat microbial communities from Yellowstone National Park, USA - YNP NP MetaG (SPAdes) (version 2) ...
CGCTCTTGTAGCACGCTGCCGCTCAGAAGCTGACACCCCTCATCGTAGGCGCGATAGTAGGCCTCCCCCACAAAGACCGGCTTGTTCAGCGCCTCGGCCACCCGCATCTCGCCTTTGGCGGTCTTGCCCATGCGTCGGTGGATGCTCACCACGTCCACCGTGGGCAGGGCGTGCATGCGCTCATAGTTGGCCTGCTCGGCTTCCGTCCAGCCCCGTAACGTGGTGCCGATGGAGACCAGATGATACGGGTCAAGCTGTTTGATCAGCGCCGAGACCTCTTGGGCCCAACGATACATGTGATCGCAGCAGGCCTGGCTCCCGTTCTCCGGTCCGCAACTGGGTTCATTCATCAGCTCCCACATGAGCACTTCGGGCCGGTGGCGAAAGCGCGAGACGACCGCGCGCACATGGGGCAGATCTTTATCTTTGTAATACCTGGCGAACCAATTCTGGTCTTTATAATAGTGATAGTTCTGTAGCGCAATGACAAAGCGCAGATGGTATTTGCGCCCCAGATCCAGAATGCGCTCCAACCGGTCCAGACTCTGTCCCGGCTCGATCCAAAAGCGTACCACGTTCACCCCACCGGTTCCCGCCAGATACGCCAGCACCGGCTCGATCTCGCGTTCGGGGAAATAGGGCAACATGAGGTACGAGGCGTTGACACCGAGAAAATAGTAGGGCTTGCCATCAAGGATGAGCTGAGAGCCCCGGGCGGTGACGAAACCCTTGGGCACGTTCAAGCTTTTGGGCGTGGCCGTGGGCGCGGCAGGCCCTGCCGCCTGAGGCAACGCCGGTAGAGCCGGCACAACCTTCCAGAGCAGGGGGAGCCACTGGGTCACAGGTGTGGGGGCCGCGCCCACCCACGGCAGATGCACATTCCATTGGGTTGGCGCTGTGGTGACCCAAGGCCGTGGCCCTGGGGTAGCCGCGTAAGGCACAGGCGATGGGGTAACTGTGGCGCCGGCGGCCCGCGGGCCGGAGGCGTAAGGCCCCAGCAGGCCCAGACACACCACGGCCAGCCACACCATCCCCTGAAGTATTCGAGGCATCATGCTCCTTAATGTATGGGCGGAACGAAAGAACGGTTTAATAAATTAGACGGTCAAAGCGCCGTCCAAGTTCCCCTTTATCCCTCTGCGCTGAGTGTGGTCGCCAGCCGATCTCTGAGAAGGGAAGCGAGGAGCTCCATGGTGCGAGAACATCTGTGCCGTGTGTTCTGGAAACAAGTCACGGAGAACACGAAGAATCTCCTGTCCCTCTCCGTGCCCTCCGCGCCTCCGTGTTCTCTCCTCACAGGCCCAGCAGCGCCTGCAGAGAGATCCCCAAGCTCTCCCAAGGGATCAGGGCGAGGAGCCGAGGATAGGCGCCCAAGGCAAAGAGCAGCAAGCTGAAAAAGACCACCACCAATCCGGCCAACAGGGGCTCGCGCTGGCCGGCCGACGTGGGCACAGGAACCAAGGCCCCGATGGCACAGCGGACAAAGGCCCATGCCGGCCCGACGCTGCCGGCCATCACCAGCATGGCCCAATCCGGCCGTTGGCTGGCCAACGCTTGGTAGAGCAAGAGATGGCTGGTAAAGCCCGCCGTGAGCGGCAGGCCGGCCAGGGAAAAGCCTCCCAAGACAAGCCCCAAGATAGCCAGAGGCGTGCGCCGCATGGCACCACGCAAGCGCCAGAATTCGTCGCCGCCCAGACAGTGTTGGATAATCCCCAAAGACATGCTCACGGTGGCGATGCCCAACCCCCGGTACACAACCTGAAAGGTGGCCGCATCCAGGCTTGACGGCGTATTGAGCCCCAGACCGATCAACACCAACCCCAGGTCTGCCAGGGCAGCGAAAGCCAGCGCACGGCTGAGGGATGTGGCCCCCAGGGCCATCCCGCCGCCCACCAACACCGTGGCCATGCCCCCGAACAATAACAAGGTGGAAAAGAACTCCACGCCCCCAGACCAAAGGGAAGTTTGGGTGACGCTGCGCAAGAGCAACACCAAGGTCACGTTCAAGACAACGCTCAACACCACCACGGCCAATGGGCTGCCATCACGAAAGATGGGTGGCAGCCACACATGGAAGGGGACCACCGCCAAGCCGATGCCGAGGGCCACGATCAACGAGAGCCCCCCGATGCGCACCAACAACGCATTGGCGGGATCCACGGCGCGGCTCTCCATGGCCCAGGCCGCCAGCAGTAAAAGCGGCCCCGCAAGGGCCAGCAAAACCAGCGCCCGCATGCCCGTCATGGCTGTGCCGGGGCGCTTGGCGGGGATGAGCATCACCGCCACCATGGCGCCCATCTCCAACAAGAGCCCCGAAATGGCCAGGTTACGGATCATGGTGGCCGCGGCAAAGAGGGCCATGGCCCCCAGGGTCAGCGGATAGGCCAAGGGGCCGGGCGCGATACTCTGCGAATAAAGGGTCAGCGCCGCCAGGAGCACAGCGCAAAACGCCAAGCCGACCGCCTCCTGAGGAGAAAGGCTCAGCGAGCGCCCCAAAAGCATCATCGCCTCGGCCTGCCTTTGCGCCAAACAGAGGATGGCCATGGTGACCAGAGTCGCTGTGGTGAGGATAGTGGCCAGCAGGCGCACCTCGCGCACCACCAACACCACCAGGGCGCCGGCCAAGGGCAGGCCAACGATCCAGAGGATGCTCATGGCGCTGCTTCCTCCTCGCCCAAGGATGCCAACCAGGCCTCGGCACAGATGACCACGCCCAGGGCGATGAGCACATCGGCCACGCCCATCAAAGAGATGACCACCAATCCCTGCTCCAGGAGGAGATAGAAACTGGCGAAACCGTTCAGGCAGGTCAAGAGTCCCAGCCCCATGCGCAAAGGCTCCGCGCTGGTGAGGACCATCAGGAGGCCGATGGAGATCAGCCAATAGCTGGCCAGGTTGATCTCGGCGGGAACGAACCCAAGGGGATAGGTGCGCCATAGATTGTAGGCCACCAATCCCCCCAAGGCCATCACCACCAAACGAAAGATGGCCCCCATGCCGGCCAGACTCATGGCGCGCAGCGCCGGCGCCAGGTTCGTAGGCCACAGCAGCTGGCCCTCCCGAACCAGCAGGGCCAGCCTGCCCAACCGGCGCTGCACACTCCCGGCGGTGAGGGCCAGCATCAGACAGATCACCCCTCCCAGGCCAAGGCGCACGAACAGGACCGGCCGGTAGAGATGGGGCGCCATGAGTAGGCCCAAGAGGCCATATTGCAAGAGCAGGGCAAGAACCGTCAGGCGGCGCTCCTCTACGACGAAAATGAGGGCCGAGACCAGGGTCAGGCCCAAGGCAATCTGTAGGGGGGTCCAGGTCCAAACGAAATGGAACAGGCGCCAAGTCGGCACGGGGTTCCTCACCTCCCCACCAAATACAGGAGGATCACCAGCCCCCAGATGAGCACCCAACCCAGGGAAAAGGTCTCCTCGACGGCCAGGGACGCGGCGTGGAGCCAGCGGCCCAGCCGGTACAGCGCCCGCTCCAGGCCGGCGTAAAGCCAATCCAGCTCCAACAGGGCGCTGAAGGCGTCAAAGCCTTGGAGCAGCCAACGCGAGGGGCGCGCCCACAGCCGTTGCAGGGCATAGCCCCCCAAAATGGGGAACACCAACACCGTCAGGCCGAGGAGACCCAAAAGCTGTGCATCGGCCGAGAAGAGCAGGCGTATGCCGGGCAGCTCGGCCGTGCTGCCCAAACGCACCAGCCCGGCCAATGACGCATCCACACTGAGCGCCACAAGCAACAGGGCCACCAGCGCGGCGCAGCCAAAGGCCAGATAGATGCTCCATAGAGGCAGATTGCCCCGGGTGCGCGTCTCGCGCAACACCACGCGCAAACGTCGCCAGATGGGCACCGATACCAGGAGGAAGGACAAGGCCTCCACCAAGACCAGGAGGCGGGCATCGGTCACCCATGCCAGACGTATGAGGGACCAACGGGCCAGGATCCCTGCCGTGAGCGGCCAGCCCGAAAGCGATCCCAAGGCGATGACCAACGGTAGCCGCGCCCAACGCCCCAACGGGGGCACGGCCCGCACCTGCACATCCACCCGCAAAAGCGCCAAACACAGACTCGCATTGGCCAGGAAGAGGAAGGCGATGCCGATCCCCTCTTTGGCCAGCAACATGGGCGCGAAGGTGGCCGCGGCCACCCCATGCAGGATGATGTAGGGCAGCGCCGTGGCAAAATCGGTGGCCAAACTGGCCAAGACGCCGGTGAGAAAGAGCCCCCACACGCTCAAGGAGATGAGCCAATCCACCCTGAACTGGCCGATGGGGGCCAAGCCGGCCAGCCGCAACCAAAGGCAACCGCCCACGCTGAGGGAGACGAGATAGCTCTCCCAGCGCCGCTTGAGACTGCCCGGCAAAGGATAAACGCCCAGCCGCAACAAGGCCGCGGCCATGAGCAGCTTGAGCGGCGTGCCCGCCAAAACCAATTCTGGGAACGCTGTGTGGCCCTGGGCGGCGCCCAGCAGGACCGTGGCCGCCATCAAGGCGATGGTGGAGAAGGCATTGAGCACCACATCGCGCACGGCATGGGGCAGGCCCTCCTCCGGCATGCGCCGCGTATCCATGATGAGCATGGCCAAATCCATCAAGCCCCAAGTGAGACAGAGGGTCAAAAGGTTCCCCGCCGTGCAAGCGCCGATGCCCGCGGCCAGCAAGGTCAACAGGCCCACCGCCTCCAAGCGCTCCAGGGGTCTGGTCAGCAGGGCGATCCCCGCCAGGGCCAACGGCCCGCTCAACAATAGCACCATGGTGGTGCCCAAAGCGTCAAAGGAAAAGCGCAAGGCCTCGCCCGCCGGAGCCAGCACCCCCCAAAAGGGCAAGGTCAACTCGGCGTGCTGCGCGCCGGCCACAAGGACCAAGATATTTACCACGCCGAGGCAGGCCCCATAGAGGCACCGCCGGGGCACAAGCAGCGCCCTCCGGGCCGGCAAAAGCCAGACAAGGAACGCCCCGGCCAGCGGCGTGGCCAGCGCGAACAGGGACAACCAGTTGATGCTCATGGGCATGGACTCTGGGCTTGATGGTGTGACATCATCCTATCGCATCCGTCCGGAGCGCGCCGTGGCGCCGACGGGGTCATCCTCCCTGCGCCTTGACGGCAGGATAGTTCAGGTTCCACGAAGCGAGCAGGGGCAGCTTGGCATGATCGGTCAAATCCAGCAAGAGCGGCGTCACCGAGATGTAACCGTGGGCCAGGGCGCCGATATCGGTGCCCTCCTCCGGGATGCCATCGGGCGGCTCGCCGCCGATCCAGTAGTAGGTGCGCCCACGGGGATCGGTGCGTTCCACCAAGGCGTTGCGGTAAAGGCGCCGCCCCAAACGGGTGATCTGCACGCCGCGAATCTCCCCTTCGGGCAGGTTCGGCACATTGACGTTGAGCAGCAAAGGCTCCGGCAAGGCGGCCTGCACAAGGCGCTGGGCCAAGGAGGCCGCAAAGCGCGCCGCCGGGCCGTAATCGCCAACATCGTACGTATCCAGAGATACCGCGATGGCGCTCAACCCCATCAAGACGCCCTCCATGGCCGCGGCCACCGTGCCCGAATAGGTCACATCCTGGGCCACGTTGGCCCCTAGGTTGATGCCCGCCACCACGAGATCCGGCGTGCCCTTGAGCACGCCCAAAAGGGCCAGGGCCACGCAATCGGAGGGGGAACCGCTGCTTTCCAGGGCCTCCGCGCCATTGGCCAGCCGGGTGGCCCGCACCCGTAGGGGCTTGTGCATCGTCCGCGAATGGCCCGAGGCCGACCAATTGTGCTCCGGCGCGACGACGGCCACCTCCGCAAAAGCGCTCAAGGTCTCCTGGAGGACCAGCAGGCCTGGGGCGTCGATGCCATCGTCATTGGTCAACAGAATGAGGGGACGCGATGAGGCGCTTGAGGCCATAACCCTCCCACATGGGTGCTACTTGTTCTCGTCCTCGGCTGCCACCAGGGATAGCGTCTGAGATTGGGTCAACAGCCGTTGCAAGAGCACATCGGTGAGCCGGTGGAAGCGCTCCTGGAAGGACGGGGAATCCACGGGCTCGGTGGTCATGATGAGCGCATCTTCGCCGTTATCCGAATAATAGCGCTTGCGCTGCCCCACCACCTGAAAGCCATATTTGCGGTACAGATTCTGCGCCGTAAGGTTCGTCACCCGCACCTCCAGGGTGATCACATGGGCCTGGCGGGCCAAGGCCCGTTCCATCAACGCGGCCAGGAGCAGCTCGCCCAGGCCACGGCCACGCCATTCGGGGCGCACCCCCAAGGTACAGATGTGGGCCTCATCCAGCATCAGCCAGAAGCCACCGTAGCCCAGGATGGAGGGATCGAGCCTGGGCGCGCCCAACAAACGCTTCACCGAGCGAGGCAGCGGCCGCTCATCCTTGATGATCCACGGCGCATAGCGCAGCACCAGATATTCCGCCGAGGGATTATGGCGCAGTTCGTAGCTAAAAGCGTTGGCTGACCAAGGCAGGGTAAAGATCACCTGCTCCAACTCGGCCACGGTGGGCACATCGTCCAGCGTCATCGGTGCCAAAGTATAGGGTAACCCTTCAAGGTTCATCGGCTCACGATCCCGCTTCTTGGGCCGCGCCTGGGGTAGCATAATGGAGATAGATGGGCGAGAGCTGGTCGAGGTCGTCCACCCGGCCTGCCTGCCACCGATCCCAGGCCAACTCGGCCAAATAACCGGCGCGGCGCAACGAGCCGGCCAGAGAAGAGATGGCAATGCGGTCGGCATGGGGCTGTTGCGCCAGGCGCTCGGCCAGCTCCGGGCCGATCTCGCCGGCCACCAGGACGGGATCCTCCCCCGGCACCACCCACTCCGCCGCCGACCACACCTGGATCTCGCCCTCTTGCACCGGCAGCCCTTGCGCGAAACGATACTTGGCCACGGCGATGCGCCCTCGGCCCGCCTCCAAGACGGCCCATACCGGCCCGCCCGGATCGCCCACGGCGTAGGTGATCACATCCAACGTAGGGATGGCGATGATGGGAATCTCCAAGGCCAGACAGAGCCCCTTGGCGATGCTCATGCCGATGCGCAAGCCGGTGAAGGACCCCGGCCCTTGCACCACGGCCACCGCGCGCAGCGCCTGGGGCGTGAGACCTTGCTGAGCAAGGAGCGCGGCGATGGCCGGCAACACCTCCACCGAGTGGTTGTTCTGCGAACGCCACGTGTGCTCCGCCACAATCCCCAACTCATCATAGAGGGCGATGCTGGCATAACGGGTGGCCGTATCGATCGCCAAGAGCATGTTCCGTCCTCGTTTCCGGCCCCAAGCTCAGGGTTTGGCCGCGAACAATTCGGCCCGCAACAAGGCCAACAGCTCAAGATAGCGCGCCCCCGTCGCTTCGAACAACAGGGAGCGCTTGGTATAATCCAAATAGGAGAGGGTGATCCAGAGGCGCTCCCTGGGCATGATGTCACGGGCGCGCTCGGCCCATTCGATCACCGTCACCCCATCGCTATAGAGGTAATCCTCCACCCCCAAGGCGAGGATCGCGTTGGCATCGTCCAAGCGATAGAGGTCCACATGGTACAAATACGGCCCCTTGGCCAAGGGCGGATGTTCCTCGATAAAGACAAAGGTGGGGCTGCTGATCACCCCGGCAACCCCCAAGCCGGCGCCGATCCCTTGGGTGAGGCAGGTTTTGCCGGTGCCCAAAGCCCCTTGCAGGCAGACCACATCGCCGCCCCGGAGCAACCGCCCCAAACGCTCGCCGATACGCAAGGTTTGGGCCGGGCTGTGGCTTACAAGATCAAAGGCATGGTCCGTCAATATCGGCGTCACTTGATCACCAGCCTCACGGGATAGTGCAGCTCATCACCCAGTCAGGGCATGAGATACAGTCTAGATCAACGTAATCCCTTGGCCCAAAAGGCCGAAACGTTTGCCGCCCAAGTGGATCAGCGGGCAAAGCTCCTCGTGCTCTTGGGGGAGCACCCAGACCTCCTGGAAGGCCTCCTCCTCGGCCCAGGCGCCGACGAGCTCCAAGACGAACAGGGTGTGGTCCCCGGGCTTGAAGGTCGCCACCACCACGCCCTCCAGATGGGCCAAGCATTCCGCGATCCACGGCACCTCCACCCGGTGCCCCGTCTCCAAGTTCAGCCCTGCGCGCTGCACCTTGTCCACATCTTTGCCGGAGAGGGTGCCGCAGGCAAGGACCTGTTCGGCCAAGGGACGGCCAGGGATATTGAGCACGGCCTCCTCGCTCCGCTTCAAGAGATCGTGGGTGTAGGTGCTGGGATGGATGGCCGCCACCACCAAGGGTGGCTCCAGGCTCACCGGGCTAACCCAGGCCAGGGTCATGACGTTGACCTTGCCCTTGTAGCGCGTCGTCAACAGGCAGACGGGCCGCGGCGCCAACAGGCGATGGGCTTGTTCCAGGGGCACCTCAACTTTCATGGACCCACCTCATGGCCTGAGTATGGCACATCGCTGTGGATCTGTCAAAGTGTGTGGGCATGAGAAAAAAAGGGATTGGGCCAAAGTTGTGGGCGATTCACCGGTCTTCCCGTGACGCGTCAAGCCACCGATAGAAACTGTGGGCCCTGCTCGCCGTCGGATAGAATCCGACGGCTCTGCTTGCCAAGCCCGCGTTGCGGGCTTACTATCCCCAGCCGTCGGTTTTCAACCGACGGGAGCATTTTCTCGACACCCTCGTGGGCATTGGCATCATGCGTCCTTTGGCGCTATATTTACCGCCAAGGGGAAAGATGGCACATCGCTTTATCGCCGACGCCATGTTGGGGCGCCTGGCCAAATGGCTGCGGCTCTTGGGCTATGACACCCTCTACGATGCCTCCTGGAGCGATGCGCAACTGGTGCGCCTGGCTCGGGCGGAGGACCGCATCCTCCTGACCCGCGATACCGCCCTGGCCCGGCGCCGGGGGGTGCGCGTCCTCCTGGTGGCAAGCGAGGAGCTGACCGCCCAATTGGCCCAACTTTACCGCGAGCTGGGCCTGGGGGCCATGGCTCCCTTCTCCCGCTGCCCGGTGTGCAATGAACCCTTGGTGGCCGTGCCCAAGGACCATGCCTGGGGCCAGGTGCCGCCATATATCTTTGTCACCCAAGAGGAATTTCGCCTTTGCCCCTCCTGCGATCGCTTCTTTTGGCGGGGAACCCATTGGCAACACATCCAAGAACTGCTCGCGTCCTTGGATAGGCCGGAGAATTGACAACCTCCGCCGAAGGGGCTATGCTCTTGCCAACCCGCCTTCAAGTCGGGCGATATTGTGCCTGGAGGTATTGCGCCATGGATCCTTGGCCCCAAACGCCCCGCGAGCGCTTTATCGCCGCGTTGGAACATCGCCCCATCTTGGGGCGCGTGCCTCATTTCGAGCTGGTCTTTTACCTCACCATGGAGGCCTTTGGCAAGGTGCACCCCTCCCATCGCTCCTACGCCCAGTGGGACCAGATGTCGGAGAAGGAGCGCCAATTGCACCGCAGCGAGATGGCCGAGATCTATATCCATACCGCCGAGCTCTATGAGCACGATGCCATCTTTATCCACCCCAACCCCAATACCCTGGATGAGACCAAGCGCCTGATCGACCTCATCCGCGAGCGCACCGGCGACCGCTATTTCTTGATGATGCACGGCGATGCCACCTATTCCATCCCCAGTGGCAGCAACATGGAAGCCTGGTGCGCCTGGCTCTATGAGAACCTGGACGAGGCCAAAGCCAAGGCCGATGAGAACGTGGACCGCATGTTGGAAAAGGCCGAGGCATTGCGCCGCCACGGCGGCCTGGATGGGTTCGCCCTCTGCGCCGATTATTGCTTCAACACAGGGCCTTTCCTCCGCCCCAGCCTGTTCAGCGAGATCATCACGCCGTACCTCACCCGGCTCATCGCCGGCCAGCGCTCCCTGGGGTTCTATGTGATCAAACACACCGATGGTAACATCATGCCCATCCTGGATGATCTGGTCCAGGCCAATCCCCACGCCCTGCACTCCATCGATCCCCAGGGCGGCGTGGATATCGCCGAGGTCAAACGGCGGGTGGGCCACAAGGTGGCCCTCATCGGCAACGTGAACTGTGGCCTCTTGAGCACCGGCACCGATGAGGAGGTGATCGCCTCGGCCCGCTACGCCCTGC
>Ga0209162_1004678_pt1 | contig 10086 bp, 9 predicted proteins | sample YNPNPMetaG_FD_187121 | JGI IMG/M metagenome (GOLD analysis project Ga0209162, IMG submission 187121) | Anoxygenic and chlorotrophic microbial mat microbial communities from Yellowstone National Park, USA - YNP NP MetaG (SPAdes) (version 2) ...
GGAAGGAGGTAGGCATAAATGCCTCCCCCCAGGTCATGAAGACCTTTCGTGTATTTCCAATTCTTCACTTCCCTTCCTCCTTTCTCGTCACCGGCGGCGCCTCCCGGGAGCGATCGCAAGGCAGGCACCCGGAGGCCCTCCTACCACCACCTTCGACCGAGGCGGAGAGGGCCATCCATGGATCTTTTTCTGGTGATATCACCATGGGACAGCCACGCTTCGAACACGCCAAGGCCGGCCTTTGCCTCATCCTAAGAAGGATCGGATCCGTTGTCAACGCGGACATACCGAGGCAATTTTTTTCTTGACACACTATATATTGGGGTGTAAATAGAGACCTATACAATATAAGAGGACTAGGCGGATGGAGGGTGGGAATGATCTTTGCCATCGACGGGGCGAGACCGGCGTTCAAGGCAAGGGGGGACACCACGGACATGGCCCTGTTCGTGAGGACCTCCAGCGAGGACATGAAGGGGTGGGATCGCACCAAGATCGTGGAGGCCCTCCTCAGGGAGACCTTCATCGACGCAGGCACGGCCGAGGCCATCAGCCAGGAGGTGGAGGACCTGATCAGGCGATCGCGCATAAAGGTGGTCACGGCCCCGCTCGTCCGCGAGCTGGTGGACGCCAAGCTCATCGAGCACGGGCTCGAGCAGGCACGCCGGATGCACACCCGCCTCGGGGTGCCGCTCTATGACGTGGAGCAACTCATCCTGCACCCGAACAGGGAGAACGCCAATGTCCCGCACGGACCCGAGGCCACCAACCTGACCCTGGCCGAGAGGATCAAGAAGGAGTATGCCCTCCTCAGCGTCTTCTCCCAGGACGTGGCGGATGCCCACATGAGGGGGGACATCCATCTCCACGACCTCGGATTCATGGACAGGCCTTATTGCTCGGGCCAGTCCCTGGAATACCTCAAGCGCTTCGGGTTGAACCTCCCCAACTCCCTGGCCATCGCCAAGCCTGCAAGACACCCGGAGGTCTTGCTCGCCCACATGGTGAAGTTCGCCGCCGCCCTCCAGAGCAACTTCGCGGGGGCGATAGGATGGGACGCTGTCAATCTCTTCTTCGCGCCCTACCTGCGAGGCTTGAGCGACAGGGAGATCGCCCAACTCGCCCAGATGCTGGTCTTCGAGTTTTCCCAGCAGGCGGTGGCGCGTGGAGGGCAGGCCATCTTCACGGACATAAACCTCTACTGGGAGGTCCCCAAGCACTTCGAGGATGTCCCGGCCATCGGTCCTGGAGGGACGTTCACCGGGCTCACCTATGCGGACTACCTCCCTGAGGCCCAGAGGTTCGTGTGGGCCATTTTCGACGTCTTCAAGGGAGGCGACGGGGTCGGCAGGCCGTTCTTCTTTCCCAAGCCGCTCGTACACATGACGGAGAAATTCTTCCAGACTCCTGGCCATCAGGAATTCCTGGCCCACATATGCGATGTGGCTGCCGAGAAGGGCAATACCTACTTTGTCTTCGACCGAGGGGAGACAGCGAAGATCTCCGAGTGCTGTCGGCTGAGCTTCAAATTGGACGCGAACGACCTCCAGGACGCCAATGAACCGTGGCGCATGCGCTATTGCGCCCTCCAGAATGTGACCATCAACCTCCCGCGCATAGGGTATCTGGCCCGCGGAGACGACGCACGGCTCTTTTCCGAGATCTCCGACAGGGTGGAGTTGGCCGTCAAGGCCCATCTGGAGAAGAAGGCCTTCATTCAGCGTCTCCTCTCCTTGGGAGAGGGGGGGCCCCTGGGTCTCCTCACCATGAGGCAGGACGGCGAGCCGTATCTTCGTCTCCCCAGGGCCTCCTACCTCCTGGGAATGGTGGGACTCAACGAGCTGGTGCAGGCCCATACGGGCAAGGAGCTCCATCAGTCCCATGAGGCGCTCCGTTTCGGCCTGAAGGTCATCGCCCACATGAAGCTGCTCGCGGACCGCCTGAGCCGAAGACACGGCATGCGCTTCGTGCTGGAGCAGACCCCGGCCGAGAGCACGGCCTACCGGTTCGCCAAGCTGGACTTGGAGGAGTTCAATGGAGAGGCCTCGCGTTTCGTGAAGGGGAACGTCTCCACGGGGGAGGTTTATTACACCAACTCCACCTATCTGAACGTTGGTGCCCCGGTCAATCCGGTGGAAAGGGTCAGGCTGGAGGGTCTGTTCCATCCCCTCATCGAGGCAGGGGCCCTCACCCACATATGGCTCGGGGAGAGCAAACCCTCTCATGAGTCCCTGGCCAACTTCGTGGTCAAGACCTTCAGACATTCCCAAAACGACCAGATCGCCTTCTCGCCGGAATTCACGACGTGTATCGACTGCGGCCGGACCCAAAGGGGGTTGCGTCAGCAGTGCGGTTACTGCGGGTCCGAACGTGTGGAGGGTATCACCAGGATCACCGGGTATTTTACCAAGACATCCAGTTGGAACAAGGGAAAGCTCGGGGAACTTCGAGATCGGTATCGAAGTGCCCTCTGAATGGGGGTGTGCGCGGTCCATCGCCGCACGAAAGTGTTTTGCCTCCTGTCCGCAACGGGCGACGTAACGCAAACGGTGTGAAGCTGCGGGGATTCCCGATGAGGAAGACCAGCTCGGAGGTGGTCATGACCCTCTTCACCAAGGAAGGGTGCGGCAAGTGCGACTACCTGAAAAAGAAGGTCGATCTCCAGGCCCTGGGGGTCGTGGTGGAGGAGCTGGGGCCGGACAACCCGGATGCCTTGGCCCATCTCGCCTGGCATGAACTGGTTGCGGTGGCGGAGAAGCACCTCCCCATCCTGGTGTTGGACGACTGCTCCTACATCGCCGATGTGGTCCCTATCGTCCGGTATCTGAAAGGACTCCAGGGCCGTCGGGCATCCGCGTGAAGGCCGCCATCGGAGACGGATTCCCGGGGGGCGTCGCACGCCACTGTCGCGCGGCGGATCGCGGCCCGGACGGGCCAACCGTGGGACAGATGACCGGCATCAAGGGGTTCATCGAGACCTCGTTCGTGGACTGGAAGGGGAAGGTGGCCTCGGTCATCTTCCTGGGGGGGTGCAACTTCCGCTGCCCTTATTGCCACAACCATCGTCTGGTGCTGCAACCGGAGGCCCTGGAAGACATCCCTTGGGGGGCCATCGAAGAAGGATTGCGCCGGTTGAGGGGGTGGGTGGACGGGGTGTGCGTCACCGGGGGAGAGCCGACCCTCCACCCCTCTTTGCCGAGGATCCTCGGTGACCTCAGGTCGATGGGGTTCCAGACCAAACTCGACACCAACGGCAGCCTCCCCGAGATCTTGGAACGGCTCATCGAAGGCGGGCTGTTGGACGCCGTCTCCATGGATGTAAAGGCGCCTCTGAGGGAGGATGCGTATCAACGGTGCAGCGGTAGGCCGGTAGCGATAAGGGCGGTAGAGCGCAGCATTCGGGTGCTCGCGGCATCGGGTCTTGAGGTGGAGTTTCGAACCACGGTCGTCCCGGGGCTGTTGGGGGAGGAGGAGGTCTTGGAGATCGCCTCGGGCCTGCCCCCAGGCGTCCCGTATCTTCTGCAGGGATTCAGGCCGCTGGAAGTCCTGGATCCCAGGCTCGAGGACGCGGTCCCTTACTCGGAGGAGACCCTGGAGCGGATGAGGGCTCTGGTGGCCGAGAATGTCCCGAATCCTCTTACACCGACAGGGCTTTCACGACACCTCATCGGAGACACGGCCCCCTTCCTGAGGGTAGACCCGGATCGGGTTGGAAGTCGGGCTCGCCTTCGGCTCTCCATATGATCATGACGATGGCGAGGAGGGATCCCCGGGCGGTTCGGGGAGGGACTCACTTTTTCCGCATGGACCGAAACCGCCCCATGGTTTTGGCCTCGTTGACAGGCCATGACGGGAAAGGTAAGATCTCGTCCGGACATGGCAGGGAGAGGGAGGTCCTCGGGCCGGGGAAAACCATGGGTGCGAGGGTGTTGTTGGTCGAGGACGAGGAACCCATCGCCCAGATGATACGAGAGGTGGTGGGGGGGTTCGACGTAGAATTCCACTGGGCTTCGGACGGCATCCAGGCCCGGGAACTATTGCAAAGCCTTCCTTTCGATTTGATCCTGACGGACCTGATCTTCACGCGCACCGGGGGGTTGGATCTCATCCGATGGGTCAGGGAGCGCGATGAGGCGGTTCCCATCGTGGTGATGACCGGATTCGGGGCAGCCGCTGCCCAGGAGGCGATGGAGGCCGGGGCTTCGGAGAGCATACTCAAACCCTTCGAGATCCATGACCTGCGACAGATCCTCTCGCGCCACTTGCAGCCGCCCCAGGGGGGAGACCGCCGAGGGTGAGGGGGTTGCAGTCCACCCGCGGGGGTGAGGCCTGAGGTAAGTGGCAACGGGGTGACGACATTGGTCTATCTGGTCTGTCCTGTCTGTCTGGTCTGTTTCGTCTATTCGGTCTGTCTGGTCTGTCTGGTCCGAACAAAGCACGGGACGCTCAGCGCTCCTGGGCCCGGTTTCCGAGGGATTTGGCCTCCGGGGGGGTGCTTGCCCCCTCCGTCGGTCGGCCTCAGCTCAGCTTGGGCCGAGAGGGCTTCCCCCAGGTCCGAATCCCGGAGAGTCGAAGCGCCTCCGGCAAGCCGCTCCGAGAAACCTCGCCACCCTGCGAACGATTGCGGCCTGGGAGACCCCGGACGGATCGCGGAGGTGGACCGTGGGGCTGTTACCTAGAGCGTTGCCCAAAGCTCCCTCGGCTCGGGCGGGTTCCACCAGGGGCGGATGCCGAGATCCTCGCAGATGACCCGAGCCGCGTTGTAGCCAGGGGCCCCGGTGATGTTGCCGAAGGGGTGGGTGCCCGACCCGCACAGATACAGCCCTTCGATGGGGGTCCTGTAAGGTCTCAGCCCTGGGAAGGGACGGTTTTCGAGCATCTGGTCCCTGGTGGCCGCCCCCACACAGTGGTCTCCTCCGCGCATGTTGATGAGCTTTCGCTCCACATCCAAGGGAGTGAAGGCGTATCTGGCCAGTATGTTCCTTTTGTCCAGGTTCGGCGCGTATTGGCGCCACCTCTCCAGACACACATCCATGTACCCTTCTTTGACCCTGTCCCACGCCTGGGGCCCCCCGTCTTTCAGGTTGTACGGGGCGAACTGCCACAGGAAGGCGGTGTGCTTGCCCGATGGGGCCTGGGTGGGGTCATGAAGGGTTGGGACCGCGCATTGCATCCCGGGCTTCTTGGGAGGTATCCCCTGGTCGACCTCTCGGACATGGGCCTCGAAGTCCTCGACGCACTCCAGGCCGATGTTGTAATTGAGCCCGTGATCGATCTCCGGGTCGAAGGCCGCTGAAGTGTAACGGGGAGGCTCGTTGAGGGCCAGGTGGACCCCGAACAAGACCAACTTGGAGAAACTGTATTGCCTGGCCTTTCCCAAGGTCTCGGGGTCCAATCTATCCTCCGCCAGGAGCTCCAGGAATGTCTGGGGGATATCGACGGAACTCGCCACGACCTTTCTCGCCATGATCCGTCGGCCGTCGTCCAGGACGACCCCTGTGGCCCGGCCCGCCTCCACTATGATCTCGCGCACGTGGCTTGCCTCCCAGACCCTCCCGCCGTGAGCCTCGATGAACTTGGAGATGCCATGTGCCAGGTAGTGGGAGCCGCCAACGCAGAGGCCTCCCCTGAGGCTCCCGACCATGGCCGATACGAGGTTGTATCCCAGCCCCGGCTCGTCGGCCAGGAACATCCTGGTGGTGACGATGAAGATGATCATCGCCCTCATCTGATCGCTGTCGAAGAGGGCCTTGGCCAGCTCCATGGGGGACTTCTCGCTGATGGCCAGATAGTCGCGTCCGATGGCGCTCCTCTCCAGGATTGCCTTTTTCTCCTCGAAGGGGACGGGGGGGGCGTAACTCTCCGGCGTAATGATCTTCTCGTTGATCGACTTGAAGCGACGCATGAGATCCCTGTAGGTCTCGGCGTCCTTCTTGGAGAAGAAAGAGATGTTCCTGATGGTCTTCTCCTCGTCGGTGTGAAAGACCAGGCAGCGGCCGTCGCTGAAAGGCGCCAGGGTCTGCACGGGCGGCATGATCATGCGGATCCCGTAGCGGTGGAGTTCGAGGTCCTTGTAAAAAGGGAGATCCGGGATCCACCTGAGGAAGAAGGCGTGGAGGTTGTGGTAGAAGCCAGGGATGGTCACCTCCTCGGTGCAGAGGCCTCCTCCCGGCTCCATCCTCCTCTCCAGCACCAGGGTCTCGAGTCCCGCCTTGGTCAGGTACGCGGCGAGGATCTGGCCGTTGTGTCCACCCCCTATCACTATAGCGTCGAAGGTATCCTTCATCATTCCTCCCGTCACCCGCTCCGCCTTGCGACGCGTCTTCCGCCGAGATAGGCCTCCTGCACCTGTCGATTCGACCTGAGCTCCTCCCCGGTGCCGGTCAACACTATCTTGCCGGTCTCCAAGACGTAGCCACGGTCCGCTATCTGCAAGGCCTTCCTGGCGTTTTGCTCCACCAGTAGGATGCCCACCTCGTCGCCCTTCAATTCAACGATCTTGGAGAAGACCTCGTTGACCAGTTTGGGGGCCAGGCCCAAAGAGGGCTCGTCCAGCATCAGGAGCCTGGGCCTGGACATCAAGGCCCTGCCGAGGGCCAGCATCTGCTGCTCCCCCCCGCTCAAGGTCTCCCCCAACTGTCGTTCCCTCTCTCTGAGGACGGGAAAGATGCCGAAGACCATCTCCAGGGCCTGAGGCAGCTCCCTTTCCGGGAGCACGAAGCCACCCATGAGGAGGTTTTCCAGGACGGTCATCCTCCTCAGTATGGCTCGCCCCTCCTGGACCATGAATATGCCCTTCTTGACTATCCTGTGAGGCGGGAGCCCAGCGATCTCCTCTCCCTCGAAGAGGATCTTTCCGCGTCTCAACGGGATGACGCCCGAAATCGCCCTGAGGAGTGTGGTCTTGCCAGCGCCGTTGGCCCCGATGAGGGTGGCGATCTCGCCCTTTTTCACTTCCAGATCTATCCCCTTCAGGACCTGGATAGCGCCGTAACCGGCTTCCACACCTTTGACCTGCAGCATCTCCAAATCCTACCCCTCGTCCCTCCCCAGATAGGCCTCGATGACCTCCTCGTTAGACTGGATCTCCTCCGGTCGGCCGCTGGCGATGAGTCTACCGAAGTTCAAGACGTAGATGTGGTCGCATATGCCCATGACCAGGTTCATGTCGTGCTCTATCAGGAAGACGGTCTTGCCCATCTCCCTGAGCTCCTGGATCCTTTCGAGGAGGTCCTCCGTCTCCGCCTCGTTCATCCCCGCGGCTGGCTCGTCCAAAAGGAGGAGGCTCGGCTGCAAGGCCAGGGCCCTGGCGATCTCGAGCCGCCTTTGCTCGCCGTAAGCGAGACTCGTGCTGGCCTCGTGGCGTTTCTCCCAAAGCCCCATCCTTTGCAACAGGTGCTCCGCCTCCTGACGCAGTGCCTTCTCGGTACGGCCGTTGACCGGGACCAGGCTGGAGACCCCGGACCTGGTCCTTATGTTCTGAGCCACCAAGACGTTCTCCAGTACCGTCATGGTGGGGAAAAGGCGGATGTTCTGGAACGTCCTGGCGATGCCCAACCTGGCGATCTGGTGGGGACGAAGACGGGTCAATTCATTTCCTTGGAACGTGATGGAGCCCTCCGATGCCGGCAAGAGTCCGGTGATCAGGTTGAAGAGGGTCGTCTTCCCTGCGCCGTTGGGACCGATCAGGCCGTAGATGCCTTCTTTGGAGATCTCCAGGCTCACGTGTTCCAGGGCCTTCAACCCCCCGAATCGTTTCGAGACATCCCTGATCCCGAGCATCTCACCGCCTCGTCTTGCCAAAGACCCCGCCGATCCAGGTGCCGGCATCCCGGACCATCTGTCTCGTCATTATCCCGGAGGGGCGGAATATCATCATGAGGACCAGCGCCGCGCCGAAAAAGAAGAGTCGCCAATCCTTCAGGAAACGAAGCAGTTCCGGCAGGACACTGAAGATGATCCCTCCCACCACCGGACCCCAAAAGGTCTGCATCCCCCCGAGGATGACGAACAGTATGGCCATGGCGGACACCAGGAAGTTGAAGTTGCTCGACTCGATATAGAACATGTGGTGGGCATACAACCCCCCTGCCACCCCGGCGATGAAAGCGCCCAGCCAGAATACCCCGATCTTCAGTGCCGTCACGTTCAGCCCGAGGGAGCTCGCCACCTCCGGGTCGTCCCTGACCGCGTTGAGGGAGGCCCCGAGCCTGGACCTGTCGAGGAGCCAGAACACAACGATGAAGAACAGCACCCAACCGTAGACCAGGGGAAGGGTTGTGCCGAAGGGCCCCCTGAAGCCGTAAGCTCCCCCGGTTGGCTCGAAGTTCAAGAAGAAGGTCCTGACCATCTCACCGAAGGCACAGGTCGCCATGACGAGGTAGATCCCCTTCAGCCTGAGGGCCGGGATGCCGATCAGGAGGCCGAGGAGGCTCGCCAAGGCCGCGCCGATGAGCAGGGCGGGCATCAAGGGGAAGCCCGCCTTGACCGTGAGATAGGCCGAGGTGTATGCCCCGATGGCCATGAAACCCGCGTTTCCCAAGGAGAGCTGATCCGTCGTCAGTATGGCGTAGACGCTCAGGGCCATGAGGATGTTGATCCCCATCAGGGCCAGGACGCCTTCGAGATAGACGCTCATGTCTCGGCTTCCCGATCTCCTCCTTTTCGACTCTCGCCGGCGGCTGGGGCCGGCTGAGAAGGGGCGGCCTCAGGCCCTTCTTTCCGTGGTCCCGAAGAGCCCCTCCGGCTTGAAGACGAGGAACGCGAAGAAGAGGCCGAAGATGATCATGTCCCTGTAGCTGGCCGTCAAATAGGCGTCGTTCATCACCTCGATGATTCCTATCATTATCCCGCCTATCATGGCCCCGCGCAGGTTCCCCAGACCACCTATGACCATGGCGACCATGCCTATCAACCCCTGCCGGATCCCGATGAAGGGGGTGATCTGGAGGTAGACCAGGGCGGTCAACACCCCTGCCACGCCCGCCAGGGCTCCCGACGCGAAGAAGGTGAACGTGATCACGCGGTTCACGTCGATCCCCAACAGACTGGCGTTGATCTGGTTTTCCGAGGTCGCCCGCATGGCCCTCCCCATCCGGGTCTTCCTGGCGAACAGGTCGATCCCCATCATGAGCAGAAGGGAGGTGGCCAGGATGATCACCTGGATGGATGAGATCTGGACCGGGCCCAGCCGAAACTGGGCTATCTCGGTGGTCTGCGGGTACCTCAGCGGTTCAGATCCCCAGATCTGCGTGGCCAGGTTCTGCAACAGGATCCCGAAGGCGATGGTGCTGAGCAGCGGTCCCAAAAAGTGGGCCTTCCTGAGCGGGCGGAAACAGGAGCGCTCGATGATCACGGACAGGATCCCGGCCCCCAGCAGGGCCGCGATCACCGCCACGTAGAGGGGCGCACCGAACATGGCGAGGGTGAGCCCCAGGAAGGCCCCGAACATGAAGACATCCCCATGGGCTATGTTGAGCATCTCCAAAAGACCCAGGACGAGCGTGTAGCCCAAGGCTATCAGGGAGTACGTGCTACCCAACATCAGGCCGTTGATGAGCTGCTGCACGAACATGGATCAGGGCCCCTTCACCGGAAAAGGCTCGGGATCAATCCTTCACGGCCACCCACATCCCGCCCTTGATCTCGTAGACCTGGACGTCCTTGATCCCGTCGCCGACCTCGTTGAAGCCCTTGCTCGCCACGCCGTCGAAGGTGCGAAGCGTGCTGAAGTACTCCATGATCCTCTCCCTGTCCTTCTGGAGGTCTTCGGGTTTGTTGGTGACCCCCTTCTTCTTTATGGCCTCTGCGATCATGAAGACCGCATCGTAGGCGTTGACGGCGTAGTAGTCCGGCAGCTTGGTGAACTCGCCCGTGTAGAGCTTCTGCCACGCCTTCTCGTAAGCGGCCTTGAACTTCTGGCTCTTGGGCGAGTCGTCGCTGCGATCCCAGATCGTGCCGGAGAAGGTCCCCTCTACGGCCTTGCCGCCCTTCTGGGGGACCTCCCCCTCCATGAGAGGGGCCGTGCCCATGAACGGCTGGGTCATGCCCTGCCTGCGGGCCTCCGTGATGATGTTCAAGGCGTCC
>Ga0209162_1004679_pt1 | contig 10074 bp, 5 predicted proteins | sample YNPNPMetaG_FD_187121 | JGI IMG/M metagenome (GOLD analysis project Ga0209162, IMG submission 187121) | Anoxygenic and chlorotrophic microbial mat microbial communities from Yellowstone National Park, USA - YNP NP MetaG (SPAdes) (version 2) ...
CCGGTGATGGCGGCGATGTCTTAATCCCCTTCATTGCGGGGCAGTGGTCGCTTCATACATTTGGTCGTGCGATCGACGTTATGATAACCTGTCTTAATCCCCTTCATTGCGGGGCAGTGGTCGCTTCTTATCGCGGCAGCGGCGCTGACCGTCGCCGCGCCCGCGTCTTAATCCCCTTCATTGCGGGGCAGTGGTCGCTTCCCCATCTCCGTTTAATCTGAGCTGGGCGAGCCCCCCCGTCTTAATCCCCTTCATTGCGGGGCAGTGGTCGCTTCGGGTAGGCGTCCGCGCGCTGCCGGACGGCTCCGGCAGCGAGTCTTAATCCCCTTCATTGCGGGGCAGTGGTCGCTTCACATCGTTGATGAGGACCCGGAATTCCGCGCCATCCGGTCTTAATCCCCTTCATTGCGGGGCAGTGGTCGCTTCCAGAATGACCCGGACCTGCACGGCGTCCGGCTTTCGTGTCTTAATCCCCTTCATTGCGGGGCAGTGGTCGCTTCCGGCGACGGGCGGAGGGGGCGCGCGATGGAGCGCGCTGGTCTTAATCCCCTTCATTGCGGGGCAGTGGTCGCTTCCCCCCCTCGCCGCACGGCGGGGGCGGGCAAGGAGGAAAGTCTTAATCCCCTTCATTGCGGGGCAGTGGTCGCTTCTAGTCCGCCGCCGATAGCCTCTTCACCATGACCCCACGTCTTAATCCCCTTCATTGCGGGGCAGTGGTCGCTTCCGCGCGCAAGAGCGCGCCAGTCGTGAAGTAGCGGCTCGTCTTAATCCCCTTCATTGCGGGGCAGTGGTCGCTTCTGCGCGCGCCTCGGCGCGGACCTTGCTGAGGCCAGAAGTCTTAATCCCCTTCATTGCGGGGCAGTGGTCGCTTCCGGATGGGGTGGTTTTCTGCTGGTGCAGTGGATCTCGTCTTAATCCCCTTCATTGCGGGGCAGTGGTCGCTTCTCTTCGGATGCATGCTGATGTTTGGTAGTGGCATCAGGTCTTAATCCCCTTCATTGCGGGGCAGTGGTCGCTTCACATGCTGTACTCCCTCCCCTTGGTGCGATTCCGGGTCTTAATCCCCTTCATTGCGGGGCAGTGGTCGCTTCGACCCGGAGGTGAGCTGGCGCCCCGGGTGCGGATTCGTGTCTTAATCCCCTTCATTGCGGGGCAGTGGTCGCTTCAAGCCCGCACCTACGCCACCCTCCGGGGTCGGCCGGTCTTAATCCCCTTCATTGCGGGGCAGTGGTCGCTTCCTGGAACACCAAGAAGCTCGTCAAGTACGCCATCAGGTCTTAATCCCCTTCATTGCGGGGCAGTGGTCGCTTCAGCTCGAGACGCTGGCCCGGTTGCGGGCCAGCGCCGAGTCTTAATCCCCTTCATTGCGGGGCAGTGGTCGCTTCCGGGCGCGCCAGGCGGCGCAGGCGAGGCGGGAGGTCTTAATCCCCTTCATTGCGGGGCAGTGGTCGCTTCGCGACGCGGGCGGCGACGCCAGGGGCGACGTGGGGCGACGCAGGGTCTTAATCCCCTTCATTGCGGGGCAGTGGTCGCTTCAGCGGCCTGGCGGCCGCCGTCTTCGTCGCCGTCCTGTCTTAATCCCCTTCATTGCGGGGCAGTGGTCGCTTCCGATATGCGGGAGATCGCTGCCGTGCTCGCCAAGACCTTGTCTTAATCCCCTTCATTGCGGGGCAGTGGTCGCTTCCCCCCCTCAAGCGGGGGGGGCCGCGCGCCGGGGAGGGGGTCTTAATCCCCTTCATTGCGGGGCAGTGGTCGCTTCCAGCGAGGCCCGCGTCGACATCGCGCAGCGCGTTGAGTCTTAATCCCCTTCATTGCGGGGCAGTGGTCGCTTCTCCGCAACGCCGTGGAGGGGGACCCCTCCCTCCGTGTCTTAATCCCCTTCATTGCGGGGCAGTGGTCGCTTCGAGCATCAGCTCGAGGCGCTCGCGCGCCTTCGGGCTGAGTCTTAATCCCCTTCATTGCGGGGCAGTGGTCGCTTCATGGAGGTCATCATGATGGTGATGTTGATTGCAGCGGGTCTTAATCCCCTTCATTGCGGGGCAGTGGTCGCTTCCGTCTCTCACGCCCGAGAGGGCCAGGCGCATCGAGCGTCTTAATCCCCTTCATTGCGGGGCAGTGGTCGCTTCGTGCGCAGGTCTGGCCGGAGCTGCCCGGACCGCCGCAGTCTTAATCCCCTTCATTGCGGGGCAGTGGTCGCTTCACACTATCGCATCGCGCGATCCAGACTAACTCGCCAGGTCTTAATCCCCTTCATTGCGGGGCAGTGGTCGCTTCATGCCTATGTCCCGGCGTCCGCCATCCGCGGATGGTAGTCTTAATCCCCTTCATTGCGGGGCAGTGGTCGCTTCTCGGCGGCGATCCGGGCGCAGCACCCGGACGCGCTGATCATCGTCTTAATCCCCTTCATTGCGGGGCAGTGGTCGCTTCGCGATACGTCGGTCAAGATGACCACCCCCTCTGGCCTCGTCTTAATCCCCTTCATTGCGGGGCAGTGGTCGCTTCCATCTCCCGCCCTCGATGACGGGGGCGGGGGGCTAGACGTCTTAATCCCCTTCATTGCGGGGCAGTGGTCGCTTCTCGACGCGCTGGAAACGGCGCTGTCGGGGAGGAGGCGCAGTCTTAATCCCCTTCATTGCGGGGCAGTGGTCGCTTCCAGGAGGAGGCATGAAGAAGAAAGCGCAGGGCTGCGTCTTAATCCCCTTCATTGCGGGGCAGTGGTCGCTTCGCCGCAGGACGCCGCGCTGCGGGTGCGCAGCGCGGAGGTCTTAATCCCCTTCATTGCGGGGCAGTGGTCGCTTCGCGGCGGCGACGGCGGCTCGTCGGGAGGCCGAAGAACGTCTTAATCCCCTTCATTGCGGGGCAATGGTCGCTTCCCCTCCTGCCGTATGGCGGGGGGGGGGGAGGGGCCTCCGTCTTAATCCCCTTCATTGCGGGGCAGTGGTCGCTTCTCGTGCGCTTGGCGCTCGCCTGGGGGGTTCGGACATCCAGGTCTTAATCCCCTTCATTGCGGGGCAGTGGTCGCTTCAAAAAAGCGTTCCCGCGTCCCGCCGCACGGCGGGCGCGTCTTAATCCCCTTCATTGCGGGGCAGTGGTCGCTTCTCACCGTCTTCACGCCGCGCGAGGGCGAACCCCCCGGGTCTTAATCCCCTTCATTGCGGGGCAGTGGTCGCTTCCGTATGGCGGGGGGAGGGGCCTCCGGGGTCGCCCCCCGGTCTTAATCCCCTTCATTGCGGGGCAGTGGTCGCTTCTCCTTCGACACGAATGGAGTTCCATTCACTTTCGGGTCTTAATCCCCTTCATTGCGGGGCAGTGGTCGCTTCACCCCACCAACCCAACCCGCGAGGACGCGATCAAGTCTTAATCCCCTTCATTGCGGGGCAGTGGTCGCTTCTCCCGCCGACCGAGACGCCGGTCCCGCCGACTGAGACGTCTTAATCCCCTTCATTGCGGGGCAGTGGTCGCTTCAACCACACGCTCTGAGAGGAGCCGATCATGAAGTGGTCTTAATCCCCTTCATTGCGGGGCAGTGGTCGCTTCGGACGCGTATGGATGTTGAACCCCTTTACCTGTAACTGGTGTCTTAATCCCCTTCATTGCGGGGCAGTGGTCGCTTCGGGCAAGGAGGAAAGAAAAGGAATGAAGGAAGCAGGGTCTTAATCCCCTTCATTGCGGGGCAGTGGTCGCTTCCTAGGCGGCGTCGACGCGGGCCTCAGCGAGGTCCGCGCGTCTTAATCCCCTTCATTGCGGGGCAGTGGTCGCTTCCAGGCGGGGGTGGCGAGGAGGAAGGAATGAGTATCGTGTCTTAATCCCCTTCATTGCGGGGCAGTGGTCGCTTCATCTTCGTTATCGGGGACGGCGGATTTGACATCCGCCTTTCCGTCTTAATCCCCTTCATTGCGGGGCAGTGGTCGCTTCAAAAAGTGATCGCCCCCCGCCGCATGGCGGAGGGGCAGTCTTAATCCCCTTCATTGCGGGGCAGTGGTCGCTTCGCGCCGCCATCGACGGGGCGGGCGTCGAGGGCGGCGCGTCTTAATCCCCTTCATTGCGGGGCAGTGGTCGCTTCTGAGCATCGTCGTCTTTTTCGCAACCGCGGCGCTCGTGTCTTAATCCCCTTCATTGCGGGGCAGTGGTCGCTTCAGCGTCGCGCACAGGCCGAGGCCAAGGCGCGCGTCGAGTCTTAATCCCCTTCATTGCGGGGCAGTGGTCGCTTCAGCGCACGCTCGTCAACGCGCTGGAGCGCGCCCTGTCTTAATCCCCTTCATTGCGGGGCAGTGGTCGCTTCGCGCGCCTGCGCCGAGGCCGAGCGGCGCGCTCGGTCTCGGTCTTAATCCCCTTCATTGCGGGGCAGTGGTCGCTTCGCGAAAGCGCGAGCGGACGCCGAGCGCCGGGCCGCAAGTCTTAATCCCCTTCATTGCGGGGCAGTGGTCGCTTCACGCCCGCGCCGAGGCCGAAGCGCGCAGCGCGGCTCGTCTTAATCCCCTTCATTGCGGGGCAGTGGTCGCTTCGCGCTTCTGCGCGCGGAGGAGGTCCAGGCGCCGCAAGTCTTAATCCCCTTCATTGCGGGGCAGTGGTCGCTTCACCAACTCGAGGCGTGGGCCCGAAACCGGAACGGCGTCTTAATCCCCTTCATTGCGGGGCAGTGGTCGCTTCCCCGCGCCGAGGCCGAAGCGCGCAGCGCGCGCTTGGAGGTCTTAATCCCCTTCATTGCGGGGCAGTGGTCGCTTCTCGCTGAAAGGGCGGGGGGCGGCGCGCCGGGGAGAGGGTCTTAATCCCCTTCATTGCGGGGCAGTGGTCGCTTCCCTACGCCTTGATAAAGGTGTGGCGGAGGCGGTACGCCTGTCTTAATCCCCTTCATTGCGGGGCAGTGGTCGCTTCAAATATCCCATCCATTTCTCCTGGATGTCGAGTGCACGTCTTAATCCCCTTCATTGCGGGGCAGTGGTCGCTTCCGGCGCACGTGCGCGCCTGTAGGGCGCGCGGCGCCATCGTCTTAATCCCCTTCATTGCGGGGCAGTGGTCGCTTCGGCGCCGACGTCCTCGATGCGTTGGAGGACGGCGGCGGTCTTAATCCCCTTCATTGCGGGGCAGTGGTCGCTTCGGGGGACCCGGCCCTTCACGGCGTCCGGCTGGCACTGGGTCTTAATCCCCTTCATTGCGGGGCAGTGGTCGCTTCAGGCAAAGAAAAAGGAGGAGTAGGGGCCTAGCCGTGTCTTAATCCCCTTCATTGCGGGGCAGTGGTCGCTTCGTGGCTCCCGCACGCCCAGCAGGTCGTGGCGGCGGCGCGTCTTAATCCCCTTCATTGCGGGGCAGTGGTCGCTTCCCGGAACGCCCTGCGGGGCGTCCGGCGCGCCGACCGGGTCTTAATCCCCTTCATTGCGGGGCAGTGGTCGCTTCACATCGTGTCGCGGGGGGGGCCAGGAACGTCTTGCCGGGTCTTAATCCCCTTCATTGCGGGGCAGTGGTCGCTTCCGTTTGCCGTTTCTTTTTTTGGACGTCGCTGGAAGTGGTCTTAATCCCCTTCATTGCGGGGCAGTGGTCGCTTCCGGGGGGCGCCCGGACCGCCCTGCGGGGCGTCCGGCGTCTTAATCCCCTTCATTGCGGGGCAGTGGTCGCTTCAAAAAAAGAAGAAAGAAGTCCGCGTCCCGCCGCACGGGTCTTAATCCCCTTCATTGCGGGGCAGTGGTCGCTTCTTACTCGCTCTGGTGCTACGATGGAGCTTCTGTACGAGTCTTAATCCCCTTCATTGCGGGGCAGTGGTCGCTTCGACCCGGCGCTACGCCGGGCGGCGGCGGCGGCGGCGCGTCTTAATCCCCTTCATTGCGGGGCAGTGGTCGCTTCACGCAGAGCGGCGGGCCGCCCGCCTCGGCGGCGAGGTCTTAATCCCCTTCATTGCGGGGCAGTGGTCGCTTCGGCACGGCGAAAAACCCCGACCCGACGCCGCTCGACGAGTCTTAATCCCCTTCATTGCGGGGCAGTGGTCGCTTCCTGGGCAAAATCGAAGGAGATGCGGAGTCGCTTCTCAAGTCTTAATCCCCTTCATTGCGGGGCAGTGGTCGCTTCTCTTTATCATCATCGCGACCGCGGCGCTCGTCGCCGCGTCTTAATCCCCTTCATTGCGGGGCAGTGGTCGCTTCTTTTCTTTGAGGCAAGGTACGTTGTTTACCCTCTAGCTCGTCTTAATCCCCTTCATTGCGGGGCAGTGGTCGCTTCGATCCGGAAGCAGCGCGCCGCCGAAGAGCGTGCGCGCGTCTTAATCCCCTTCATTGCGGGGCAGTGGTCGCTTCAAAATCGAGACGTGGGTTCGTCTCCTGGAAAGCGTGTCTTAATCCCCTTCATTGCGGGGCAGTGGTCGCTTCGACCCGGACCTCCGCGGCGTCAGGCTGTCCTTGGTCTGGTCTTAATCCCCTTCATTGCGGGGCAGTGGTCGCTTCCCGGCGGCGCTGGTCGCCGCCGGGATCGATGCGCTGCGTCTTAATCCCCTTCATTGCGGGGCAGTGGTCGCTTCTCACAGTGGCGCTCGTCGTCGCTGCCGCGCTCGCCTTGTCTTAATCCCCTTCATTGCGGGGCAGTGGTCGCTTCTCCCCCTCGCCGCACGGCGGGGTGGGCAAGGAGAAAGGTCTTAATCCCCTTCATTGCGGGGCAGTGGTCGCTTCTCCCCCCCCGAAGGGGGGGGGCGAGCCGTTTGCATATGTCTTAATCCCCTTCATTGCGGGGCAGTGGTCGCTTCCCGCGGCGCTGACCGCCGCCGCGCTCGCCGCATTGTGGGTCTTAATCCCCTTCATTGCGGGGCAGTGGTCGCTTCACGCGCGCGCGCGCCTCGGCGGCGGCGCGCGCCTGGTCTTAATCCCCTTCATTGCGGGGCAGTGGTCGCTTCGGGTGCACAATGCCAAAAGCGAGTCGTGATGAGCGCTAGTCTTAATCCCCTTCATTGCGGGGCAGTGGTCGCTTCTGAACGTGGGTGTAGCAGGAACGTTTTATGGGATCTTGTCTTAATCCCCTTCATTGCGGGGCAGTGGTCGCTTCCGCCGCACGTCGTCCTCGGCAAACTCGGCGCGGCCGCGTCTTAATCCCCTTCATTGCGGGGCAGTGGTCGCTTCCGGCGGCAGGTGGATGCGCCTGGAGGCGTTCCTCCTGACGTCTTAATCCCCTTCATTGCGGGGCAGTGGTCGCTTCGCGCGCAGAAGCGCGCGCAGGCGGAGGTCGAGGCGCCCCGTCTTAATCCCCTTCATTGCGGGGCAGTGGTCGCTTCAGCGTCGCGCACAGGCCGAGGCGCGTGCGCGCGCCGGTCTTAATCCCCTTCATTGCGGGGCAGTGGTCGCTTCTTCGGGGACTGGACGTGGATCGGCGAGCGGTGGGCCAGTCTTAATCCCCTTCATTGCGGGGCAGTGGTCGCTTCAGGTACTGGATTTATTCTTTTGCTCTCCAGTCGCTGGTCTTAATCCCCTTCATTGCGGGGCAGTGGTCGCTTCGAGGCTGAGGCGCGCGCCGAGGCCGAAGAACGCGCGAGTCTTAATCCCCTTCATTGCGGGGCAGTGGTCGCTTCGAAGAACGCGCACAGGCCGAGGCGCGTGCGCGCGCCGGTCTTAATCCCCTTCATTGCGGGGCAGTGGTCGCTTCGAGGGTCCTCCGGGGTCGCCCCCGCGACATCGCGTCGCGTCTTAATCCCCTTCATTGCGGGGCAGTGGTCGCTTCCGTTTGCCGTTTCTTTTTTTGGACGTCGCTGGAAGTGGTCTTAATCCCCTTCATTGCGGGGCAGTGGTCGCTTCTCGAGCTGGTGCTCGAGGCGTTTCGCCCTGTCCGGGTGTCTTAATCCCCTTCATTGCGGGGCAGTGGTCGCTTCAGGCCAGGACCGAGGCTGCGCAGCGCGTCGACGAGCGAGTCTTAATCCCCTTCATTGCGGGGCAGTGGTCGCTTCTTTACCCCGCCTGCGCGGTTGTGTCTGCTTTATTTGTCTTAATCCCCTTCATTGCGGGGCAGTGGTCGCTTCCGCGGTTGTGTCTGCTTTATTTGAGGTGAGTCCTCAGGTCTTAATCCCCTTCATTGCGGGGCAGTGGTCGCTTCGAGAGAAAGGCAACGAGGACAACGAGTTGTTGAGGTCTTAATCCCCTTCATTGCGGGGCAGTGGTCGCTTCAGGTGGTTTCTCTCTCCGACTCTGTGGTGAAATCTTGTCTTAATCCCCTTCATTGCGGGGCAGTGGTCGCTTCGCTACTAAAGTTGCCGGTAACACCCCAGTTTCTCGTCTTAATCCCCTTCATTGCGGGGCAGTGGTCGCTTCTGCGCGGCATTTGCCTTGTCGGAAGTCCTCTCGGAGTGTCTTAATCCCCTTCATTGCGGGGCAGTGGTCGCTTCATTAACTGGCTACTACACCAGTTCGACTGGGCATTACCGTCTTAATCCCCTTCATTGCGGGGCAGTGGTCGCTTCAGGCTGGCTCGTCGCTGGCTTGTCGGCTTAGGCTTAAGGTCTTAATCCCCTTCATTGCGGGGCAGTGGTCGCTTCGGCTTTGGATTCTTGCGCGGCATTTGCCTTGTCGGAGTCTTAATCCCCTTCATTGCGGGGCAGTGGTCGCTTCAAATTAGCTGCGTACTGGGACGGGAGCCCCTTTTTGTCTTAATCCCCTTCATTGCGGGGCAGTGGTCGCTTCAAATTCGCGCGGGCTCTGCCCGCGCTAAGGAAGTACGGTCTTAATCCCCTTCATTGCGGGGCAGTGGTCGCTTCTCCTCGACGCGCTGGAAACGGCGCTGTCGGAGAGGAGGTCTTAATCCCCTTCATTGCGGGGCAGTGGTCGCTTCTCAAGGCGTGGGGATTGTACCCCGCCTACACCGTTCTGTCTTAATCCCCTTCATTGCGGGGCAGTGGTCGCTTCTCTCGCTCACTACGAGAAAAGGACATTTGCTGCATTCCAGTCTTAATCCCCTTCATTGCGGGGCAGTGGTCGCTTCCCAACGATCCCAGCGCCCGTATGGGCGTATTTGGTGTCTTAATCCCCTTCATTGCGGGGCAGTGGTCGCTTCCTGGTCGCCTGGCAGGCGACCGAAGAGTACATCAGCGGGTCTTAATCCCCTTCATTGCGGGGCAGTGGTCGCTTCTTTATCGTCATTGCGACCACGGCGCTGACCGCGGCCGGTCTTAATCCCCTTCATTGCGGGGCAGTGGTCGCTTCGGGTACTCAAGCGCCTGTTGTGCGTACGGTATCTTGTCTTAATCCCCTTCATTGCGGGGCAGTGGTCGCTTCGCTTGCATATCAAAATGTACGAAGGAGGAAAACCATGTCTTAATCCCCTTCATTGCGGGGCAGTGGTCGCTTCCCGCCCCCGTCCGCCGAAGGCGGGAGATGCGTTGAAGTGTCTTAATCCCCTTCATTGCGGGGCAGTGGTCGCTTCGGCTCCGTGCGGAGCTGGACGCGTCCTCCGACGAGGAGGGTCTTAATCCCCTTCATTGCGGGGCAGTGGTCGCTTCGGTCTGGGGCCCCAGGCCCCCAGAGGACGGCGACAGCGTCTTAATCCCCTTCATTGCGGGGCAGTGGTCGCTTCCGGCGCTCTTCCCCAAGGCCACGGCCGAGGGCGAGGAGTCTTAATCCCCTTCATTGCGGGGCAGTGGTCGCTTCACATGGAAGCGATTCTTTTTGTCGTCGCGACGTCGGCGTCTTAATCCCCTTCATTGCGGGGCAGTGGTCGCTTCTCTCCGCCGACGAGGCGGAGATCGACCAGTTTGACCTGGTCTTAATCCCCTTCATTGCGGGGCAGTGGTCGCTTCAACCCTCATGGATTCGATTCCTCGAGGTGCGCGGCATGTCTTAATCCCCTTCATTGCGGGGCAGTGGTCGCTTCCGCAGGCGCAGGGGGGACGCTTCCGCATCCGGGCGATGTCTTAATCCCCTTCATTGCGGGGCAGTGGTCGCTTCCACAGGTCAATCCTTGATGAAGGAGGATTACTATGGGAAAGCGTCTTAATCCCCTTCATTGCGGGGCAGTGGTCGCTTCTCCCTCGCACAACGCCCCTCTCGTTTTGCGGCGTCCGGCTGCGGAAAAGGCGACTTCCTTGCGACCACGTTCTCTGCGCGCGCTTGCACG
>Ga0209162_1004682_pt1 | contig 10069 bp, 11 predicted proteins | sample YNPNPMetaG_FD_187121 | JGI IMG/M metagenome (GOLD analysis project Ga0209162, IMG submission 187121) | Anoxygenic and chlorotrophic microbial mat microbial communities from Yellowstone National Park, USA - YNP NP MetaG (SPAdes) (version 2) ...
GCGGTGTCAAACAAAAAGCCTTTTTTGTATGGTTGCGGTAGCGTGACGGGTAGTATGGTGTAATTTTGATGTCAACAAAAACATGCGCAGCAGGATGCTATTGGGGTGATATCTCATAGTCAAACGATGCAAGAACGTTCAAGCATTGCAGGTTGAGGTTGGAGGGTAGGGGATCAAACGGTGCTGCGTGGTGAATGGTTCTGATTGCTTCACGGTCAAGGATATCATGTCCTGAAGTATGCACAAGGTCTGCCCGCGTGAGTTTGCCGGTTGCAGCTATCGTGAATCGCACGGTGACGATTCCCGATATTGCAGCTATCGTGAATCGCACGGTGACGATTCCCGATACCCCATATTTTTTTGCTTCATCCGGATATTCCCAGACCGCGTTGATACGCGCGCGAAGGTGCTGTAAATACGGAGCATATTTGAGGAACTTTTTATCGGTTGTATCCAGCAAGACCGTGGCTTCGTGTTCTGAAAAAAGGTCTTGGACCTGGGCAGGTGCTTTAATCGTAGAATGTTTTGTTTTTTCTTTTGTCAATGATTTGGTGGGTAGCGGCATGGAAGGTTTTTCAGCTTTTTCCGAAGGCACTTTTTTACTCAAAGGCTCAATGAACTCAACATCAAAAAATTCATGTCGTCTCAAAGGCTCAATGAACTCAACATCAAAAAATTCATGTCGTTTTGTGGGGGTGTTTGTTTGTATGCCCGACATAGCAAACAATATCGCTGCATGAATACAAACAGAAAATAAAAGGGAAAACTTAAAACGATGAGAATCGTATATGGTGATGAGAAGGCTAATATTTTTCACAATTTTATAGATAATTAAATAATTGAATAAAATTAAAAGCAATTAATAATACGAGTTTTATACTCGGTATTTTTTATTTAGCAGAAAAACAAGTTATTATTATTGCTGATAAGAATTGACTTTTTATATGTTTATGTTACAAATAAGATGACTCAAGCAGCTAAACTTCTTTTGAAAGAAATAACTTATGATAAAAAGATTTATTTATTCGATATGTTCCGTGCTTTTAGTATCTGGTTTCGCATATGCAGGCAAAGGCACGATTTATAATTATAATTATGATTATGGACCTTTTTGTATAACTGAGTCAAATGAAACTTGTCTTGGCAATGGCTCCTGTTTTGCTTCGGTTTATATTGTAGAACATTATCCTATCTCCAGCCGTGATCAACAGTATCAGTTTTTAGTAATTGTTGACCCAAATACTTCAATTCTTCAGCCGGGTTCTAATTATGGTATCCAGAGGTTTGGACTCAATTATACCGGAAATCCTTCTGACGTGACCGTTAGTGTTCTCAAAGGGGTTGGGGACAACACTGTTGACACTAAATGGAAGCTGAAAATACAGTATGACCCAACAACTGAAGAGCCTTATGGCAGAAGTTTTGGACCATTTGGTGTTTTTGTCTATGATGATAGTACAACTGGCAATAACCGGAAAAAGCCTCTGCTTTTGCATATCGCTACCAATGTTCCTGGCGTTGATGTATACGATTTTTATACACCAAATGAAGATCAGTATATCTTTGCCTGCCATATTGCTGATTTTTATGCAGAGAGCTGCCGATCAAATATCAGCAGTGCTTTATTTGCTATGAAAACTCCTCCAACGCTCATTGAGCTTGTTTCTTTTAATGCACGGTCACACGGCACCAGCATAACGCTTTACTGGTCTACTGCATCTGAGATTGACAATGCGGGGTTTAATATTTACCGTGCTGAATCACGGGACGGTGAATACAGCAAGATTAACGAAGCCCTCATTCCAGCACAAGGCGCTGCATTGGTTGGTGCTGACTATACGTTTATAGATACTGACGTGCAACTTTGGAAAAAGTATTTTTATATACTGGAAGATGTTGATACCACCGGTGCCCAAACAGCACATATTGACAAAATTATAAGCGCAAAGCCACGGCTCATTGACTTCATAGCAGAGTAAGTTTTTATACCCCGAAAAAACAAAGGCAGTGTCAAAAATAGGCACTGCCTTTTTTATTGTTCACTAAGTACAATTCCCCATTGAAAAGGGAACAGAAACAGATCAGACAGCCCTATCTACTGGGGCATCTGACAAAACTTTTGCCACGGATTTTGATGTCCAATTAAACGGATGTGCATGCTTATCCCATTGATCAATAAACTGCATGATTTTATCACACAAATCATCTGTGGATGCAAAATCGGCTATACGTAAGCGTTTACGCTCCAAAATACTGAACCACTGCTCTATCTGATTCATCCATAAGCAGGGTAGGGGTGTAAAATGAAATTGAAACCGCGGATGCGCCTGCAACCAGTGCTGTAACTTTTTTTACCGGTATGCACGCTGAGGTTGTCCCCTATCAAGTGAATAGTTTTATGGATGGGGATATTTGCCGGTCAAGATGTTCAAGAAATGCTATAAACTCTTGTTGTTGTTTTCGGGCACAGCACTGTCCGGAGACCTTACACATAAGCTTAATCAAGGATTAAACTCATGGCATAAATTCGTGTATCGTGCTTCGTGTCTCGTAAAAGACGGAAGTCGAGCTGTCGGGCACGCCCAGCTGGGGGCGGGATTTTGCCCAACCTGCGCTTCCTGTATGAAACCATAGCATGAGGGATTGTCAGATGAAGTCAAAATGTGAAAACGGCGCAGGGCTCACGGCGCAAGGGAAATGGCTTGTAGGACGCAAGGTCGCGGGTTATGAAACGTGAGACGTGAAGCGTGAGAAGAAAAAACACAACACCGCTGTGCGGAAAAGATTTATGCTGTCAGGAGGGGAATGTTGGAAATGGTGTTTTAGCAAACTAAATAAAACCTCTTGCATATACAAACGCCAAAGATTACCATAGCCACTCGAAAATGACTGTTTGAAAGTAAGGCATGCCTTCTCACTGATACTTTGAAAAACCAACAGAAAGAAGTTTAGTAAGACCCAAACTGAGCTATTTATGGTGTTATCACCTACCGGCAATGGCGTTTTCGCTCATGCTCGGCAGGCGTCCCTGCCTGCGCGGCATGCAGTGCATTTCACCTTCCGGGTGAAGGTGTCGCACCGCATGAATCCGCTCAACGCCATTGCCTGCATGCGTTTATCGCGTCTACCCTTTGATAAATAGCTCAGTTTAGGTAAGAGAGAAAAAGAAATGCTAAATCGTTCCATTCCACGAACATGGACAAGCCTTGCCGACAACACCTCAGAGCGGCATCGCCGGGTGAAGGAAGCTCTCAGGGTTGACGGCAAGGTTGTTGCTGAAGACGACGTTGTACGGCTCCTGGAGGCGGTACTTGAACCGGGCGACCGGGTGTGCATCGAGGGCGACAATCAGAAACATGCGCAGGTGTTGATTCGTGCACTGCTCAGGGTTAATCCGGAAAAGATTCATGATTTACATATGCTACAGTCCATTGTGAGTCTGCCAGAGAGCCTTGATATATTTTCCCGTGGCATTGCCCGCAAGCTTGATACTACCTATGCAGGAGCGCTGGGAAAGCGGCTTGCTCAGATGGTTATGAGCGGCGAGCTTGAGCTGGGCTCGCTCCATACTTTTCTTGAGCTGTACGCACGCTATTTTCTTGATTTAACCCCGCGGGTTGCACTGATTGCTGCATATGCTGCAGATAAACAGGGCAACCTTTTTACCGGTCCCAATACCGAAGACACCCCGACGATTGTTGAGGCTACGAAATTTAAGCAGGGAATTGTTATTGCTCAGGTGAATGAAGTGATGGAATCACTTCCCCGTGTTGATATTCCCGGTGATCAGGTTGACTATGTCATCCCGACGTCAGAGCCATTTTATCAGGATGCACTGTTTACCCGTGATCCTGCGCGGATTTCAACCAAAAGCATCCTCATGGCTATGATGACCATCAAGGGAATTTATGCACGCTATGGCGTTACGTCGCTCAATCATGGTATCGGTTATGACACTGCGGCGATCGAACTTCTGCTCCCCACGTACGCTGCAGAGCTTGGATTGAAAGGGAAAATCTGTACCCACTGGGTACTGAACCCTGTGCCGACGATCATTCCCGCAATTGAAACCGGGTTTGTGCAATCAATTCATTCATTCGGTTCAGAACCGGGTATGGAAGCATATGTGAAGGCACGACCGGATATTTTTTTTGTAGGACCAGACGGATCGCTTCGCTCTCACCGGGCGTACTGTCAGCTTGCAGGGCACTATGGTGTTGACCTTTTTATTGGTTCAACGCTTGAAATTGACCAGTACGGTAACAGCTCCACTGCAACGACTGACAGAATTGTTGGTTTTGGCGGAGCTCCCAACATGGGCGCTAACGCACCGGGCAGACGGCATGCTACCGGTCCATGGCTGGAGGTTGGGAGAGCATGCGCCCTGCATAGCCTTATCAACGGTCCCCTGCCGATGGGGAAGCGGCTGATCGTGCAGATTGTGCAGTCCTGCCGCAATCCTGAACGACCGACATTTGTCGAGCGGCTGAGCGCATGGGAGATTGCTGAAAAAGCCAAGCTTCCGCTCCCGCCGGTTATGATTTACGGGAACGATGTGACACACCTTGTTACGGACATCGGCATTGCCTATCTCTACCGATGCAAGGATCTGCAGGAGCGACGTGATTGCATTTGTGCTGTTGCAGGCGCATCACCACTCGGCAGGCTTATTGACGGGAACAGGATTGGCGAGCTGCGTGAAAAAAAACTTGTTCAGTATCCCGAGGATCTGGGAATTAAGGTGCAGGATGCCCGACGGGAGCTGCTCGCAGCGCAGTCCATTGAAGACCTTGTCGCATGGTCGCACGGGCTTTACCAGCCACCAGCCACACGCATACCTCAGTAAAGAAAGGCGGACATACCGTGAACAAAGAAAGCATCCCGTTAAATCTGATGTGGCATATTGACGCCATAATCCACCTGTATCCGGTAACCATTGTCACCACGCTGGATACTCTGGGCAGAGTCAATGCAGCCCCGTTTTCTCTTGTGCTGCCGTTTTGCTCATCTGCGGACAATCCACAGATGCTCCTTATTGCGCATACACAATGGCATACCGCACGCAACATTGAGGCGACGAGGGAATTTGTCATCAACTATCCGCGGGCAGAGCAGGTGCAAGATGTTGTTGCCACCTCACGCCACTATCCACCCGGATTGAACGAACTTGAATATACGGCATACAGCACGCTACCCTCAAATAAAGTAGCACCGCCGCGAATCGCGGAATGCTATCAACACATCGAGTGTCGCCTTGCTCAGGTCCTCAGACCATCAGAGATGCAGGTGAACTTTATTGCTGACGTACTTGATGTCTCGCTTGATGCCGGAGTGTACGGTTTACATCGAGACGAGCGGATTCGAAGGATTAATCCTCCGGTTTATTTTGGTGCTGACGAGACAATGCACCATCTTTTTGGGAAGATTGCTGAAGTCCAGATGGTTGCAGTTCCCGTATGAGCAGCATAACAACGCGTGCACCATGTTCCGGTGCACGCGTGCCACTCACCTGAGCAATAGCAGTATTCCGGTGTTAACCCAATCAGTTTTCACACCCTCCGCAACTGCCGCAAGAGCCTGTTGCACAGAATGTGTCTGGCGTCAAACCGGTTTCAACAATCTGAATGTCAAATTCAAGGGTTTTGCCGGCGAGCGGGTGGTTACAGTCCATCGTTACAAAATCATCGCTGAGCGCAGCGACAACTGCGGGGACAGGGTTGCCCTGGTCGTCCCGAAGTTGCAGCATCATGCCGACTTCGAGTTCCATGTCATCAGGAACATTGGTACGAGGGAAATCAAAGACAAGGTCTTCAGAGCGTTGTCCATACGCATCATCAGGGCTTATTACAACGGTTTTTTTCTCACCTTCCACCATGCCGATGACCGCATCGTCAAAACCTTTGATAATTTGACCTGCGCCTACGGTGAATTTTAACGGTGCACGGTTGAGTGATGAATCAAAAATGCTGCCGTCATCAAATCGCCCGGTATAGTGAACACTGATGGTATCTCCTTTGCGCACTTTTGCTGCCATGGTATTCTCCTTCTCCGAAAATGTTTGTTGTCCCCCCACGGAAACTCCCTGTCTGGCACTCGTTGCCTTGGCATGCTCATCAGCGCAAAAGCATACGGCATTTCCCAAGGAGTGCTGCTCATCGGGATGTCCGAACACCGGCGAGATGACGGCAGACTGCGGTCAGGCTGGGTCTGCAGCGCGGGGTATATTTTTACTATGACAGATATTCCACAAATGTCAACCTTTACTTACGCTCTCAATGGATGACCTTTGAAAACGCTTTTCATTTCCTGCGCTTTCCTGTTGACAGTATCCTGACAGCGGATTATAGGATAACAGGAATATAACTTTTTAGACAGGAGGTGCACGATGGCAGCAAAAGGGATACGACAAAATATTATTGATTTAATCACACGAAATCGGTACGCAAAACTTATCACCTTTGGGCAGGATGGTGCACCACGTGCCCGTATTATGACAAACCTCCCTGTTGGTTCTGACATGACGATATGGTTTGCTACGGGACTCAGTACCAGCAAGATACAGGATATCAGGAAAAATCCCACGGTGAGTGTTTTTATTGACGACCCTCATGATCATACGAACGCTTCAATTACGGGCACTGCTGAAATTATTACCGACGACCGGCTGCGCAAAAAATTTTGGCGGGATGGATTCGGATTCTTTTTCCTGGGTGGACCTACCGATCCAGACTATTGCCTGCTGAAAATCAAGCCCGAACGGGTAGAATATATGAACCCCGGTCCGGTGTTTTTGCAGAAACAAGCCCGGGTTGTGGTGAAACTTTAATCTGCGGCACTGCTGACTGCTGTGTCTAAGTGGGCACTGACACAGGGTTTGGCAAAGGTTTTCCTATGTATGAACTTACCGTTGAGTCATCATTTGCGGCTGCGCATCGGCTGCGCGATTATCAGGGGAAATGTGAAGCACTGCACGGGCACACGTGGCGGGTTGCGGTCTGTGTTGAGGCACAGGAGTTGAACAGCATCGGTATTGCCCTTGACTTTCATGAGCTGAAGTCAGTGCTTCACCACGTCCTTGAGCCGCTTGATCATGCGTGTCTCAATGATATTCCACCGTTTACGGAAGAAAATCCTTCTTCTGAAAATATCGCACGGGTTTTATTTACCCGGCTGCGCGCACTGCTGCAGTCTGCTGCGGTACAGCTCAAAAAGGTAACGGTATGGGAATCAGAGACGTCCTGTGCTGCATACTATGAATGAATTTGTGAGCCCTATGACCTTACAGGATATTCACAGCCAACATGACCACCGGAACATCGAGATTGACAAGGTTGGCGTGAAAAGTATCAGGTATCCGATCGTAGTGCTTGATAGAAAGAACACGGTGCAGCATACCGTGGCGACGATTAATATGTACGTGAGCCTGCCGCATCAGTTCAAGGGCACCCACATGAGCAGGTTTATTGAGATTTTGAACCGCTATCGCCATGGCATCAGCACGAAAAATATCTCTGAAATACTGGTGCAGATGAAACAGCGGCTCAAATCTGAGTCTGCCCATATCGAAATTAGTTTTCCCTTTTTTATTGAAAAGCAGGCACCGGTCACCAAGGCAAAAAGCCTGATGGAATACGCCTGTATGATTGTTGGGTCACACAAAGAAAAACTTGATCTGATGGTCGGGATTGCTGTGCCGGTGACAACCCTTTGCCCCTGTTCGCGTGAAATCAGCAACTACGGTGCACACAACCAGCGCAGCATAGTCAGGGTAAACGTACGGTTTAAAAAATTTTTCTGGATTGAGGATCTCATCAGCCTAGTGGAGCATGCAGCGGTCAATGAGATTTACCCCCTGCTCAAGCGTCCTGATGAAAAGTTTGTAACTGAGCGGGCGTATGAAAATCCTATGTTTGCAGAAGATGTGGTGCGTGCTGTTGCTGAACAGCTTGACCAAGACCCGAACATAACGTGGTACTCGATTGAATCAGAAAATCAGGAGAGCATTCATAACCACAGTGCCTATGCGCTGGTCACCCGGGACCGTCGTGCCTCAGAACCCTGTGCCGTGCTTCCTGACGGTGCAATGACAAGTTCATAGTTTTCATTTTGGTGATCCAAACAAACACAAAAGCTCTCAGACATTGCACGGAACAAGAGCTATGGCTCATACCAAAAGGTATGCCCATCTGCTGACCCCTTTGCGGTATTTTCCGCAGTCTGCCGGAATCATTTTGACCCTTATGGTAAGCGGTGTCATGGTTCTTGCTCCACCTGCGCTGGGACAGGAACTTTCAGTCCATGAGGGCACGATACTTTTGCGCATAGCTCGTGATACGCTTTCAGAGTATCTCAACCGCCAGACAACGCCGAAGTTGTCATCGTATGAAGTGACTGAGCGGCTTAGCCAAAAACGGGGTGTTTTTGTGACGCTGAAGGATCGTCACACCGCTGAGCTGCGGGGATGTATTGGCTATACTGAAGGATATAAAACACTTGCCGAAGCGGTGATTGACTGCACAGTGTATGCGGCAACACGGGATATTCGTTTCAGACCGCTTCGAGCAGGCGAAGAAAAAGAGGTGGTCATAGAAATTTCTGTGCTTTCACCCTTGCAGCCGGTCAGCACCATCGAGCAGATACGGGTCGGGGTTCATGGTTTAGTGCTCACGAATGGGTTAAAAACCGGTGTTTTGCTTCCGCAGGTTCCGCTGGAACAGCACTGGTCACGGGACGAGTTTTTGAGGGCTCTGTGCCGAAAAGCTGACCTGCCGGACCGGGCATGGGAGCACGGAGGGCAGCTTTTTGCTTTTACCGCACAGATTTTTTCAGAGCGTCATTGAGTAGCGCGGCATAAAGTTATATGCAGCCTACTCTAACAAAAAAATAATTTAGAGGAGAACACAGCGATGACAAAAAAACGGCAAACAATAATTATGACGATTATCTGCCTGTGGGGATTGCTGGCTGCAGCATCAGCACCTGCAGGTGTGCCGGGCTTTTTCTCTGCCAAAGCAGATCAAACCAGTGTCACTATATCGTATTTACTCCCCCTGTTAGGGGCAAAAACCGTTACCGTGACGTCTGACCAGCCTGCAACGATTGAACTAAAACTTTTGAACAATCCCCTTGCAACCGTAACCCTTTCAATGGTTGGTCTTTCTGAGGAAATGGAAGGGGTAGTGGTGCACTATCTTGTTGAAGGTCAAAACATTCCAGCAGCCGAGGGCGAGGTAACCATTCCCTTCGGGGAGTTGGGAGCTGAGATGAATTTCTTTGGCATCCTGCCGATGCGACCGGGAAATGGCAACGTTGAGGTAACACTACTGTTGCTGAAAAACCGGGCAACCTACTATCTTGCTGCAGATCTTCCGGCGTTTTCCCTTGAACCATGGTCGGGAACCGCAACACCAGCACAGAACCAAATTGCAAAACAGATAACCGTACAAACTGCCGAGGGTGAAGCTACGGCTGATATTACCATAACCTTTTCATGGGACATGCCCGCGACAACCGGAATTGCTTTTGATATCCAGCTTACGCCTGTGCTCCCCGAGGGAATTCCTGAGGGGTTTGATAACGAGACCACAATGCCGCCGATTCAAGCAGGTCCGATTCCGATTCCCAACGGCAGCTATCACCTGTGGTACAAGAAGACGACAAAATAGCTGAAAGGATCGAGCACCGGGGAAGTGTGCACTGAATTATTTTGCCGACTTCTTTATTTTCTTTTGCTTTAGCGCTTTTGCCGCTTGTGCAGTGGTTGGACGTGGGTCGTAGGCAAGTGTACCAAACCCCAAACCAAAGGGGAGCAGCCGTATGCGGCAACCCACCGGACCGATGCCGATACCAGCAATCGGCCAGAGATCAGCAAACAGTATTTCTCCGGGGCGTTCAGTGTCATTGAACGTAGTGATTTTCAGAATGACCCCGTCATAGTTTCGCATCTCGTTGTGGTTTGCATAGCCATTAACCCATCCCCTGAATTGGGGTTTATAGGAAGAGGGGTCTATGCCTGCCGTGAACCGCACACACCCTGTCGCGCACAGGAGTAGCAAGAGTGCATACCATC
>Ga0209162_1004684_pt1 | contig 10066 bp, 10 predicted proteins | sample YNPNPMetaG_FD_187121 | JGI IMG/M metagenome (GOLD analysis project Ga0209162, IMG submission 187121) | Anoxygenic and chlorotrophic microbial mat microbial communities from Yellowstone National Park, USA - YNP NP MetaG (SPAdes) (version 2) ...
CGTTTTTTGCGAAGCAATCCCCGAATTGGCAGTGTGGAGATTGCTTCGCCAGCACAAAACGCCTCCTCGCAATGACCCAGGGTGAGCAGTTACGACGGCTGAGCAGAGACGTCAACTGGCGCAAGAGTTAAACGTTTCGGAGCAGATGATTTTGGAACATGCCAATCGCCGTGATCTAGCGCGCGTGACCGGGATTGGTCGCATCTTTTCGAATTTGCTAGAGAACGCGGGCGTGGACACAGTGAAAGAGTTGGCTGCGCGCGTGCCCGAAAACCTGTATCATCGCTTGGTAGAGACGAACGTAGGCAAACGTTATGCCAAACGCAACCCAACCTTGAAAGAAGTAAAACGCTGGGTGGCACAAGCCAAGAGATTGCCCAAGATTTTAGAGTACTGACGTTGGGCAGGCTGTTAAGCCCAGGGGATGTACTTTGGGGCTAGTGCATCCGCAACACTGAGTATGCCTCGATGCCGCGTTGCCGGGTCGCGCGGAGGGTGTCTCAAAAATCTGATTTCGGGAGGTTCCTATGCAACTCTCCAGTCCAACCGCAGTGACTTGGTGGGCCACTGTCATCGTGGCAGCAATCGGCGTGATCCTCGAATTCACCAAGTTGTTCGTCTTTCCCATCCTGGGTTTGGGATTGGGCTTTTGGCTTCTCTTTGTTGCATTCGTTGTCCTTGCTCTAGCGTGCATCGTTAAAGGGCTATGATGATCGGGAGCGCGAGCAGTGTCTCACGACCCGGCGGGGCTGTTCGCGCTCCCCGCTTAAGAACAAGCCCGAAAATTTAGACATGGAGGAATAAAGAAATGATGAAATTTCCAAAAGTGATTCTGTTACTTGTTGTTGCCATCACTTTGCTAGTGACCGCGTGTGGTGAAGAACAAGTGGGACCCGATACAGGGCGCAAACCCACAGCTACCGCAACGATGCTAGCCAAAGCAACCGAACCCGCGAAAGGGGTGACGCCCGGTGTATCGGCGGCGACCAACACACCGCCGCGCGCGACCACGCCGGTCGGACCCGGACCTGTGGCAGCAACACCGACCGCCAAGGGGAACAAGGTCATCCTGGCAACAACATCAGACCTCAAGCATCTCAATCCGTTGATGAGTACGTCGTGGATTGTCAGTTCACTTGCGGGCTTGGCGGTGGAGGGCTTGGTGGAAGTGGATGCGACCGGCAAGTTTGTGCCAGTCCTCGCAGATGGATTGCCGACTCTCAGCGCAGATGGTTTGACGCTGACGTACAAACTCAAGTCAGGTGTCAAGTTCGCCAATGGCGATTCATTCACCTGTGCCGATGTCAAATTCACCTACCAAGCCGCACTGGCAAAGGGGTCGCGTTATCGTGGTATGTATGAAGACATCGCCTCGGTGGATTGCCCGAACGATACTACCGCTGTAGTCAAATTCTCACAACCATACGCCGATTACCTGCAACTCTTTTCTTACATTCTGCCCAAAGCCGCCGGCGACCCGGCAAATATGGAAAACTGGCGATACAACCAGAATCCGTTTGGTACTGGACCCTTTGCGGTGGCAGAATGGAAAGAGAAAGATGTCATCGTCTTCGGCACGAATAAAAATTATCGCGAACGTGGCAAGCCCGCCCTGGACGGTGTTGAGGTCAGGTTCGTCTCCAGCACCAAAACCGCACTCAAAGACCTGACCGCCGGCCAAGTGGATATCGTGTTGAATCTCAACGAAGAAGACATCAAAGAGGTCAAAGCCCTGTCAGCACAGCAAGTCAACTTTGTGACTACGCCAGACGGTCAAGCGATGTCTCTCTTGTTCAATCTGGGCAATCCCAAAGTGGACGGTGCAGACCCCGCGAAAAATCCGCATCCGATTCTGAGCGATCTCAAAGTCCGCCAGGCGATTCAAGCCGGCATTAACAAGGCGCAATTAGTCAAAGATTTCTTCGAGAGTTACACCAAGCCTGCCGCTTCGATTCTAAACGTTGGACCCTTTGCGTGCCAGATGAAACCGAGTGCGTTCAGCGCCAGTGAAGCCAAATCCCTGCTCGATTCGGCAGGTTGGCACGCCGGTTCAGATGGAATTCGACGCAAGGGCAATGATCGGTTGAGTCTCACCCTCAAGACGTACACGAGCGAAAGCGCGCGGCTGAATGAGGATATCGCCAAAGCCATCGCCACGATGATGAAAGATATCGGCATCGAAGTCAAAGTGGAGGTGGTGGGGTATCGCGAGTTTATGGCGAGTTGGGAAAATCAGGGCTTGCGCAAGCACGGCGATTTTGATCTGCTACTGTTCGTGACCGGTCCCGTCGGCGTTGACCCTGACAAGTATCTGGAAGACAACTTTCACTCAGCGAAGATTCCGATTGCCGCCAACAAGGGAGAAGGCGCGAATTTCTCGCGCTATGCCAGCAAGGATATGGATGCCTTGATCACCAAGGTCGCAGGTATGCCGGACAGTAAAGCGCGCAACCAAACCTATTGCCAGATTGCCACACTGATTGCAAATGACTTGCCGCGCATCCTACTCTATGAGACACTGGAAGTGACCGCGTATCACGGTAACTTGCAGAATTTCAAAGTGTCGCCGGGACCCAAAGATTTTTCCTTTGGCGCAGCGGATTGGACGCTCAAAAAGTAGTGTGTTGCGGCTCGACATGCTCCGAGGTCTCCGCAACAGCCCTGCTGATGTGGCAGGGCTGTTGCCGTTTTGACTTGGCTGGTATAATCTGCTAAACTATGCCCGAATCCCAGAAAGTCAACACGCGCGTCCTGTCCTTACGATTCAGCATTACTCACCAGTGAAGGAGAGCGAATGGCAGTTCAACCGTTACTCATTGCCAAAGGTAAAACCGAAATCTATGCATTGCCCAAAATGCTCAATCGGCACGGGATGATTGCCGGCGCGACCGGCACCGGCAAAACCGTCACGCTTCAGGTGATTGCCGAAAATTTGAGCCGCATCGGCGTCCCCGTTTTTATGGCAGACGTGAAAGGTGATCTGTCCGGCATCAGTCAGCCCGGTGGAAACAATCCCAAAGTCGCCGAGCGCGTCAAACAACTCGGCTTGAAAGATTTTACGTACGAGGGATGTTCGGTCACCTTCTGGGATGTGTTCGGTGAGCAGGGACATCCGATTCGCGCAACGATTTCGGATATGGGACCATTGCTCCTGGGGCGGTTGTTAAATTTGAACGAGACCCAGGCGGGCGTCCTCGCCATCATCTTCAAGATTGCGGATGACAATGGCTTGTTGCTCCTCGATTTGAAAGATTTGCGCGCGATGGTGCAATACGTCGGCGACAACGCCGCGCAATTTCGAACCGAGTACGGCAACGTTTCGGCAGCGAGCATCGGCGCGATTCAGCGCGGGCTGTTGCAACTGGAGCAACAGGGCGCGGATAAATTCTTTGGCGAGCCGATGCTGGACATTCAAGACCTCTTGCAAACCGATAGCCAGGGTAGAGGAATGGTCAACATCATCGCTGCCGATAAATTGTTCCAATCGCCCCGCGTGTACTCTACCTTCTTGCTCTGGCTGCTGGCGGAACTGTACGAGAACTTGCCCGAAGTGGGCGATCTGGAGAAACCGAAACTCGTCTTCTTCTTCGACGAAGCGCATCTCTTGTTCAACGATGCGCCGCAAGCGTTGATGGAAAAGATTGAGTTGGTCGTGCGCTTGATTCGCTCCAAAGGGGTGGGCGTATTCTTCATCAGCCAGAATCCGCTCGATATTCCGGATATTGTGCTGGGACAGTTGGGCAATCGTGTGCAACACGCTTTGCGCGCCTACACGCCGCGCGATCAAAAAGCCGTGCGCGCGGCAGCGGAAACGTTCCGCGTCAATCCAGAACTCGACACCGAAAAAGCGATTCTCGAATTGGGTGTGGGCGAGGCACTGGTGTCCTTCCTTGACGAAAAAGGTGTGCCGGGCATCGTGCAGCGCGCCTTCATTTTACCGCCACGCGGTCAAATCGGTCCGATTACGCCGCAACAACGCCAGCAAATCATCCGCCAGTCACTCGTCGCGGGGCATTACGAACGCGCGAGAGATCGTGACTCGGCATACGAGATACTCAAGGCGCGCGCCGAGCAAGCCGCACGGCAGGTTCAAACGCCCGCCAAAGCGACGCGTGCACCGGCGCGTCAAACCGATGATTTGATGACGGCGTTTATGAAGAGCGCGGGACGCGCGATTGCCAGTCAAGCCGGGCGCGAAATCACGCGCGGCCTTCTGGGATCATTACTCGGCAGTTCGCGGCGGCGCTAATCCCTGAAAGACAAAGGACGAAGGACGAAAGACGAAAGAAAAATTCGTCGTTCGTCCTTTGTCTTTTGTCAGCGTGAAAAAGATTGGAGGTAACCGTTCAGGTGTCATTGCGAGGAGCGCTTTTTGCGACGAAGCAATCTCCGCGTTACGATCTGCGGTGGGCAACGTTGGGGATTGCTTCGCAGAAATCGCTCGCAATGACAGAGCGAGCTGAACGGTTACGATTGGAGGAGGGGCAAATGAGTTGGCGTAACAGAATCCTGCTGACGATGGGCGTGATCCTCGCGGCGATTGTGACCGGCATTGTTGTTGTGGCATTGACGCTGCAACCCAGCGCGCCCAGCCAGCGATTTTTCGCCGTGGGAAAAAGTAGTTGGTATGCCGTTTACTTTACCGCGCCCAAGAACCCATCCAGAGAGAGCAATCCCCCCGATAGTCTGGATGCCGCACTCGCGCGTTTCATTCGCTCCGCGCAGGCAAGCATAGACCTTGCCACCTACCAATTCGATTTGCCCGATGTGTTGCACGCGCTCCTCGATGCGCGAGCGCGCGGCGTACAGGTACGCATCGTCACGGATGTGGACATTCTGAACAATCCCAGAGAGAATCCAGCCTTCTTGGAATTGAAGAACTCGGGCATTCCGATTGTGGGTGGGAACGCCAAAGCGATTATGCACAACAAGTTCGTCGTCGTGGACAAACGCGCGGTGTGGATGGGCTCGTGGAATTTCACGCTCTACGATACCTATCGGTACGACAACAACGGCATCCTCATCCAGTCCGTCGAACTCGCGCGCAATTACACCGTCACGTTCGACAAGATGTTTAACGACAAACAATTCGGTCCCGCGCGCAAAGCCGGCGGCACAACGCCGCACCTGACGATTGGTGGCAGCACTGTCGAAAATTATTTTGCTCCCGAAGACAGGGTCGCTGAGAAAATCATCGCGCGGCTGAAACAAGCCGCGCGCACGATGGATTTTATGGCGTTCGCCTTCACCGACGAGCAAATCGGCGCGGCGGTGCTGGAGCGCGCGCGGGGCGGCGTCGTTGTGCGCGGCGTGTTCGAAACCACCAACGCCGATTCATCAGCAAGCCAGTACGGCAAACTGAAACGCGCCGGACTCGATGTGCGCCTCGATGGCAATCCGTTTCTGATGCACCACAAAGTTTTCATCGTGGATGGCAAGACAGTGATTTTCGGCTCGTTCAATTTCTCGCGCAACGCCGAGGAAGAGAACGACGAGAACCTGCTGATCATTGACGACATCGCGCTCGCGCAAACTTTTACGGCGGAATTTGCGCGGGTGTACGCACAGGCAAAGTGATGAACTGTCCTCTCTGATAGGCTACCGAGCCTCTTTTTTTACCCAGTCTTAAACTTTATGTAAATATCAAAAATTAAATCACATATTGACAAATTTTAGCTAATCTGTTAGAATATTTTCCAGAATGGTCAAGGATTTGACGCTATGAATCAAGTTTTTGGCAAATGTCCTATCTGTGGCGAAGAAATCATTGTCACGCGGCTGGAATGCCGTGCCTGTGGCACAGAAATCAGCGGGCAATTTGCGGTGAGCAAACTCGCGGTGCTGGGCGCGGACGAAATTCGTTTTGTTGAAACGTTCATTAAGAATCGCGGCAACGCGTACAAAGTGGGCGAAGAGTTGCAAATGCCCTACTCGACAGTGCGCGCGCGTTTGACCGAAATCATTCGCGCGATGGGCTTTGAACCTGGCAAGGAAGAACCCGCTGCGCCGATTTCGCCGGAACGACGCAAAGCGATTCTGGACGATCTGGCGCGCGGCAAGATTACCGCCGACGATGCGGTCAAACTCTTGCAAGGCGAAGCCGAGTGAGGCGAATTTCAGAGGGATGAACAACGAACCTGAAACTTGAAACCTGAAACCTACCGAGGCAATCGTGGTTGCGACAACAGCGAGTAAATCCAGAGCAACATTTCGCGGTATCCGCCCGTTTCGCGCGCCGACCGATCTGTATGGCGTCGCGCGTCTACTCGAAGAAGCCTTCCGCAGCGAACATCGCTTTCCCTTTTCCCGCATCCCCTGGATGCGCCAAGTGGGTATTGCCCTGTGGACGTTGAGCTACGTGCCGACTTTTCCCGAAACCCTCGATGGATTTGTGTGGATTGAAGACGGGCAAATCGTTGGCAATGTGACGCTGACCCACGATTGGGCACAGGGGAATTGCTACTACATCAGCAATGTTGCCGTCAAAAAAGAGTATCAACGGCGCGGCATCGCGCGCGCGCTAATGCAAGCCTCGCTTGAACACATCCGTCGGCAACATGTCCCGCGCGTTCGATTGAGTGTCCGTCCGCAGAACACGGGCGCGATCCAGTTGTACCAAGACCTCGGTTTCAAATCGCTGGAGATGCGCGGACAATGGACGTTGAGTACGCTCCCCCTGCACCTCCCACCGATGCACCTCACCCACCTGCGTCCACTTCGGACATCCGACGCGCGCGCGGTGAGCGCGTTGATTCGCGCCGTCACTCCCACGAACGTTCGCCCCTTTCACTCACGGGTGTTTGAACCGACCTGGGAAGAACGCCTGGGGGAATGGCTGGGCGATGTATGCCTTGCGCGAACAACGCAACGCTGGGTGTTAGAAGTCGAGAACCGCCTGGCGGCACTGTTGTTCGTGCGCATCCACACATGGTTCGCGCCCCATCACATCATCATCGAGGTACACCCCGATTTTCGCGGACGCGTGGAAGACGATTTGATTCTCGCCGCGTGGCAGAGGCTGGCGCGTGCCGCGCCGCGCGAGATTCACGCCGAAGCGTCGAGTACGCATCCCGAACTCATTGCCGCGCTCGAACGCCATGGATTTTACTTTGTCAATGGCTTGACCTTGATGGAGTTGGAGTTGTAGAGAATACGGAGGGTGCTATGGCAACAACCGAAGAACGCCTGCAAATCTTGAAAATGATCGAAAACAAACAGATTACGGCGGAAGAAGGAGCAAAACTGCTTGCCGCACTGGAGGAGCACGATCGCGCTGAAAATGCCAAAGTCAAACCATCCCCCGCGACGAGTGGCAAGTGGTTTCGCGTGCGTGTCACCGATCTCAAAAGTGGCAAACGCAAAGTCAACGTCAATATTCCGCTGGGGCTGGTGGATGTGGGACTCAAGATGGGCGCCAAGTTTGCGCCTGCTGGCATAGAAGAACTCGACATCCATCAAATTCTCGCCGCCATCAAAAGTGGCACCGAGGGCAAAATCGTTGACGTGGAGGACGAGGAAGACGGCGAGCATGTCGAAGTGTTCATCGAGTAGCGAGCAAGGTCATCCCGTCCTGTGGAGAAAAACATGCGACATTTGTTACTGCGTCTGATTATCAACGCGATTGCTTTGTTTGCGGCAACGCAAATCGGTATTCCCGGTTTGCGCTTCGATGGCGACTGGAAGACGCTCGTCATCGTCGCGTTCATCTTTGGTCTGGTGAACGCGTTGATTCGACCGATATTGACCTTGCTCACCTGTCCGCTGATTTTGCTCACACTGGGCTTGTTTACACTCGTCATCAACGCGGCAATGCTGGCTCTGACCGGCTGGATCGCGACGCAACTCCAACTGGGGTTTGTGGTAGATGGTTTTTGGGCAGCCTTTGTCGGCGCGCTAGTTGTGAGTGTGGTAAGTTGGCTCCTCGCGTTGTTGGTGAAGGAAGAACAGTGAGACAGTAAAACAGTGGGACAGCATACGTCCCACTGTTTTTTATTTGCCGCTGATAAACCATTGTTCGGGAAAATAGTCAATGCCGAGTGGAGAAGGCACGTTTGGCACAACGCGCTGGTGGACAAACGCGTAACCGGTGTGATACACCAGAAAGATGTACGGCACATCATTCGCGATGATTTTTTGAATCTGCGCGAACGCCTGTTTACGCGTGTCGGCATCGCAGGGTGGTTTATTGGTCTGGGCAAACAACCGTTCGACTTCGGGATTGACGTACGCGCTGAAATTCAAGCGCGGGATGTTGATCTCACTCCACATCTGAAACGAGAGGTAAGGCTCAATCGGCGTGCGCCAGCCCAGCAGAAACAAATCGAAATCGAAAGGTTCCTGGCGCAAATAGTTCACGTACGTCGTAAAATCGGCATAGAGGAGTTCTGATTCGATGCCCAGCGTTTTGAGTTGCGCCTGAAGCACCGCGCCGACTTGCTCGCGCGTCTTGTTGTTGATGTTGTAGAGAATGCGCAACCGGGGCACTGCCTTGTTCGTGCTATCCACCAATTTGCCACTTGCATCGAGTTTGTAGCCGGCTTTTTGCAAGAGTGATTTTGCCATATCGAGGTTATAGTCGTAGCGCGGCACATCCGGCGTAAACACACTCATCGCCGGTGGAAAAATCGAGTAGGTCGGTTTCGCCAGGTTGTGGAAAATTTGTGCGGCAATCGCCTCGCGCGGGATGGCATACGCCAGTGCCTGCCGCACTTGCACATTTTTCAAAAAGGGACGCCGCAGGTTCAAGCCGATGAACTCCCATTCGGGCGCGGCGGGTGTCCATTCGTACAACTTTAAATGTTCGCTCTGGCGCGCTCGGGCAAAATCCGCCGGACTCACCGGCGCGGTGTCCACTTCGCCTGCCTGAAGCATCTGGAATTGTTTGCTGGCATCGGCAACAATTCGAATCGTGAAAGAATCGAGATACGGCGCGCCGCGATAGTAGAGGTCGTTGCGCACAAACGTTATGTGATCGCCGCGCTGCCACTCTTTCACCTTGTAGGGACCTGACACGACGCTCGGAAAATAGATTTCCGGGTTCTTGCCGGGATCGCTCCAAGAGAGTTTGCTCCACACATGCCGGGGTAATGGTGTGATGGCATCTACAGTTGTCAGAGCGATACACGTTGCCTCTTTGAGCGTGATTTCCAGAGTGTAATCGTCTCTGGCGATGTACGCGGCGATGTTGTTCAAACTCTCGATGTATGGATATTGATTTTCCGGTTTGTTGGCTTGCTCAAAGGTCCACACAAAATCGTGCGCGGTCAGCGGCGTACCATCGCTCCACTTGACATCGCGACGGAGCAAAAACGTGTACGTCTTGCCATCCTCGGAGACAGTCCACGATTCTGCCATGCCAGGGATGGGTTGTAACGTTTGCGGATCGCGCAACCACAAGCCGCTGGCAAACACCTTGTCTTGGTAGAGCCGCGACGTGGCATCGGTCGTCAGGTAGGGATGAAAATTGATTGCGTCTGTGGCGCGCACCTCACGAAAATCGCCGCCACGCTGTGGTGTGAATGCTGTCGGTGTGGATGCGACAGTAGGAGTTGGGGTCACGGATGTGCGAGTGGGTGTAGAGATCGGTGTTTCAGCGGCTTGACACGCGCTCAGGGCAAAGGTGAGTAAAGCAAGGGAAAGGATTTTTCGCATGGGTCTTCTAGCGGAGCATAGCGAGGAACAGGGAAATTTGTGCGCTGATTATACCGAGATGTTGGGGGACTGTCAAAGTATACTCAGCACGGGCACAAACTTTCATTTTGAACTGTCATACCCTTGAAAAACAAGTGAACGCGCCACCAAAGATATTGCCCCACCCCCTGCCCCCTCCCCGTTGCGCCAAGCGCAACGGGGAGGGGAAGTTAAAGGACGGGGTGGTGGCGGGCGGCTTCGCCGCCCGCCCACACCCCGCCTCCCATCTCCCCCTGCTCTCCCCGCGTAGCGGGGAGAGCAACCGTGTTCTCTGTCAAGAACTGATATGGTTCGCAGGGGGCAGATGGGGCAAACGTAGCCGACAGGGCGTCCGAGCAGCACTACCCGTCTCGTGGATACCGAACGAACGTACGCT
>Ga0209162_1004686_pt1 | contig 10065 bp, 12 predicted proteins | sample YNPNPMetaG_FD_187121 | JGI IMG/M metagenome (GOLD analysis project Ga0209162, IMG submission 187121) | Anoxygenic and chlorotrophic microbial mat microbial communities from Yellowstone National Park, USA - YNP NP MetaG (SPAdes) (version 2) ...
CTCGATTCGCTGAGCGAGCTTCAGGTTCCCGCACACCGGCTCCCGGCAGCGATAGACCACATGCCAGCCGCCCGAGGGCGATTGCTCGATGACCAGCCGGTCTAGAAGCGTCGCGTCGCGCACCTTGGCGTGCCAGGCATCGAACGCCTCGCCGGCGAGGTCAAAGTCGAGCATCTCCAGGTTGCCTGAGATGGCCCCGCAGACCAGGCACAGGGCGTCGGCCCGCCGGCACCAGGCCGCAAGCTGCGCTTCGTTGGGCAGCGCGCGCTGGAACTCTTTCCAGCGCGGCACGGCCGGGCGCTTCTCGGCCCGGATGGCTGGCAGCACGCACAAGCCCGCTCGCAGGTATTTCAGCGCCGTCTCAATCATCCGCGATCCTGATTGCGTGCCGGATTGTCGACCATCTCGGGTATGGCCTCCTCGAAATGGCACACGCCCAGGATGTTCCACGCGGCGTGGGCCAGGTGGTCTTCGCTCGCGTCGCCGGCCAGGTACAGGTAGATGTGCCGGATGGCGTGGTTGAGCATGACGCTCGCTGGAATGCCCTTCTGCCAGTTGTGCGCGCCGTACTTGGCCGCCCCTTCGGCGCAGGTCTCGGCCAAGCGCCGCAGCCCGATGGGCGTGATCAAGTCCCACCGCTCGCCGTCGGCGTCCGTGCCGCGCACTGCCCCGGTGGCGAATCGCGCCAGACCTTCCTGCGGCACCAGGACCACTTCGCCAATCGCTTCGACCCTAGGCTCGTCCATGCCGTCGCTCCTCAGAATGGAATATCTGCCAAGTCGCCTGCCGCTTCCTCGATGGGCACCGGCTCCGGTTTCGGCCCGAGCGTGTAGCCCACTATGCGGTCGTACTTCTCGCCGACCACGGTGCGCACGACGATCTTTTCGGTCCACGCGACGCCGCCCGCCTGGGCGATCTCGACGGCCCGCTCGGCCGAGTCTGGCACCGGGTCGGGCGAACGCCGCCGCCACCACTGTTCGGCCTTCCAGCGGGCGTAGCCGTCGTGCTCGAAGCAGATCCATTCGGATACCGAGGTGAACTGGCCGATGCGGTAGTCCACACGCATGGACCGCGGGGCATCCGGCGGGGCGTCCCGCTTGGTGTGGACGCTGTAGCGGATGTCCAGGACCTCGAACTCGGTGTCGGTGACCTGGCCTGAGAGCACGCCGGCAGTTGCGGCCTTGGCGTCGTGTTTCTGACGCTCAGGCGGCGGGAACTCGTAGCCGCACTCGGGGCAGCGGGTGTAGCCGGCGGCGATCACCGCATGGCAGTCAGGACACTCCTTGGCTGGCGCCTCGCCGCTGCCTCGCCCGGGCGCTTCGGGCATCTTCAGTTGGTCCACTAGCCCGTGGCGCAAGGCGTTGCCGCCGAAGTCGAGCACGAGGCAGTTCTACTTGCCCGGGTGCAAACGGAAGCCGCGGCCGACCATCTGATACCACAGGCCTGGCGACATGGTCGGCCGCAGGATGGCCACGCAATCAATGTTCGGGGCGTCGAAGCCGGTGGTCAGCACGTTGACGTTGACCAGATACTTGAGCGGTTTGGTGGAGTCAAACAAGGCGTCGGAGACAGGCTCATGGCGGAAACGAGCAATCAACTCCGCCCGCTCGGCGGCCGGTGTCTGGCCATCGAGGAAGCCCACCTCTTGGCCAGACATCTCGGCGAGCACCTTGGCCACGTGGCGTCCGTGCCGCACGCCGGAGGCGAAAACCAACACGCTTTGGCGGTCATGCGTAAAGGCCACGATCTCGCCGCAGGCGGCCGCCACCAGCCGGTCATCGTCCATCAAGTCTTCCACCTCGTCGGCCACGAACTCGCCGCCGCGGATGTGCAGTTGTCCGAAGTCTACCTTGTGGACTCCGGCCTTCGTGACCAAGGGGCAGAGGTAGCCGTCGCGGATCAATTCTTTGACGCCCACCTCGTAGCAGATGTGGTTGAGGATGCCGTCCGGTGTGCAAATCGGCCCACTGGAAAGGCGAAACGGCGTAGCTGTCAGCCCGATGACCCGCAGGTGCGGATTGACAATCTTCGCCTCGGCTAAAAACTGCCGGTACATCCCCTCGCCCTCGGCGGGGATAAGATGGCAGTTGTGTGCAAGAACTCCGCCAGCGTAGTAAGAAGGATGTCCCGAGACCTGCAAGTTGAACACAGCCACAGGGCTTTCGCATTCGACAGGCGTAACACGCACCACCCGTTGAGAAGCAAGAACGCGACCTTCCGTTTGTCGGCCTCGCGTTTCATCGGCGACTGATGCGACGGACCGTCCAGTTCGATGGCGATCTTCTTTTCCGGATGGGCAAGGTCGATCTTGACACTTTTCGGCAATCCGAATGGCCGAGGATGCCCCGTGGGGACCGGCAGTTCGGGGCACCATTGGGGGCCGAGTCTCTTGAGCAATCGTACTTGTGGGGTTGTGAGTTTTCCGTTTCCGCCGCGTTCGACCGGCGCATACCTGCGCTGTTTGAGGGTCTGGCTGACTCGCGCTCGAACGCCTGGTATCCACATGGCATTCTCTGCCTTCTTGGCGCAGGAGATCGAGCAAAAACGTTGCTTGCGCCAGAGGTACTCGCGCATATAACTGATCATCTTCCCTGTCGCGTCCCGCTTGATCCCCGGACGGAATTCGTGCCCGCAACATTCGCACCATTTTTTGGCGGAATGAATCCTGACCGACCGCCATGACGACGGCTTCGGCGGGCGCGGTGAACGCGGTTTCCGCCTCGTCTGTGCGCCGCATTTCGCCGAACAATACTCCTGGGCATTCCACTCGCTCTCTGACTGGCACACCCTGGGAGTGCCATCGGGGTTCGTGTAGATTCTCGGACGCATCACTGTTCCGCAATGCTTGCACGTCTTCTCGGCTGAAAAGACGCGATCCCACCTCCAAGGCCTGCGCTTCTCGCCATCCCCATTCGGTGAAGAACGGATGATTGGGGGTGCATCGCAGGATTCTTCCATCGTCGAACTCCAGCTCAAGCAGCTTGTTAGCGGGTCTTGCAGAGATCGCCTCCACCTCTCCCACACCGAGGGCCGTGTGAACGGGCTGTCCGATGGACAAATCCTCGATGGCCATGTCACCACGTGGCGTTGAGACAACTGTGCCGGCCGGGAAGCACTCGTCGACGATCACTAGGTCGAAGGTGTCTAGCTCGCAAGCTCGCCGGTAGACTGACTGGATGCCGGCGATGATCGCGGGCGCGTCCGTCTCGCGGCGGCCCAGTCCGGCCGAGTAGATGCCGATTGGCACCTCCGGGCACAGCCGCCGAATCTTCTCCGCGTTCTGCTCCAACAGTTCCTTCACGTGGGCTAACACCAGCACCCGTCCGTTCCAGCGGAGCACGGCATCTTTGACCAACTGGGCGATGACCCAGCTCTTGCCGCCAGCTGTGGCCATCACCACGGCCGGGTTATCCTCCCGCGTTCGCAGGTGCTCGTAGACGGCCTCGACGGCAGCCTGCTGATACGCGCGAAGCTGTGTCATGCCTGCACCTCCGTACCGTCTGGCAGGATGCACCGCCGCCCCAGGATCGGCACCGTGTAGAGCGTGTCGCTCCGCCGCCCCAGGTAGCCCAGGATGAAGGCGTGGACCCATTCGACGGGCCGGCCGGTGCCGTACAGCGGCACCAGCCGGCAAAGGCACCCGGCACTTCGGGCCTCGACGATCCGCCCCGGCGACCAGATGTTCTGCACGATGGCCGCATCGGCGCGGTGCGTGTGGGCGTGGATGACGCTGCGGCCTTGGCTCATGGTCAGATGGTTCTTCGTGGCGTGCCGGGCATAGGACCAGCCATGCACGGCGACGATCCGCGCATTGACCCGATAGTGCGGATAGCGGCCGTTGGCCGATCCGTAGGGGATGTACAGGCACTGGCGGCCGTGCGTCAGGCGCAGGCGTGGGGCGAGCATCGAATACGCGCCACGGCCTTCGGCTGTGGCGGCTGCCCAGCGATCTAGCCGATACTCGTGGTTGCCCTCCAAGAGCACCAGGCGGCGGCAAGTCGCCTGGAGGCGATCCAGCAGCCTACAGGCCGTATTCAGGTCGTCGAGGTATTCAGTCTGTGGTGTACCCCATGTCGGTGGATGCGTACTGAACTGGCCGCAATCCAACAGGTCGCCCAGGCACACGATCACGTCCGGCCGGATGCGCTCCGCGGCCCGGCATAAGACCTCCAGCGCGACCGGGTGGTGGTAGGGCACATGCACGTCGCCGAAGGCCAGCAGTGTCTTGCTTCCGCGCTTTGCCATGAAGCGATAGTTCTGCACGCAACTGTTACGAAGTGTCGGCGGTTGGATGCATTGACCGATCTGTTGCAACCGCCGCGAGCGAACCGGTCGATCCAAGCGGCTCAGCCGCCCGAACGGTATAAAGCCATGCCACACCTCGCCCAACCCGGGCTTGCCACGCCTCGCCAAACCTGGTCACGCCCCGCTCGAATTGCATCGCCTCCGGATCACCACGACGGTTTTGCCCCCCGCCACAACCTCCCCTTTTTCGACGGACAGCCGTTCAATCAAGCTGTCGTCGGTGTATACGCCCGCATGCTGAAGCGCATCGAGCAGAGCCTTCAACGCGTTGTCCAGGTCTCGCCGCCGACGATCCGGCGGATACAGCGAGACCTCAACGCTAAGCGGACCGGTCAGGGGGAGCCCTTCTTCCCGGTTCTCCATTAGCCGCACGGCGGCCGCCACGTGGCGGCGGTACATCCGTCCCTGCCGGCTGATCAGGGTGCGCGGCCCCACCTTTCGCCAGTAGTGGTTGACGCTCGGGGGATATCCCAGGGTGATCGTGAACACGTCGTTGTGCTGAACCATGTCTCGCCCCGCCATGCCATACCAAGGCTGGCCACGTCTGATCCCGCCGCGCCCAGCCCCAAGTAGCGGCTAACACCTCTCGAACCGCACGAGCTGGAACCGGCCATAGGTCGGCCGGAAGTCCCCGATGCCGATCAACCGCCCCGCATCCGTGAGCAGGCCGTGCAGCATTTCCGGCGAGACGTATTCCGGGAGGTTCACCAGAAGCACGAACGAGGCCGACCAGCCGGCGCTCAGGGCCGGCCGCACTCGGGTAACGCCGTTACGCTGCACCTGCACGCGGCAGCGATGCTCGAAGTCCCACGCCCTCACGCCCAGACTGCCCAGGGGCGTGAGACTGACGATAGCGGCTTTCACCAGGTCCATCGCGCTTTTGCGCGGCGAGCGGGGGTCCTGCCGATACTTGGCAGCGGCGATGATCGCCTGCCGCAAGTACTCGCCGGGGATGCACAGCTCCCCCGCGTCGTTGCGGTAGACGTAGGATTCCAGATCGTCGGCCTTCTTGGCCGCCGATCCTTTGGCTGCCTTCGCCTTGGCCTCGACCGCTTCGCAGTTCCAGCGGTGGAACAACAGATCGGCCTCACCACAGATCGTCACCTCGACGCGATAGGGCAGCGACAGCTCGATCGTTCCGCAACCGCCGTTGGTCGCCTCGGGCCCGATGGATTTGGGTTTGCCATTCCCGTTGTGCATGTGTTCTCCTTGTGAAAGAAAAGCCATGCCATGCCACGCCTCACCCGGCCTTGCCTCGCCACGCCCCGCGCTGCCACGCCCCGCCTTGCCGCGCCATGCCTCGCCTTGCTCGCCCCATCCTTGGAGTGCCAGAGCCTCATTCTGATCGATAGGCACGTCCTCCCGAGTTACCGCCGCCACGGCGGCGTATTCGTCTGCACCTGCTGAGGACGGCCACTGAGGGCATCCCGACGCTCAAAACCCTTGAGGGTGTTGATGATCTCATCGGTGTCTTTACGCTTTTTGCAGGCCACGCGGACGACCAATGGCAGGTTGTGCAGTTCCGTCGAATCTCGAGGCGTCAACACCCCCACCGCTCGGCAGACGGCCGACAGTTCGGCCCGGGCGATCTTCACCGCCAGCTCGTTGGGGTTGTCCAGGTTGAGCCGCGCCCAGAGCTGCCGGCCCTTGTGCTCGCCTTCCAGAATCGTGAAGACCAGCTCCAGGTAGCTGCCTGTGCCCGCCTTGTTCGGCTTCATCTCCGAGGCGGTGATCATCGCCAGGTATTTCCCGGCCGGGATGGGATCGAACGTAGTGGTAGGCTCCACTTGGGAAGCGTCGAAATTGCCGAGGTGTGCCATGATTTCAGGCTCCTTGGGGTTGCGGGTTACGGTCGCTGATGGCCGCGACGAAGGCCGGCCAGGACAAAGGCAGGCTTTCGGCGATGCCATAGCGGTTTTTGGCCACCAGTTGCGGCGTCTCGTAGAGGATGAGTTCCCGGTCCTGGCCGACCAGGCGGATCGCCCCCACGAAGTCCGACCACTCGATCATCGTGTTAGCCAGGTCGGGATGGATTTCCGGGGCGCTCTTTTCCAGTTCGATGCCGTCGATCGTGGTGATCGAGCGGCGGGCGGCATGGGCCAAGAGCAGCACGGCCACGCCCGCGTTGACCAGCCGGTCCAGCACGGGCAAGAGGTACTGGTAGACGTAGTTCTTCAAGACCTGCCGGCCATTGCCGTAGCCGCCGTGGCTGCGATTGAGTGTCTGCTTCATGCCGGTGGGCGTGCCGTCCACGCCGGCCACGTGCTCCTCGATCCGGCGCAGGAGCCAGTCGATCGAGTCGATGACCACGGTCTGGTACTCGTGCCCCCCGGAGGCCAGCCCGTCGAGCCAGGGCTCGATCTCCGGCCAACTGGCCATGTAGGGCGTGCGGTGGCACGCGACATGGGCCGCGCCGTTCTCGCAGTCGACGATGATCGGCTTGTCAGCCAATGCGCCGAAGGTCGTCTTGCCACAGCCAGGCGGGCCGTAAACGATGCCCTTCGGGGCGCGGAGATGGGATTGCGTCAGGATGCTATCAGGAAGGGGCATAACATCGTTCTCCCAAACGGTCGAAAGGGGGTAGTTCAAAGGGCCGGTCGCCTTCGGGTGGGGCAGCGATCCTCATCCGTGACATGCCTACCCAACTTCAAAAGACCCGAGAGGCGACCGGCGGTTATGTGGGCAGCCAAGCCATGCCCAACCTCGCCAAGCCACGCCCGGCCCAGCCTCGCCTCGCCTAACCCCACCATGCCGGACCCAACCGTGTCACACCGCATCGAAAACGCGAAGGGATTCATAGCCTGACGGCCAGGTATCGCTGGCCATGCACCGCCGCAGCCGTTCGATGGCCGCCTCGTTCTCGCGCCGGGCTTGGGCCAGGGCGTCCTCATGGACCTTCCAGACGCCGCAGCGGTAAGGCTCTTTCTTCTCGACGGCCACGAAGTAGACCGGCTGGTTGACACTGATCACCTGCGAAAGCACCGCTTGATAGAACGCCACTTGGTGGACGTAGCCGTAGCGCCGGGCGTCGGCCTCGAACCAATCCAGGTCGTCGCAGGTCTTCAGGTCCACGATGCCCCGGTGCGGGTCGAACCAGTCCATGCGAATCTGGCAGGGCATCTGGCAGTACTCGGCCCGCACGACGCCCTCGGGCGTGCCTTCGCTCAAGAGGTCCCTGGCCAGGCCGTGCCCGCGTACCCCTTCGGCCATTCGCTCGACACGTTCACACTGCTGCATGGTAAGCACGGGCTTGCCTTGCTGAGCCGCCCACTCGGCAAAGGCCTTGGTGTTCGCGCCGTAGAGTTCTCCGGTCCTAGGGTTGACCGGCCCGCCCACGGCGTACTCTTTTCCGAACGCTTCGTCGCCTTCGAGCGCCAGCGTGTGCAAGGCCCGGCCCACCAGATACGCCGGCCGGTCCTCGTCCTCGACGAGTCCCAGCTTCTTCTTGCGGTACAGAAGCGGGCAGCGGCGAAAGTCGGCAAGCTGATGGCTGGTGAGGTACTCCGAGGCCTTGGTGTGGTAGACTTCGGCCGATTCGCGGATCAAGAACGAGGCGCCGACCGTCATCGAGGTATCTCCGTATGCTCATGGGGGTGCGCCAAGCGCGCCGAGCGAGAAGGCGTCTTCGCCGAACCGTGGCGATCCGGCGAAGACGCTGGGGCGTGCCTCGTCGCGGACTTCGCGGCCCCCTATTGGTTAACTACCCGGTCCCGCGGCGAATTGACGGAAAGATTTCACCGGTAGTCCCGCAGTCCGGCCTGCTCGAAGCAGCGACGCAGCTTCCGAACGCGATCGGCCAGCGTGGTGCGCGGCACCCCCAGATCGCGGGCGATCTGGGACAGGCAGTCCGTCTTCAGCCGTTGGGCCAGTTCGCGCAGCTCGGGCGCCAAGCCGGCGATCACATCGCTCAGGTCCATCGCCAGTTCGGCCAACTCGTGCTCTTCGCGCGTGGCACGCCCCAGGCGGGACTCCAAGTGCCGCGGGCTGATCGTGTCGGCCAGTTCGACGGGGCCTTCCTCTGCGTCTGCGACCTCCATACTCAGCGAGCGGACGCTGCGGTGGTCGCGTTTCTCGGCCCGCTTGGCCCGCAGCAGGTTCGCTGCTTGCCGTTCCACCAGGGCGGTCACGAACGCGTGCCAGTGCCCCTGTCGGGGATCGTAGCCGGCCGAGTGCATGAGCAGCTTCAGGCGAAGCTCCTGCTCGATGTCCTCGCGATCGCCCGGGGAAAACCCGGGCATCCGAGCCAGCTGGCGGGCCTTGCGGTGGATGAGCCGTTCGGCGAAACGATCGAGGATCGGCTCGGTGGCTGGCTCGGTAGGCGAGTCGGAATGGGGGGGCCGCTCGTTGGGAATTGTCATGCTACAAGCTCCTGTAGGTGGGTGATTTCTCACCGTGCCCGATGCACGGCGTCACCCCCCGCAGGGCTTGCAGCAAATGCGCAAAAAAATCCTGCGGCATCACGCAATTGGCGGTGCCACAGGAAGATATGACGTCAGAAATCCGCTCTTGCACTTGCGCGAAATCGGCCCAACTGCAAGACGTCAGGATCGCCGCCGGCTGCTAGCCGGGGCTTTCCACCTCATGATTTGGTCCAAGTCCAAAGCCGTCTGCCAATACAACCGCAGCACCTGGGCCGCCGGGTCCTTCAGGCAGCGGCTCACGTCGGCCTCTGTGAGGCCGGCACGGCAGGCCAACTGCTTCTGGCTCGGGCGCGGCAGCAGTTCCGGAGTGCCCGTATGGTCCCTCGTCGCATAGGCGTGGTCGCGGGCGGCGCGCAGGTGGGCGATCAATTCCTCTTCCAGGGCCTCGATCTTGGCCGCCCGCTCGGCGCGTTTCCGCTTCGGGCGCTGCCGTCTTGCCGGGCCGGCGAGGCCCGCATCGACCAAACGGCCTTCGACGTATTCCACATCGAAGCGGATCTCTCCGTCGTCCAGAGAAAGCGCCGACTCCAGCGCGATCACCAAGTTCTCCGCCGCCCCGGCCCAACGCCGGGCAGCCGCCTCCGTGGGCGTGAAAACAATCGCCTTCGGACGCCGGGCCATTTCTGCCACGAGGCTGTTGCGATCGTCGCAGTGATAGCACCGGGCGAAGTACACCTCGCGCCGGCGCCCTGCCCAGGTGGCCTTGCCCACCTGCCAGAGCCGCCCGGGAATCACCTCGGTTGCCGGCCCGCGCACGCCGGCGCCGCTGAAGGCCCCAGCCAGAAAGCCGGCCGGCTCGACTCGCCACCGCCTCAGGCCACCCACAGCCACCTCGACGATGCCGCACTGCGGGCAATGGATGTAGCCGTGCTTGGCCCCCGTCTTGCTGTCAGCAACATACTCCACGCGGCGCTGCGGCCCGAACTGGCAGTCCGGGCAGCAGGCACTGCCGGCCGGAGGCATCTCACGGAGCACGCCAAGCCGGATCAGCAGTTCCAACCGCGATCCGAACGCTCGGATCTCCCGGCAGTGGAATACCGGCGGCTCAATCTCCAGCCGCCGCAGGATGGACGGTAGCACGTCCTGCACGATCGATCTCCCAGCGCTTCAGGTACTTCTGCACGAGTTCGATCCGTTCGGGCCTGGCGTTCCGGAGGTTGCACGAACTGGGAAATCCCACGTCGAACGTGAGTCGCCCCGGCTTTCTTCCCTCCATGGGAAGGAACTCGAAACACAATGTCACCAGGTTCACCCAGACCTCCGACAGCGGCAGCCGCTCTTGGTTCAGGCACTCCTCGATCGTCCTGTGGATAGTATCCTCGGGGTCGTCTTCGTCGAT
>Ga0209162_1004687_pt1 | contig 10065 bp, 7 predicted proteins | sample YNPNPMetaG_FD_187121 | JGI IMG/M metagenome (GOLD analysis project Ga0209162, IMG submission 187121) | Anoxygenic and chlorotrophic microbial mat microbial communities from Yellowstone National Park, USA - YNP NP MetaG (SPAdes) (version 2) ...
CGTCGCCCCGCCGCCGCCCCCTGTATGGGCGCAGTGGCGCTGCGCCCCTACTCGCCTCTCGCCTTCAAATAAACTTCAACCCCATCGCTTCTTTCATGCGGTTGAGCGTCTCATCTGCCTCGACGCGCGCGCGCGCGGAACCGGCAGCCAGGATCTCCTCGACGATGCGCGGATTGCGTTCGTACTGTGCGCGTCGCTCGCGGATCGGATCGAGGAACGCATTGATCGCAGCGGCGAGTTTGCGTTTGACCTCGACATCGCCGACTTTCCCCTGGCGGTAGCGTTCTTTCAGGTCGTTCACCTCGTCTACATTCGGGTTGAATGCGTCGTGATAGATGAAGACCGGGTTCCCTTCGACTCTGCCGGGAATATCGGCGCGCACGCGGTTCGGATCGGTGTACATCCGACGCACTTTCTCTTCAACCGTTCGAGCGTCGTCGCTCAGGTAGATGGCGTTATCCAGGCTCTTCGACATTTTTGCCTGACCATCGATCCCCACCAGCGTCGGCACATCGCCGATCAGCGTTTCGGGTTCGGGCAGCACCTCGCCATACAGCGTATTGAAGCGGCGTGCAATTTCGCGCGTCACCTCCAGGTGCGACGCCTGATCCTTGCCGACCGGCACCAGATCGGCGCGCACACAGAGGATGTCGGCGGCCTGGAGCACCGGATACCCCAGCAACCCATACGACGGCTGTTCGATGTGCAAATCCTGCATCACCTCTTTCAGCGTCGGCACACGTTGCAGGCGCGGCACGGTCGTCAGCATGCCGAAGATCAGCGCAATTTCGCTGATTGCCGGCACCATCGATTGCAAAAAGTAGGTCGATTTCTCCGGGTCGATCCCGACGCTCAGATTATCGAGCACCACATGGCGAATGTTCTCGCCGGTCTGCCGCAACCGCTCAAGTTCGGTGCGGGTGGTGAGCATATGCAGGTCGGCGACCAGGAAGAAGCATTCATACGCATCCTGCAACCGCACCCGGTTCGCCAGCGTGCCGACATAGTGCCCCAGATGCATACGCCCGGTTGGGCGGTCGCCGGTCAGAATACGTTTTTTGGGTTGATTCATAGCACTCCTCCACACGAGTTATGGTATAGTGTTCATCGAAATTACGTTCATCCGCCCGCGAGTGCTGCACCTGCGGGGGATTTCATCAGACAAACGTCAGATCATCATCTATGCCATTGAAACCACTCTCCCGCCGCGCGGCTCTGTCCGCCGCTGCGACGTTCGCCGTGCTTGCGACGCTTCGTCCGGCTTTTGCACAGGAAGGCGCGTCGCTTGCTGCCCGCAAACCGGTTGTTGCCCCGCTGCAACCGGTTGAAGTCGACGTTCGCATCCCCGGCTACACCGGTCCCGCCGCGATTGTTCTGTTCGACGACCGCAAGCGGTTCGCTGGCGTCGCCGAAGGGCGCGTCGAGAATGGCGTCGGGACATTGATTGCCATTCCACGGGGCGCGTTGGGTGCGCAGTGGGCCGCATTGTTCGCCTCCGGTCAGTTCGTCGCGGCAAATCCGGCGCTCTTCACGCTCGATGCACGCACCGAAATCTGGACCGGGCAGGAACGTTTCGACCGCTTCGTTCCGAATGCTGCCGCCATCTTCACCGCCGCCACCCTGTCGTACACCATCGGCAATGTTGCCTTTCGCGGCTATCGTTCGCCCGACAGCCCGTTGATCTGGTTGCGCGACCACGTGTATGCGCAACGCGGCGCACGCTACTTCGATGCTGACCTCAAAACCGCCTTCGACGACTTCCGGCGCTACCAGCAACCCGACGGCAGTTTCCCCGATTTTCTGCCGCGCCCCCCGTGGACCGACCGCGCCCTGCGCGTCCCGGTCGAAGCCGATGTCGAATACCTGTATGTTCAGGGCGTCTACGAAGCCTGGCAGGCGACCGGTGATGATGGCTGGATGCGTGGCCACCTGGAACCAATGCGGCGCGCCGTCACCTATTCGTTGCAGCATCCGCTGCGCTGGGACGCCGGACGCGGGTTGATCAGGCGCCCGTTCACCATCGACACCTGGGACTTCGAGTACGGTCCCACGACGATCGACCCGGATACTGGCAAGCCAGCGCCACGCCACTGGATCGACGACAGGACGATCTGGGGCGTCTTCCACGGTGACAACACCGGTATGGCGCAGGCGCTGACCATGCTCGCGCGGATGGAAGAGCGCGCTGGCGATGCGAACCTGGCGCGCGTCTGGCGTGATGTCGCCGCCGGTCTGATGCGCAACCTGAACGCTCTGAGCTGGAATGGGCGTTTCTTCCGTCACCATGTTCCTGCACAACCCTTCGACATCCCCGGTGTTGATCGGGAACGGCAGTTGAGTCTGTCGAACGCATATGCGCTCAATCGCGGCGTTTTGACCGTGCAACAGGGTCAGGCGATCATCGACGAATACATCGAGCGTTCCAAAACTATGCGCGCTTTTGCCGAATGGTTCAGCATCGACCCGCCGTTTCCGCCGGGGAGTTTCGGGCTTGCCGGGCGCAGCGGCGAGTTGCCGGGCGCGTATGTCAACGGCGGCATTATGCCGATCACCGGCGGCGAACTGGCGCGGGGCGCCTTCCGCTACGGCAACGAAACCTACGGCTTTGCCATCCTGGAGCACTACTGGCTGCGCATGCTCAGTCGCGGGCGCACCTTCCTCTGGTACCATCCCGATGGCGCCGAGGGCGTCGGCTCTGAGGATACCATCCCGACTGATGCGTGGGGAACGGCAGCGATGTTCACCGCGCTGATCGAGGGCGCTGCTGGCATCGAGGATCGGGGCGTCGCCATGCGCGATGTCATCGTCAGCCCGCGCTGGGGCGCAACCGGTCTGACGCAGGCATACGTGTCGGCGCGCTACCCGGCTGGCGACGGGTATCTGGCGTATGTCTGGCGGCAGAACCCGCGCAGTATCGACATCGACCTGAGCGGCGCCTTCGATCGCGCGCAGGTGCGGGTGTTGCTGCCGCCCGATGCGCCGGGCAATGTCGAAGCGCTGGTCAACGGTGCGCCGGTGGCGTCCAGCAGCGAAACCCTGCGCGCAAGCCGGTATGTCATCATCGACGTGGCAGATATGGCAGTTGTTCAGGTGCAGGTGCGCTGGTGAGCGCGCAATGATCACAATGTCGCCCACCACCCACGCACCTTCTGCGCGCTGAGCAGCAGAAAGTCGTGATCCTGGTCGAAGACTTCCAGCGTGATGACATCATCGTAGCCGACCCGTTTCAGCAGGCGGATCGTCTCCTGCCAGTCGATCTTGCCGGCGCCGATCGGCATATGGTCATCTTCCTGACCGCGGTTGTCGGAGAAGTGCACGTGCCACAGCCGTGAACCGAGCCGGTCGATCAACTGCTCCAGATCGATCCCCGCCACAAACGCATGCCCGACATCGAGGTGCAATCCCAGACGCGGGTCGGCATCGAGAATGGTGCAGATCTCCGTCAGTCCAAATCGACGCGACGGCGGATGCTCGATGACGATCTGGATGCCGTAGGGTTCCGCCAGGTGCGCCAGTTCGGCAAAACTGGCGCCGTTGCGTTTCAGTTCGTCATCGTTCCCGTAGAGCGGGACGCCGCGCGAGATATGGACGTTCACCAGGTGCGCGCCGACTGCCGCGAAGACCGGCAGCGACGCCGCCACTTCCTCAACCGCCGCGCGACGCACCCGCTCTACCGGCGATGCGAAGGGCAGATACCAGGCGGTATGACCAACCACGCGCATGCCAGCAGCATCGAGGATCGCGCGCAGTTCCGCCGGATCGAAACTATCGAGCAGCGCCGCCGGTCCCTCGATCGTCAGGTCGAGCGCCTCGAACCCATGTGCGGCAGCCCAACGCGCTTCATCGAGGATGCTGCGCGCGGGATGGTTCATGTACGCCAGATACATTCCACATGCTCCTGTCTTATCCAACCGCTGGCAATCCGGCAAGCGCCATAGCGACCTCTTCCTCGGAGTACTCGTAGTCGCGCAGTTTCCCTGCCATGTAGTCGGTATACGCCTGCATATCGAAGTGCCCGTGACCGCAGAGGTTGAACAGGATCGCGCGACTGACCCCTTCCTCCTTGCAGCGCAGCGCCTCACGGATCGCCCCGGCGACAGCGTGGTTGGCTTCCGGTGCAGGAATGATCCCTTCGGCGCGGGCGAACTGGATGCCAGCGCTGAACGTTTCGAGTTGCTGGATATTGATCGCCTCGATGACGCCCAGTTCGAGCAGGTGGCTGACGAGCGGCGCCATACCGTGGTAGCGCAACCCGCCGGCATGGATGCCGGGCGGCACGAAGTCGTGCCCCAGGGTGTGCATCTTGACGAGCGGCGTCATCTTTGCCGTATCGCCGAAGTCATACGCATACCTGCCGCGCGTCATACTCGGACAGGCAGCCGGTTCGACCGCCACCACGCGCACATCGCGCTCGCCGCGCAGTTTCTTCCCGATGAATGGGAACGAAATGCCGCTGAAGTTGCTGCCGCCGCCGGTGCACCCAACGATGATATCGGGGTAATCGTCCGCCAGTTCCATCTGCGCCAGCGCCTCTTCGCCGATAACCGTCTGATGGAGCAGCACGTGGTTGAGTACGCTGCCGAGCGAGTATTTCGCGTCCGGGTCCTGCGCTGCAACTTCGACAGCTTCGGAAATGGCGATCCCCAGGCTGCCGGTGCTGTCGGGATGGGCGGCAAGGATCGCGCGCCCGGCGTTCGTCTCCTCACTCGGGCTGGCGACCACCCGCGCGCCATACGCTTCCATCAGCGCCCGTCGATACGGCTTCTGCTGATAACTGACCTTCACCATAAAGACCAGCACCTCAAGCCCAAAGAATGCGCCTGCCATCGCCAGCGATGATCCCCACTGCCCCGCGCCGGTTTCCGTCACCAGGCGTTTGACCCCTTCCTGCTTGTTGTAGTACGCCTGCGCCACAGCGGTATTCGGCTTATGGCTCCCCGCCGGGCTGACTCCTTCGTACTTGTAGTAGATGCGGGCAGGCGTATCGAGCGCCTGCTCCAGGCGGCGTGCGCGAAACAGCGGCGTCGGGCGCCACTGACGGTAGATCGCCTGCACCTCTTCGGGTATCTCGATAAAACGCTCGGTGCTGACCTCCTGCGTGATCAGCGCCATCGGAAAGAGCGGCGCCAGGTCCTGCGGACCGATCGGTTGACCCGTGCCCGGATGGAGCACCGGCGGCGGCGGTACAGGCAGGTCCGCCTGGATGTTGTACCAGGCGGTCGGCATCCGATCTTCGGCGAGCAGATACTTGACGGTCGTCATGGAACGTCCCTCCTCAGCAGCACGGGTAGCGCGCAGGCGATGTCACGAGCGACGCGCGCTGCGCCTGCATCGAACAGCGCGCGCCGTGAATCAAAAAGCCTCTCGTCCTGTCCAGGGACGAGAGGCTGAAACAACCTCCGCGGTGCCACCCCGGTTCGCCACGCCGTTCAGACGTGACGCCCTCAGCAAGTACGGTGTGCATTGCACACGATACTCCGCGCCCTTGTAACGGTGGCGTCTCCGGCGGCTCCTACTACAAGCACCGAATAACGGCGCTGGTTCGCTCCGCGACTCCCGGGCCCATTCCGCACCGTCGCCTGCACCGACCTCTCACCATCCGCCGGTTCGCTGAGCCGCGCCCTGGTGCGTACTCTTCCCGTTCACAGTCGTTAACATCAGGTTTGTGAATGTGAGTATAGCAGGAATCGGCGTCGGCGTCAAACGGATTTCTGACCCAAGGGGGCATACTCAAAAACCTTCCCTGCAGGTTCCACGTTGGAGACAGTTCTGAAACATGGTGTCTGTTTTCGAGTATCATACCCATCGAACGGTCTATCTCTCTGGAGGAAAACGCCGGATAGAACCAAAGAGAGAAAGCGCAGGAACCGTCATGTCAGTACATGCTGCCAGTCAGCGCGTGATCGGTGTCGTCATCCCCTGGATTGGAACACCCAATCATGTTCGTATCCTCGAAGGCATCTGTCAGCAGGTTTCCCCGCACGGATACGCGGTTGTCGCTCTTCAAGCCGGTTTTCTGCAACAGGAACGATTCCATAGCGACATTTTCGCCCATGGGAACTATCAGATCGGCATCCAACGAATGGCGGGCTGGATCGTCATGAACCTGTCGGATATCGATGAGTGGATCATCGCACAACAAACAAAAGGACGCCCTGTTGTTCAGGTCAGCCCGGTGACTGCGTCGGACCTGTGCCCATATGTTGTCCCTGACAATCTGGGAGGCGCTCAGGATGCGGTCAGCCATCTCATCGCCCTCGGTCATACGCGCATTGCGTTCATCGGCAATCTGGCGAACAGCGATATTGCATTGCGGTACGCCGGTTTCCGTCAGGCGCTGGCGATGCATGGCTTGAGTCCTGACGAAGCGCCGGTTGTGCCGATCAACTGGCGCGACGACTACTGGACAGCGGTTGCGGGCGCCGAGGCGACCCGTCGCCTGATCGAAAGCGGGGCATCGTTCAGCGCTCTGTTCGCCGCAACTGACGAACTTGCGCGGGGTGCGCTGCGCGAACTGGAGCGCGCCGGGCGGCGGGCGCCCCGCGATTGCGCTCTGGTCGGCTTCGATGATGCGCCGGTCGCGCTGACGCTGAAGCCGCAACTTACGACAGTGCATCAGTCGTTCTGGGGGTTGGGGTCGAAAGCGGCCGCGCTGCTGCTCGACCTGATGGAAGGCAAGGAGACGACGGGCGGAATGCACGTGGTGCGCGGGCGTCTGATTGTGCGCGCCAGTTGTGGTTCGTCGCCAGCATACCAGACCTTCGTTGCAGCGCCGAATGAAGTGTCCGATCCGCTTGATGCCCTCGTTGGCGCCGCGCTTCACGTTCCTGAACCAGACCTGATTCCGGAAACGCCGCTGGTGCGCACGGTGTTCGCTGCGCTGCTCGATGCGTTTCAGCGCGCACTGGCGACCGGCAACGATCAGGAATGGGTTGACGCGCTCGAGGCAGGTCTGGCAGTGCTGGCGCCGCAGGTGCGCGAAGTGGGCAGCGTGCAGCGCGCACTCGCAGTGCTGCGGCAGATCAGTATCGCCCAGGCGCCTGATCAGGCAGGGCGCATTGATCATCTGATCACCATCGCCGAACGGGTGCTGGTCGGATCATTCGTGCAAGAGGCGCTGATCGAACAAGATCGCTGGGCGCAGCTGGTTACCCTGGTGAACGACGTCCTCCTGCACATGACCGGGATCGGGCATGCAGACCTGACATCGCTCGGCTGGATGCATCTGACGCCAGCAATCTACAGTTACCTGTTTCTGTATGACGAAGACGGGGCGGCGCCGGTCACCCTCCATCTCCAGGGCGGATACGCCGCCGGTGTTCAGGCATCGCTCGCAACTGGCGCGCGTTACGACCCGGCACTGTTCCCGCCCGATGAGATGATCGCCGATCTCCACGATCTTTCAGCAACTGCGGGACGCCTGCTACCGCTCACCATTTTTCCGGTCGCAACCACTCATAAACTGTACGGCATCCTGTGCGTCGTTTTTGCGGCGGACAGCGTGGTCTATCAGAGTAGCATGGCAGGATTGTGGGCAACCCAGCTTGCCATCATGATTGAGATCGAGCGGTTGGTCGCCTCGGTGCGCGAAAGCCGCGAGGCGTTGATCGCTGCGCATCAGCAGGAGCGCGCGCTGATAGAGGAGGTGCGGAAACTCTCGTCGCCGGTTCTTCCGATTGCACGCGGCGTCATTGTGTTACCGTTGATCGGCGCGATTGATCCGGATCGCGCCGAACAGATCCTTGAGGCGCTCCTCGGCGGCATCAGTCAGCATCAGGCGCAAACGGCAATCGTCGATATTACCGGTGTGCCGCTGGTCGATACGCAGGTGGCGGCCTGCCTGGTACGCGCCATCCAGGCAGCGCGGCTGCTCGGCGCAGAGGTCATCCTCACCGGCATCAACCCCGAACTGGCGCAAACCATGGTGCAACTGGGCATGAATGCGCGTCGGCTGACGACCGAAGCCAACCTGGCATCCGGTCTGCGACGCGCCTTCAATCGTAGTAATCCGCCCGGCGCTGGCAAGAGCACATAACACACTCCAGGCGGCGCCGGTTTACTCCTGGTTGTGCAACGTTGACGATGCTCACTCGTATCTTTTATTGAGAACGGCATCATTCAACCTGTCAAAAGGAGTGAAGCATGAGCATACGTCGAGGCCTGCATCTCCACATCTTCCTTCTTCTGGCGCCGATCGCACTTCTGCTGCTGACCGGTTGTACGACACGGGCTGCTTCTCCGGGGCGACTGTTCGTAAGCGACGAGACGGAGCTGTTGCGCCAGTTGGAGGTGGCGAAGGCTGCTGCGCCGCTGGTGCAACGCGGCGCCAGAGTCGTTGTTCTCATTGTCGAGCGCGGTGATAACAGCGGCGACGACCTGACCAGGCGGCTGACCGCTATCAATCAGGGACATTCGTCGCATGATCGCATTCCTCCTGACGCAATCGCCATCTACGTCAGTTACGAACCGCGATACGCCGAACTGCGCGCGGGGAAGAACTGGAGTAACGCCCTCACAAACGACGTGCTGACAGACATTCGCACCAGGACGCTCAATTCTGCGCTGCGCAAGGACAATGTGACCAATGGCGTGGCCGAAACGCTCAGGCGCTTTGAGTCGGCGCTGATGTGGCGTGATATCAATAATCTGATCACCATTGCTATCATCGTGATCATCGTGATAGTAGTTATCTTGATCATCGTCGGAATAGTGCGCAGCTTGCTGAGTGGCAACATCCAGTGGAGTTCTGGCTCTTCTGATGACACATGGTCGCACTCGTCGAGCGATGATGACTCATCGTGGAGTTCGTCGAGCAGCAGGTCATCATTGTGGGACTCGTCGAGTGATGACTCACGATCGTGGAGTTCGTCGAGCAGCGATTCGTCGGATTCGGATAGAGACTCGAGCAGCAGCGGCGGCTCGTGGTGATCGGTCAATCCACTCCTGTGCAGCAGGACAACGCGCGGCGCAGGCAGGCTTATGAAGATCAAGAATATATAGCAGTTCTCGCAAAGGTTGAACCTGATTGAACGCTCCTGGGAATGGCTCGCCTCACACGATGACCGAAATATAGCAGTTCTCACAGAGGTTGAACCTGGTGGATGAGGTTGAACACTCCCGGAATCGTACTCCCCACAAGGCGACCGAAATGATGGAGGTTGAGAAATAAATCCGCTATACGCCTCTTGCCGTCGGGCTAAAGCCCTCGGCTAGGCAAGGCGAAGCCCGCCTGCGCGGGCTGTAGCGGATTATTTACTCAAAGACCATAATTTCGGTCTACACTCAGCTGGCAGCGGTCGCCTCACGCGACACGGCGGACAGGAATAATGGTCAATGTATCTGAGAACTGCTATAAATTTCGGTCTACGTTCTGCTGAAAGCGTGCGCCTCGCGCGACACGGCGGACAGGAATAATGGTCAATGTATCTGAGAACTGCTATAAACCGGTATTCGTTCTCTAACACGTCACCCCTGCCATACGCAGGGGTGACAGAAACATGCGTGCTGCTGCACCAACCACGGTCAGGTGCGGAAGAAATCGATCACTGAGCCGCGGTCTTCTTCACTTGGCATAATCTCGACGAACGTGATGCGCCACCAGGGGAAGATGACACTCTGGACGCCGGGCGCCAGATACGGGACATCCTTGCCATCACGTTTGCGCATATTCGTCACTTTGATGAACATATCTCCGGGTTGCGGTTCCTGTTCGATATCTGCCAGAACCGGGTCTTCACCGGCAATGTGCAAAATGACGGTTCGTGCCACCGTGTGCTCCTTTCATCGCTTGCGATGATGACCTTCCAGACGCAACAACAATGTGCCACACATAATCTCATCGCCGGGCTGCACCGGCGTTGCGCGCATCGGTTCGATCTGCCGACCGTTGACGAACGTGCCGTTGGCGCTGCCAAGATCCTCCACCCGATACGTCCCGTCACGATACGAGAGAATCGCGTGGCGGCGTGAGACGCCAGCATCATACCCGCCAAACGGACCCAGATCGACATCTGGCATGATACCGCGCGTCGGGTCTGCCCGCCCGATCAGCACCTCATCGCTCAG
>Ga0209162_1004691_pt1 | contig 10057 bp, 11 predicted proteins | sample YNPNPMetaG_FD_187121 | JGI IMG/M metagenome (GOLD analysis project Ga0209162, IMG submission 187121) | Anoxygenic and chlorotrophic microbial mat microbial communities from Yellowstone National Park, USA - YNP NP MetaG (SPAdes) (version 2) ...
GCATGGCTCGCGCACTCCTAAAACCTGCATGGCTCGCGCACTCCTAAAACCTGCGCAAGCATGGCTTGCGCACTCCTAAAACCTGCATGGCTCGCGCACTCTGTAAAAACAGGCGTAAACCTCGTAAACCACCAGAATGGAAAAACTGCGAAAGTATAGTTAACAATAACGACTCCTGCCGGCCCTTTTCCCGAGTTCTTAAATCACCTTAAGTTTTGCAGACATGGTTCACCTCACTGGCATCCTTTGCATGTAGCGTCTGTACTCATCGCCAAACTTCTCAATGTTGGCCTGGTCCGCCTGGGGCACGATACCCGTGTAGACCAGAGCCATGGCGACAATGCCCATCACCGTGATCAGCCAGTGCTGGGCAACAAAGATGAGAAAAAGGCAGGATGGTAGAGAAACAAGATCAGCATGACTTGCGCTATCAACAGAACAATCCACAGCACCCAAGATGATAAGATAAAGCCTTTCAGTTGTTTCACCTTCAGTGCCTTCTCTCACTTGCTCAGAGCTGATCATGCGTGCCAGCATGGAGCCTTCTCACGTAGAACTTCCGTCCTTCATATTCCGTCTCGACGAGTTGACCCTGCACGATCAGCCGATTAACGACAGGCCAGTCAGCTCCGGCCCGCGCCAGGAACTCGCTCACGGCCTCCTCCCGCATGGGATGCACGGCGGTGATGCTCAACGGGACCGAAAGCGATCATCTGGCCTGCTCCAGTTTCTTCAGCGCTGCGCTCAGGGCCTCATTGGCCCCGCCTGACTCCTTGGCGGCCAGGGCGATCTTCTCGGCCAGCTCCTCCTGGCCGGCGGCGCGGGCCCGTTCGGCCCACTCCTGAAGCCCGGCCGCGTGCCCGGCATTGTGCTCGATCCAGTGGGGCAACAAGACTCGCAGCTTGTCCAGGTCCGTTGCGGTTGCCATCTTATCTCTCCTGTGGCGGTCTGAGGGGGCTGCCCTCAACTTCAACCACCAGGGTCACGGTGTGCTTCAGGAGGTCAATCCGCCCCATGTGGGCCTGCACCTCTGCCCCGCCTCCTCCTGCGGCGAAAACCCCGGCTCCCTCTGGCGAGGCCGCCTTCCCCACCGAGCCTCCGGTCCAGAGCGTTGACCAGGTAGGTCGCCAGGCGAGGGGCAATGTTGCGGCCCAGGAAGGCCAGGGCCGATCCTACGAAGGGGACCAGCCTGGACCGCAGGGGAACGGGGGCCACTTGTGGCCTGACCTGGATGACCTCCGGCGCCGGGCGCACACTGGGCACCGCCACCCGCTCTGCGACCGGCTCCCTCATGGCCAGCATGGCCCCGTTGGGGCAAACCTCCACGCAGGCCTCGCAGCCCGTACACTTCTCCTGGTCAATTTTGGCTATGCCTTCAATCAGGCTTATGGCCCCTGCAGGGCAGGCTTCGGCGCAGGCTCCACAGCCGGTGCACTTCTCGATATCAACGTAAACCATTCTCCATCACCTCTCACCATTCAGCAGCGGCGCGCTCCATTGATCACCGCCTCACCTTCTCCACTGCCAGGCGCACGTTGTAATCGTGTCCCTCCTCCATAGCCACGATTCTACCACCGGCCTCCTCGAAAACGCGGGCCAGGTCGGCGATGGAGTAGAAACGGCTGCGCATCAAAAGCAACCTCTCGCCCAAAGCAACCCACTTCACTGTCCAGCGACGAATGTCTGGCTCCTCGATGACCAATCGCCCACCCGGACGTAGCACCCGCAGGGTCTCTTTCGCGGCGGCGTGCTGGTCACGAAGGTGATGGAAGGTGTCCACCATCACCATGCGGTCGAAAGCATCGTTGACGAAAGGGAGGCGCTCGGCCAGACCGCAGCAGGCGATCATCTGCTTTTGGCGAGCCTCCTTTAACATTCCCCAGGAGGGGTCGCAAACGATCACTGTATAATCGTCACCAAAGGTTTGGGAGACGCGGCCCGTGCCGCCCCCGATGTCCAGGATGCGCTCCGCTGGCCGGGCCTGGAGCAGGCTCATGAGCCGCTCTGGGCTCAGGAAGCGGAACACGCGGTCATAGAAACGGGCGACGAGGTTGAAATGGTCAAATCGTCCAGTCATCGGCCTCATGCCCATCGGTCCGGTTCCATCTCCAACAGGCATCTCAGTCACCTTCTTTGCGAATTAGCGAATCAGCGAGTCAGCGAATCTACGAATCTGCTAAATCCTGCAACTCATCTGGATAGCGCCGGGCCAGGTCCATGTAGACCTTCTTGAACTCTGACCACCGCGCCTTGTACTCCTCGGATACCGGCTTTTTACCTCCTGGGTTGATTACTTTGCCCTGGGCACCGGAAACATTGGCCGTCTGGCTGGCAGGGCTATCTCGGCCAGCTTTTGGGCGATGGGAGCGAATTCTTCGGCCGGGTAGTCTTCGATGCGGCCAGTGTCGCACAGTTCGGCAATCCGAGGTTCGATGGGCAATCGGCCCAGCAGGGGCACGTATAACTGCCGGGCCAGCCCTTCTGATTTGCTGGGGCCAAAAACCTCCAGCTTTTTCCCCGTGTCGGGGCAGACAGCGTAGCTCATGTTCTCGATCAGGCCCAAGATGGGCACGTTCAGTTGAGCCGCCATCTGCGCCGCCTTCTTGACCACCATACCGGCCAGACCCTGCGGCGAAGTGACCAGCACCACCCCACTCAGAGGCAACGATTGCATCACCGTCAGCGCCGCGTCGGAAGTGCCGGGCGGCAAATCCACGATGAGGTAATCCAGGTTCCCCCAGATGATGTCCCCCCAGAACTGCTTGATGGCCCCGCTGATGAGCGGCCCCCGCCAGATCACCGCCTGGTCCTCACTCTGAAGGAGCAGGTTGATGGACATCACCTTGATGCCTGTCTTGCTTTCCACCGGCAATATACCCAGAGGGCCACCCTGCGGCCACTGCCGGGTAGGGAAGAACATGCGAGGGATGCTGGGTCCGGTGATGTCGGCGTCCAGAATGCCCACCTGGTGCCCTTCCTGTCGGAGGGCCACGGCCAGCAGGCCCGCCACCAGCGATTTGCCCACGCCGCCTTTGCCGCTCATCACGGCGATGACACGCTCGATGTGATTGAAGCGCTCGGCCACTCCCGGCTGGTCCTGGTCTGGCCAGATGCGTTTCTTATCCTCGGCGCTCATCTCGGCCAGATCAACCTCGACTTCTTTCACGCCTTCCAGGGCCAGAACGGCGGCCCTGGCCTCGGCGACGATTTGATCCTTGAGCGGGCAGGCCAGCGTGGTGAGAGCCAGGGTTAACCTGACCTGGCTATCCTTTATCTCCACCTTACGGACCATGCCCAGCTCTACCAGATTGCGTTTCAGCTCCGGGTCCATGACCTTTGCCAGAGCCTGTCGAACTTGTTCTTCGGTAATCATTTCCTCTCCTTAAATTCACGTTTTACTTTTTACGAACCACGAGTCATGGTTAACAATTTCACACCTCCACTCCGCTTTATCTGACGGAAGGAAGCCCCCTGGCTGACGTAACGCAGCACTGTCTCCGGATCGGTGACCAGGGTACCGGAGATCACGTCTGCACCGTAGTCAAAGAGCACAGGTGAGAGGGGGGTGGTGGGGCCCAGCACCAGGACGAAGGCATCCGGGCGACACAACCCGATCAGTTCCTCAAAGGTGTGATTGATGAGCGTCGTGCCGGTGATGGCCACCACATCGGCCTGGGGGATGACCTCAGGTGCGGCCTCAGCCGGGAGATCGCCTTCGCCAGGGCGTTTCTCCAGCACCCAGAGCTGCCTTGCCGCCTCACGGACCCGAGGGATGAAGGGGAAATGGCCGACGATAACCACATCCTTACCGGTCCCGTGGTCCAGGATAACCTGCTCGGCATTCAACTCCACGCAGGTCTCCTCATCCACGTCAAGCAAGGCGTTGATGGCCGCCAGGCCGATGCTGGCCTCCAGCAGGCTGGCGGAGCGGGCCAGCCCGGCCAGTTCCCTGGCCTTGCGCTCGTGCAGATGACCGGCCTCGTGCACCGGGTCCTGGCCGTGGCGGTGATGGTCATCGTCCCGCGGCGCCGAAGCCAGGCCGCAGCGCCCATCCTCCAGGACCACCGCCGTCCAGAAGGCCCCTATCCGCACCTCGCGTACCGGGGCATCGGGCCTGGATTGCAAATCCGGGCTGAGGGGTGATGTCAGGGTAGCCAGCAGATCGTCAATGATGCTCACCGACGCCCTCCTGAATGTGTTCGTCGTAGGCTTGCAAGAAACCGTGCAGCACCCGGTCTGTCTCGCGGAGGTCGGCCACCCATCGCGCCAGATAGCGGTCACCCTCAGCGGTGATACGGTACACCCGCCGCGGCGGCCCGGTCCCTGTGGTATCCCAGGTCGAAGTGACAAGCCCGGCCATTTCCATGGCCCGCAGGGTGCGGTAGACCACACTGGAATCTATCGGAGCCTCAGCGAAACCAAACTCTTTGAGCCCGTCCAGCAGGTCATAGCCATGGCTCTGGTCCCGGTGCAGCAACAGCAACAGGCATGGTTCCACAAAACGATAGACGTGTCGGGGACAGGGAGCATCGCCCCGTCCTCCTCTCCAACGGCGACCACGCAGCATGAGGCTACTCCTTTATCACGAATTCCACGAGGGGCAAATGTCACGAAATGTTCCAGGTCTTGCTATTAGCATATAGGAACGAAATGCACCTATCTGCAAGTTGCAGATATAGTATACTACAAATTGCGGTTCTTGTCAAGAGGGGCTGAAGAGCATAAAAAACCCTTGACTAACCCAGGGGTGTGTATTATAATAGTGCCAGACACCGTGACCGATCCAATTCAAGAGGAGCATATGAAAACGCCACTTTGGATTCCGTCTCAAGAGCGAAAGCAGCAGGCCAATATGAGCCGCTTCATAGATCAGGTGAACGCCCGCTTCGGCCTGAACCTCCAGTCCTACCACGAACTGCACCGCTGGTCGGTAGAAAACATCCCTGATTTCTGGGCCACCGTATGGGACTTTGTCGGTATCCGGGCCTCTCAGCCTTATACCCGGGTGGTAGATGATCTGGGCCGCTTTCCGGGGGCTCGATGGTTCATTGGCGCCAGGTTGAACTTTGCGGGGAACCTGCTGCGCTATCGGGATGACCGTGCCGCTTTCATTTTCAGAGATGAGCGAGGGCGAAGGGCCCAACGAACGTACGCGGAGGTATATGATACGGTCGCCCGCCTGGCTCAATCTCTGCGCGACCTGGGAATCCAGCCTGGGGATCGGGTCGTCGCTTACATGCCCAATCTGATGGAAACGGCTATGGCCATGCTGGCCGCCACCAGCCTGGGTGCCGTGTGGGCATCCTGTGCCACCGACATCGCCGCGCCGGCCGCTCTGGAGCGGCTGGGACAGGTGGAGCCAAAGGTCCTTTTCACGGCTGATGGCTACTTCTACAAAGGCAAACTCTTTCCCACTCTGGAGAACGCCGCTCAGGTGGCAAAAGGTATCCCCTCCCTCCAGAAAGTCGTGGTCGTGCCCTACGTCACGGAAGCCCCGGACATCCGCTCCATCCCCCGTGCCATCCTGTGGGAGGACTTCCTGGCACCGGAAAAGAGCCTGCCCATCCGATTTGAGCAACTCCCCTTTGACCACCCCGTCTTCATTATGTTTTCCTCCGGAACGACCGGCAAGCCCAAATGCATGGTTCAGGGGACCGGGGTGTTGATCAACCACCTGAAGGAACTGATCCTCCACACCGATCTGAAGCGCGAAGATGTCATCTTCTACATCACTTCCTGCAGTTGGATGATGTGGAACTGGCTGCTGAGCTCCCTGGCCGTTGGCGCCACTGTCGTCTTGTATGAAGGGAACCCGAACTATCCTGACCCCTATGCCATGTGGAAACTGATTCAGGATGAACGGATAACGATTTTCGGCTGTAGCGCCAGTTACATCTACTTCCTGCGCAGCCAGGGCATTTCACCAGGCAAATCCTGCGATCTCTCTTCCCTTCGGGAGATTTCCCAGACTGGCTCATCCCTTTCAGCGGAGGGGTTTGAGTACGTTTACGGCGAGATCAAGGGTGACCTGCACTTCAATTCCATTTCGGGAGGCACGGACATCAATGGCTGCTTCGCTGCGGGCAGCCCCACCCTTCCGGTATACGCCGGGGAGCTCCAGGGACCGGCGCTGGGCATGAAGGTCAAAGCCTACGACGAGAAAGGCGATCCCATCTCTGATCAGCCAGGGGAACTGGTGTGTGAAGCTCCCTCCCCTTCCATGCCCCTCTATTTCTGGAACGACCCGGATGGGAGCCAGTACCGGGCCGCCTATTTTGAGTTTTATCCCCATCGCCATGTCTGGCGGCATGGCGATTACATCATTATGCACAGTGACACCGGTGGCATCACCTTCCTGGGCCGATCGGATGCGATCCTCAAGCCTTCCGGAGTACGCATCGGTACGGCGGAAATCTACAGGCCGCTGGAGTCCTTACCAGAGATCGCTGATGCCCTGGCTGTGGGGCAAAACTGGCGTGGAGATCAGCGGGTGATCCTCTTTGTCAAACTGGCGCCTGGGTTCACCCTGACGGAAGAACTGCAAGAGAAAATTCGCAGGACATTGCGGGAGAAAGCCTCGCCCCGCCACGTTCCGGCGATCATCATGGAAACCCCGGATGTCCCTTATACCCTCAACATGAAGAAAGTGGAGACAGCCGTTACCAACATTATTAACGGGCGGCCAGTGGTGAACCGGGATGCACTGATTAACCCTTCATCCCTGGATTTCTACCAGAGCATCGTGCCATTGTTGCAACAGGCATGATGAGAATGCCCTGGCTGCCGGGCCTGCGCCAACGTCTGCCCGGCCCATCTCCTCACCTTCGCCGACCAGGACCGGCAGCGCACTCTACGTTTCGCCCGCACCTGTAGCGAAGATTGCGTCCGTTGCGCCGGGGTTTGCCCGGAAGAGGCCATCACTCTTGTGCCGACAGAAGTTGCACCAGAAGCGGTGTGACGCCCCCTTCACCACCGGACGGATCGTAGACAGGCTCCTGGCAGTCGTCCCTCAGGAATTCCAGACCGACGCGACGGATCTATCTTGGGTCAGACTGTGCCCCGATTGTCGCCATTTGACCGAGGGGGAAAAGGTGGCCCAAGAGGGGATCATGTCGAGGTGGCCAGTGGTCGGCCTTCACCGATCTCTGAAAAAGGCGTCGGCGCAGGGCCACGGCCCGAGGGGCCTCGCCCCGAGGGCCGACGCCCGGCGTAAAAGTGCCAAGGAAGGCCGATTTCTAATCGGCGCAGGGGCGGCGGGACAGACCGGACTGGAAACGAATTTACGCTGGGATGTACTCAGGGTAAAGCTGGGCTGAAGGTGGTTACTGAATCTTGTGTCAAATGCAGGAATCGGGTATCCAGAGCGGTTTTACAAGGAGCAAAATGAGCGACTCCAGGCCGATTCGCGTATTGATTGCCGACGACCACCCGGTCGTGCGCGCTGGCATCAAGACGATGCTGGAAAAAGAACCCGACCTGCGCGTGGTGGGCGAGATTGAGGGAGGAGCTCAGGTGGAGGTCCTGACCCGTCAATGGCAACCAGACGTGCTGGTGCTGGATGTGAACATGCCCGACCTGGACGCGGTGGCCGCCACCCGCCGTCTGAAGGGGCAATGCCCTGCTCTGCACATCCTGGTCCTCACCGCCTACGATGATGATGCCTGCGTCACCGGCCTGCTTTCGGCCGGGGCGACCGGCTACCTGCTCAAAGAAGAGGCATTGGAGACGCTGGTGGCGGCCATTCGGGCCGTGGCCCGCGGGGAATCGTGGCTGAGCCAGCGCATCGCCGGCCGGCTGGCCCGCAAGGCGGTCACCCAGGCCGAGGGGGCCATAACGCCAGGTCCACTCACACCCCGCGAGCGCGAGGTGCTGCGGTTGCTGGCCCTGGGCCTCAGCAACGACGAAATCGCCGAAAGGCTGGTCATCACCAAACGCACGGTGCAGAACCATGTCAGCGCCATCTACGGCAAACTTGGACTGGCCTCACGTGCTGAAGCGGTGTTATACGCCATCCGGCATGGCATGGTAGACGTGAGCGAGGTGAAAGGGCCGTGATTCGTTTGGTTGTCTTCACCTGGCGCAGCCTGTGGGCATACAAAATTCGCAGCATCCTGACGATGCTCGGCGTGGCTGTGTGCGTGCTGGCCCTCACCACCGTAGACGGGATGATGGGCCACATGCGGGCCGAGCGGGCGCAGGACGTGGCCCGCTTTGCCGGCCGGGTGATGCTCCAGCCGCCCGGCGCCGGTTACCCCCCGTTCAAAAGCGTGCTGCGTGAGGAATCCGTTGCGGCAGCATTCGACCGGCCGGACATCGTCATCGCGCAGAGCACGCCGCTGTTGTTCCTTGCCCTGGAGCCGGCGGACAATCCGATGGACGTGGCGGGGGTGATCGGCCTGGGGCTGTGGCCTGGCCACGAACGGGCCTGGCTCGGCACAGCCCAGGTCGCTTCGGGCCAGGCGACATTGACAGGGGCAGGCGACAAGGCAGCCATCCTTGGCAGTCAGGCTGCCCGCTTCTACGGCATATCAGCCGCCGGGGAAACAGTCCCTTTGGCCGGGCGCAGTTGGCGCGTGGTCGGCATCCTGCAAGCGACCAAAACGACAGGCACGACCAAATTGGACACGATAGATAACCTGGTCGTGATGCCACTGGCCGACGCGCAGACAGCTTTCGGCCTGGAGGGTTGGATTTCGGCTGTGCTGCTCATGGCCCAGGATGGTCGGGGAGAGGATCTGGCCCGCTCGCTGGCTGAGATGTATCCTGCGCTGCAAGCCAACACCCAGGAGGATATTCACCGCGTGCTGCTCAAGGAACTGGAACTGCCAGGCAAGTTCCTGGGCACGCTATCGTGGGCAGCCTTTGTCATTGCCATGCTGATCGTGGCCAACGTCATGAGCATCGCTGTACGAGAGCACGCGCAGGATGTTGAATGGATCCGGGCCATCACAGGTGCGACGCACTTCCGAAGTGCGTCGCATCTGTGGCTGGGTTACACCCTGGCTGAAGCGCTGCTGCTCAGCCTGAGCGGGGGAATGCTGGGCACGCTGGCGGCAGTGCCAACGGCAAACCTCTTCGGCTGGACGTGGATCCTCACCTGGGAAGAGATGCTACGGGTGGCCGGGCTGGTGCTGGCCGCCGGCCTTCTGGCGGGTGTTTACCCCGCCTGTCATGCCACCCGCATCTACCCCCAGGCGTTGCGCTACGACGAACTGCGCCGGCAGATGGAAGAAGTCGCCGCCGAAAAGCGCGCCATGGACCAGGCCTACCGCCAACTGGTGCGCGGACGCGAAGAAGAACGCGAGCGATTGGCACGTGAGCTGCACGACCAGGTCATCCAGAGCCTGGTAGGGCTCAAATTTCACCTGGCTGAACGTGCGACGCACCTCTCAGGTGCGTCGCACGTCACGTCACTTCAGGCCGAGATTGATGGGGTGATTGGCGCGCTGCGTGAACTGTGCTCCGACCTGCGGCCGCCGGCACTGGACCGGTTGGGCCTGGCCGCCGCCTTGCGCTCCTATGTGGACGACTTCAGCGCGCGAACCGGGTTGCCGGTGGAATTGCATGTGGACGGCAGCGAGCGTCGGTTGTCGCCGGAAGTCGAACTGTCGCTCTTTCGTGTGGCGCAGGAGGCGCTGACCAACGCCTGGAAGCACGCCCAGGCGCCCAAGGTTGAGGTGAGCCTGTGGTTCGACGAGGAGGCGGCGAGATTGACTGTGAGTGACCGGGGGCGAGGTTTTGTCGTGCCGGAGCGGTTTGGGGCGCTGGCCGCGGCCGGTCACTTTGGGTTGGTGAGCATGCACGAGCGGATGGAACTCGTTGGGGGCACACTGTCTCTGGCTTCGGGACCAGGGCAGGGGACGACCCTCACAGCATGGGTGCCGCTGCGCCTCCCCAGATAACCATTTATGGCAACCCTCCCGCAGAGTCAGCGTAACTATTCAGGCGGTGACTGAAAGTCACCTTCCTGGGCCTGTGGCCAGTGGTCGGCCTTCGCCGACCCTTCTAGTGGCGCCCCCGGGAAGCATGTCGGCGGAGGCCGACAACCGGCACGAAG
>Ga0209162_1004695_pt1 | contig 10052 bp, 7 predicted proteins | sample YNPNPMetaG_FD_187121 | JGI IMG/M metagenome (GOLD analysis project Ga0209162, IMG submission 187121) | Anoxygenic and chlorotrophic microbial mat microbial communities from Yellowstone National Park, USA - YNP NP MetaG (SPAdes) (version 2) ...
TTCGATTTCCCGCACTTCCTCGAAAGCCTTGTCGATGATTTCCTTCTTACGCGATGGAATGATCATGTCCTTCATGGCGATGGACAGGCCCGATCGGGTCGCCTGGGCGTATCCCAGGTCTTTCAACCGGTCCGCCAGAATCACCGTGGCCTTCTCCCCCGCTCGACGGTAGCTGAAGTCAATGACCTCCAGGATGGCCTTCTTGGTCATGACCTTGTTGATGCGCTGGAAGATTTCCGGAAAGAGGCCGGGTTCTCGGGCCAACGGTTCTTCGAGAATGCCGCTGATGGTTTCCCACAGCAGGGCTCGACCGACCGTCGTTTCCACCACGGTGCCGTGAATGCGGACCTTGACGCGCGCATGGAGATGCACCTCGCCGGCGTCGTAGGCGCAGCGCACTTCGTCCACGCTGCAGAAGATGCGCCCCTCGCCCTTGGCGAAAGGCCGTTCCCGGGTCATGTAGTAGAGCCCGAGGACAATGTCCTGGGACGGCACGATGATGGGTCCGCCATGGGCCGGGCTGAGGATGTTGTTGGTGGACATCATGAGCACGCGGGCTTCCGCCTGGGCCTCAATGGACAACGGCACATGGACAGCCATCTGGTCCCCGTCAAAGTCGGCGTTGAAGGCCGTGCACACCAATGGGTGGAGCTGAATGGCCTTGCCCTCGATGAGAATCGGTTCAAAAGCCTGAATGCCTAGACGGTGCAAGGTCGGGGCACGGTTGAGCATCACCGGGAATTCGCGCACCACCTCATCCAGGGTGTCCCAGACCTCCGGGGTTTCCTTTTCCACCATCTTCTTGGCGGCCTTGATGGTGCCCACGTGGCCCTTTTCTTCCAGCTTGTTGTAAACAAAGGGCTTGAAGAGCTCCAGGGCCATCTTTTTGGGCAGACCGCACTGATGGAGCCGCAGATTCGGTCCCACGACGATCACCGTCCGGCCCGAATAGTCCACGCGTTTGCCAAGAAGATTCTGACGGAACCGGCCTTGCTTGCCCTTGAGCATGTCGCTCAGGGACTTAAGCGGCCTCTTGTTGGCCCCCGTGATGGTTTTGCCGCGCCGGCCGTTATCGAAAAGCACGTCCACGGCCTCCTGGAGCATGCGCTTTTCGTTTCGAATGATGATATCCGGCGCGTTGAGATCCATGAGGCGTTTGAGGCGGTTGTTTCGGTTGATGACCCGCCGGTACAGGTCGTTCAGATCGCTGGTGGCGAACCGGCCTCCATCCAAAGGCACCAAGGGACGCAGATCCGGCGGCAAGACCGGGATCACATTCATGATGGTCCATTCGGGCTGATTGTCCGAATCCTTAAAGGCTTCAATGACCTTCAGCCGTTTGGCCAGCTTTTTCCGTTTGGCCACGGAGGCCGTCTCCATCATTTCCCGGCGCAGCTCCTGGGCCAAGGCGTCCAGATCCAGGCTTGCCAGCAATTCCTTGATGGCTTCGGCGCCAATCCCTGCACGAAAAGCCGTCCCGTGTTCCTGGACCAGGGTGCGGTATTTTTCTTCGCTCAGCAGGTCGAATTTCTTGATGCCAGGAACGTCCCCCGCATCCAAAACGATATAGGAGTCGAAATAGAGGACCTTTTCCAGGTCCCGCATGGTGAGGTCCAGAAGGTTGCCGATTTTACTGGGCAGGCTGCGCAGGAACCAGATGTGGGCCACCGGCGCGGCCAGTTCGATATGACCCATCCGTTCGCGGCGCACCTTGGATTGGATGACTTCCACCCCGCACTTTTCGCAGACCACGCCGCGGTGTTTCATCCGTTTGTACTTGCCGCAGTTGCACTCATAGTCCTTGGTCGGGCCGAAGATCTTGGCGCAAAACAGCCCGTCCCGCTCCGGCTTGAAGGTGCGGTAGTTGATGGTTTCCGGTTTTTTCACTTCACCGTGAGACCATTCCCGGATCTTTTCGGGGGATGCCAGCATGATCTTCACGGCATCGAAGTGCAACGGGTCGGTCGGTTTCATGAAGTAAGGATAAAGCTCTTTCAAGGGTTCCTCCTTGTGCGTCACGCTCTATGCCTGGTCCAGACCCTTTGGGCTTTCACAGGTTCGGCAAGCCCAAAGGCGATCCGGACAGCACGCCGACGCCGATCTAATCCCCCTCACCCTCTTCTTCGCTCAGCAATTGAACGTCCAGGGCAAGGGCTTGGAGTTCCTTGACGAGGACGTTGAAGGATTCGGGAAGCCCGGCCTCCAACGTGTTGTCGCCTTTGACGATCTTTTCGTACATGCGGGTTCTTCCCGCCAGATCGTCCGACTTGACCGTCAGGAACTCCTGAAGGGCGTAAGCCGCCCCGTAGGCTTCCATGGCCCACACTTCCATCTCGCCCAACCTCTGGCCACCGAACTGGGCTTTGCCACCCAAGGGCTGCTGGGTCACCAGAGAGTAGGGACCGATGGAACGGGCATGAATCTTGTCGTCCACCAGGTGGTGGAGCTTCAGCATGTACATGACCCCGACGGTCACCGGTTGGTCGAAAGGTTCTCCGGTGCGGCCGTCGTAGAGGACGGTCTGTCCGGTTTCCGGAAGCCCCGCTTCCTTGAGGAAGTCGCGAATTTCGGGCTCTTCGGCGCCGTCGAAAACGGGCGACGCCACATGAAGTCCCTCGCGCAGGTGCGGGATAAGGGCCTGAAGATCCTCCGGTTCGGCGTCCTTAAAATAGTTGTCGAATTCCAGCTGGTTGTAGATGCGCCGCAGCTTCTCTTCCAGCGTCTCTTTTTCCTTGTAGGATTCGATCAGGCGCGCCAGCTGCTCGCCCAACCCTTTGGCCGCCCAGCCCAGGTGGGTTTCCATAACTTGGCCCACGTTCATTCGGGACGGCACGCCCAAAGGATTCAGCACGATATCCACGGGCGTGCCGTCGGCGAAGTAAGGCATGTCTTCGATGGGAAGAATCCGGGAGACGACCCCCTTGTTGCCGTGCCGGCCCGCCATCTTATCTCCCACCTGGAGCTTGCGCTTGACCGCCACATAGACCTTGACCATCTTGATGACGCCCGGCGGAAGCTCGTCGCCTCGTTTGAGCTTGTTGATTTTTTCTTCGAAGAGGGAGCGCACCAGTTCCACCTGTTCCCGATAATGCTCCGTGATGTGCTCCACTTCCATGGTCAGAGCCGGGTCTTCGGCAGCCTGAAGCTGAGTCCACAGCCGGCTGGGCAGATCCAAGAGCACCTGGTCGGTGATGGGATCGCCCTTTTTCACATAGACTTTCTTGCCGTCTTTGATCGTGGTGCCGCAAGTCTTTCCGGCAAAGAGAGCGGCGATGCGCTTGGCCACGCTCTTTCGAATGATTTCCAGCTCATCGCGCTGATCCTTTTCCAAGCGTGCGATCTCTTCATCTTCGATCATGCGGGTGCGTTCGTCCTTGTCCACGCCCTTGCGCGAAAAGACCTTGGCGTCAATGACGATCCCCTCCACCCCAGGAGGCACCCTCAAGGACGTGTCTTTGACGTCGCTTGCCTTTTCCCCGAAAATGGCCCTCAGGAGCTTTTCTTCCGGGGTCAGCTGGCTTTCTCCCTTGGGCGTCACCTTGCCCACGAGAATATCGTTGTGCCGAATGTAGGCGCCGATGCGGACAATGCCGCTTTCGTCCAGGTTCTTGAGTGCCTCTTCCCCCACGTTGGGAATGTCTCGGGTGATCTCTTCCTTGCCCAGCTTGGTGTCTCGGGCGAGCACCTCAAACTCTTCGATGTGAATGGACGTGAAGACGTCCTCCCGCACGATCCGTTCGCTGACCAGAATGGAGTCTTCAAAATTGTATCCGCCCCAACTCATGAAGGCGATCATGACATTGCGGCCCAATGCCAACTCACCGTGGTCCGTGGAAGCGCCGTCGGCAATGATCTGGCCCTTGCGCACCACGTCTCCGGCGCGTACCAGGGGCTTTTGGTTCAGGCATGTGTTTTGATTCGAGCGTTTGAACTTGATGAGCTTGTAAATGTCCACGCCGCTGTCCCGGCTGCTTTCGGTTTCCACGGCGCGCACCACGATGCGGCTGGCGTCCACGTATTCCACAACGCCGTCACGCCTGGCCACAATGACTACCCCGCTGTCGCGGGCGACGATGCGTTCCATGCCGGTGCCCACCAAGGGCGCGCGGGTTTGAATGAGCGGCACCGCCTGGCGCTGCATATTGGAACCCATCAGGGCCCGGTTGGCATCGTCGTGCTCCAGAAAGGGGATCAACGAAGCGGACACGCTGACCAACTGGTTGGGCGAGACGTCCATGTAGCGGATCTCTTCCGGCGGCACCAGCATGAACTCGCCGGCGACCCGCGCCGACACCTCGTCGCGCACAAAACGGTTTTGATCGTCCAGGGGAGCGTTGGCCTGGGCAATGGGGTAGTCCTTTTCCTCCATGGCCGTCAGGTACACCACCTCTTTGCTGACCGTTTTGTTCTGGACCTTGCGGTACGGCGTTTCGATGAACCCGTAGGGGTTCACCCGAGCATAGGTGGAAAGGGACACGATGAGGCCGATATTGGGACCTTCCGGCGTCTCGATGGGGCAGATGCGGCCGTAGTGAGTCGGGTGCACGTCGCGCACTTCAAAGCCTGCCCGTTCGCGGGTGAGCCCACCCGGACCCAAGGCGCTCAACCGCCTCTTGTGTGTGACCTCCGAAAGGGGATTGGTCTGGTCCATGAACTGCGACAGCTGGCTCGTGCCGAAGAATTCCTTGACCACCGCCGAAACGGGTTTGGCGTTGATGAGGTCGTGGGGCATGAGGGCTTCGATTTCCTGAAGGCTCATGCGCTCCTTGATGGCCCTTTCCATGCGCACGAGACCGATGCGGTACTGGTTTTCCAACAGTTCCCCGACGGCCCGGACCCTACGGTTGCCCAGGTTGTCAATGTCGTCCACGGGGCCTTGGGTTTCCTTGAGGTAAATAAGACGCCGAACCGCTTCCAGAATATCTTCCCGCGTCAAGGTTCTTTGTTCCAGCGGGTGGTTCAAGCCCAACTGGTGGTTCAGCTTCAGGCGGCCGACTTCGGAAAGATCGTACTGCTCTGGAGTGAAAAACAGGTTGTTGAAAAATTCGGTGGCCACCTCTTCCGTGGGTGGATTGCTGGGACGCAACCGCCGATAGATTTCCAGAAGGGCTTCCTTGCGGCTGGTCACCTTGTCCTGCAGCAGCGTATTGCGAAAGGAGGGGCTTACATCCTGACCGTGCAGGTGCAACAGTTCCAGTTCGGTGATGCCCTTTTCCAGGAACATGGCGATGTGGCTTGGGGTGATTTCTTCGTTACATTCGGCGATGATTTCCCCGGTGCTGTAATCGATGACATCATGAGCCAAAACCTGCCCGACGATTTCCTCGGTCTTCATGGGCAGGCGCGTGATGCCGTAATCTTCCAGCTGTTTCAGGAATTTCTTGCCGAGCTTTCGGCCCTTCTTGGCGATGACTTCGCCCGTCGCCGGGTGCAGGATATCGGCGGGAGCCTTGGTGCCTTCCAGGACTTCCTTGTTGAGCTGTTTTTCCGCTCTTTCTTCGTCGATGAGGTAAACCTTTTCGGAGCGGTAGAAGTAGTTGAGGAGCTCCTCCGTCGCGTATCCCAAGGCTTTGAGAAAAACCGTGGCGGGCAGTTTTCGGCGCCGGTCGATGCGCACGTACAATATGTCCTTCGGGTCGAACTCAAAGTCCAACCAAGAACCTCTCAGAGGAATCACTCGGGCCGAATAGAGGATTTTTCCGCTGGAATGGGTTTTGCCGCGGTCGTGGTCAAAAAAGATTCCCGGAGAACGGTGCAGCTGACTCACGATGACACGCTCGGTCCCGTTGATGATGAAGGTGCCGTTTTCGGTCATCATGGGCAGCGTCCCGAAATAGATTTCCTGCTCCTTGATGTCGCGAATGGATCGGTGCCCGGTTTCCTTGTCCACGTCGAAGACGGCCAGACGCACGACGATCTTGAGGGGCGCCTCGTAGGTCATGCCGCGTGCGAGGCACTCGTCCACGTCGTACTTGATCTCCCCGAAGCTGTATTGGGCGAATTGAAGGGAGGCCGTCTGGCTGAAATCTTCGATGGGGAAAACGCTTTCGAAGACTTCCTGAAGTCCCTTCCGTGCCCGCTTGTCGGGAGGCACGTCCATCTGCAGAAAGCTCGCGTAGGATTCTTTCTGCATCTGGATCAGGTTCGGGATGTCGACGATCTTCTTGATCTTCCCGAAACTCTTACGGACCCGATACTCTTGGCTCAAAGCAGTTGCCATGATGTCTCCTGCAACTCTTGGGAAATAGCGTCACCTCATGGTCACAAGGGCGACAAAGCCACCTCGGTCCCTGGGGGACCTTCGGTGGCACCGACTTCTTGAAAGGAAAAAGTCGGAAGCCCGCCTGGGGCGGGACTTCCGACACGGCATGCCGGGGATCGGCCTACTTGATTTCCACGGTCGCTCCGGCTTCCGTGAGCTTCTTGGCAATCTCTTCGGCTTCGGCTTTGGGAATGCCTTCCTTGACCACACCGGGAAGGTTTTCCACCAAGTCCTTGGCTTCCTTGAGCCCCAGGTTGGTTACAGCGCGCACTTCCTTGATCACGTTGATCTTCTTGTCGCCCACGGCGGTGATGACCACGTCGAACTCGGTCTTTTCTTCCACCGGAGCCGCCTCGGCGGCCGGACCGGCGGCCACGGCGGCCACGGCCACCGGAGCCGCGGCACTGACACCGAAGCGATCTTCCAACTCCTTAACCAGCTGGCTCAGTTCCAGCACGGTCATGTTTTCAATAAACTTGATGACATCGTCCTTGGTAATATCCGGCATTTCGATTGTCCTCCTTGCGCCCTATGCGTTTTCTTTTTCTCGTTGAATGGCAGCCAGCACGCCCACAAAGGCTCGAGGCACGCCGCTGAGCACCCGCACCAGCGCCGTGGGCACGGCGTGAAGCGTTCCCAGGAGCTTGGCCAGGAGTTCCTCGCGGGACGGCAGTTCCGCCAGAGCCAGCACATCGTCCACGGAAAGCACCTGAGTGCCCAGAACCCCGCCCTTCACCTTGAACTTTTCGTTCTGCTTTTCAAAGGCTTTGAGAATCTTGGCCGCCACACTGGGATCGTCGTACGCGATGGCCACGGCGTTGGTCCCCTTGAGCAAGGGTTCCACCCCTTCGGCCCCCGTCCCCTTCGCTGCGATGCGCATCAGCGTATTCTTGACAACCTTGAATTCCACGCCCCGTTCGGCCAGGCTGTCGCGAAGGGTGGTGATCTGAGCCACGTTCAAGCCTTGGAAATCGGTGAGAATGGCAGCGGTTGCCCGGTGCAGTTTCTCGTGCAGCTCGGCGACCAACAGTTCTTTCTTGACCTTATCCAACCTTTCTCATCCCTCCTTTCCTCTGCCGGCGTGCTTTCCTCAACGCATGGTGCGCATAGGTCGATCCCGTTGGTCTTTTCACCACCTCGGTAGGTCCCGCCCCGCATGGACTCTGCGGCGGATTTAAACACCTTCCCGATGTACCTACGGTCTCAGATGCGTGAAAGCACCCAACGGCAGTTTTTTGAGTGTCTGCATCCCGCAATTTCAGCCCAGGATGCTTTTCACGGCCAGCGGGTCGATGCGTATCCCCGGTCCCATGGTGGTGGAAATGGCGATTCCGCGAAGGTACGTCCCTTTGGCGGCCGTGGGTTTCAACCGAATCAATGTATCGATGAAGGTGGAGATGTTTTGCATGAGCTTTTCCGGCCCAAAGGACACCTTCCCCATGGGCGCGTGCACAATGCCGGTCTTTTCCACCCGAAAGTCCACTTTACCGGCCTTGATTTCCTGAACCACCTTGGCCACATCAAAAGTCACGGTGCCCAGCTTGGCGTTGGGCATAAGGCCACGAGGGCCCAGAATCTTCCCGATCTTGCCCACCTGCCCCATCATGTCGGGCGTGGCCACGGCCTTGTCGAACTCCATCCAGCCTTCTTTGATTTTTTCTATGAGCTCCTCGCCGCCGGCCACATCGGCCCCGGCGTCCAGGGCTTCCTTGACCTTTTCGCCCTTGGCGAACACCGCCACGCGAACCACCTTGCCCAATCCGTTGGGAAGAACGACCGTGCCTCGAACCATCTGATCCGCGTGGCGGGGATCCACCCCCAACTTGACAGCAATATCCAGTGTCTCGTCAAAAGAGGCGTATGCGCACTGGAGTGCCAGATTGAGCCCTTCTTCAAACGTGTAGCGCTTGGTGCGATCCACCTTCTCAAGCGCAGCGCGATATTTTTTCCCTCGCTTCGGCATTTCCTTCTCTCCAACCGACGCCCTCTGTCGCCAAGACAGGGCGACAGGGCTTATTCGATGACAATCCCCATGCTGCGGGCCGTGCCTTCAATGGTGCGCACCGCGGCCGCCAGGTCCCGAGCGTTGAGGTCGGGCATCTTCAGCTTGGCGATTTCTTCCACCTGGGCCTTGGTCACCTTGCCCACCTTGTCGCGGTTGGGCTCGCTGGAACCCTTGGCGATCTTGGCCGCTTTCTTCAGGAGCACCGAGGCGGGCGGCGTCTTGGTGATAAAGGTGAAGGATCGGTCGCCGTAGACCGTGATGATCACCGGAATGATCATGCCTTCCTGGCCTTGAGTCTTGGCATTGAATGCCTTGCAAAATTCCATGATGTTGACGCCGTGCTGGCCCAAAGCCGGCCCCACGGGCGGGGACGGATTGGCCTGTCCGGCTGGAATCTGCAGTTTGACGTTCGCAATGACCTTTTTTGCCATGTTAAACCAACTCCCTTGTCGTCTTCAGAACCTTCGGCAAACGCCCCCGGGAGAACAGCGGCCGGCGAGCGACGGCGAATCCTCTACAGGCGATGCACCTGGACGAAATCCAGTTCCACGGGCGTCGAGCGGCCGAAGATGGTGACCAGAACCCGCACCTTGCCTTTTTCCGGAATGACCTGATCCACCACGCCGTTAAAGCTGGCAAAAGGTCCTTCCACCACCCGCACTTCATCGCCTTTTTCGAACTGGTACTTGGGCCGGGGCTTCTGGGCCCCTTCTTCCATCTGCTGAATGATGGCCTGGGCTTCTTCGTCGCTGAGCGGGATGGGTTTTTCCTGGCTTCCGATAAACCCGGTCACTTTGGGCGTGTGGCGCACCAAATGCCAGGTTTCATCGTTGAGTTCCATCTGGACAAGGATGTAGCCCGGATAAAACTTTCGTGAAGACGAGCGGCGCTCTCCCTTGACGAGTTCCACCACTTTTTCCGTGGGCACCAGAATCGGTCCGAAATACTCGGTCTTGCCCGCCGCTCTGATGCGCTCTTCCAGGCTTGCCTTGACCTTTTGTTCAAATCCCGAATAGGTATGGACAATGTACCACTGTTTCGCCACGCCTTTTTCTCCCGCTCACTCCTCGTTCCGGCCCTGCCGCGGCCTTGGCTTTTCAGCCGATGAGAAACCGCACGAAACGGGCCAGAATGAAATCCACGATGCCCAAATAAATCCCCACAAGGATGACAATGACCACCACCACGGAGGTGGATCCGATCGTTTCCTTGCGGGATGGCCAGACCACCTTACGGAGTTCGTAGACCACTTCCCGCAGATACGTCTGGAAACGCGTCCAGAGGCCGGGCTCTGTCGGAGCGGCCTTGCGCGGCGCCTTCTTTTTCAAAACCGCCGCCTCTTTGCCGTCTCCGGACCCGTCCTTTGTCTTCTTCTTTACCGGGACCTTTTCCTTCGTCTCCAAGGCACGCCCACCTTCGTCCACGCCGCGATCCGCCATGTGCGCCTTCATCGTCTTTGCTGCGTTCACTTGGTTTCCTTATGAACCGTATGAGCGTTGCAGAACTTGCAGTACTTGCGGAAGCTCAGACGATCCGGGGTTGTCTTCTTGTTCTTCGTGGTCGTGTAATTGCGCCGTTTGCATTCCTGGCACGCAAGAGTGACCAATACTCGCATCGTCTTTCACCTTTTCTTTCGAAAGCCCTTTGAGGCCCCGGGCTTACTCGATGATATCGGTGACCACGCCGGCGCCCACGGTGCGCCCGCCTTCTCGAATGGCAAACCGAAGCTCTTTTTCCAACGCCACCGGCGCAATCAAATGCACTTCCATGTTCACGTTGTCCCCA
>Ga0209162_1004699_pt1 | contig 10044 bp, 12 predicted proteins | sample YNPNPMetaG_FD_187121 | JGI IMG/M metagenome (GOLD analysis project Ga0209162, IMG submission 187121) | Anoxygenic and chlorotrophic microbial mat microbial communities from Yellowstone National Park, USA - YNP NP MetaG (SPAdes) (version 2) ...
TGCGGAGGCAGGTTTCGGGTACGGGTAGATGCGATTTCAATCGCCACAGAGCGGGCGAATGAATTCGCGGCAACAAGAACCCAAAGCCGCCCTGCGGCGGCTGGGGGCAACCTGCGGAGGCAGGTTTGGGGTAGGCGTAGACGCGATTTCAACCGCAGATGAGATGTGACCTTTAATCTCCAAAGGAAGGAGTACGATGCGCACACCTTTTACTCAACTCTATCTGCATTGTGTCTGGGGAACGTGGGATCGTCTGCCGCTCATCACTCCGCAAGTGGAGCGGCGGCTCTATGAAGCCATCGCGAAAAAAGCCCACGAGTTGAAATGTGAGGTGCTTGCGTTGGGTGGTATCGAGGATCACGTTCACCTACTTGTACGCTTTCCCACAACGCTTTCCGTTGCCGATTTGCTCAAAGGTGTCAAGGGAGCGTCGTCGCATCTGATGACGCATGAAATTGCGCCGAACGAGTTTTTCAAATGGCAAGGCGCGTACGGCGCATTCACGGTGAGCAAGAGCAATGTCGCGGCTGTATCGGACTATGTTCTGAACCAGAAAGCGCATCACAAGAATCACGAGGTGATTGAAGAGTGGGAAAAGTGTGAGGTTGAGGAATAACGGCTGAAATCTGCGCAGGCAGGTTTCGGGGGTATGTGCGGGCGAATAAATTCGCAGCAACAAGAACCCAAAGCCGCCCTGCGGCGGCTGGGGTGGCAAACCTGCGCAGGCAGGTTTCGGGTCGTGGTAGATGCGATTTTAATCGCCATAGAGTGGGCGAATGAATTCGCGGCAACAAGAACCCGAAGCCGCCCTGCGGCGGCTGGAGGCGAACCTGTGCAGGCAGGTTTCGAGTACGTGTAGATGCGATTTCAATCGCCCGATTCAATCCCCCAGATTCAATTGCCAACACACAGAGGAATCAATGGTCATCATCAAATGCATCAACCCCAATTGCACCGCGCCCAATCGCCGATTCGAGTGGGATGAGACGCCACACGAGGGGCTGGCGGAGCCGCACGCGGAAGGCGCGGCGCGCGTGATTGCGTACTGTCCCTTTTGCGGCGCGGAAAATCCCGTCTGGGTCAAAAAACCCAGACCAACAACGGTGGTGCGACGGTTGACCCCCGATTGACAACAGTCACCGGTCATCCGTCCTTCGTCTTCCATCCACCCAGAGGAAATGACTATGCAAGACCCACTCGAAATCCAACCCGAACCTCTCACCGCACTCGACCGTTTCTGGCTGGAGACGGCGCGCACTGCGGCAAAAGAATCGGTGAGCGCGCTGGAGGAGGCGGCAAAGCAACTCATCGCCATCACGAGTCTGGTGCAGGGCATCTACTTTGCCGCGATTTCGTTCGGCGACATCAAAAAGGCGTTGCAACAATTCGCGCTCGCGTGGCAATGGGCGATTGTCGGCGCGCTCGTCTTGCCGCTGGTGTGCTGGCTTGTCGCGCTCTTTTTCGCGACGCGCGTGTTCGTGCCGCGCGCCTACGCCACCAATCTCGACTCGCCTGACCTGGCGCGCGAGACGTACGAGCAGGTCATTGCGTTCAAGCACACGCAGTTGCGCCGCGCGCACGTCGCGCTTGTGCTGGGCTTTGTGCCGCTCATCGTCAACATCCTCCTGTTCTGGCGGCTGTGACCATACGCCATACGCCATACGCCATATGCGCATCGCCATTGTCGGTCCGTGCGGCGCGGGCAAAACGACGCTGGAAGCCAACCTGACGCGACTCGGGTACGACGCGCGCGCGGTTGCGCAAGAACATTCGGAAATGCCGACGATGTGGCAGCGCGTCACACGTCCCGACGTGGTCGTCTATCTCGATGCGTCCCTCGCGACGATCAACGCGCGGCGCAAGGTGAACTGGGAACAAAGTTACCTTGACGAAATGAATCGGCGATTGGCGCATGTGCGCGCACACGCGCATTTCTATCTCGACACGAACGATTTGACGATTGAACAGGTGTGTGCGCGTGTGGTAGAATTTTTGACGACGCGACGAATGACGAACGACCGCTAACGGATTTTTGATTGCCGATTGCCGATTTTCGATTGTTGATTGCAAACTCAATCGCAAATCGGCAATCGAAAATCTAAAATCTTTGAAAAGGAGTACACAATGTCACCTCAGGGAGTCACTTTACTGCTCGATCTGTACGAGTGCAAATCGCCTGCGCTGGGGAATCAGGCGGTGCTGGAACAAATCGTAGTGAGCGCGTTGCAGTTTGCGGGCTGGGAGGTGCTGGAGCAGTTCGCGTATCACGCTAGCGAAAGCGTAGCCGTGTTGTGTTTGCTCCGCGAGGCGCACGCGTGCCTGCACGCGCTGCCGGCGAGCGGTTTTGTCTGCGTTGAAGTATCCGCGCTGGGGAAACCTGACGCGGCGCGCGCCGCGCTCGAAATCGTGCGTGGGTATCTGGCGCAAAAGTTGATTGCACGCTCGGTCAACGCGCGCATCCTCGAACGCGGCACGAACAGCAGCGCGCCCTGACTCTGGCAATTTGGCACATCTGGCACGTTTGGCAATTTGGCACATTTGATTTATAATCTGCCACGTTTGCACATCATCTTGGATTCAGAAAGGGAGCAATGCGCGAACGCAACTACATCTTTTTCGTTGGCATCATCTTTCTCGCTCTGATTGCGGGATGGATTGCGCTCTCCGATAACGTTTTGCAAATCGGTCCGTTCCGCAAAGAGATTCGCGTCCACGAGGGTCTGGACTTGCAGGGAGGTCTGCAAGTGGTTCTGGAAGCCGATCTGCCTCCCGGCCAAACTGTTTCGCCCGACGCGATCGAATCGGCGCGACAGATCATCGAGAATCGTATCAACGCGCTGGGTGTGGTCGAGCCACAAATTCAAATTCTGGGGAACAATCGCATCCTCGTGCAGTTGCCGGGATTGACCAACCCCGATGACGCGATCCGTACGTTCGGTAGCACGGGGCAGCTGGAGTTCATTGACGCGGGCGACACGCCCCTTGAAATCGGCACTGTCGTCCAGACCACCGGCTTGTCCACTGTCATTGTGCCGGGCGCCCCCACGCCAACGCCGGGCGCCATCACACCGACGCCTGTTCCCACAGTGACGGCAACAGGCGAAGTGACCACCACCGCGCCGGTGACACCGACGTATCGCACGGTGATGACCGGGCGCGAGTTGCGCACCGCACAGGTGGCATTCCAGCAAACGACGAACCAGCCCTACATCGCGTTCGAGTTGACACCCGACGGCGCGAAAATTTTTGGCGATCACACGGCAAAGAACGTGAACAAGTACCTCGCCATCACGCTGGACAAGCGCGTCATTTCATCGCCGATGATCAAGAGTGCCATCCCCGAGGGCAAAGGCATCATCGAAGGACGCTTTACTCTCGAAGAAGCCAAGAGTCTGGTCTTGCAGTTAAAGTACGGCGCGTTGCCTGTGCCGCTCAAAGTGATTGACTCGCGCGCCATCGGTCCTACACTGGGACGCGATTCGGTGAATCGAAGTATCACGGCGGGTGTGATCGGCTTGGTCATCGTGGTGCTGTTTATGCTGTTGTACTATCGCCTGCCCGGTCTGCTCGCCGATGTTGCGCTGACCATCTACGCGCTCATCGTCTTTGCCATCTACAAGTTCGGTGTGCCTGGCGTGTTCGACTATGTGACGTTGACTCTGCCCGGTATTGCAGGGTTTGTCCTCTCGGTCGGTATGGCGGTTGACGCGAACATTCTGATTTTCGAGCGAATGAAGGAAGAATTGCGCGGCGGTCGTCCGTTGTATCTGGCAATTGAATACGGTTTCCAGCGCGCTTGGCCCTCGATTCGTGACTCGAACATTTCCACGTTGATCACCTGCACGATTCTGTTGTGGTTTGGCGCGAGTTTCGGCGCGAGTATGGTGGCGGGCTTTGCCCTGACGCTTGCCATCGGTGTGCTCGTCAGTATGTTCACGGCAATCTTTGTGACGCGCACCTTCCTGCGTCTCGTGCTGGATATGAACGTCACCGAAAACCTGTGGTGGTTTGGCGTGTGAAAGACCAAGCCCGAAGAGCGGATGCTCTTCGGGCTTTTTTGTTTGTTGGGGGGTATCTACTCAGCCACCCTGTCATTGCGAGAATCTCATGCCCGTCGGCGGGCATGTCAAAAGGACAGAAACGCGCGCTGTCATTGTCATTGCGAGGAGCGGGTTTTGCAACGAAGCAATCCCCAATGCGGCGTTGGGGATTGCTTCGGCACACTACGCCTCGCAATGACAGGGGGAAGTTTCTGAGTAGCGTTTTTTGCGAAGCAATCTCCACATTCGCAGTGTGGAGATTGCTTCGTCGGCACAAAACGCCTCCTCGCAATGACCCGGGGTGAGTAGATACGTTGGGGGAATAAAAAAACGTTCCCGCCTTTGTTGGGGGGAGGGCGGGAACGTTTTAGGAAGGAGGGAGGAGCACAATTTTTTGAGGGCCGCACCGCCCACTTGACTCCATTGTCAATTTAAGCGGTTAAGGTCGTAGATTGGTCATAGACGGGTCGTAAAAAGGTGTTGAATTTGCCCTGATTTTGTGCGATTTTATGGGCAAAAAATGCACTTGCGGCTGGAAACCCGCAAAGAGACTGACAGGATGAGGGGGTAAGCGGCTACGCCGTTCCCCACTAAGCCGTCCTCTTGTTCCCTCTCCCCGTCGCACCAAACGCAATGGGGAGGAGGCAGGGGGAGCAACGCCTTTCTCGAACTCGACGCAGTGAAAATTCATTTGACGCTTGTAGCCGACTGTGTTACAATCGCAAACGTTCTCTGGAAAATCCCGACGAGGAGATGAAACAAATGGAACTTAAAGTGCAGAGCGGTGACATTACTACGTGGAAAGGCGACGGCATTGTCGTGAATTTGTTTGAAGGGGCAATGTCGCCAGACGGTGCCGCAGGGGCGGTAGATAAAAAGTTGCGCGGTGTGCTCAGCAGGATGATCAAAAAGGGCGAGATCAAAGGCAAATTGGGGAGCACCACCATCATCCACACCTTTGAAAAATTACCTGCCGAGCATGTGTGCGTGGTGGGTCTGGGCAAGCATGCGGAATTCACTCTCGATCGCGCGCGCTATGCAGCTGCCAATGGCGCGCGCGCCCTGCGTAATGTCGGTGCAAAGAAGATCGCGACGGTGGTGCATGGCGCGGGCTTGGGCAATCTCGATCCCGAAAGCGCCGCCCAAGCGAATGTCGAAGGCATCATTTTGGGGTTGTGGCAATTTCGCAAGTATTTCACCAGTAACGAGGATGTCAAGACGATTGACGAAGTGGTTTTGTTGGATCGCGACCCGGCAAAATTAAAAGCGATGAAGGAAGGCGCGGCGCGCGGCGAAATCATCGCGCAGGCAACCAATCTGGCGCGCGATCTGACGAACGAACCCAGTAATGTGGTGACGCCCACCTACCTTGCCAACGTGGCGAAAGAGATCGCCAAAAAATACGATCTGGAGTTCGATCTGATTGATCGTGACAGGGCGAAAAAATTAGGAATGGGTGCCTTTCTCGGCGTCGCACAAGGATCCGATGAGCCACCGTGCATCATCATCTTGCGATACCTGGGAGGTGGTAAAAAGAGCGCGCCGGGTTTGGGACTGGTGGGCAAAGCGATTACATTCGACTCGGGCGGCATCTCGATCAAACCCTCCGATGGAATGCAAGATATGAAGGGCGATATGGCAGGCGGTGCTGCGGTCATCGCCGCGATGCAAGCCATCGCGCAACTAAAACCGCCGATCAATGTAACGGGCATCGTACCCGCGACCGAGAATTTGCCGAGTGGCAAAGCCTACAAGCCCGGCGATATTTTGAAGGCGATGAACGGCAAGACGATTGAAATCGTCAGCACCGACGCCGAAGGACGCCTCATCCTCGCCGACGCTCTGGTGTACGCCACGCAAACCCTCAAACTCTCCCCTGTGGTGGATGCAGCGACGTTGACGGGCGCAATGGTGGTCGCGCTGGGACATCATCGCACCGGAGTTTTTTGCAACGACAAAGAGCTGGGTGAACTGATCCACCAGATTGGTGAAGAGACCGGCGAGAAGAACTGGCTGATGCCGATGGATCCAGAGTACGCTGAACAAATCAAAAGCGATTGGGCAGACATAAAAAACTCCGGAGGACGTCCTGCCGGTTCGATTATCGGTGCGATGTTCCTCAAGAATTTTGTGGGCGAGACCAAGTGGGCACACCTAGACATCGCGGGGAGTGTAGGTGGTTTGCTGGGCACAGGCAAAGAGGATGGTTACAAGAACAAGTTTGGCAACGGTACACCGACGCGCACCTTTGTTCACCTGGCATTGGCGTTAGCATCGAAGAAATAGTTTCAGGTGGTCATTGCGAGCGCAGTTCGCGAAGCAATCCCCGATGAGCGCATTGGAGATTGCTTCGCCGCTGCGCGGCTCGCAATGACAGGTGGGGGCTGAGTAGTTACCTTAAACCTGAAACTGATTTTGACTTTTCGCCAAATCGTGCTAATATTGCGCCCGTCAAATTTTTAGATTTCGGAGGCAAGTTTATGCGTCAAATCGTTTTGATCGGGGTTGCCGTGTTGTTGTTGGTTAGTGTAGCGTGTAGCACCGGCGCGCCGCCTCCACCGCCTTCGGGACCGCGCCCGCCGATTCAACGCACCCCGACACCTGTGCCCGCCAATGACGAGGAAGCAATTCGGCAATTGATCGTTGCAGAAGGCGAAGCGGTTGTACAGCAAGATATTGATCGTCTGGAAGCGATGTGGGCAAAAGATGGTGTGGTCACCGATGCCAATCGCACTCCCAACAATCCCGGCGATGACAAAACGTGGAAGAATTGGGCAGCCATTCGCGATCGCTATGTCAACATCGTCTTTCCGTCCAGTCCCACCTTCGCCGAGCATCCCAACATTCGTGTGACGATTACCGGGGATAGCGCAACGGCAATCGCCGATACCAAAATCGGTGTGACCAACTTGAAAGACAATGACCGATGGACTTTTCGCAAGATTGATGGTCAGTGGAAAATCACCAGTTTAACGTTTGGACTAGCCCCCAAGTAAAACAACTTAGAAACCAGGTTTCCGCAAGAAACCTGGTTTCTATTTAGTGCGATACATTTTCACCGCGCGCTCACGCTGAACCGCATGCTCTACAATCGGCGCGGGATAATCTTTGCCGATTTGCACCTCCGCGCGCTGCGCCATCTCGCGCGGCATCGTCGCGGGCGTGTGAATGTACTCGCGCGGCACGCGCGCCAGTTCGGGCACCCATTGCTTGACGTACGCGCCGTCCGCATCGAACCGAGCACCCTGCAAAACCGGATTGAAGATGCGAAAGAATGGCTGCGCATCAGTGCCGGTTCCCGCCGCCCATTGCCAGCCGCCATTGTTCGACGCAATGTCGCCGTCAATCAAGTTTTGCAAAAAATATTTTTCGCCCCAGCGCCAATCAATCAGCAAATCCTTGGTGAGAAACGACGCAACAATCATCCGCGCGCGATTGTGCATCCACCCCGTCGCGTTCAGTTGGCGCATCGCCGCGTCCACGATGGGATAGCCGGTGCGACCCGCGCACCACGCCGCGAATTTCTCCGCATCGTTCTCCCAGGCGATCTGTTCGTACGCGCGCCGAAACGCGCCGCGCGCCGCGTACGGAAAATGCCACAGCACATACGCGTAAAACTCGCGCCACACCAGTTCATCCAGCCACGCTTTGCCATCCGCACCTGCGTCCGCCTCGCGCGCCGCGCGCACCAGTTCACGCACCGACACGGTGCCAAAATGCAAATGCGGCGATAGATGCGAGGTGGCATCGCGCGCGGGAAAATCACGCAGGTCACGATACGCGCGCAAACCATCCGCACGACGAAAGAACGCGCGCGCCAGTTTCAGCCCCTCCGTCTCACCGCCGCGCGCAAAACGATGCTCGCGCTCGACGCGCGGCAATTCGAGCGATGCGATGTCACGCGGGGTGTTCAAATCGCCGCGCGTTGCGTAACGATTCGGCACGATCACGCGCTCTTCGAATCGCTGTCGAAAGCGCGTGAACACGGTGTACGGTGTGCCGTCGTCCTTCAACACCTGTTCGGGCGCGGCAAGATAGTTGTCGTCGAATACTTCGACGCGCACACCCCGCGCGCTCAGCGCATCCACCACGCGCGCATCGCGCGCGCGGGCGTACGGCGTGTAATCGCGATGCCAGTACACCGCATCGCTTTGCGTCTCGCGCACCAGACGCGCCAATTCGCGCGCCGGCTCACCACGCCGCACAATCAATCGTCCGCCGCGCGCGCGCAAGCGCGCATCGAGATCGGCGAGCGAATCGAAAAGGAATTGCTTGCGCGCGAGCGCGAGTTTGTCGCGGCGCAAGAGGCGCGCATCGAGAATGAACACGGGAATCACCGCCGCTGCATCGCGCAACGCGTAATGCAACGTGACGTTATCGGTCAGGCGCAGATCGCGCCGCAGCCACCAGATCACTCGACGCATCAAGATTCCTGGTTCAACGTATCGAGAATCGCGAGCAATTCACTATTGGCTGGAATATCGCTCATCGAATGTCCATAGTGGACAAAACGCGCCACGCCCGCGCGGTCTATGATGACTTGCGCAGGCATTCGCCCCAGTTTGAACAGATTCACCTCTTGCCCGTACAACTTGAGCACGCTGGCGGTCGGGTCGGGCAAGCCGATGAATGGCAAATCGTGTTTCTGCCAGTACGCAGCAAACGCGCGCGCGTTTTCTGGACCGACGACAACGATTTCGGCATTGCGTTTTACAAACTCGTCAACATCCTGGCGCAACTGCGCCATGTGCCTCTGGCAAAAAGGTCACGCAAAGCCACGATTGAAAATCAGCACGACATTCTTCTTGCCGCGCAAATCGGCAAGGCGCACCCGGCGTCCCTGAAAGTCACTCAGCGTGAAATCCGGCGCCGGCGTGTTGAGCGCGATTTTCGACATTGGTCCTCCTTACGGCGATCAGCGCAACCACCAAACGGACAGGAATGGTGTGGTCATGGCGCGCGTTGTCCCAGCCAAAACTTTTTCCAATCACCGCGACTCGCGTTGAGCGCGAGCAAAACGTACAGCGCAGCCGTCCAGTTCCCCAGCACCATCATCAACACGACCCAGACGACTTTTGCCGCCAGCGATTGCTCGCGGTACACGATCCACATCGAGAAAGGAGAGCGCGGCGGCTGCGAACGCCGGCACCGCGTAGCCAAACGCGCTCAGCGCGCCGCCCACGGCAGGACCGATGATGAATCCCAGTCCAAACGCCGCGCCGATCATTCCCAGCCCCTTGGCGCGATTCTTTTCGTCTGTCACGTCCGCGATGTACGCCTGCGCGACCGAAAGATTGCCGCCGGTGAGACCATCAATGACACGGCTGAGGAACAGCATCCAGAGCGCGCCGGCAAAACCCAGCAACAAAAATCCGATGAACGTGCCAAAGATGCTGATGAGCAACACGGGACGCCGCCCCGCGCGATCCGACCAGCGCCCCAACAGCGGCGCGCCGATCAGTTGCGCCACCGCGTACGACGCGACGAGCAAGCCCGTGACAAACGCGTCCGCGCCGAAAGTGGCGGCATAGTACGGCAGCAGGGGCAAAATCAAACTAAACCCCAGCAAATCCACAAACACAATCAGAAAAATTATCGTGAGACGTTTATTGTTCATCACTGTAACACATCCTTCAACGCATTTTCTGCGGTGGGAAATCGAAACTTGAAACCTGCGCGCAACAAACGTTCGGGCAGTGCGCGTTGCCCACTGAGCAACAGCAGTTCCGCCATTTCGCCCAGCGCGAGTTTGAGCGCGAACGCCGGCACAGGGAGCCAGAACGGACGATGCAACACGCGCGCGATAAGACGCCCCAGTTCCGCGTTCGTCAACGGTTCGGGTGCCGTGATGTTGAACGCGCCGCGCGCGTCTTGCTTCTCCATCAAAAATCGAATCGCGCGCACGGCATCGTGTAGATGAATCCACGCAATCACTTGCCTGCCGCTACCAATCGGTCCACCGACAAAAAATCGAAACGGCATAACGAGGAACGGAAAAACGCCG
>Ga0209162_1004702_pt1 | contig 10038 bp, 7 predicted proteins | sample YNPNPMetaG_FD_187121 | JGI IMG/M metagenome (GOLD analysis project Ga0209162, IMG submission 187121) | Anoxygenic and chlorotrophic microbial mat microbial communities from Yellowstone National Park, USA - YNP NP MetaG (SPAdes) (version 2) ...
CCGAACGGGCATGACAAGCATGCCCCTCAGGGACAGACTCGACATGTCTGCTCCTCCGTTGCGCTCGTGGCGGTTGTCTCACGTATGAATCTAACACCCACACCGCCTGTTTCTGGCAAATACATTAGCAAATAACTATAGTATTAATATCTTGTCTTGGGTCTGTTTCCTCCTATAATGCACTGACCTCCCAGAGAAAGTGATTGGTTACAAACAAACGTACTTAGATGACTAATGTTTCTGTCGCTCTCGAGGTGTTTTTTTAGTTTGAGGAGAACGGGACGATGCTTCATCAACAAATCGACTGGGAACTGGCGGAACGGGAAGCGTGGGCTCTTCGACGGCAAAAAGGAATCCCCAATAACCGGCGACTATTTGTCCTCGCTTGTATGGACGAGCGCCTTCCCGTGGAAGATGCCCTGGGGATTCGCCTCGGCGATGCCCATGTCTTCCGCAATGCCGGCGGACTGGTCACCGACGATGCGATTCGCTCTGCCATGCTCACCACGCAGTTCTTCGGCACCAAGGAAATCATCATCGTGAACCATACAGAATGCGGAATGATGTCTGCGTCCGGAGAATTCTTGACCAATGCCCTCCGGGAAAAAGGGATTGACACGGATACAGTGACGCTTGATCCGGCCTTGCCGGAGCTGTCACTTCCTCAGGGCCATTTCGCAAAATGGATTCGCACATTTACCGATGTGGACGAAATCTGTCTGCGTCAGGTGGAGCTTCTAAGAAGCTCACCCCTCATACCCAGCGATGTCCATATCCATGGTTACGTTTGGGAAGTAGAGTCGATGAGACTGCGACGTCCTGGCGTCCGTCTGGCCGATAAGGTCAACACTGCCAAGGCCATGGGGGCCCGCGCGTGAGCTAGCTCCAAGGGTGTCGCCCTCCCCGGCCATCCCCGTACGCAGGGGAAATAGATTTCCCTCGCTCGGAGGGACCCGCTTGTCAGGTCCGCCGCGCAATGTTGGATAATCCATCTCAATTCCGCGGGCACGACAAGCGTGCCCCTCCGAGGGGGCTGATTCGCGGGGGCGTGGATTCCAGGAACGACGTTGTCACAAGGGCGATCAAGTCTCTTGCCGACTTTGTTGTAACCGTTGAAAGATCGCTTCCCGGTCGAACACGCACCCACCCCACGGTCCGCCACTGATATGCTGGAGGATTGCCCAAAGGCGGGTGTCTTCCGGCAAGTCTTCGTCCGGACGCAACTGGGGATGAGGTGGACGTGCTTTCAGGACTACCTCGGCCTGTTCTGGGGTGAAATTGTGCTGAGGATCGCCGACCAGGTTCAAACTGCCCTGCAAGTTACGAGTATCGATCACAATCCGGATGCGATCGCCGTCTCGCACCCGGGCAATCGGACCATCGGCGAGCGCCTCAGGAGTGACCCAGCCAATGCAGGCCCCGGTGCTGACGCCTGAGAAGCGGGCATCGGTGACGACGGCGACTTCACGGCCCCACGGCAAATAGCGCAAGGCCGAGGTTAACTGGTATGTTTCCTCCATGCCGGATCCCATCGGACCTCGACCGATAAGGACCACGACATCCCCTGGGCGGACCGGATTTGCTGTTTGTCCTTTGATTGAGGCGACTGCATCTTTTTCTCGTACGAAGACCCTTGCCTGCAAGGTGCGGTCAAAAACACCGTTCTTGTCTAACACCTGGGGATCGATGGCCGTACTTTTCACCACAGAACCACCGGGGGCCAGGTTACCGCGAGGAAAACACGAAGTGGCCGTTATCCCCAGTTCCCTGGCCCGGCCGGGTGGAAGGATGACCTGGTCGGGGTCCACCCCCGTCTCTTTGTGCAAAAGCTCACGGAGGCGACGCCGTCGCGGAGAATTCTCCCACCACCGAAGGACTTTCTCCAAGATGTGCCCCGTGACCGTAACGGCATCCAGGCGCAGCAACCCCAGATTGCGTAAATGAAGCATGACTTCGGGGACGCCACCGGCCAGATAAACATACAGCGTCGGATAATTCTTTGGGCCATTCGGCAGGACATCGACCAGACGCGGCACCTGCCGGTTGACCCGCTCCCAATCTTCCAGGGATGGTCGAGAAAGCCCTGCCTCATAAAGTACGGCGGGAAGGTGCAAAATCAGATTGGTGGAGCCTCCAAATGCCGCATGAAGGACCATGGCATTATGGGCGGCAGCTTCGGTGAGAATATGTCTGCCAGTAAGACCTTTTTTGGCCAGATGAACCAGGGCCTGCGCCGACCGGCGCGCGATGTCTCGCCAGATCGGTTGGCCCGACGGAGCAAGGGCACTGTGTGGCAGGGCGAGTCCCAGGGCCTCCGCAATGACCTGCGAGGTGGCAGCCGTACCTAGGAACTGGCATCCCCCGCCGGGTGATGCGCATGTGTGACAGGCGACCTCTTGCGCGGTTTCCAGGGTGATGACACCCTGGGCATAGCGGGCGCCGATGGACTGCACCTTCGCTGTGTCCTCTCCCCGTGTCGTCGGCAACATCACGCCTCCCGGAACGATGACCACGGGCAAATCCTTCAGTCCCGCCAGGGCCATCATCATGGCAGGCAAGCCCTTGTCGCATGTCGCAATGCCCAAAACTCCCACCGCGTTTGGAATCGATCTTGCCAATCGTCGAAAGACAATGGCCGCGTCGTTGCGATAGGGCAGGCTATCAAACATCCCGACTGTTCCCTGGGTTCGTCCGTCGCACGGGTCGGAACAATATCCTGCGTAGGGAATTCCCCCTAGATTACGAATTCCCCAGGCTGCTTCAGCGACGGCCTCGTTGAGTTCAAAGTGTCCTGTGTGGTAGCCCAGGGCAATCGGCTTGCCGTCGGGATCCCGCAGTCCCCCCATGGTGCTCAGGATCACGAATTGCGGGCGACGGGTCTCTTCCGGCGTCCAGCCCATGCCTGCGTCTTGACTCATACCGAAAAGATGGCCACTCGGATCATAACGCAGCATGGTGTCATCAAAAGGCAATCGGCCTTCGGGTCCCGGGCTGTGAACGATAATGGGTTCCGGGACATGATCAGCAGCGGCAAGGAGATCGTCGTTTTCGGAATCGTTGGGTATATGGTGCGGCGACATGGGAATCCTCGGGAATTACAACGGGACCTTGGCTTGCTCTCCAGGACGCTCCTGAACGTATCGCGGGACGAGGTAGCCCGGCAGTCGTCGTCGAAGCTCCTGGACAATTTCTCTGCCACGGACGATCGGGACATCAAAATGGTGGGCCCCAAGGACCCGATCAAGCTGATGAAGATAATAGGGTAAGACCCGCAATCCGGCAAGCCGCTCATAAAGCCCTGCGAGAGTCTCCGGGGCATCGTTCACCCCGGCAAGCAAAACACTCTGACATAAAAGAAGAATCCCCGAAGCGGCCAACCGAGAGATCGCCTCGCTTACCGTCTCGTCTATCTCCTGCGGATGATTGATGTGAAGAACAATCAACGGCTGGAGCCGCGTGCTGTGTAAGACGTCGATCAATTCAGGTGTGACCCTCTGCGGGATAACGACCGGCAGCCGGGTGTGGATCCGAATTCGGAGAACATGGGGTATCTGGGAAATGTGCAAAAACCACTCTCGCAGTGTCTCATCATCCAAAAGAAGGGGTTCACCCCCACTGAAGATGACCTCCCGGCAATCTGGGCGACTTTCTAAATAGCGACATATGGTGGATAAAAACCCGTCTTCAGTGGTGCTCATCGCGCCAGGGCCACAAGGTTTGTCTGTTGTTTCCGGGTTGGCGACCGAAAGCATCTGGCGCTCCATTCCCGCATGAGCCAGGTGTCGGCGGAAACAGTACCGGCAATGGACGGGACAAGCGGAAGTCGCTAGGATAAGAATTCGGCCCTCGTATTTGGCCAGGACCCCGGGTACGGGACATGCGGCCTGCTCCTCGAGTGGGTCGGCGGAGAAACCCGGTGCGGACACAGCTTCCGCTCGGGTGGGTAGGAACTGCCTTAACACGGGATCGGCGGCGTTTCCCGGTGTGATTCTCGCCAGCATCGTTCTGGGGAGCAGAAGGGGAAAGTTACCCATGACCGCGTGTGCTTCTTCGGCCAATTGACGGGATAGGCCAAGAACGGAACAAAGCTCCGCTGGATCCCGAATGGCCTGGATGACGTGGGTTTTCCATGTCGGCGCCGCCTTTGGAATGTTCGTCTCGGCGAATGATACGGGGCGAGCGGATTGGTCTGGGGACATTGCTATAGGAATCGAAGAGATCGAAGTTGTCTGAATGGAATGCCGCACGGATCGTTATCCCGTTGTGATTTATACCAAAGCAGGGACGGTAATGGGTGAGGATCAACGTAACTTTGAGCGAAACACTGGACTATTGCATCATACTGGTTTGTCGGAGTAACCGGCATACAGATCAAGCAGTTCGCGTGTGGAATTAAATTTATTGTAGGAACAAACTTCACGAGCGAAAAAGGGTGTGACCCGTGGCGACGTACAATACCAGCGAATTCCGGAAGGGACTCAAAGTCCAACTGGATGGTGAACCGTACTTGATGATCGAGTGTTTCTTTGTCAAACCGGGAAAGGGTCAGGCTCTTTACAAATGCAAACTGAAGAATCTGATCCGCAACACGGTTTTGGACCGCACGTACAAGAGTGGCGACACGATTGAGGCGGCGGACATCGAGGAGATCGATGCCCAGTTCTTGTACCGGCAGGGTGACCACTTCGTTTTCATGGACAACAACAGTTTTGAACAGTATGAATTGACCAAAGATCAGGTCGATGAAGCCTGGAAGTATCTCAAGGAGGGCATGCCGTGCACGATGATGCTGTTTAACGGCAAGCCGATTTCGGTGACTCCGCCCAATCATGTGGTCCTCAAGGTGGAGTATTGTGAACCGGGGGCCCGGGGAAACACGGCAACCAACGTGACCAAGCCGTGCACGGTGGAGACGGGCGCTGAAATCACGGTTCCCGCCTTCGTGGAAATGGGGGACCTCATCAAGGTGGATACGCGGACCGGGGAATACATCGAACGCGTCAAAGCGGAGTAATCCCGGGGCCTCCCGTCATGAGTTTGGGACGGACAGCGAACGGTTTTCGCCCCACGGCCAGGTGGGAGATCCTGCGACTCCGCGCAGAATTGTTGCGAACAATTCGCCAGTTTTTCGAGGAGCGTGGTTTTCTCGAAGTCGAGACGCCGGTCCTTTCCGCGGATACGGTCGTTGATCGGCACCTTGATCCGTTTTGGACCGTTGATGTCGATTCCGTGGCGGACATCACACCGCACACGCAGCGCTATTTCCTGCAAACCTCACCAGAATTCGGCATGAAGCGTCTTTTGGCGGCGGGCAGCCCAGGGGCCATTTATCAAATCACCCGAGTCTTTCGCCGCGGTGAAATCGGGCCGCTCCATAATCCCGAATTCACGATGGTGGAATGGTACAGAGTGGGCGACAACCTGGAGACGGGGATCGGCCTTCTCGGCGAGTTGTGCCAAGCCCTCTTTCATCGCGGCGTGCCGCGAATCCAAACTTATAGGGAGGCATTCGCAGCCTTTGTTGGCCTGGATCCCCATCTTGCCTCCGTGGTCGAACTGCGACAAACAGCGGAGAGAATGCAGGTTGCTTATCCCGCCACGCTATCCCTGGATGATCGCGACGGGTGGTTGGATCTCCTCTGGAGCGAAAAAGTTCAGCCGCATTTAGGGCGACAGGAACCTGTTATTATTTGCGATTATCCGGCGAGTCAGGCCGCCTTGGCGATCGTCCGGGAAGGTTCGCCCGAGGTTGCGGAACGGTTCGAGCTTTTCGTGGATGGGATCGAGCTGGCCAACGGTTACCACGAGTTGCGCGATCCCCAGGAATTGCGGCGGCGGATTGCAACTGCCAATGCCCAACGGATAAAGGACGGAAAGGCCCCGCTTCCTGTAACCAATCGCCTGCTTGCTGCCATGGAAGCGGGATTGCCTCCCTGTGTCGGGGTTGCTATGGGTTTTGACCGCGTGGTCATGCTTCGGGCGGGGGCAAAGTGCATTCGGGATGTGCTGGCCTTTCCCTTCGACCGGGCATAGTGGGTTACTGGCCGGTCATCTTTCAACGTTAACCACACTTACCGCCGTTCACATGACAGCCATATGCCATTTCCCTGAATTGGCTACCGCGCTCAATATGCCCCGACAGATATGGCGATTGCGAGATACACCTTCATCTCTGGTGCGTTGCGGTACGATGACCCTCAGACTATGATTGCATTTTTTGCGTCATCATGTCTCATTCGTGGCGAGGCACAATGAGGTCTCCGCTCCGGGAGAGAGGGAATAGACATGGTCCCTGCGCTTTTGGCACTGTCTCCGTTGGTCTTGGTTTGCGTACTTCTTGTGGGATGGCAATGGCCCGCTCGGCGGACAATGCCAGTTTGTTATCTGGCTACGATGGCCGTCGGGTTGCTTTACTGGCAGATGACCTGGTCGCGGGTCCTGGCGGCGACTGTGGAAGGCCTTGTGATTGCCGTGATGCTCCTTTATATCATTTTCGGGGCCTTGCTCTTGTTGGCGGTGCTGAAGCACTCCGGGGCGGTCTCGGCGATCCGGGATGGTTTTCGCACGATTTCGCCCGACCGTCGCATTCAAGCGGTGATTGTCGGTTGGGCGTTTGGTAGTTTTATTGAAGGGGCCTCCGGATTCGGGACACCGGCAGCGGTTGCCGGTCCCCTGCTCGTGATCCTCGGGTTTCCTCCTTTGGCGGCTGCCACGGCGACGGTGACAATTCAGAGCACGCCCGTTTCCTTCGGTGCCGTGGGAACCCCAATTCTCGTCGGTGTCAATAAGGGGCTTCAGGACCAACCAACCATACTTGCCTATCTCGCCGAGCATGCGACCGCAAGTGGACAAACAGGAGCGGGAGCTTATGAAGACTTGCTTTTCGACATCGGGCGACGCGTTGCGTTGATTCATGGGGTGATCGGTCTGCTCATTCCGCTTTTCGTTGTTTGCCTGTTGACCCGCTTTTTCGGTGCCCGGCGTTCGTGGCGGGAGGGCCTGGGCGTGTGGAAATTCTGTCTTTTTTCTGGCCTTGCATTTTGTATCCCTTATGTGGCATTTGCCTGGATGCTGGGACCGAAGTTTCCTTCCCTGCTGGGCGGTCCCATCGCACTGATCCTGAGCACTCTGGCAGCTCGTGCCGGGTGGTTCCAGCCAAAAGAACCCTGGGATTTTGGCGAAGTGTCGTCAGGCGAACGGGAAGAGGCAACGTTGACGGAAACAACTGAACGATCGTGGAGCCTTGGGGTGTGGATGGCGTGGCTTCCCTATGCTGTTGTAGCGGGACTCCTGGTTTTGGAACAGTGGGACCCGATCAAGAACATCTTGTTGCGGGCAAACTGGGAATGGACGATCACTTCCTCAGCGACCGCTAACCAGGCGATTGTGGCACGCTGGAATGTGCTGACCTCGCCGGGGACTGCGTTTCTCGTTGCCGTACTTTTCACCGTGGTGGCATTTGCCATTCCCCGACAGGGGGTTCAAGAGGCGGTGCGGGAAGCGGGGCAAAAAACGTTTGCCGCCGCACTGGCCTTGATCTTCGCCGTCCCCGCCGTGCGAATCTTTATCCAGTCCAATGTTAATGGCGCTGGCTTGGCCGGCATGCCACAAGAGCTCGCTGCTGCCGTGTCTCAATCTGTGGGGCAATTCTGGCCGGCCTTTGCCGCGGGGATCGGTGCTCTGGGGGCCTTCATCGCCGGGAGTAACACGGTCAGCAACATGACGTTTGCCCTTTTTCAATTCGAAGTTGCCCTGCGGACCGGCCTTGATCCGCTCTGGATCGTGGCGCTTCAAGCTGTGGGGGGAGCTGCCGGGAATATGATTTGTGTCCACAATGTGGTGGCTGCCGCGGCTACTGTAGGCCTTGTCGGCCAGGAAGGGAGCATTATCCGCAAGACCCTGATTCCCACAGCCTATTACCTTCTTGCCGCAGGACTTCTGGGCTTGGTTTTGTGTCACTGACACGGGTTGTGCACCTATTGGTGAACACAATTGCAGTCCCGAATAGTGAATACGGCCGAATGGTATCGATGACGCGTGGCATTTCGACACTTCAGGGAAACACCTCGAGTGATCGATCACGTGATCCATGCGGCTCCACAATGTGTTGACCGGATGCCGATGCCAAAAGGTGAATTTTCCCAGGGGCGGGTTTCCATCCTTGTTACTGGCCGTCATAATCCGGGTACAGAGAGCCTGCCTTGGGCAGACGCCATGAGTCGTCACTGTTGCCGACAATGTTGCCCCGTCGGCCGGTGCATTTGTACGTTTCGGGTCTTCAAGATCGATCAGAGACCTCCTCTTGACGATGCGATACCCTGCGTTCGACCGCCGTAGGCAATCTGGCCTGATGACCACAGTCACGATGATTGTGGCAGGGCTTCTATTTTGGGCGCCGATGGTCTGCGCCGAGGAGCCGTCCACGCGATCGCCCCTTCGTTGGGCTGCGGACGCCGAAGGCGGTGCCCCATACATTTTTCAGGATCCCAATGATCCCGAGCGGGTGATTGGGTTTGAGGTCGATCTGGCAGAAGCCCTTTCCCACAAGCTCAATCGCCCGATCGAGTGGGTCCAGTATGACTATATGAGTCTCCTGGCGGGCCTTCAGCGAGGCGACTTCGATTTCGCGATGAATGGACTGGAGGTGACTCCAGACCGTGCCAGGTCTGTGCGATTTTCCCGACCTTACTATGTGTACACCCTTCAGCTTGTCGTCAGGGCGGAGGAATCACGTTTTCAAAACCTGGATGAGCTTCTTGCTTTAGGGGGACTTGTGGGGACACTGGAGGAAACGGCGGCGCAGCGGCTCCTGGAAGACATGGGCTTTCAACCCAAGCTGTATGGGAATCAGACGGAACCATATCTTGACCTGGAATTGGGACGCATCGATGCCGTTTTGATGGATTTGCCGATCGCCGTTTATTTTGCCCGACCAAATCCCAAACTGAAGTTTCTGGGTGAACCGATTGGGGAAGGATACTACGCGATCGCCTTCCGTAAGGAAGATGAAGAGCTGGCAGCGACGGTAGATCACGCCCTGGCAGAGCTAATTGCTGAAGGACAATTGCAGGCGATCTACGAGAAGTGGGGGCTTTGGAACACCGCTCAGGAACGGCTCGCTCAGGCCGACGTGACCGACGTCATCGCCGAGTCGCGACAGAAATGGACATTGGGGCGATATTTGCCGTTGCTTCTTCGGGGTGCTTGGGTAACGACCTATTTGTCTGTTTTGAGCATGTTGCTGGCTATTATCTTGGGACTGCCCATTGCGATTGCTCGTCTTTTTGGTTCGCTCCCCGTTCGTTGGGCCGCCGTGGCTTACATCGAATTTTTCCGCGGCATCCCAATCTTGCTCTTATTGTTCTTCCTCTATTACGGCTTGCCCACCATTGCCGATGCGTATGGATTACCGGTGTCCTTTCGGTTGTCACCGATCGCCGTGGCCATTTTGGGCTTTGGGCTGAATTATGCGGCCTATGAAGCCGAGATCTACCGCGCGGGAATTCGCTCGATTCCGCCAGGACAATGGGAAGCCGCCGCTTCGCTCGGCATGGGGCGACTCCTCACGTTCCGCCGGATTATCCTCCCTCAAGCGATTCGCGTTATTCTGCCTCCCATGACCAACGACTTTATCGCCCTTTTCAAAGACACGAGCATCGTCAGCATTGTCGCTGTGGTAGAATTGACAAAACAATATCAAATTTTGGCAAAATCGAGTCTAAAATATCTGGAGATTGGCTTGGTAACGGCCCTACTGTACCTGATTCTTTCCGTCCCGCTGGGTGCCCTTTCCCGGCATCTCGAACATCGGTGGGGAAAAGGCCAGTGAATAAAGACGAATTTGCGATCGAAGTCGAAGGCCTATGCAAGCGGTTTGGACATAGAACCGTTTTGCACCGGGTGTCATTTTCTGTCGATCGGGGCGAGACTGTGGCCATCATCGGTCCAAGCGGGGCGGGGAAGTCCACCCTCTTGCGATGCCTCAATGGCTTGTGCCCTTTCGATGAGGGGACGATCCGAATTGGATCTTATCATCTG
>Ga0209162_1004704_pt1 | contig 10033 bp, 7 predicted proteins | sample YNPNPMetaG_FD_187121 | JGI IMG/M metagenome (GOLD analysis project Ga0209162, IMG submission 187121) | Anoxygenic and chlorotrophic microbial mat microbial communities from Yellowstone National Park, USA - YNP NP MetaG (SPAdes) (version 2) ...
CGGACAGATTACCGTTCAGGATTGGCACGCCCGGGGCGTTTCTGGAGTGGTATCGGGAGAGATTAGTGAGATGGCCACCGGACCGTTTCCCCTGAGGAGTCATTGCGAGGGCGCAAAGCGCCCGAAGCCTGTCCCGAGCGAAGCGAGGGAGTGTCCCAATGTTGTCGGGTTGGCCGCTTCGTAGGACAACTGCGAGCAGTTGTCCTACGAATTTCCGGCCTGGCCCACTGGCTCCCACGGTTTTGGGACACACCCCCTCAGAGACGCCGCTCGTAGATGCGGTGCGTCTTGTAGAAATCGGCCCCCATGCCCTGCAACTCCCGCATCATGCGCTCGTTCTGCTCGTTGACCTGCACGATGTCAATGTGCTGGAAGCCCCGCTCGCGGACGGTGCGGTACATTTCATCGTACAGGATGGCGTTCACGCCCAGACCCTGGTACTGCGGCAGGATGCCGCCGCCGTTGAAGTTCACCCACCGGGTACGTCGCGCCTCACGCAACAACAGCGCCCATCCCAGCGGATAGAGCCGCCCCCGGCAGCGACGTAGTGCCTCCCAGACATCGGGGAACCCCAGCGTGAAGCCAACGATCTGCTCCCCTTTCGCCACCACCTTGATCAGGTCTGGCTGGGTGATGCTGATCAACCGGTCGGCGATCTTCGCCGCGTCCTCTCCGACGATCGGCACGAACTCGCGGTTCTCGGCGAAGGCGGCGTTGTAGGCCTCGATCACTCGCGGCGCGATGGCGCGCAGTTCGTCACGGGTGCGAAACCGCAGCACCTGATAGCCCCGCTGCTCTTTCACCCTCTGGGCAATCTGACTCACCCGCTCTGGCAGGACGAAACTACCAGGCAGATAACAGGAATGATAGTCGGTCTGCTTCACCAGGCCAGAGTCCTGAATCAGCGCATCGTAGTAGGAGAAATTGTAGGTGATGCCCATTGCTGGATGATGCTCGAAGCCCTTGACCAGAACCCCTAACGAATCTCCCGGAAGGAAGCCCTCTGGGCCGGCGATCCACTCCAGTCCCCGCGCCCGCGCCCAGTCAAAGGCAGCAGCGAACAACGCCCGCGCCACTTCCAGGTCCTCCACAGCGTCGAAATGACAAAAGAAAGCACGAGGCTGGCTGCGGTAGGCGTTGCGGCGGCGCGGCTCCAGCACCGCAATGCGTCCCACCACCTCCCGCCCCTGTTCGGCCAGGAAGAAGTCGGCATCGGAATGGCGGTAGAACGGATGTTTGTCGCGGTTCAACTGCTTGCGCGCGCTGGAAAGCAGGGGCGGCACCCAGAGGCGGCTCTCGCGGTAGAGACGAAAGGGCAGGCGCACAAACGCTTCCACCTGGTGTGGGTCGGACGTATCCACTTTGCGGATGGTCGTCATAATCGAAACTCCTCGGGATAGAAGGATGACTGCGTGCCACCACACAGAGAGGGCACCGAGCACATAGCGCTCTGTGCCCTCTGTGCCTGGCTATGTCACGCGCCGCACCGGACTACGGCGCGACGAAGAAGCTGACGGCCAGCACCCCTGGCCCGGCGTGGGTGACGACGGCTGGCGGCAGGAGGTAGATGGGCACCTCCTCCAGGCCAAACCCGGCGGAGAACTCCTCAGCCAGCGCCCGCGCCTCCGCCTCGGCGTCCGCGTGCATCACGCACAGGTGGGCCTCGGCGCTGCGTGGGCATTCCTCCCATACCAGTTCGCGGAGACGGGCCAGGGCGCGTTTGTGGGTGCGCTGCTGTTCAAAAGGCTCCACCCGTCCATCCCGCAGGGTGAGGATCGGCTTGATCTGCAGCACCCCTCCCAGCAGCGCCTGCGCCCCGCCGATGCGCCCACCCCGCCGGAGAAACTCCAGCGTGTCCACCACGAAGTAGACCCGCTGACGGGCCACCATTTCGTGCACACGGGCGATGATGGTATCAGCGTCCATCCCCTCGCGCGCCCACCGATCGGCCAGCAGCACCAGTTCCGCCAGCGGCCCGGCGACGGTGCGCGTGTCTACCACGCGAATATCGGCCTGCGGCAGGTCCTGCGCCGCCACCGTCGCGCCGCGCACCGTGCCACTCAGGTCAGTGGACGGATGCAGGCAGATGATCGTCTGCGCCCCCTCCGCCAGCAGCCGCTCGAAGACAGGCACGAACAGCGCCGGACCCGGCGCGGCCGTCGTGGGCAACACTGGCGAGGAGCGTAACCGCTCCAGAAACCGCGCGGTGTCCATCTCGGTGTCATCCCGGTAGGACTCCTCCCCGAAGATGATGATCTGCGGCAACACCGGAATGCCCCGTTCGGCGGCCAGCGACAGGGGAAGGCCAGAGGTCGTATCCGTGATGATCCTGATCATAGCGCTCCTTTAGTGGTAGGAATTACGGTAACTACGGCTGGGCGGCATCCCCATGCCGCCCGCCGATGCATAGCGATGTGCATCGGCTACAGGGTTATTCGGATAGGCTTTTAGTATACCATCACCAGCGATGGTGGCAAAACGGCCCCGCCACACCCTGCGGCCCTTCTTCCGCGCTCCTCCACTCTGTGGTATAATGCGCACCATCCCGAAAACGAGGAGCGACGAGCACATGGAAGGCATCCTGGACACTCTGCGCCAGGTGGTGTTCTGGCTGGCCCTGGCCGGCGGCGTCATCTTCACCGCCCTGCACGGCGGGGCCATCGTGTGGGCCTTTCGCGACATGCGCGCCCGGTCACGGGACTGGCTGGCCCTGGTTGTCGTGGTGATCCTGGTGGCGATCCTGCCGCTGTTCGGGCTGATCGTCTACATTATGCTCCGGCCGCGGGAAACGCTGGCCGAAGCCTACGAGCATTCTCTGGAACAGGAAGCCCTGCTACAGGCCATCGAAGAGCCGGAGATCTGCCCCGGGTGCGGGCAGCGGGTGAAGTCGGATTACATCCTGTGTCCCACCTGCCACACCCGATTGAAGCAGCCATGTCCCTCCTGTCGTCAACCGCTCCACCTGCACTGGTCCGTCTGCCCGTACTGCGGCATGGCCGTCACGCCGCAGGTGGTCGAACCGGTGCAGCAGCCCCAGGAGAGGGTAACCCCCTAGACCTCCCCATCCTCCCCGACAACGTGCACTTTGAGCATGTTGGTCTGCCCTTCGCCGCCGAAGGGGATGCCCGCCGTCAGCACCACCCGGTCGCCCCGCTGGACGAACCCTTCGCGGCAGGCTGACCGCACCATGGCCACGACCATCTCGTCGGTGTTGGCGAAACGGTCAACCTGCACGGGCGTCACGCCCCAGACCAGCGCCAGCCGCTTGAGGGTGGCCGGGTGAGGGGTCACGGCGATGATGGGTACCGCCGGCCGATACCGGGCGACCATTCGCGCTGTCGTCCCAGACATGGTGGCAGTGAGGATCGCCCGCGCCCCGATCTCGGCGGCGATACGCACTGTGGCCAGGCTGATCGCCTCGGTCACAGTCATCGCTGAGGGCGTGCATTCCCCTTCCTGGAGCGGGCGCTCGGGCGGCAGATGGGCCTCAGCGTTGGCACAGATGCGCGCCATCGTCCGCACCGCCTCCACCGGGTAGGCCCCCACCGCCGTCTCGCCGGAGAGCATCACCGCGTCGGTTCCGTCGAGGATAGCGTTAGCCACGTCAGAGGCCTCGGCGCGGGTGGGCGTGGGTTGCTGGATCATCGTCTGCAACATCTGCGTGGCGGTGACCACCGGCTTGCCCACACGGTTACAGGCGGCGATCAGCCGCTTCTGGTGGAAGGGTACCTCTTCGGCTGGCGTCTCCACTCCCAGATCGCCGCGGGCGACCATGATCCCGTCAGCGGCTTCCAGGATGGCCCCGAAAGCCTCCAGCGCCTCCGGCTTCTCGATCTTGGCGATGATCGGCAGGTCGCTTCCCTGCATGGCCAGCAGTCTCCGCAGTTCGAGCACATCCTCCGCCGAGCGCACAAAGGAGAGCGCCAGAAAGTCCACGCCCTGCTCGACAGCGAAACGGACATCCTCCTGATCCTTCGGCGTTAGCGCGGAGATGCGCAGGGCGGCGCCAGGAAGGTTCAGCCCTTTGTGCGAGAGCAATACCCCGCCGATCACCACGCGGCAGCGGACCTCTTCCCCTTCCCCCTCAACCACCAGACGGAGCTGACCGTCGTCCAGCAGCACCTCCTGGCCCGCCCGCAGGTCGCGCAGGACCTCGGGGTGAGGGACCGGAAGGCGTCCAGGGGTGAACGGGGAGGAAGTCAACACCACCTCCTCCCCTTCCGTCAGCACCACCCCGTCCGCGGGCAGGTCACCGACGCGCAGCTTCGGCCCTTGCAGGTCGGCCAGCACAGCAACCCGTCGCCTCTCCTTATCCGCGATGCGACGGACGGCAGCGATCGCCCGGGCATGGGTCGCCTGATCGCCGTGCGAGAAGTTGATGCGGGCGACAGACATCCCGGCGCGGATCAGTTCGCGCAGCACCGGCTCGTCAGCCGAGGCCGGGCCGATAGTGCAGACGATCTTGGTGCGCGGCATCGTTTCCTCAACAATAACGGAACAGGCCGCCAACCCGCCCTATGTACTGTCCTTCACCCTCAGGCCCAGCGGGGAACGTGGGCGAAAGCCTTCAAGCCAGCGTATTCTGCCCGCTCCCCCAGTTCCTCCTCGATGCGCAGCAACTGGTTGTATTTGGCCACCCGCTCGGCGCGACAGGGGGCGCCGGTCTTGATCTGGCCGGTGTTCAGCGCCACCGCCAGGTCGGCGATGAAGGCATCCTCTGTCTCGCCTGAGCGGTGGGAGACGACCACGCCCCAGCCGGCCCGCTGGGCCATCTCTACCGCCGCGATGGCCTCGGTGAGGGTGCCGATCTGGTTGACCTTGCACAGCAGCGCGTTACAGGAGCGCTCCCGAATGGCCCGCCCCACCCGCCCGACGTTGGTCACCAGCAGGTCATCCCCCACGATCTGGATGCGCTCGCCGAGCCGCGCGGTCATCAACTGCCACGATTCCCAGTCATCCTGTGCCAGTCCGTCCTCGAGGCTGAAGATGGGGTACTGGTCCACCCATCCGGCGTAGAAGTCCACCATCTCCGCGCCGGTCAGGGTGCGCCCTTCTTTCTTCAGCACATACCGACCGTCCTCGTAGAACTCGCTGGCGGCGGGATCGAGAGCGACGCAGAGATCCTGGCCAGGGGTGTAACCAGCCTTGCCGATGGCCTCCAGGATGAGCTCCACGGCCTCGACGTTGGCCTTCAGGCTGGGGGCAAAGCCCCCCTCGTCGCCGACAGTAGTGGGATAGCCCCGCGCCTTCAGCACCTTGCTGAGGGCGTGGTAGACCTCGCTGCCCCACCGCAACCCCTCCGCGAAGTTCGGCGCACCGATCGGCACAATCATGAACTCCTGCAGGTCAGGGCCATCCACGGCGTGCTTGCCGCCGTTGAGGATGTTCATCATCGGCACGGGCAGCACGCGAGCGTGGACCCCGCCGATGTAGCGGTAGAGCGGGAGACCCAAGGCACTGGCGGCGGCGCGGGCCACGGCCAGGGAGGCGCCGAGGATCGCGTTGGCCCCCAGCCGCTCCTTATTGGGCGTACCGTCCATCTCGATCAGCAGGGAATCAATGCCCCGCTGGTCGGTGGCATCAAGGCCGGTGAGCATTTCGGCGATGACGGTATTGACATTCTCCACCGCCTGTTGCACCCCCTTGCCACCGTAGCGGTCGGGCTTGCCATCGCGCAGTTCCAATGCCTCGTGGACGCCGGTGGAGGCGCCCGATGGGATCGCCGCCCGCGCCCACGTCCCGTCCGCCAGCGTCACCTCGACCTCGATGGTCGGATTGCCGCGCGAGTCCAGAATCTCGCGCGCGACGACATCTTCAATAGTAGTATCCATCCTCTGTCGCATCCTGCTTACCCCCTTTGTCGGAAAATCCGTATCTCCGCTTCTTCGTGTCCCCGCGTCTTCTACCTCCCCAACCCCATCTCCCGATACAACCGGTCGAAATCGCAGTGCTCGGCCATCAGCGCCTCGAAGCGTTCCAGTTTCTGCCGCTGGCCCAGGCGGGTCTTGCCGAAGACGCGCTCCACGGCCTCCACGACCTCCATCGTATTCTGACGCGCCAGCAGCACCGGCACGCCCAACTCCTCGGCGCGGCGGAGCACCTCGGGCTGCGGCCGCAAGTGACCGGTAAGGACCAGGCAGGCGGTAGCGGTCTCCAGAGCAGCCAGCTGGATGTCAGCGCGGTCGCCGCCGGTGATGACCGCTTTGCTGCCGGCGATGCGCCGCAGCCGCGGCAGCGCCTGCTCCACGCTCATCGCCCCCACCACCAGTTGTTGCACCAGCACATCCGCCCGGTCAGGCAGGGTGAGGAACTCCGCCTTCAGGAGCTGCGCCAGTTCCCCCACACTGATCGCCTGCAGGTCCTCCCGGCACGGCAGGACTCCCATCACCGGGACGCCGCGCCTCTCCAGGCACGGACGGGCCACGTCCTGGATATAGCCACGGGCAGAGTCAGGCACGGCGTTGATCAACACGCCCAAGAGCCGCTGCTTCAGGCGCAACTGCGCCACCATACAGTCATCCACCAACCCCATTTCATTGTAGAAACGGACCACCGCCAGCACCGGCACATCCAGCGCCTCGGCCACGTCCAGCGGCCCCAGGCCGATGCCCACCCCCTCGCGCAGGGAGGCCCCACCCTCGAGAAGCACCACCTCTTTCCCCAGGGCGACTTGCTCATAGGCGACGCGGATGTCCCTCATCAGGTCGCGGGCGGAGCAACCGCACAGCGCCTCCTGAAGCAGCACGGGGGTGAGCACCAGGCCCACCAACGCCTCCGGCGGCTCGGTCAACCCCAACACCTGCCGGACGAAATCGGCGTCTGCATCGGCCACGTGGCCGGGGATCGGTTCCCACGGCTGCGTGGAGAGAGGCTTGAAGTAGCCGACACGGTAGCCATCCCTCTGCAAGCGCCGTCCCAGCGCGGCGCAGATCGCTGTCTTGCCGGAGAAGGTTTGCACAGACGTGACATACAGGGCCTTCATGCTATTGCTCCTCTGTAGCGGCTCAGGCTGGCGGTTGAAACCGCCCGGTCGCCGGGTGGCAGATCGTTGGGCACTACGCTAATGCTCATTCCCCGCGCCAGTGGTCAGGACCAGCCGCATGTCCAGGGCCACCGCCCCACGCCCTTCCTCAAAGACCATCAGTGGGTTGATATCCAGTTCGACGATCTCGGGGAAGTCGGTGACTAACTGGCTAACCCGACAGAGCGCGTCCGCCATCGCCTCGTGATCGGCGGGCGGCTCGCCGCGCACGCCCTCCAGCAACGGATAGGCGCGGATCTCGCGGATCATCTCCTCCGCCTCGTGGCGGCTGAACGGCGCGACGCGGAAGACGACGTCCTTGAGCGCCTCGACGTAGATGCCGCCCAACCCGAAGGCGACCAACGGGCCGAACTGCGGGTCGCGGCTCATGCCGATGAGCACCTCACGGCCTGCTGGGACCATCTTCTGCACCAGACAGCCCCAGATACGCGCTTCGGGCAGGTAGCGGGTGGCCCGGTAGACGATGAGGTCGAACGCGTCGCGCACGTCGTTGGGCGAGCGCAGGTTCAGTTTCACCCCGCCCACATCGGTCTTGTGCAGGATGTCCGGCGAGGCGACCTTGAGCACCACCGGGTAGCCCATCTCCTCGGCGGCAGCAACCGCCTCGTCAGCGGTAGAAGCCAGGCGGGAGGGGGGCACGGGGAACCCGTACGCCTCCAGGATCGCCCGCGCCTCAGCATCCCCCAGGCTCACCCGTCCCTCACTCCGCGCCTGGTCGAACGTGCGCCGGACGGCCGCAGCGTCCACCGCGAACTGTGTCGGCGGATAGATCCTACGCTCCCGCTCGCGAGAATAGCCCACCATCCCCGCCAACGCCGCCGCCGCCCGCTCCGGGAAGGGATAGTTCGGCACGCCGTATCGTCGCAGCACCTTCACCCCGGCTTCGATGCGTGCCTCGCCCATGAAACAGCCAAAGATCGGCTTGTCCACCCCCTGCGCTACCTGCCCCACCGCCTCGGCCGTCTGCTCGATCTGCGTCATCGCCTGCGGGGTGACGATGACGATCACCGCGTCCACCGACGGGTCCTCCAGCACCAGCCGCAGCGCATGCTCGTAGCGGTCGGCCAGGGCGTCTCCCAGCACGTCCACCGGGTTGGCCGCCGAGGCCGCGCCGGGCAGGTCGGCCATCAATGCTTCGATGGTCTCCGGCTTCAGACGCGCCATCTGCAGTCCGGCCCGCTCCAGCGCATCGGTGGCCAGGATGCCGGGGCCGCCAGCGTTGGTGACGATGGCCACCCGGTCGCCCGCTGGCAGCGGCTGATAGGCGAAGGCCAGCGCCGCGTCGAAGAGGTACTCCATGGACTCGGCACGGACCACGCCGGCCTGAGCGAAGGCGGCGCGATAGGCGGCCTCGGAACCGGCCAGGCTACCGGTGTGAGACGAGACCGCACGCGACCCGGAGCGGGTCACCCCAGATTTCACTGCCACGACCGGCTTCTTGCGCGTCACCTGACGGGCGGTCTCCATGAAGCGCTGCCCGTCGGACACCCCTTCGATGTAGGCCAGGATCACCCGCGAATCGGGATCGTCCGCCCAGGCCTCCAGCAGGTCCACTTCGTTCACATCCGCCTTGTTGCCCAGGCTGACGAAGCGGGAGAAGCCGATCCGTCCTGCCATTGCCATGTCGAGCACGGCGGTGCCCAGCGCGCCGGACTGGGACATGAAGGCGATGGGGCCAGAGGGAGGCATGCCGGCGGCAAAGGTGGCATTGAGAGGGGTTTGGGTGTCAATCACCCCCAGACAGTTGGGGCCGACCAGGCGGATGTGGTAGCGACGAGCGATCTCGATCAGTTCGCGCTCCCGCTCCAAACCTTCCCGCCCGGCCTCACGAAAGCCCGCGCTGATGACCACCGCCGCTGGAACCCCCTTCTTTCCGCACTCCTCCAGCGCGGGCGGCACCCGCGGGTAGGGGATCACCAGCACCGCCAGGTCCACCGGGCCGGGGACATCTAACACGCTGGCGTAGGCGCGCAGGCCGAGGATCTCATCCGCCTGCGGATTGATGGGGTAGAGTTGACCTGGGAAACCCGCGTCCTTCAGGTTGGACAGGACCGCGTACCCCAGTTTCTCGGGATCGCGTGACGCGCCGATGACGGCGACGGAGGATGGACGAAAGAAGGCTTCTAGCATAAGGCACCTGATGGGTCGCCATTGAGTATACAGTAGAAGGATAAAGATGACAAGAGAGTATCAGCAGTAGGACTTGCGCAGCTGGCAGATAAACCTTTGAAATTCGCCACGAATTTCACGAATGGACACGCATTTTCGTTTCTCTCCATCCGTGAAATTCGTGCAATTCGTGGCGAAAAAATCAACTGCGTAACTTCTAAGCAGATTGAGCAGGTGGAGCAGGGGGCCTAGGCCAGACGCCGTCATCGGGTCGGCGGGGACAAAGACAGGCGAATATGGGGATGCGACGGGCGACCCCGCAGGGTCGCCCGCGCAAATGGACAAGGCGGAAGGCCGTATGGAAGTTGGAGCGGACGCAGATGACTTATGGAACCTCGTAGACAATGACGTCCCGGTTGGCTTCTCGCTCGTCGGCGGCCACGTTCTCCTCGGTGAGGAAGATCGCCGCATTGCCGTGGCATGCGTCGCAGGAGCGGTTTTGCGGCGTCACCCGCTGGATGTTATGGGGCGTGGCATAGGTCCACGTGGGCCGGGCATCGAAGTTGGGCAGCAGGTCTTCCCCGTAGAAGGCGAACGAGTCGCGGGCCACGGGGACATGCCGCAACACGACAAACTCCCACGGCCGCGCTGCGTTCTGGATCGGATTGCGCCCGATCATGACCATCATCTGCGAAGGATCGGTGCGGAAGAAGGGCGTGCCTTCCTCGGAGAGCTGGACGTGGCAGTTGTAGCAATTCTTGTACTCCGCCGAGTGGCAGACCTGGCACTGCAGCCGTTGCAGGTGGATTTCGTCGTGTTGCGCGATCCCATCTCCAGGGGCCACATCCTCATGGCAGCCTTCCTGGGTGCAGGAGGGCGTGG
>Ga0209162_1004707_pt1 | contig 10030 bp, 8 predicted proteins | sample YNPNPMetaG_FD_187121 | JGI IMG/M metagenome (GOLD analysis project Ga0209162, IMG submission 187121) | Anoxygenic and chlorotrophic microbial mat microbial communities from Yellowstone National Park, USA - YNP NP MetaG (SPAdes) (version 2) ...
GGAGGCAGGCCACCCGAGCTTCCAGATAAGCCACTCGCTTCAACAGCAAATCGGTTCCCAGCCGTAGCTTGACCACGGCTGTAGTTTAGCACAATTCCTGCAAATGGGTAGGTAGTTACCATCTATACCCATATGTCGGCATCTACCCCAGCCATTTCCAGTTTGCCCAAAGTCCAGATTTAAAGGTTCTAAATAACTGTCCTTTCGTGCAATTTGAGAAGCAACTTTCGCGAATTACTATATATGGGGGTTACAACGGCGCTTACCCCCCATATGTATGGGGTTAGCGTTTGGCGATCAGATGCGAGTTTCTTAGCTCGCTCGCGTCACACCACTAAATGTGGGAACGAGTACGCCCTATTCCCCCCTATATGGGTAGAACAAATGTTTCCCCGAAAGGAGAGAAATAAGGAGTTACATCAGGGAATTATGGGTTGGGTACAAGATTGGATCACCTTGCTAAAATTGGCAAGGCGCCGTTTTCGCAGCAGCCTAGATTATTATCAATTCCAGATTTACCAAGGCACATTAGTAGTGCGCTATTTGCAAAAGCAAGGAGTAAACCTTAACCAACGTGTACTGGATTTAGGATGCGGTGAGGGCGGATATAGTTATGCTTTGCGTAGCGCTGGAGCTGAGGTTGTATCCCTAGACTTATTCTCCCCTGTAGTTTCACTCGGTTCTTTTGTTCGTGGTAATGCTTTGTTTATACCCTTTGCAAGTGAATCCTTCCCGTTAGTGTTTTGCGCTAGTCTCATTGAGCATGTGCCAAACCCACATTTATTGTTACAAGAAATTAAAAGAGTGCTGTATCCTGACGGGCTGGCTTATATTAGTTTTCCCCCGTTCTATAGCCCAGTTGGGGGACATCAATTTAAACCCTATCACCTATTAGGTGAGAAATGGGCAATCCGCCTGACAGGATATAAGTACAAGGGGTTTGCGATGTGTTTTGGTGATTGGGGGCTGTATCCGCTCACTATTCATAAGGTGCATCAAATGCTAAAGGAAATCGGCTTCCAAATCATAGATATAAGCACACGCTTTTTGCCCTTCAATACGGCCTGCATCCCTATAATAGGGGAGTTTCTAACCTGGCATGTGCAGTTTTTGGTACATAAATCGCAATAGTCTGCGCCAATGAACTCTTGGAAAGGCTTCAAACCTCTTTGTCGTTTAGAGCCGCACTGGAGGGCATTAATAATTCTATCCTGCCTAGCCCTTTTATACCACGCGCCATATCTCCTGAAGAAGCAGGTTTATTATAGCGGGGATATTATACATCAGCATCTCCCTAATCTCATATTCGCTCGCCAGTCGCTTAGCAAAGGTAAGATTCCCCTGTGGAATCCGTACCAATTCAGCGGGTTCCCTTTCCTTGCTGATCCTGGTTCCCAGATGCTGTATCCTCCCGCATGGATTTTGTTAATTATAGGGCCCCAGCAGATGCTCATAGGTTACATAATTTTGCATTACATTCTTGCCGGTACATTTATGTATTTTTTTACATGCCATCTCGGGATAAGCCAATGGCCTGCTGTAGCCGCCTCTATAGCATTTATGTTTAGTGGTTTCCTCTTACTAAACACTTCTGATTGGCCCCCTTTTTGCACCTATGCATGGATACCATTGGTGATGTTAATGGCAAGCCGCTCTGCTAAATGGCCAACGTTGAAAAGTGGTTGCGCTTTCGGCCTATCACTGGCAATTCAACTACTATCGGGGAATGCGCAACTTTGGTTAGGAACTCTATATTTTTCCGCTATTTTTTGGGTAGTCCAGTGGATTTACCACCGAAGGGCAAGTTGCAAGGAATCCCTTTACCAATTGGCTCAGGTAGCAATAGGGATAATGGTTGGCTTATCTATAACTGCGGTTCAGGTCATTCCCTCGTGGGAACTGGCACAACAAAGCATTCGTCGCGAAGGTCTCTCTTACGATATAAGTTCCCTTTATTCGCTTGCCCCTGTGCGCCTTTTTTCAATACTGATCCCCCATCTTTGGGGGCCAGCGACTTGGCCTGAGGTAGTAAAAGTAGGGGATGGGAGATTGGGATATATAGGAGTAAGTGCCGTTTCATTGGCAGTCCTTGCTGTCATTCTCCTTCCTCATAAAAAAGAGGTCCGCTTCTTCGCTATTAGTGCCATTGGTTTTATAGCATTATCTGTTGGGCGATATGGCTTTCTGTACTTACTGGTTTACAAGTTTCTTCCCGGATTTCATCTGTTCCGTGCTCCTGTCCGGTATTTGTCGTTTTTTGTTTTTTGCGCTTGCATTCTGGTTGGTTTTGCCCTTGAATTTTTAGAAAAGCCAAACTGGCCGAAAGCATATATGCAACGACTTACCGTGGGAGCGTTTGCTCTACTCTTGATTATGACTCTAGGCCCATTTGCAGCGGGTCAGCCGCATAAGTGGGGCTCAATTAGGCTTCCAATACTGTGGTGGGGTTTGTTAATGGTCTTGCTTGTAGCCAAATATCTACAGCTTCTTTCCACAAGAGGTTTTGGTCTGCTTGTTTCGGTGTTGATATTTGTAGAGCTTTTCGTCTTTGGGTCTCAGGCGCATCTCCCTGTTGCACCTGCTGATATTTTGAGATTCGAACCATTACAGCCAATTGCCAAATACCTCAAAAAAGAGGCCGATTATTTCCGAGTGTATTGGCCCAATAACCTACGGGTAGAGAACAAGGGTGTCGCTTATGAGGCCTGGGCTCCCTCTGCAATGATTTTTGGAATTAGCAATGTGGAAGGGTATAATCAGCTTAAACTCTACAACTATGATCTCTTTTGGCGCACTCTCCCATTCACACGTGCGCTTGAGCTTTTAAATGTAAAGTACGCTATATTATCGTCCCCTCTGGATTCATTTGCAACAGAGCAGATGGTTTTCTCGGATAATGGTCTCTTTGTTTATAAGCTTTCCACCCACCTTCCAAGAGCCTATATAGTTGCTCATTGGTCTCATTCAAGCACCTCGGAGATGCTCTCAATTCTATCTAGCGCTTCCTTTGATCCCACTAAAGAAGTTTTGCTTGAGGCAACTCCTGCCACTTTAAATTCTGCATCTGGGTTAGATTTTGAGGGAAAGGTCCAATTTCTTTCCTATGAGCCGGAAAGTTTGGAGTTTCTTGTTTCCTTATCACAACCTGGAATTCTGGTTGTGAATGAGCCATTCTATCCTGGCTGGAAGTGCAAGGTTGATGGTCAGGAGACACAAATCCTTCGGGCAAACGTCATCTTTCGCGCTGTTGCTTTAAAAGAGGGAATTCATCGTGTACAGATGTTTTTTTCGCCCGGGTCCGTGAAATTAGGAAGCGCAGTAAGCCTTTTGGGCATTATAGGAGCATTAGTGTTACTCTTGATTCCGAGCCATCGGGGTGATTCCTTGATCTCTTGAGAGTTGACTATTAGGGACATAAGTATGGGAGACCGCGCGATTCTCTTTATTACGCGCAAATATCCTCCTTCTGTTGGGGGAATGCAAAGACTGAGCTACGAATTAACAACAAGAATTGCTAAAGAGAGAAGAACCTATATTATCTCTTGGGGCAGGGATCGGCGATGGTTGCCCCTTTTTGTTGTTTGGGCCTTTGTGCGAGCCGCATATATCTTATTAAGGGATGACATCGCGTTGATTCACTTGAGTGATTCCCTCCTTGCACCGTTAGGGCTTGCCCTTCGTGTGATCAAACAGGTACCAGTAGTGATCAATGCCCACGGCTTGGACGTAACTTACTCCAATTATTTGTATCAGGCACTAATTCCTGTTTGTCTGCGCCGTTTAACTTACATTATATGCAATAGCTTATATACGCGGAGTGAATGCATTAAGCGCGGCGTACCTGTAACCCGATGTAAGGTTATCCCCCCAGGCATTGATGTGAATGAATATACAACAAGACTGTCGGATGTAGAACGGGAGACTTGGTTGTCTTCTTGGGAAGTACACTCTCCAAACAGGAAAATCCTTTTGACTACAGGGCGGTTGGTACGACGTAAAGGTGTAGTCCATTTCATACAGGAAGCCTTGCCACTATTGATGGCCCAACGGCAGGATTGGGTATACTTGATAGTGGGAGAAGGGCCTGAGCGGCGGAAAATTGAGGCTCCTATTCACGCCCATGGTCTTTCGCAGCATGTAAAGCTTTTAGGAAGAGTGGCAGAGTCAGTGCTGAAAGATGTTTATGCTCTTGCCGATGTTTTCGTGATGCCAAACATACCAGTTCCTGGAGACCCGGAAGGGTTTGGAATAGTAGCGCTGGAGGCACGAGCATCTGGAGTACCCGTGGTAGCTTCTGATCTGGAAGGGATCAGGGAAGCGGTGGGTGGGCCTGAGGATGGCACTTTGGTTAAGCCGGGAGATTGGTCGGCATTTGTGGCTGCGATTAACTGGTGGCTTGACCGCGAGGAAACTACTATAGATAGGGAAAGACGCCGTGATCGAGTGAGAGCGGAGTTTGATTGGAATCGCATCGTATCACTATATCTTACCCTTTTCCAAGAGGTAGAAGACTCCTATTTTTCTCGCAAGGAGAAATTGGGATGCGTATAGCAATTGATGCTCTTGGGCTGCCCATATTGGGTGGTGCGCGTACTTCTGCATTGGGCTGGATAAACGCTTTGGGCGAATATGATAGGGACAATCATTACCTTGTATATTTATCTCGGCCTGAGGGTATCTTATCCCGTTACCCAAACATTGAGCAGAAAATAGTTCCCATCTATAACCGATTTGCAATCCGTGTTTGGGCACAAGCGTTCCTTCCGTATCTGCTGGCTTGCGAGCGAGCAGATGTGCTTCATTGTATGAAGAATTTGAGCATTGTAGGAGCTCCTTGTCCTACCATTATCACGATCAACGACCTTTCACATTTAATTTTGCGACATCTTTATCCCTGGACAGATGGTTTCTACTGGCGATTCGTGCAGCCCTTTATATTGCGACACGCTGAGAGGATTATCGCTATTTCAGAAAACACAAGACGAGACCTGATACACTTCTACCGTCTGGATCCTAAAAAGGTTGTAACAATTTATCCTTCTTGTGATGAGCGGTTTCGCCGGCCCTGTGAACCTTGGAGGGCTAAACAATTACACTCTAAATATAAGCTGCCCAACTCATTCATTCTATATGTTGGGAGCTTTGGAGTGCATAAGAATGTAAAAACCCTGATTCGGGCATTTGCGCATGTGGCCCGGGAGGTCCCGCATGGGCTGGTGCTTGTGCGAGGGGCACATCACACCTCCAGTGACCACACGATAGGGCAGGAAGTAAGCGCTTTGGGGTTGGAAGACCGGGTATGGATACTAGGCCCGATTCCAGACGATGAGTTACCATACTTTTACCATCTCGCTGACCTTTTTGTGCTGGTTTCCTTGAATGAGGGCTTCGGGCTAGTGCTGTTGGAGGCTATGGCCTGTGGTACCCCAGTGTTAGCCACTTGCGTGGGGAGTGTGCCAGAAGTAGTCGGGGATGCATCTTTCCTGTTTGATAATCCGACAGACCCAAAGGCTGTTGCTGATGCGATCCTGAGTTTGCTTGCTGACCGAGAAAGGCTTGCCGAGATGAGAGCCAAGGGCATTGCTCGTAGTCAGGAGTTCACGTGGGAGAGAACAGCCAAACTTACACTTGAATTATACGAGATGGTGAATAGAAATGCAACGCTCTAACTCATCAAAGACATTCTCTGTTGATCCTTCAGTGTACGATAGGGATTATTATCTCAGCGAATGTGACGGCTACCAAGAATTTATAGCCTCTAAGGGGCAAGTTCTCCCCAAGCGCCTTGCATTATCATTAGAACGTGCCCATGTTCGCTCAGGCATGCAGGTTTTAGATGTGGGCTGTGGCCGTGGTGAGAGCCTGATCTGGATGACCAATCAAGGAGCCAAATCTTGGGGCATAGATTATTCTGAAAGCGCATTGGCCTTGGCGAGGGAAGCGCTTCGCTTTATCAACTCAAGGGCCGAGGGTTGTTGTTTGCTTATCGCAGCCAATGCTTGCAGCCTTCCTTTTTCTGATGAGTCTTTTGATTTGGTCTTGATGTTAGATGTGGTTGAACACTTGTATCCCTGGGAATTGGAACGCACACTCAGGGAAATATGGCGAGTGTTGAGACGCGAAGGACGGCTCATTATTCATACTGCGCCGAATCTCTGGTATTACAAATTCGGTTACCCTATTTATCGCCTTTTCAAACGGTTGCAAGGTATTCGCTTGCCGGAGGACCCGCGGGAACGGTTCCAATATCATCGACGGGTACATGTGAATGAGCAAAGCCCCTACTCTCTCGCGCGAGCATTGAGGAGCACGGGGTTTCAACCGCGCGTATGGTTGGCAGACGTCCAGCAACGGTGGAGGCATAATAGCGTTTTGATAAGCATTTTGGGCTGGATAGCCACACACATCTGGCCTCTTAATCGGATATTTTGTGGGGATATCTTTGCTGAAGCACAAAAGGTGTAGCGTGAATGAGAAAACTGAACCGGCAATCGCAGATTTTATCCGCGTTATTGACGGTAGGAACATTGGCTCTACTTACATGGCAACTGATTCGTGGCTATCGTAATCTGCCGGCTGGCTTTTTCCAAAACATAAAGGTTGCTCCTCTTGCTGGTTCATTAATTATGTTAGTCTTTGCACTCCTCTTTGTCAGCCTCCGATGGGGATTCACCTTACAGGCAATGGGAACGCCTATCAGATGGTGGAACGCTGCTAAGATTTGGTTTCTATCGCAAGCTGGTCGGCATGCACCTGGTGGGATATGGAATTATGTTGCCCGCTTCTATTTAGGGAGAACTGAAATACCGGACGGGATAGTTATTACCAGCATGGTCTTGGAAACTGGATTGAGGATAGTTAGCGAGATGCTTATCTTCCTGCTTTCTATGCCATTTTGGCCACAGAGGAGGTTCCTCACCACAAATGCTCCGTTCTTTATTGTATTGTTGGTTGGGTGTGTTGCCTTAGTTTTGGCTTTACTCCACCCCAACATCTTGCAACGATTTGCAAATTTGTGGGTCATGCGCCGAGTTGGTTTGAAAGCAGTGAGCTTTTCTGGGATCAGATACGTTACTATTCTTGGACTACTTGTCTATTATATACTGAGTGTTGCTCTCGTGGGGATGGCCTTCTTTGTTTTTGTGTCAGCCCTATACCCTGTTTCGATATCTCTTCTTCCTCATTTGACCGGTAGTTTGGCAGCATCAGTAGTGCTTGGCTTCTTGGTGCCTCTGGTGCCTAATGGCTGGGGGGTACGAGAGGGGATATTAACCTTCTTGCTGGCTCAGATTTTGCCTGTGCCCGTATCCATTGTGATTGCGATGGTATCGCGAATCTGGTTTACCACGGGGGAGACATTCTGGATTATCATTATGCTTTGCCTCCGTCGGAAGGAAAGGATAACTCTAAGGGAGTATTGACTAAGAGATAAAACATACCTTATAATAAAGCAAAATTCACTCTAACACCTTAAAGGAGGACGGCCATGAGAAAGCGAATCTTCATCAGTATAATAGGTATACTCCTTATAGCGGCTCTATGCGCCTTACCTGCCGCTGGGCAAGGGGGAGGCACTATGAGCACTGCTTTCGCCGTGCAGAATCTGGGATCGGATCCTGCACAAGTAGTGGTAGAGTTTCGTGATACAAGCGGTGTTTTAAAGAACACTCTTTCACAGACTATTGCCGCGGGGGCAAATTATAACTTTGACCAGCGCTACTCTTCAGGCTATCCTGGAACGGACCCATTCCAGGGCTCGGCTATTGTTAGCGCTGATCAGCCGATTGGTGCTGCGGCCAACATGATGCGTACTGGGGGAGTGGTCCCAGCCTATGAGAGTTATAATGCTCTTGACACTTCCGGCATTGGCAAGGATATTATGCTCCCCCAAATTCTCAAGAATGTTAGCAGTGCGGGTCTTGTCTGGAATACTACTATCGTGGTCCAGAACACGGATACCGCTAACTCTGCGAATGTGCAACTGGTCTTTAATCCCGATCCTGTTACTAATCCAGCTATAGGTGGGACTCTGACAAGCCCGTACACTCACACCATTAACATCCCTGCTGGAGGAACAGCCTACATTGACCAGACCACTACACCGAGTGCGGCGCAGATTGGCAACAAGTTTTTCGGTTCAGTTCGGGTGCTTTCCGATCGTGATGTTGCGCCTATAGTATACTCCGATGGCAGTGGGCAGGTATTGCTAGCTTATCCCAGTTACGCGGCTGGTACGACTGACTATATTGTTCTGCCTTCCATTTACAAGAACATCATGTCACTGGGGGATAGCTATAGTACCGCTATTCTGATTGTCAACTTCGGTGATATCACTGCCACAGTGGAAATAGAATATTTGCCGGCATCCAGTGCCTATACTGTGAGTGGTAAAGATACGGTTTATGTGCCTCCACATGCTGCGAAAAATGTGGACCAACGTTATGACGCCCCTAGCATTACCAGTGCTACTTTTATGGGGGGAGCAGTTATTAAAAGCACGAATGGGCAGCCAATTGCAGCTATGGTCAACCTGCGAGGTGGAAGCCGATATGGTATGACCTATGGCGGCATTATGCGCGGCGGAACGACTGCTTACATCCCGATTGCTTACAAGACAATTTCCTCGGCAGGCTACTCTTGGAGTTCAACGATAATCGTCTATAACTTTGAGAGGACAACCGGGAACGCTACTGTAAACTTTACCTTTTACCCCACAGCGGGAGGAAGCATCGCTGATCCAAACAACTACACAGTATCTTCAATCAGTCAGTTTGACTTGCGATATACGACGACGATCGCCAGCCAGCCATCTTTCATTGGATCAGTCAAGGTAACTTCTTCACGTCCTGTTGGCGTGATGGTGCAGACCCGCGGTGCGGGTGGAGCGGGGGATGCGTTGATGGCATTTCTGGGGCTGATGCCGTAGGTTTTTGCCACGGCCCAATCATACAAGGCCACCGTCCGTTGTGACGGTGGCCTTGTTATAATTTTTAGCGAGGAGAATTCAAGGTGAACCCTGGTTCGAAGAAGGACAACAAAAGCAAAAGGATAATACCAGTGGTGTTAATGGTCATTTCTCTTCTCCCAGTTGTTTCTGCTTGCAGATGCTATATGACAACTATTAACTCTCCCCTCGCCACGACAGATACCTTTATCTCTCCCACAAAAAATCTCGAGGGACTCCCCATCCTTGATCCTCACCGCCATGTTACTGCCGCCCAATCTTTTCCCGCAGCGTATGAAAGTGCAAAATCTTGGCATCGGGATGTAAACTGGTACGGTATAATACCCTTCACATCCATAGAGCGCGCTTTTGCCTTACCTCTTAGTAACAGTAACCCAAGCTGGTTCTTTCGGTTTGGCGTCCCGGAGGAGGATAAGGAACTTATTATTGAAGTATTAAATGGCCAAGTGGTTGGAATGAACGAGACAAAAATACCCATTTATATTGAACCGTCTTTACAGGAATTGGCCCCCTTAGGTGATAAGTGGATTGGGATGGATAATGTTGAGGTACTAGATAGGTATCTCAAAGAAAAAGATAGCCTACTAGCCCGTTTCCCCTATATGTTGATTGATTACCGTCTGGCAATGCCAAAGGGATATCTCCACCCTATTTGGACTTTGTACAATGCCCAAAATATAACTGAGCCCATCTTTATTATAGACGCCATTACTGGTGAGGTCCTCCAGTAGCATTATGCATCAGCCAGGATTCGTGTCTCTCCCATTTCCGCGAGGTGGGGAAGTACGGAACAGGTCGGCGTAGTCCAGGCCGTAGCCCACCACCCAGATATCGGGAATCTCAAAACCCAGGTGCGCGTATGCGGCCAGTCTTTTTAGCCACGAATTTCGCGAATTTAAAGAAAAAGAGGAGCCCAGGCGGCCCGGAGCGATGCCTGAGGAGCGGGAAGTCTGGCTGGCGGTGGAGATCTCTGCAACGGTGGATACGGAAGACATAGAACGGGCCGTGGAGCGGGCGACGATGCTCCGCAAGGCGGGATACGCCGCTATCCCCGCCGTGGCCGGA